>Ga0209087_1001895_pt1 | contig 12130 bp, 1 predicted proteins | sample S_130805_EF_Meta_FD_187321 | JGI IMG/M metagenome (GOLD analysis project Ga0209087, IMG submission 187321) | Freshwater microbial communities from Lake Simoncouche, Canada to study carbon cycling - S_130805_EF_MetaG (SPAdes) (version 2) | ecosystem: Environmental > Aquatic > Freshwater > Lake ...
AATTTAATATTTTTTGATTATTATTCAATAAACTAGATAATTATTTATATTGCCAAATTACAACTTATGATCTTTATTACCAAAAAGAAATGCTTGGCAGTTTTTATATCGAGCTATTGCAGTTTTCCATTTGCTCAGAATGTCCCTGATTTCGCAGGAACACTTCAGCAGCAACTCGAACGTCAAATTACGCCATTACAGACATTGCCCCAAGTAGGTCCTGGCGCTCAGACTCCTCAAAATACTGATTCTAAAAATGAGGAGAAAATTAAGATTCGTGAGTTTCGGTTGAAAGGTAGAACCCTAGTACCTGAGGCAGATTTGCAAAAAGTTCTGCAAAAATGGCGTGGCCAATCTCTCACATTGAATGAATTAAGGGATGCGGCGAATGCTATCTCAAACGAATATCGCTTGAATGACTATGTTGCACAAGTATTGATACCGGAACAAAAAATTGAAAATGAGTCGGTAGAGCTTCAAATTATTGAGGTCAAGTTGGGGCAGATTTCAATTAATGATAAGAATACTGAAAAACCTGCCAGGTTTTCAGAAGAGTTGGCCAGAAAGTATTTATTGACCAGCTCAAAAGAAAATAATTACCTTCGAATCGATCACTTACAACGTGACGTGATGGTTGTTAGTGAAACCCCAGGTGTGAATCTGACTGGAACCCTTGAGCCGGGAGAAAAAGAAGGCTATTCCGACTTTAAAGCTCAGTTACTGGATACACCTTTTATTACTGGACGTGGTGAATTCAGTAACTTCGGTAGTCGAAGTACTGGAATCCCTCAGGCCTTAGGTAACATTAACTTTAATAATATTAGTGGCTTAGGAGACATTTTTTCCCTTAATGGGATTGTGAGTCAGGGATCAACTTATGGTCAAGCCCAGTATCAAATTCCTGTAGGATATGACGGGTGGCGAGTAGGTGGGAGCGCCTCCTATCTAGATTACAAAACTTTAGGTGAATTTGCTTCCTTAGGTTCCCGTGGTAATGCATACACTTTTGGGCTTAATACCTACTATCCTTGGATCAGGGGTGCGCAAGCTAATATGAATTTTGTTGCTGGTTATGATAATAAAAATTATGTTAACTTAACCTCAGAGCCTTATGCTGTGATTAGTCGTTACAGCATGAATAATTTTTATACAGGATTATCTGGAAATTATTTTGACGCATTTTATGAAGGTGCATTAACTTATTGGTCTATTACTGCTACAGCAGGTAATTTAATCATTGGTGATTTAAATCAATATGCTGGTGATTTAAGAGGTGCGAATACAGATGGGACATTTAAAAAATTAACATTTAGCTATAATCGCTATCAGAATATTGACCCTAATATTAGCTCCTTATTATTTTCATTAAGTGGACAATATGCAAACACAAATTTAAATCCAGCTGAGCAGTTTTATTTAGGTGGGCCATTTGGTGTAAGAGCTTATCCTGTTTCTCAAAGTGGGGGAGCGAGAGGACTATTACTTACTCTTGAATATCAATACAAGATTCCTGAAGATAATATAACCTTAATCTCTTTTTTCGATATGGGGCGTGTTCAACAACATATAAATACTTGGGATAATTGGCAGGGTGCTACTAACGCTGATAATTTTTACAATTTATATGGTTGGGGTTTTGGATTTAAATGGGCGAAAAGTAAATACCAATTAAATGCAACTTTAGCATTTCCTATAGGAAATAACCCTTTATATAATAATAGCGGAGTCCCAGTTAATTCAGATAATCTTCGCTTAAATCCACAAGGATGGGTACAGGGTGTGATGTACTTTTAAAAAGGTATAAAAGTCATCATTAAAAAAGGTAGTCATGATTATAAAAATATTGTAGTCTGAGATTCCTTTGATGTTTATACCTTTAATTCATGGCTCTAGATTTACCTAAATTCGCAGTAGGTTCTAGGAAGATTAGACACTCTTTAATTGGAGTTGGTCTGATACAAGCCATATGTTTTGCACCGAGTTGGGTTTATGCTGCGCCGGCCCAGCCTGTTATAGCCCCACCGCCAACAGCCTTGCCGACTAATGGACAAGTTGCGGCAGGTAGTGCCAATATCGTTCAAAATGGAAATACATTAAATATTAATCAAAGCAGCCAAAATGCAGTGATTAATTGGAACAGTTTTAATGTTGGTTCACAAGCTCAAGTAAATTTTAATCAACCGAATGCCCAATCCGCGACTTTAAATAGAGTCCAAAGTGCGTCGCCAAGTATGATTAATGGGGTGGTTCATGCTAACGGACAAATAGCTATCGTTAACTCCAATGGTGTGGTTTTTGGTAAATCGGCTCAAGTAGATGCCAGTGGTATTGTTGCAAGTACATTGGACGTATCCGATCAGCAGTTTATGCAAGGAGGTACTAAAACCTTCCGAGGAAGTGCTAACAGTCAATCTAAGATCGTCAATCGAGGCACATTGACTGCAAAAGGGGCGAATGCTTATATCGCTTTATTAGCTCCAGAAGTTCGTAATGAGGGTGTTATTGTTGCACAGGCAATGACTAATCCAACTGTTGCCCTAGCGAGTGGTTCGCAAATTACCCTTGCTTTTTCTGGAAACCAATTAATTAACGTCAAAGTCGATGCATCCGTTTATAAGTCCATGATAGACAACAAAAGATTAATTCAAGCTGAAGGTGGAACGATTGTGATTGCAGCGAATGCTGCAAGTAATTTGATGGCATCCGTTGTAAAAAATACCGGAGTGATTACAGCAAGCTCCATTCAAAAGGATGGTGGAAGTATTCAGTTAGTCGGTTCTAAAATTGAGCAAAGTGGTCAAGTTTTAGCCAACTCCGATCAGGGTAACGCTGGACATATCTCTTTGACTGGAGAAAATATTTCTCTAGCAGTTGGTTCCGTGACTCAGGCTATCGGTAGTAATCAATCTGGTGTGATTCGAATCAATGGGTTAGATCAGTCAACTATCCGGATCGCCGGCCAAGTGCAAGCATCTAGTGCTACTTTAATCAACTTACCAGAGACCTTAGGCGTAAGAACCATTGGCGCATCAAGCATCAACAACGCGATCGACTCATCAAAGATTCAAGGTTATTTGAGTCAAATGAATTTAGCTAATTTGGTTAGTAATGGTTCTCAATTAAATATCGAACAAACTGCCTCGATTCAGTCCCCCCATATTATTTCGATTGCATCGAACTCAACTTTTTCGGGTAATCTAACAACAACCCTGACACGCCCTTTAGCTGGAAATAATTCTACTTCAGCCAGTTTCCAAGCGATGCCAAGTTCTTACTCTACTTCTGACTCAACTAGTCCTTGGATTGCATTATTTGGTGGTTCAATGATTGTTAATGGACGTATTTCGGCTATTGGCGTTGCTGGCTCAGTCAGTGCAGCTAGCGGTGGACGCGTGCAGTTGAATGTCCAAGATCAACTTTTACTTGCCACTACTGGTCAGATCTTTGCGAATGGTGCGGATGGTGGACAAGTCATTCTTCGTTCAGAAAAAGGCAACTTAACAGTACAAGGTTTAATACAAACCAATGGCAGTAGCGGTCGCGGCGGTACGATTCATTTGTTTGCGTACTCAACTTTAAATGTAGATGGAGCAACTCTAAGTTCTGAGGGAGTCACACAAGGTGGCGCCATCATTATTGGTATTGATTTACCTGTACTAGCAGATCGTCAATATCTACTCTCTAGCAATGAGGGTAATGGTTCAATTCAGGGTCCACCTTCGCTGTCGCAACTTACCATTATCGGCAATGGTGCACAACTCAGTGTTTTTTCATCCAGACCAGACACATCTTTCAGCGCACCTTTTAAATCTTATAACTTCATCGAAGTTTCTGGTAAGACACTTCAATTTGGTCAATTTCAAACCAAAGCCTTAATTAATTCGCAGGGATATTTTTTAATTGATCCTACGGACCTTAATATTGACAGTACCGGTGCTTCCAATATTTATAACTTACTTGCAACAGGAAATCAGGTCCTTATTCAAGCAAGTAATTCAATTACCCTGACTGTTCCTTTATTACTAAATGCTAGTAATTCCTCATCCCTAACTTTTGATATCACTTCAGGTAATGCATTATCGGTTATTAATATTAATCAAAATATTACTAATATTGGTAGTAATAATATTAATTTAAATTTAATTGCGAATGGTGGAACAATTAATATTAATGCCCCTATTAATTTAAGTGGATATGGGTCAGGAAGTTTATATATTAATAACTCATATTTAACGAATGCATCTAATGATCAGGTAACCGTTAATCATGGTGTTGCAATTAATGCGTCATTAACTGCTAATGATATTTCTATATATGGATATCGTACAGATAATATTTCAGATATAGGAACTAATAATGCTTCTCGTTATAACGGTGTATATATTGCACCTAATATTATATTAACTGCAGTTAATCCGAATATAACTACTAATTTCTCGATTCAAATTACTGGTGGGACAACTGATGCTGATGCATTAAGCCCTAACCATAATGCAATATATATTAGTAGCGGAGTAAATATCAATAATAATGCTCGAGGGGGCATTTTTATTTCAGCCTTAACTGGAAACCTATACCTTGCGCCAACTTCAACGATTTCGTCGACAGCATCTGCCGGAGAAATTGATTTAATAGCAAATGGTTTTTTTGCACAGGTTCTTGCGGGGGGAAGCACATTAAATCAGGCTTCAAGTAAAGGCATTTATATCGCCACATCAGTTGCCGGTAATCTGGTTGTTCCGAATATAAATAACACTGCTACCGCTGCGGCTTCCAATAAAATTGTTTTAGCTGCTGGTGCATTGATCGATGCAACGGTTGATGTCTCCGGTTTTGGCAATGTTGATGCAAGTCAAGTGACGAGTTTTGTGAATACAAATGGAAAGCTCTATTTATATGCTGGAGATCCTGGTGATAGTGGGCATAATTATGGTTTAGGGAAGATTGGCTTTGGTACTCAAAGTAACCCCTCACTCAATAATAACAATACCTATTTTGCTCAGGCATATCAAAGCGGGAATGTACCTGCTGACGACTTGATCGTGAATGGCTTGTTTAATGGAAATATCAATATTCCAAATGGTGCAATGGGAGCCAATTCTGGAAACGTTGCTGGAATGTTCCGAATTCAACCTTCCTACAATATGACTTTCAATCCGAATGGAAAATTTTCTAAAGTCTATGGAACTACAGATCCATCTTTTCAAAATTACATTAATACGAATTTAACTAGTGTTGATAGTAATGGCAACATTGTTATCCCATTTGGCTCCATTTCCTATACAGTCAGTAAAGCTGACTTTGGTGCAACACTTACCGGGACTCGTGCAGTGGGTGAGAATGTCGGTTCATATGCATACAGTGCCTATACAAACCTCAATCTCATTTTAAATACGCCAAGCCTCAGCTTAGAAATTACGCCAGCTCCTTTGAGCATTTCTGGAACAAAAATATTTGATGGAGCAAGTGCATTTAATTCATCAAATCTAACTGTAACTGGAGGAGTTAATGGGGAGTTGATACAAGTTAGTTCTGGAACTATTAATACGTCTAGTGCCAATGTAAGTAGCAATCCTTATACCCCATCAACTTCAGGATTGAATTTCTCAGTGACCGGTGGAAATGCGCTGATATCCAACTATGCTATCCCTAACACTGCTTCTGCCACGATTACACCAGCTACCTTAACAATTACTGCTAAAGATGATACAAAATCATATTATTCAACCAATACCAGCACCAATTCCATTAGTTACACGAATGGAGTGGCTACACAAGTCTCGAATGGTTACACCTTATCTTCATCGGATTATTCAGGTTCAGCAGCATTAACAAGCTTTATACAAAAAGTAGACCTTGCATCGACAGGGGCTCAATTAACTGCATCCATTGGTAATTACGACATTACGCCATCTAAGGCTGTAGGAAATGGCGTTAATAACTTTGTTATAAATTACGTGAACGGGACTTTAGCCGTTAATCCTATTGCACTTGTTATTACCGCTCAAAATGACAGCAAAGTTTATGGGCAAACTCAAACTGTTACTAATGCCATTCAATACAACTCAGATGTTGCAACAGTTAGTTCGAATAAAGGTTATTCAGTAACAGGATTAAAGGGAGCTGACTCAGTCGGACAACTAACCTTAACAAGTGTTGGTGGGGTAAGCACAAGTCCAACAGGTGTTTATTCAATAACCCCGAGTGGAGCTACTGGAACTGGTCTTTCTAACTATACGATTACTTACCTGCCTGCATCGAGTGGTCTATTGATAACTCCTGCCAACCTAACTATTCAGGCAAACGATCATACAACTGCAAATGGCAATCCTGTTACTTATGGTGCAGGACTTACTTTAATTACAACCGACTTCAAGTCTACTGGACTTGTTGGTAGTGATTCAATTTCCAGTGTACAGATTAACTACAATAATAATAGTGCAACTGTTCCAAGTACCACTAATGTAGGGACTTATAACAACACGCTCTATCCAAGTAATGCGAGTGGGGTGGGATTAAGTAACTACAAAATCACCTATGTTAAAGGTAATTTACAAGTTGTCCCTGCACCCTTAACGATAACTGCCACACCCCAAGATACTACCTATGGACCTGCTTGGAATTTGGGGTATTCAGATTTTACTGTTTCAGGGTTGAAAAATAGCGATGCTGTGAATCGCGTAACTTTAACTGCAGCAATCAATGGTGGAGTTACGACTGCTCCGGCTAATACACCTGTAGGTGTCTATACCCTAACGCCCTCAGCAGCAACAGGTAATGGCCTATCGAACTACACGATCAATTATGTAAATAGTACTTTTAATATTACAAAAGCAACGTTAACCTTAACGCCTAATGCTGTTTCAAGATCTTATAACGGTCTGAACTTAGATGGGGCGTCAAATCAAGTTTATTCCATCAATCAAAACAATTACACCCTTACTGGTTTTGTCTCTGGAGATAGCTCTTCTAGTGTTTCCTTGAATTTGGCTGGAAGTATGGCGTTTGGTGGATCTACGACCCAATCGGTTACTAATGTTGGAACATATGCCTATACTCAAGGAACTCTAGCGCCTACCTTGACTGGGACGAATGCAAATAACTATCAAATACAGTTTGTAGCTGGTAATAATTATGTCATCACGCCAAAACAATTGACTGTGACGGCCAACAAAAACTATGACAGTACTGCAAGCTTTAGTCCCTCGCAAATTTCTTTATCTGGTTTAGTTGGTAATGAGACACTTAATTTGACGGGTTCGGGAATTGGTAACAGTCCAAATGTGATTGGTATTACCTCAATGAGTACATCTGGATTATCTTTATCAAATGGTTCCAATGGAGGGCTTTCAAGTAATTATGTATTACCTGGTTCCACCACTTTGGCAAGTATTACTCCTGCAGCTTTGGCTGTTGCCATCACCAACAACCCGACCAAGACATATGATGGTGGTCCAGTAGCAAGTTTGACTTCTGCCAATTTTGGTGTCACCGGGTTGATTGGAGCTGAAACCGCAACGATTAATCAAACAATAGGTCTTTACAATTCTCCAAATGTAAATGGTACGAATGGTAGTACCGTAACCGCTATTTTGACTGCGGCGAACTATACCGCAGGCTCTGGATTTGTTGCTTCAAATTATTTGTTACCGCTTTCTGCAACTGGAACGGGCACAATTACACCTGCTAATTTAACCATTACTGCTTATCCAAGCTGGAAATATGTTGGTAATACAGACCCTAGTTTTACTTACTACGTAGCTGGGGGTATTAATGGTTCAAATCCCGTAACGAGCGCTACTGTCACCAGAATAAATGCTGCCACGCATAATGCTGCAGGCCAATATCTCAACGCTTTGGAGCCTTCGAACGCTCTAGGAGCAGGTTTATCAAATTACACGGTAAGCTACGTTAAAAATACCTTCACGATTATTGATCTCAATCAAGTGGTGATTACATCGGGTAGTAACTCAATGACGTATGGAACCACAACGCCTCCAGCGCCATCGTCAGGAGGTCAGTACTGTGTGGCTCAACCATGTACCGGAGCAAATGTAAAAACCTTTGCAATGTCTTCATCGACAGGAACTTCATCTAATTTGATGTCGCCAACCTTATGGACAGGAACGGATACCAATGGTGGTGGAGGTACGATTACGTATAACGTTGGTTTATCTAAGTCGATTCCCCTTAGCACAACCAATAACTTTAAAGTGGGGATATATGGATATCAAATTGATCCTAGCCCACCAACTGTCACTCCCACCATCGTTAATGGCAATATCAATAAAACATTGCTGACATTGGATGAGAACACGCAAGTTTCATCAACATCGAATAGCTTTAGTGGATTTCATCAATTTTTAGGAACGTTGACAGTTAATCCTGCCACCATCACGCCTACTGCAAATCCAATTACCAAAACATACGACGGTACGGTATTTGCATCTCCATCTTTAACCGTCAGTGGTGTTGTGACTAAGTCAGGGTTGACAGATCTTGTAACTGTAAATAGCCCCTATAGTTCTTTTTCAGCTAAGGATGTAGGAACAACCAATTACACATCAACAGGACTTTATCTTTCAGGAGCAGATGCTGGAAATTACATACTTTCTTCAACAATTGTCACAAATACAGCTAGTTCAATTACACCTGCCCCAATTCTAGTAGTTGGTTTGGTAGCTAAAGATAAAGTATATGATGGCACCACTTACGAGCCGAGTATTATAGGAGCAAGTACTTCAAGACTCATCACGCCTTTCAAAGGCGATGTCGTTAATTTAGCTTCAAGTACGGATTCCATTGCTTGCACTTCAAGCTCAGATTGCTTTTTTGCCAGTCGTTATGTAGGAAATAATGTGACTGTTTCGGTCACACCTACGCTCTTACAAAATCAATTTCAGCTAAGTGGCACAGATGCTAAAAACTATTACATCTCTGGAATTGCAGTTCCATTAGCTGCAAACATTACACCAGCTCCTTTATATGTTTCTGGACTCACAGCTAACAATAAGATATATGATGCGACGACAGCTGCAACAATTTCACAAGGAACATTGACTGTCACCGGAACAATTTATCCTGGTGATGGAAGTTTTACAGCAAATGGTACGGTTACATCTGGCAGCTTTGTGTCCCAAAATGTGGGCAATACGATTCGCGTCAATCCAAACTTATCCCCGTTATCACTTAGCGGCAATGGCGCATCTAATTACTATATTGCTGGAGTAAGTACATCTTTAACAGCGAATATTACTCCAGCGCCACTCTCTGTGACAGGCTTAGCTGCAAACGATAAAGTCTATGACGCGACTACTTTAGCTTATCTCTCGAATGGAACATTGGGTTTAAGTGGATTAAAAGGCAGCGACGTTTTAACATTAAAAGGTAAGGCTACATCTGGAACATTTGCTGATTCAAATGTTGCAAATGGTATCAACGTTACCCCTGATTTAAGCGGTTTAAATATTATTGGATCTAAACTTACTAATTATTGTTTAGTCGGTTTAAATGGTTGTAGCGGTAGTGTTCAAACACTTACAGCAAATATCACTCCAGCCCCTGTAAAGCTCAGTGGAACGGTTCAATACAATGGCAGCACCCAATTTGATGATTTATCAAAAATAACTATCACTGGGGTTGCTGGACAAACTTTGGTTGGAACATCTGGTTATGCAGTTATGGATAACTCTAATGTAAATGTAGGTAAAACCTTTACTGATTTAAGTAATCTCATTTTAGGCGATGGCACAGGATTAGCTTCTAACTACACCCTAACTAATTCAACATTTGGCATCGTCAATGTTACTCCTGCACCTATCATCATTACTCCAACTGACTCAGTTAAAGTCTTTGATGGCACTACCGCTTCTTCAGGCTGCACCACATGCCCTGGATTAAGCGTTGTTGCCGGCACATTATTTGTCAATGTTAGCAACGGCAATGTACTTGATTCGATATCAACAACTAGCACAATTTATAACTACGATAATCGTAATGTTGGGGCCGGTAATAAGTCCCTGTTTGCTACGGGTTACACCATATCCGACGGCAATAATGGCGCAAATTACACGATTACTTTTATTCCCAATACGACAAGCACTATTACTCCGAAATCTCTAACGGTTACCCCAAATAACCTCAGTAAAACATATGCGACAAACGATCCTGCTCTCACATTCTCAGTAACGGGATTAGTTCCTTCTGATACACAATCCAGCGCACTTACAGGAGGGCTATTACGAGCAGGTACATCCGCACCTGGATATTCAAATTCTATAGCGTCTGAGCAGGTTGGAACCTACGCAATTTCTCAAGGAACTTTAGCGGCTAGCAATTACACAATTACATTTATTCCCGGTAAGACTTTAACCATTAATCCTTATGCTTCTAAATTGATTGTCACCCCAGATAATCAAATCAAAGTGTATGGAACCGCAGATCCCACTCTAACTTACTCAGTCACAGGATATGTTCAAAACACGATAGTTGACCATGTATTGATTAATGATGACCCGACAACTTTATTAACTGGTTATTTGATCCGAACTGGTACCTCTGCACCCAATGTATCCACTAATGTTAGTTCTCAATATGTTGGTTCTTATTTAATCAATATTGGCACTTTAGCGGCAGCTGACTATACGATTCAATTGTCAACTGCGAGGTTAAGGGTTACTCCGGCTCCCCTCACGGTGACTGCAAACGCTAATACTAAAGTATATGGTGATAGCGATCCATCTTTTAGCGATCCATCTAAGTCCTACAAGGTCAGTGGTGCTTTAAATACATTCGTTGATGGTGTTTTGATAAATGACACATCAAGCACGTTAGTTGGAGGAAGTCTAGCTCGAGTTGTTGGTGAAAACGTTGGTCAATACACGATCAATCAAGGAACTCTTGCAAATATTTCAACTAGCAACCCTGGCAAAAACTACTCTGTAGTCTCCTACACATCGAACATCTTTACGATTACGCCAGCGCAACTCACAATAGCTGTTGGAGATAATGCGAAGTTTGCTTATCAGTCAGATCCTTCCCCATTGACTGGTTTAAACTACACAGGCTTTAAACGTGGTGATACCTTAGCAACAATTGCTGGTTTTACTGCTCCAACTTTAACGCGTGAATCTGGTGATTTACCGGGATACTATGGGATTCGTGCATCCGGTGCATCTGCAACAAACTATACAATCAAGTATCAATATACAAATACTCCTTCAAGCTTTGCTAATTGCGGAAGTATTAATTGTTCTAAATTTACGATTCTTGGCTCCGGATCGATTGATGTGTTGCTTCAACCGATATCTTATGTTTACGGCACAAGTTCAAGTAATTTGGTTTTAGCATCATCAACACTCAGTCAGCCGACAGCGATATTCTGTGGTTACCCATGTAGCAGTGCCGCTGATTTAAAAAATGTAACTTTGACTAATTCTGGATTAAATACTTTTACCGGAACAGTTAGTGGACAGTTAGATCAAAATATCTCCGGTACCTCTACATTTACCTTTAATCTTGCTTCAAGTTATGACTCTTCATCCTATGCTAGTCGTGTAATTGGACAGTATCAAATTGTGGCTTCAAAAGTAGTGGTTCAAACCTACGATTCAAACAACAACCCCTTAAATTTAACAACAACAAATTATCCAAATACTGCAAACATAACCTACACCAATGGTGCATTTAGTAGTTTTGGATTAATTTCTAATTATTTAAATATCACACCATTACCAATTTCTGTAACGTCGTCCAATGCAGTCAAGGTATATGATGCATCGACACAGGCTACGACGGGCGGCAATACCGTGATGACCACAAGCCCCACACCGGCATTAACTGGTGCAACAACCAGTTTGCCTTTTGGTGATCAAATCACATCGCTCAATTATGTCTATACCGATTCAAATGTCGGAGCGGGCAATAAGGTAGTACAGGTTTCAAATGTGCAAATAGCTAATGGAGCGAATAATCCACTCTCTAATTATCTTGTAACGTATGTCAACAACACGACTAGCACGATAACACCAAGACCGATTACGATTAATGGCGATGCGCAAACGAAGGTATATGGCACGAATGATCCAAGTCTTTCTTATACAGCAACAGCAACTGGAGTAGGGACAGGTGT
>Ga0209087_1001897_pt1 | contig 12105 bp, 11 predicted proteins | sample S_130805_EF_Meta_FD_187321 | JGI IMG/M metagenome (GOLD analysis project Ga0209087, IMG submission 187321) | Freshwater microbial communities from Lake Simoncouche, Canada to study carbon cycling - S_130805_EF_MetaG (SPAdes) (version 2) | ecosystem: Environmental > Aquatic > Freshwater > Lake ...
TCCCCCTCTGCGTCGATTCACTCCCGAAACCTACCCCAGGACAAGACTTATGGCCAGACCGAAGAGCGCAGATCCGGCCAACAGCCGTGAGCAGAAGCGTCTGGCGGACGTTGAGCGATCCCGCGAACGCACCCGAAAAGGCTCCGACATCGGCGAAATTCCGGCGGTCGTGAACCGGGAACGGCGCGACGCGTGCGGCAAAAGCTTGCTCGAGTTCCTGGTGACCTACTTCCCCTACAGCACCGGGCTCTCGCCATTCAGCGACGACCACAAGCGCGTGATCGGCCGCATCCAAGACTGCTGCACACGCGGCGGCAGGTTCGTCAACGCCGTCTACCGCGGTTTTGCGAAGTCGACCATCAGCGAGCTCGCGTTACTGTGGGCCGTGCTCTACGGCCACCGATCATTCGGCGCGATCTTCGCCGCCGAGAGCGACCTCGCCGCGAAAGCGATCAACTCCATCCGCACCGAGCTCTCCGACAACGACCTGCTCTACGAAGACTTCCCCGAAGTCTGCCACGCCGTGCGTGCCCTTGAGGGCAAAGCCCAGCGGTGCAACTCGCAGACGCATGCCGGGAAACGCACGCACATCCAGTGGAAGAAAGACACGCTCGTGCTCCCGACCATCGACGGCTCGCCGTCGAGCGGTGCGATCATCATGAGCCGCGGCCTCACCGGATCGATCCTCGGCCTCCGCTGGAAAACTCCAGACGGCCGGCAGCTGCGTCCAGACGTTTGCATCGTCGACGACCCGCAGACACGCGACAGTGCCCGCAGCCCGGTGCAGTGCCAGGCACGTATGGAGATCCTGCTGAAGAGCGTGATGAAACTCAGCGGCCACACGACGAGCATGGCATGCGTGGTCAACGCGACGGTGATCGAGCACGGCGACATGGTCGACCAGCTGCTCGACTCCGGCAAACATCCTGCGTGGCAGGGCGAGCGAATCCCGATGGTGCGTCACTGGTCCACTCGCCATGAAGACATGTGGCTCGAGCAGTACGCGACACTCCGGCGGACCTTTGCCAAGGACGTGGTCGGCGACCAGGCCCGCGCCCACCGCGAGGCAAACGACTTCTACATCGCCAACCGCGAAGCGATGGATGCCGGATGCCAAGTGTCGTGGGAAGCGTGCTTCGACCCTGAGCGTGAGAACTCAGCGATTCAGCACGCGTACAACGCGTACCTCGACGACGGGCCGAGCGTGTTTGCGAGCGAGTTCCAGCAAGAGCCGATCCGCGACGAGGGGGCGGCCGCCGGGATCTCGGCCGAGGAGGTCCGTGGCCGGGCGATCCACGTGCCGCGGTGGCTGGTGCCACGCGGGCTCGACACGCTCACCTGCTTCGTGGACGTGCAGAAGGAGCTCCTCTACTGGGCCGTCGTGGCGTGGGGGCACCAGTTCCGCGGCCACGTCGTGAGCTACGGCACCTACCCCGACCAGGGCCGCGGCTACTTCTCGCTCCGCGACGCCAAGAAGACGCTCTCCCGTGCCCACGGCAACAACGTCGAGGCCGCGATCCACGCCGGCCTTGAGGCCGTGGCCGCCGAGATCCTCGACCGGGAGTTCGCCCGCGAGAACGACGAGGCGGTGCTCCGCGTTGGCCAGATGTTCATCGACGCCAACTGGGCACAGACGCAGGGCGTGATCAGAGACTTCGCGAGACGCTCGAGCTACGGCCCGCGGGTGCTGCCGACGCACGGCCGGTTCGTCGGCGCCTCCGGCCAGACGATCAGCGACAAAGCTCCCGACCGCGGCGAGCGTATCGGTGCCAACTGGCGGACGAGCACGATCGGCAAGCAGCGTCATGTGCTCTATGACACGAACGCTTGGAAGACGTTCCTCATGGCCAGGCTAAAGCTGCCGGTCGGAGATCCGCAGGCACTGACGCTCCACGACGGCAATCACGACATGCTCGCGGACCACCTCGCGAGCGAGGTGCCGGTGCGCGTGGAGTCGAAGATGCGTGCCTGCGACGAGTGGAAGCTTATCCCTGGCCGCGACAACCATTTGCTCGACTGCGTCGTCGGGGCCGCCGTGGCGGCGTCGTTCTCCGGGATCTCAGCCGTGGGGGCCGAATCAAAAGCATCAGCGCCGCGAAAGGTCATCACGCGCGAGGATCTCGCGGCCCGCCGGGCCGCCCTGCTTGCGAAGATGGGTAGGTAGTCCGCTATTTGGCCAGTGCAGATGCCGTGGCAGTCTGATGGGAAGTTGGTTTTCCACTTTCCAGAAAAAGGAATTCGCCATGCGTTTTCTCGCCCTGCTCCTGCTCCTCGCGCTCCCGTCCGCCGCCGCGGCCGACACGAACGTCTACGCTCGCAACGTCACGATCGTGTCCGCCCAAGAGCACGCCCTGGTGCTTGCCAGACGCGGCACGCTTGTCCACAGCAACTGCTCCCAGACAGAGGGCATAGGTTGCGGCTCGACCGCTGAAAGTGCCCGACGCAACTGCTGCTACTTCGGCAAGCGGCAGATCGTTGAGGAAGGCGTCGCCTACTCGCCAGCCACTCGCAAATGGTTCGCCGTAATTCGCTACCGGTGACCCTTGCCGCCCGGCGGCAAGGCATCGCACTGATAAAGCGACCAGCCAGCCCCGCCGGGCGGCATTCTGTTTTCGGTTGATTGCTTGTGACGCAATAAACGAGAAATACCATGCCGCACGCGTTCATTCGTTTCCGACTCCCAGAAGAGCAGTCGGAGTTCGACGCCGCGATCCAAGGTCGCGCGGCGAAGTCGACGCTATGGGACATCGACCAAGCGTGTCGATCGCTGCTTAAGTACGGCGAGCCGACCGAGGCCGAGGCCAAGCTCGCAGAGCGCATCCGAGCCATGATTCCGGGCGAGTTGCTCAAAGGTTAATCGGTGAACAATGGTACACTCATGGATAGCGGGCGATGCGTCCGCCTATGAGGTGCCAATGGCAGCCGCCGATGACGTTCTCGACGCTCTCGCCGCGAATCTCGCGCAGCCGCAGCGTGCACGCACCGACGCTGGCGAAGTCGAGCAGCATGAGCTCGACAAGCAGCTTGAAGCTGCGAAATGGATCATCCAGCAGCGAAATGCCATCGCGGCCGGCAGCCCGTTCGCCATGATGCGACGGGCCGTCATCACCTCCCCGGGGGCCAGTAGCTGATGGCCAAACGTGCCGCAGCCAAGCCGACGCGGGCTCGACCCACCCTCAAGCAGACGGTGGCCGAGCAGAAGGCCGTCATCAGCAAGCTGGTGCGTGCTCGGTATGACGCCGCGCAGACCACCGAGCACAACCGAAACCACTGGTCGATGGCGGATTACTATTCCGCCGACGCGTCCCTGGCTCCAGAGATCCGCCGGAAAATGCGAGCACGGGCTCGCTACGAACGCGACAACAACGCGTATCTCGCTGGCATGGCCAGCACGCTGGCGTCCGACCTTATCGGCACCGGCCCCCGGCTGCAGCTTGACTGCGGCCGCGACGCGGATGCTGCGAGCGTCCGCCGCGTTGAGGATGCCGTTTTTGAGTGGTTTCTGGCGATCGACATGGCCCGCAAGCTCCGGCTCGCGAAGCTTGCGAAGGTGACCGACGGCGAGGTCTTCGCTGTTGAGACGACCAACCGCCGGCTCCGCGGCGTGCAGCTGGACGTGAAGCTCATTGAGGCCGACCAAGTGACGAGCCCGGTGCCGGAGCTCTACGCGGCAAGCGTCGACGGGCTTCGGTTCGACGAAGACGGCAACGTCTCGGAATACTACGTGCTGAAGCACCACCCAGGAGCGACTCTGTCGGGCTGGGTTGGCGACGGGCAGTGGTATCCGGCAGACAACGTCCTGCACTGGTTTCATGCGTTCCGCCCCGGCCAGCACCGCGGCGTTGGCGAGGTGGTGCCTGCACTCGAGCTCTTCGCCATGCTGCGGCGTTACACGCTCGCGGTGGTGACGGCCGCCGAGACGGCTGCGGATTTCGCTGCGATCATCAAGACGAACCTGCCGGCGGACGGCATTGCGACTGCCCAGCCGGCGTGGGAGACGATGCCGCTGATGCGTGGCATGGCCACAAGCATCCCCGACGGTTGGGATGCCCTGCAGATGAAACCGGAACAGCCGACTGCCACGTATGACTCGTTCGTGCGTCGCCTCCTCGGGGAAATTTCTCGCTGCTTGAACATGCCCTATATCGTTGGGGCGATGGACAGTAGCGCCGCGAACTACTCCAGCATGCGTGGCGATTACCTCGTGTACCGCAAGCATCTGCAGTGTGAGCGGGTGGACCTCGAGCGGGTGATGCTCGACCCGCTCGTCGGCAAGTGGCTCGACGAGGCAGCACTCGTGCCTGGCCTCATCCCCGACGGTCTGCCGCCGATGGCCGAATGGACGTGGCAGTGGACGTGGGACGGCTTTGAGCACGTCGACCCGAAGAAGGAAGCCGACGCGATGGAAACGCGTCTGCGGACGAATACCACGACGCTAGCTGCAGAGTACCAGAGGCTCGGACGCGACTGGAGGCAGGAGCTCGCGCAGCGGGCCGAGGAGGTCGCGCTCTGCAGGGAGCTCGGCCTGTTCGTCGACATGACGCCAGAGGTGAATTACGGCAGCGACCAGGATCCCAACGCAGCTGCTTCGGCGGCGCGGCTTGCCAAGCTTGAACGACAAGTGAACGAGCTCCAAGACGCAGCGGAGGACCAATGTGGGACTTCGATTGGGAATGGGACGACGACATCGAGGAGTTGATCGAATTCCTATGAAGCGCATCACAACCGACGCACAGTTTTCCGTATCGACGCCCGGTGTTGCAGCCGACGGCACCAGTGCCGGCGGCATGCCGCGGTTTGAGCTCGTCGGCTACACGGGCCGGGCGATCCGGCAGTCGTGGAGCCGCAACCCGCTCGTGGTCGACCTCGCTGGCATGGACACAAGCGGGAACGTGGCCGTGATGTATGGCCACGACTACTCGCTCGAGGCAGCCATCGGCCAAGCCGACCGCAAGGACAACTCCGGGCAGGACCTGGTCGTCGCCGGCGACGTCATCGGCGACGGCCCGCTGGTCGAGAAGGTGCTCGGCTACGCGAAGCGTGGCTGGAAGTTCCAGGCGTCGATCGGTGCGGATGTCAATCGCATCGAGAACGTCGCCCCGGGCGAGATGGTCACCGTAAACGGCCGGGAGTTCACCGGCCCGATCTCAGTGGTGCGTGCAAGCACCCTGAGAGAAGTAAGCGTAGTTCTGTTTGGAGCCGATGCCAGTACATCGGCCGCAATCGCTGCGGAAGCGACAGGGGATGAGCTCATGGCGGACCACGCCAACGAAACGCCCGACGTCGACCAGCAGGTCGCCGCGGAAGGCACGGCGAGCGTCGCCGTGGGCAACGAGAACGTGACCGCAACGGCCGAAAAGCCGGAGGTGTCCGTGGACGAGATCAAAAAGACTCTGATGGCCGAGCTCAAGGCCGAGCTCCTCGCCGACATCCGGGCCTCCCGCCCGGCTGCCCCGGCGATTCACGTCGTGGCGAAGCCCGCCAACGACGCGAAGGTGGTGGAGGCCGCCCTCTGCATGGCCGGCGGCCTGACCGACGTGGATAAGAAGTATGACGAGCGCACCCTCGAGGCTGCCAACGCCCGTCGGGGCGAGGCGACGCTTTCGCAGGTGGTGCTCGCCGCAGCCCGTGCCAACGGGTACGCGGAGGCCGGCCACCGGATCTCCGAGAGCAACTGCCGTCAGGTGCTGCGTGCCGCGTTCGCGACGCACAGCATCGGGACGATCCTCTCGGCGACCTACAACAAGTTCCTCCTCGACGGCTTCACGGCCGTCGAGCAGAACTGGGATGCGATCGCCAGCACTCGCAACGTGTCGGACTACAAGAGCGTCACGGGCGTGCGGCTCACGGGCGGCTTCGAGTTCGAGGAGGTGGCCAACGACGGTGAGCTCCGCAGTGCGGATGCCGGCGAGGAAAGCCGCACCATCAAGGCGAAGCTGTACGGCCGTCTGTCGAGCATCTCGATGGTCGACCTCGTGAACGACGACCTGGGTGCTCTCACCCAGGTGAGCTCGCGGCTTGGCTACGGTGCAGCGATCGGCCTCAACAAGGCTTTCTGGGCCGCGTTCGAGGACTCCAACAGCACGTACTTCGCGAAGGAAACGGCTGCGGCCGGCAACGTCTTCTCGATGACGTCGCTGAAGACGGCGGCCACTGGCTTCCGTAAGCTCAAGAACGCGGACAACAACCCGCTGGGCGTTCCGCCAAGCGTGCTGCTTGTTCCGGCCGAGCTCGAGGTGGCGGCGGCCGAGGCAATGTCCTCAAGCCTGCTGATCACCGGCTCCGACACGGTCCGCGGCAACGCGAACGTGTTTGCCGGCCGATACCGGGTCGTGAGCTCGTCCTACCTGTCGAGCGCCACCACCTGGTGGCTCGCGGCGGATCCTCGGGCTGTGCCGGCAATGGAGGTCGCTTTCCTCAACGGGCAGCGGCAGCCGATGGTGGAGTCGGCCGACGCCGATTTCAACACGCTTGGCATCATGGTCCGCGGCCACTGGTCGTGGGGCGTGGCCAAGGCCGAGAAGAACGGTTGCTACCGGATGGCAACGGCCTGAGCGTGATGCAAAACGTGGCCGGTCGGCGGCGTGCCCAAGCGCCGCCGACCGGCATGACGACCGAAACAGTTTTCATTCTTTCAGAAACGAGGTGATCTAGTGGCTCACGAGTACGAAGGTGACAAGATCCGCTACACGCCCACCACGGGCGTTGCCGCGGGTGAAGCGGTGGTGGTTGGTTCGCTTGTTGGTGTGGCCTCGCGGCCGATCGCTGCGAACGAGCTCGGGAATCTGAACGTCGAGGGCATCTTCAGCATCACGGCCCCGGCCGGCGTGATCGCGCAGGGTGCGAAGGTCTACCTCTACCAGGGGCAGGCCGTGACCGGCGTGACGGGCACCGTGATGGGCTTCGCTGCTTCGGCCAAGGCCAGCGGCGACGCGACCGTGAACGTGCTGCTCGTTCCAGGCGCCTGACGTTTCGTCCTCGGGCGGCTTGGGGGCCGTGCGGCTTGGCACTCGTGCCGGCCGCACGGCCTCGGTGGCTCTATTTGGAGTTCCTTCCTCTGTTGGTAACACGCAGTCATGCAGGATCTCATCTCGCAGGGCGCAGCGTGGTTCCGGCAGCAGGCCGACAAGCACCTTTCGGTGCAAGTCGAGTATCGCAGCGTCGGATCGCTTGTGCCGCTATCGCTGCCTGCGATGGTCGGCATGACGCGGCACGACTCAATGGACCAGGCCGGGTCGATCACGCGAATTGAGTCGCGGGACTTCTTCATCTCAACCGACTACCTGTCGGCCATTCCGAAGAAGGGCGACCGTGTGATTGAGCAGGACGGCAGCGTGTATGAGGTGTTCGCACCATTCAGCGGCAACGCATGGGTGTGGGCAGACCGTCAGCAGAGGATCCGCAAAATCCACACCCAGTTGGTGCCGTGATGCCGTACTTCTCAATCCAATCACCAACGAGTGGCAACGCGACGCAGCTGCAGGGCCGCGCCGTGTCGGCCACCGGGCCGACCGGAGGCCAGGTGCTAACGTGGGACGGCTCATCGTGGGCTCCGCTTCCAGGCGTGACTGGTCCGACCGGCATGGCCGGCGTTGACGGGGCTCAGATTTACAGCGGCAGCACCGGACCATTCACAGGGCTCGGACGCAGCGGCGACTGGTACATCGACATCACGGCAGGCAGGCTCTACGGTCCGAAGGCAAGCAACGCGTGGGGATCTGGACTGCTACTTCAGAGCGGCCAGCAAGGCCCAACCGGAGTCACTGGCGCCGGAGCCACTGGGCCGACTGGCGTCGGCGCAACAGGCCCCACGGGAAGCGTGGGTGCCACTGGAGCTAGCGGCCCCACTGGTGCCTCAAGCACTGTAACCGGGCCGACTGGCCCATCGATGACAGGCCCGACTGGCGTTGGTGTTACTGGACCGACGGGACCTGCTCTGTCGCTTGTTGTCGGCACCGTGACGAGTGGCAGTGTCCCGTCTGCCACGATCACGCCAACCGCACCGGGAGTGTCGGTGCTATCTCTTGTGCTTGCTCGAGGTAGCACTGGGCCTGCCGGTGCTGCAGGAGTCACTGGGCCTGCAAACGCTATCTCGGTCGGATCAGTAAGCTCCGGCGGTTCTGCTGGTGCTAGCCTGACGTCAGACGGCGCTGGCGGCCAGTTGCTCAACCTGGTGATCCCAGCTGGGCCGACAGGTGCTGCATCCACAGCGACTGGCCCAACTGGACCGACAGGCGTCGGCTCTACCGGTCCGACCGGACCTTCTGGCGGCGGCAGCGGCAGCGATTCCTTGTTGCGTTCGCTGTTTGTGCCGGGTGCCCCAACGGGCTTCACGGCCACGGCAGGAAATGGATCGGTGTTATTGCGGTGGACGGCACCAACTGGCGTGATCGCTCAAGCTCCAGTGACTTCATATGCGCTCGAATACAAAACTGCTTCGGCATCGACGTGGGAAGCGCAGGCTGGCGCATCACCGCAAGGAGCGTCCCTCGCGGGACTCACCAACGGCACGACTTATAATTTCCGCGCGGCGGCGGTCAACGCTGTCGGGCAGGGCGCGTGGGCTACTGTGTCGGCGACTCCTGTTGTCGGCGACCCATACTTCGCCAACGTCAGTTTGTTGCTGCACTTTGAGGGCAGTGGGTCGTCGATCACCGACTCCAGTTCGGTGAATAATTCTTTCTCATTGAGCGGCTCCTACGGAACTACTCCAACGCAGTCCACGGACTACGCAGCGTTTGGCAGTAAGTCACTCACTTCCCTCGCGGCGGGCACGCTCTCAATCGCAAGCTCGTCAGCGTTCGGATTTGGCACGGGCGATTTCACCATCGAAGGGTTTTGGTATCGCACGACCACTTCGGGCGGCTACGGATGGAACAACGATGTGCTGTGGACGCTCTCTGGTGGAGGGCCAGACATATCACTGACTCCCGGTTACCGTGGGCCGTATGCCGGAACCAACAAAACGCAAGTTTCATTCGGGACGGCGTCCTACGGCGAGATAGTGGACGGCGTCGGAACGACCGTAACTCCGAGCCAGTGGCACCACGTCGCCATGAGCCGCGTCAACGGCACGATGCACGTTTACTACGATGGCACTCGTATCCTCAGCAAAGCGGATACCACTAACTACGGCGGGGCAAATTCGTTCGCGTTGAATATCAACGATCAAATGTATTTCGACGAAATCCGCGTGACGAAGGGCGTCGGGCGATACTCGGCCGAGACGATCACGGTTCCGGCGGCCGCGTTCCTTAACTCGTAATCGGCGTTTCCTAGACCGTGATGTGATGGAGTGGAGACATGCTGACATTTACAAAGCTCCCCGGCGAAGCCAACGCCCTCATCTCAAAGGGTGGCCCTGCATCCATTGGCATGCGGTTCAAAAGCCGCGACATCACCGGCAAGACATATGCCGCGCTGATCTACGAAAACACTGACGCCGGCTACGCAGCGGCCGTCGCAGGCAATCCGACTGCAACGCTATCGGTGACGGTCAACGAGACGAACCCTGGACGGATCACTGTCGCTGTGACCAAAGCCCAACTGGCTGGTCTATCATCGGCGAAGAACTACCGGTGGTATGTCGTCGAGACTGACGCCGGCGTCGAGTTGCCGATCGTTTCTGGAACCTTTTCGGCGAGGGCTCCGTGAGCGACATCCAGATTGAGATCATCAATGCTGGCGCGCAGACGATTGAGGTCGCGAACGCGACAGGAGTCGGCGTTACGGTAACCGATGGTGCCGTGATCGAGCTTGAGTTCACTGCTGGCCCGACCGGGCCGCGCGGCGACATCGGTGCCACCGGTCCGCGCGGCGTGCAGGGTGACATCGGCGCAGTCGGCCCAACTGGTGCCGCGTCAAGCGTTGCTGGCCCCACGGGGGCGACGGGTGCGGCCGGGCAGTCGATCACAGGTCCGGCCGGGCCGGCCGGCGAACGTGGTGCAACGGGATCGGCTGGCGCTGCAGGAAGCGTTGGTGCCACGGGAGCCACTGGTGCTCGCGGCAGTGACGGGGCGGCTGGCCAAGGGGTGACCGGACCAACCGGCGCGCGCGGCAGCGCCGGTGCTGACGGAGCGCAAGGCGCGACTGGTCCTCGAGGTAACGATGGGGCCGTCGGGCCGACTGGCATTTCTGGCGCTGCGTCAACGGTGACGGGTCCAACTGGCAGCACTGGCGCTGCATCCACGGTCACTGGTCCGACCGGCGCAACTGGCAACGCAGGCGCAGCGTCAACGGTGACTGGTCCGACTGGAGCAACCGGCGCACAGGGCGCTGCGTCTACTGTAACCGGTCCAACTGGTGCTGCAGGAATCCAGGGCGCAACCGGAGCACAAGGTCAAGCAGGGCCAACTGGCGCTGGAGCTACGGAAATCTATGAGTACGCCACTATTGCCAGCTTCCCCGCCACTGGCAGTGCTGCGCAGTTGGTAGTCGCGACCGATAGCGGGCGAGTCTATCGCTGGGCAGGGGCGTCATGGGTTGAGGTCGGCCCTGGCGGCAGCGCGGACTCCGCGTTGCGATTGCTGCTCGTCCCCGCTGCGCCGACCAGCGTGACGGCCACCAGCGGCAACGCCCAGGCTACCGTGTCATGGACTGCGCCAGCGGCACTCTCCACGCTGCCGGTCACGGACTACACGGTGCAGTATTCTTCAAACTCTGGCTCGTCTTGGACAAATTTTAGCGACGGCACTTCGACATCCACAAGCGCAACAGTTACGGGCCTGACGAACGGCACCGCATACACGTTCCGCGTTGCCGCAACCAACGCTGTTGGCACGGGCAGCTACTCCACGGCGAGCAGCGCAGTGACGCCTGCATCTGCCGCAGCAATCACCTACGCTGCCAAATACGAGATGGCTGGCAGGGCTGCTGCCACATACGCAGTATCTGGCAGCAGCACTGTAACAGCATCGCTCACCGGAGGAGACGACTTCACCGACTCGCGACTCTGGTTGCTCGTTGGCACAAGCGGGACTCTGACATATACGGTGACGGCGAGCAGCAACGCGAGCGACGGAGGACGACTGTGGCGTACATCCTCGTCGCCGTCGCAGCACACAATTGCCGGTAACGCTGCAAGCTCAATCTCGGGCCTGACTGCTGTAAGCGGTGTAGTAACTGGGACGCAAACATCTACTGGCAGCGTAGCAGTTACCGCAGGGACGTATTTAGTTCTGCGTTGGTTTAAGGACGAGTTTGGCCCCGCAAATAACGACAGAATCACAGCCACACTCAGCATCGCGTAGGGTTAAAAATGCCGTTCTCGTTCCCAGCTTCGCCGTCCATAGGAGATGTATCGCAACAAAACGGGAGAAGCTATACCTACGCTGGCAGTAACGTCTGGGAGTTGACCGCGCCATCTGGTAGCGGCAGCACCGCTCCCGGCACGGTGACGATTCCGGCAAGCGGCGATCCGCAGTGGGGCAGCGTTGCGTGCTTGCTCTCTGGCAACGGCTCGCTTACCGAATCGTCAATCTACGGTCGCGTGTTCACCGCCTACGGCAACGCGGCTGCGACGGGTGCGGCGAAGGTCGGCAGTGCCAGCCTGACGTTTGACGGAGACGGCGACTACCTGACAGTGCCATCGTCTACTGCATATGATCTAGGCGACACATATACGATTGAGATGTGGCTCAGGCCATCCGCAGTCCCGTTCTCTGGCGGATTGATTCATCGCGGCAAATATTTTACAAACGGCAATTCTTGGACGGGACTGACGGTATCTACTCGCGGCTTGGGTTCTTCGCTGCGGTGCTACTTCTACGCGACCTCGTTCTCTGACGAGCAATACCTAGACATCGCTCAGTCGAATTTTCCGGCGAATACATGGACGCATTTTGCGATGACTCGCGCTGGAACTTCGGGCTGGGTCTATGCCAACGGCGTTCAGGTTGGCTCAATCACCGACCTGAACACGCCCGTTGCGTCCAGCGAGCCGCTCTACGTTGGGACTTGGCCGTACAACGCGAACGGTAACAACACGTTTGCTGGCTATTACGGCGGTCTGATAGACGAACTCAGAATCACTAACGGCATCTGCCGCTATCCAAACGGAACGACGTTCACGCCCACTGAGTCGGCGTTTCCAACTGGGTTCTACTC
>Ga0209087_1001899_pt1 | contig 12103 bp, 13 predicted proteins | sample S_130805_EF_Meta_FD_187321 | JGI IMG/M metagenome (GOLD analysis project Ga0209087, IMG submission 187321) | Freshwater microbial communities from Lake Simoncouche, Canada to study carbon cycling - S_130805_EF_MetaG (SPAdes) (version 2) | ecosystem: Environmental > Aquatic > Freshwater > Lake ...
AGTTCAAAAACTCCGTGGTATTGGGCGAGGCAATCAAAGAAAACTTCGTGGCCTTGGTCGGCTAGATGCTTGGCGGCTGGCAGGCAACGAAGCACATCCCCAAGCCTCTGCGAATACTTAATAGTTTTAACACTCATCGGCAACGCTCTTGTCTGTTATGAATGGCAAATAATCTCTCAGCCTAACTGGACTGGTTGTTTGTTGTAGTTTCTCCCATCCCTCGACCAGCCCCTTATACCCATAGAAATCTTCTTTGAATTGTGCTTGCTCCTTTGTGGCGTAGGCGAAGTGGTCGAAGGTTAGCCCCCAAGTTTCAGTCACTCCTCTTGGAATCATCATCGACTGGACATTGAGCTTGGGTGGTTCGTGGCTGGTAAAGTGAACATCCTTGCCCCACTTCCAAGCCCTCAACCATTCGTACCAGTTCGAGCCAAAGCCCTCTCTAGTCACTACTTTTTTATTCTGCCCGACATAATAGTTACAATGGAACTGCATCGCTCGCCCCTCCTCGCATCCCTTGAGATGCCCGAAGATTGCTTCTAGTTGGTCTGCCCTCCATATCTCATCGGAATCAATCTGCATCACAACTCCGTTCTCTACTCCCCGCAAAGCCTCGTTAATCATCGCCAGCTTGCCGGGGAATGGCTTGGCCTGCCAACAGACTGAAACATTCTTGTCCTTAATGCTCTCAAGATATTCGTGCGTTCCGTCCACGCTTATAAAGTTCTTGTGATACTTCTCTGGAACTTGCTTGCACCAACGAGTGCATCCCAGAGGCTCGGCCACTCCCTCGACAATCCTCCATTGCCAAGGAATCTTGAACTTCTGAAATTCTGATAGATGCCTCTGGATGTAGGGCATCCCATTGAGGACGATGGTAAAAATTGTCAGCATTTCAAGCGACCATAGATAACGCTAATCTCTGGACAGAAAGAAACCGAGTCGTGCCGGTAGCACTCAAACCGAATCGAATCAAACCAAGCCATGAACTCTTTTAGCCAAGTATCTGAATAGTGTAGCTCGATGGCAATTTCTTTTAGATTGTGAACATTCCCAATTTGCAGAAGTTGAGTCTCGTCCCCTTCGATGTCGCATTTAATATGGGTGATAGAGTTCTCTGTTATCCAAGTGTTCATTTGAGGTGCGGAGTCTGCCTTTTCGCACAAGAACTTTCCTTGTGGGTATTGTTGAGAAAGGGTTTGAATGTCTCCTTGGTTTATGTCCACCCCCATATAAAACTCTAGCTTTTGTGATAGAAAATACTTAGTCGTTCCGTTGGCCTCTTGCCTTTCTGCTTCAGTCCAGAACGCACACCCTAAGTCAAGCACCCTACCGCCAGCTACATTAAGATGTTCCCAATGGATTTCGGGTGATTCCGATGTGATGATTCCCTTGGTCATAGCTCAAAGATGGCCGCACCATTACGAACCGACCAATCTTCCCAAAGCAGTTTAGCAAATCCCTTGAGCTTGTTATAGTTCGCCAAATTCTTAATGTCGTTCACATCGTCCAATGCGATGATTGCTTTCTCTGCTAGGAAGGGACGGACGCAACGCAACTCTGCCTCACCCGAAAAAGGCGAGCCATCAATTAGAACAAAGTTAAAATCTACATTATGTTCAAAGTGAATATCCTCTATGGCGTTGGTTGAATATGGAAAGGCGGTTTCTAGGCAGACATTGTGCCAGCCTAGAACTGTTTCGAGCGGGTATTGGTTGAGATTTGTTTTGATAGTCCTATAAAATTCCTCGATATCATTCTTGTTCATCCAGAGTTTTGATAGGGTTGCCGTGCCGTTGATGGCAACACCACCTCTTGCAGATAGGTTCATCGAATGACGGCCTATGCGGTCTGGGTGGTTCTCAATGCTGAATAGTTTTTTTGTCCTAATACATTGAGTTGAGCCGTCTCCAGTTCCCCCTCCGATCTCTAGCCCAACCTCAAGCCCCTCGCTATATTTTGCAAGGGCTTGGCCGAAGGGGTCGTGGATGCTTATTTCTTGCACTTTGCGTATCCAGTGAGAGCCTTCACAATCACATATTGAATAACTGCTTCCTTGTCGTGCTTCAACGCAATCATCCCGCACTCATACAAATCTTTCTCTGCTTTTTCGTCATAGGTAATATCAACCTTCACATACTTGGTGGGGTCGGGGCGAGACTTGCCGAATTTAATTATACCAAGCCCCTTCGTATCCTCCCCCTTTTTTGCTTTCCTACATCCAATTATCGGCTTTGCGTTTTTCATAGATCACCCTCCCTTTCTCGTAGAACTCCGGCTTGTTGTGGTTCTTTAATTGTTCGTCTGGTTGACCGCCATTAAACATAGGGTTATCGTGCTTAAACTGGATATGTCTAGCCTCAACTACGGCTTGTTCTGCATAGGCTCTATCTGTGAACTCATTATCCGAGTATATGCCGTCCGACTCTTGGTAGTCTGGGTGGAATAGATGCCCCTGCTTCTTGAGCCTAGATTGCGTCAGAATCGCCATACAAAGCAGTTTGTCGGTTCGGAGGCCATCTGATACTGCCAACACTTTCTCCCCTGCTGTATCTCCCATGGCGGTCGAAATTAGGGCATCCCAATGGCGGGGTGGTGTCCAATCATCGCTCATTTGAACGATAATCTCACCTTTAGCTATTTTTGCCCCTGCGTTCCAAGCGTTTATAATGCCTCCGGGTTTGCACCTAATCGCTTGATGGGGGGTGTAGTCAATGGGGTCATCGTGATCGACCATAAAAAGCCACTCAATCTCTAGGGGCTTTTGAGCTAAAGAAAGCCACATCCAACGCCTCTGCCAAGCGATCTGTGGTCTGCCCCTTGTAGCGTGAACGATTGAGATTTTAGGGGCTGGTCGCATCTTCTTAATCTTTTCAGCCTCGGTAGTCTCTCCCACGCACACCGAGGCAGTCTCGTATAAGTCCATCGCTTGCCAGTTATAGATCGCCTCGACAAGATTCCAGTAGTGAGCTTTGGGGCGATGCAGAGTCAGACAAGAACGAACTGCCCCATAAGCCTTAATCCAGTTGCCATTGCCCGACCAATGATTTGCTATATAGAAATAAGCCTCTCGCCTATCGGGTTGCAGGGCTACGGCTTGACCAAGATAAGAAAGCCTCTCATTTTCTGGTGCGACTCTCCCCAAGTTGCAAAGCACATCATATCGAAGCGTGTCCTCTAGTTCTGGGAAAGCCAACGCCCGCATACTCGAATCAATGCACTTTTCAATTTGCCCAGATAGGAAATACTCTTGGGCTTGGTAGTAAAGAGAGTTTGCGGCTGGGGCAAGCGTATCGGCCAAGATGTTCAAGTTCCTCTCCGCACTTCTTGGCTTGTATCCGTGGGGCTTGTGGATTCTGAAAATCTTATCTACGCCAATCGTCTTGTTCGGCTCTTTGCAAACCAGCATTTCGTGGACTCGGTTCTTCCAACTACAAGTCCCCTTCTTGGAGATTTCCTCTCGGAGTGGGATGAGTCCGGCATTGTCCACATTGTATTTTAACGCCACAAGGTGAGCGTCCTTTTCAACGGCAAGGTCAATAGCTTCCTCGACAACCTTTGCCCCATCCTCGGCCATTACATCGTCAGCATCTACCCACAAACACCACTCGTTTAAGCAAGCCTCAAGAGCGGTGTTTCTTGCCGTGGCAAAATCGTCTATGTGATTCCAATCAATTCTTTTATTCTGGTAATGAACGATCTTCGCCCCCAACCCTTTTGCAATTTCCTCTGTCTTGTCGGGCGTAGCTGACCCCCTAGAAATACATACAACCATTTCTTTTGCGATGGGGGCAAACGACTTGAGGCAACGCTCAATGTATTCTTCTTCATTACCAGCAATTAGATAAACTGAAATAGGATGTTTCAATGGGATTTCGGGGTTGAGGATTTTAGCTAACAAGGATGTCAAAAACTGATTGCCTTATAGGTCTTTAATCCAACTAAAGGATTGTGCAATCTGACGAGAAAATTCCTTGCCCAACACATTGTCCCAATCTTTTCCCAATGGCTCAACCTTATTTCGGATAGTGTGATCGCCGTAAGGCCAGCCGAGTTCGTGTTCTGTGGTGTATTGTTGCACATTATCAAAATCGTGGTCGGGTGATTCTAGTTCTAAATAATTCCAAATAGCTTCCATCGTTTCTGCCGGTTCTTCAGTCAAAGACTCAAAGTGAACAAAGTGCAGTTTGTCCTTATGCCTCTTTACTGCATCCGACAATCTTTCTACCGCAATGCCAAGCGGCGGTATGTTGAGCCATCCTTGCGCTCTCTTTTCTACCGTTGTCCAGTTTTGGGGGTTTTGTTTTTCAACCCCTGTAAATGGGAATGGATGCTTTTGCCATTTCTTTTCAAAAGAAGAAAGGATGCCCCGCATATCACGAACTGGTACTAGCACTTTAGCGTTAGGCCAAATAGCAAATAGCATATCTAAATGCCCAACCCAAGAACGGCATTTGTCGGCCACGATAGGGCGGTCAGTTAGTCTGTTAAAAGCGTTCTCACACCCGCCCTTCACATAATCATAGAATAAAGTCTCGCCATCTCTGGGGTTGGGGATGGTCTTAAACTCTTCGGTGCTGTGGAATTGTCTCGCTATATAGCCAATTTCGTGCAATCCGCTGGTGGCTGTTGAATGAACTTTCTCGTTTTGTGCGAGCAGGTTCATTAGTAAGGTTGACCCTGCTCTCGGTAGCCCAGAGACAAAGTGAATGGTTTTAGACATACGAGGATTTTAAGCAAAACTAGGATTTCTACAAGTTCTTTATGACTGTGACATTCGTGTTTCCTTGGAAACTTAATCCAGTTCCAGCCGTCCAAGATGCGTCTGTGCTTCTGGCTCGGATAGTTAATGGCGAGGCTGTGCCAGAAAATGCGTCGCTACCAATAAAAGCTGATTGTGCAACATTACAAAGAACTGTGGCTAGGTTGGTGCAACTAGCGAATGCATAATTTGCAATGCTAGTTACGCTGTTGGGAATAGTTATGGTAGTTAGGCTGGGGCAATTTTCGAATGCTTGTTGCCCAATGCTCGCAACTGCACTAGGGATATTTATACTGGTTAAAGAAGTGCAACTAGAGAATGCATAATTTCCAATGCTAGTTACGCTGTTGGGAATTGTTATGTTAGAGAGTTTAGTACACCCTTGGAACATGCCTTCAAAAATGCTTGTCATACCAGAAGTTGCAGTAAAGGCGACGGTGGCTAGGTTTGAGCAATTTTTGAACACTTCCGATCCAACACTATTAGTTAATCCATTCCCAATGGTTGCCGTGGTTAAACCAGAGCAACCCAAAAACGCTCCCTGCCCAATGTTCGTTACGCTATTAGGGATGGTTATGCTTGTTAGGCTAGTACACCCTTGGAATCCATAATACGCAATACTCGTCACGCTGGATGGGATGGCGATGTTGGTTAGGCTAGTGCAACCACTAAATGCATAATCACCAATACTTGTTACGCTGTTGTTATTGGCAAAGCTAATAGTGGTAATTGTGGTTTGGTTTTCCACCCAATTTGCAGGTATAGCTCCTGTATTTGTATCGCCAACTTGTACTCCAGAAGAGTTGAAGGCTCTTGAGGTCGTGATTGTTGAGCTTCCTATAACAACTGATTTAAGTTTAATGCCTGCGATGTTCATAGTTAGACTCTACAAGTTTTTTATGACTGTAACATTTTCGTTTCCTTGGAAACTTAATCCAGTTCCGGCCGTCCAAGAGGCGTCGGTGCTTCTGGCTCGGATAGTTAATGGCGAGACTGTGCCAGCAAATGCGTCAGTTCCAACAAAAGCTGATTGAGCAACATTACAAAGAACTGTGGCTAGGTTGTTGCAATTTAGGAACGCATAGCTTCCAATGCTAGCCACACCATTCCCAATGGTGGCTGTGGTTAGGTAGAAGCAACCAGCAAACGCACCCTCCCCAATACTGGTTACGCTATTTGGGATAGTAATGCTGATTAGGCCAGTGCAATTTAGGAATGCTTCTTGCCCAATACTCGCAACTGAACTAGGGATATTTATACTGGTTAGAGAATTGCAACCATTAAACGCATAATTTCCAATGCTAGTTACGCTGTTATCGTTTGCGAAGATAACAGAGGTAACGCTAGTTTCGTTTTGTATCCAAGATGCAGGTATGTCTCCTGTATTTGTTGAACCTACTTGTACGCCAGAAGAGTTAAAGGCTTTTGAGGTGGTGATGGGGGCTTCGCCAGAACTAGCTACAACGGCTGTTCTGCTACCGCTTACGGACATTCCGTAGCCGTAACGAGCCATTTTAGTCTCCGATTGCGAGGACTACGCCAGAATGGATACGGAAATTAGAAACATCACCAGCGATATATGCGCCAGCAGGGATTGTTACAGAGTTAGCTAGGGTCACGCTTGCAATCGAACTCATCCCAGTCACGGTAGATGTGATTGAGAAGAACTTGGTTTCTGTAATTGCTACTAGGCCAGCAAACACGCCAGTAACAGAGCTTGCCGTTGTGGTGACATACTGCGTGCCGGGTCTAGCGGCGTGGGAAATCTGATCGTAATAAGGTTCGGAACTGGAAAGGTCTGCCATTGTATTTTCCTTTCTATGTCAAAAGAAAAGGGGGGAGAGCTTTTGCCCTCCCCCCATTCCTATGAAACAACCAACAATTCTTTAGCTGTAAGTCGTGGTGATACGGACGGCGGCGTTCGCATCAATGACTTTCTCGGCTGTGTTCATACGAACACGGAGAACATTGGAGCGACGAGCCTCGTCACGATAGCTCTCAGAGACAAAACCACCGGGAGCGTCATCCGACCAGACCAAGGTGCGTCCCAATCCACCAGCGGTGAACTGACCGCCAGCAACATTGGCAACAACGATCTTGGTGTCGGGAACAATGAACGAGCCAGAATAGCTCTTATTCTTGTTCGCTGTGTTATAAGCCGCACGACCGATGTAGACATTATCCACACCAAACGCTTCTGCAATCTGCTTCTCATCGAGCAAGCGACCACCAGTATTGGAAACAACTCCGTAGAATTGATTCTGCAAGAGGGTGGTTCGGCGAACTCTCTCATACACATTGGCACTCATTATGACGGCGTTTGCCGCATAGCCTAATTTATTAAGAGCCAATTTGCCGGCCGCAACGTCCGCAGGGGCGTTGATGGTTGCCAAGTTGCCTTCGATGTAGGAAGCCGTAGGGCTAATGTCAGTCGTGGTGAAGGGGGTCGTTGTTGCCCAGAGCAAGTCAGCCACCCGCTTTTCGTGGGAGAGCTTAACTTGGCGGAGCAAGAACTTGGCAGTTTCGCTTTCCAGCGAAAAAAACCTGTTTGCATCCTGCTTGAAACTATCGTCAATTAGCTCTTCCAAGCCGGTTTCGATACAATCGTAGGTATCACTTGTGAATTTCCGAACCGCACGAGCGTATTCAGAACCAGCAGTACGCTTGGCCGCATCAGCATTGAGGATGTCGGCATCGGCTGTCTGCACTTTGAGATACACGCCACTCTTTGCCGATACTGGCAAGAGAGGGAGAATGTCTGCACCGATCAAGCCGATCTCTGCGGGGGCTTCGATGAGGGCTTGGTTAATATCGGCACGAATGGTCGTGCCACCAGAAATAAAGCTCATTTTATATTATTCTTTCTTTTGTTTATTGTTTCGTTGTTTAGAACATCGGAATTGCAAGTTCGATAACAGCCGATGAACTTGTGGCCGCTTCGAGTGCAACACCAGCCGTCACGAGGTTGGCGGCCAATGTGGTCACCAAACCAGTAGCGTCGAATTTCAAAGTATCACCGACTGCCGCAACGCCGGAGACGGTTGCGAAGAAGGTGGGGTGAAACAATTTAACTGCAACGAAACCACCAGCGACAACATCTTCTTGAGTTACGCCGATAGCTTTGGTTGCACCAGTTACCGCAACATTAACGAAGCCAGCCGTGGTGGTGTCGGGCTGAACGAATCGGAACGCCGAGATGGCAGAAGCCGAGCCGAATGTGCGAAAATTACCATCAACTTGAGTAGACATTTTCTTTTATCCTTTTGTTTAGAGTTTGGTAATACCACGAGACAAAGCCTCGGAGTATTCTTTGGGGTTAGACAGCATCACGGCTTGCATAGCCTTGAGCTTTGAAGTTCCGTAATCGCTGTGGGCGGCCACGAGTGCTTCAAAAGTTTTGGGTTCAACCTTTGCAGGGGCTTCGACAACTGGCGAAGCAGAGATGGGCTTAATGCCGAACTCAGTTAGAACTTTCTTCACAACCTCGCTCATCTCTTCCTTTTTATCTTCGGAGGGTTCAATCTCAACGGAGATTTCGGGAGTGGGAGCAGGAGTCTCGGAGGGCTTCGTCTCTTCGGCCATCTCCTCTTTTTTCATTTCAACTTTGGGTTTCATCGAATCTTCAAGAGCCGACAAGCGAACTTTGATGTCCTCGATGTCTTTCATATAATTGTTTTCCATATTTGTTTTGTCCTTTTTGTCAAGTGGAGCTTCCTCCACGGCTTCTTTAACTACGGCTGGGATTGTCTTTCCTCCGCTAACATATCCCAGCTTTTCCATAAACTTTACCATTTCTTCAAAGAGGCCATTGGTGGCCGCAGGGGAGGAAACTAAATCCGCAGAGGCGATGCTCTGGGGCCGAATGTAATCCTTGCCGTCAATCGTCTCTGACTCATTCACAAAGGCTAGGGAGACTCCGAACTGGTCGGGGGCTTCGGAGGCCATCTCTTTGATTAGGCCGTAGTGGGGGGAGTTGCGGAGCAAGCGAAGGTCGGCCACCAGCTTGTCTCCATCGATGCGGGGGTTGCGGGCAAAGCCGACAACTGCGTCCAATCCGCTTCCGTGGTTCATCTTAACCTTCACACCATTCTTGGCGTTGCTCATAAGTTTGAGGGCGGTTTCTAGGCTGGTCTTATCCACGAAAAGGTCGTGTCCTTTGGCCTCTCCCACCTCCAAAATGCTCACTCCCCCTAACTCCATTTCATCCATCTCCTCGTCCCGGTATGTCGAATAGGCTACGGCTGAACGCTGGCTTTCGTCTGGGAAGTCACTCACGGCTTGCTCGTCTCCCATAAAGCGGGAAACAAAGTCTTGCTCTGATTCGTCAGCGGAGGGAATGGGTAGGGGCATAAAGCATCGAGGTTATGTCAAAGAAGATCGCCGTCTGCCGCTCGGTATGACTTCTTGACCTCACCCCCACCAGCCATCTTTAGAAACTTATTCACCCTAGCCATCGCCCAAGCGTTCCTTGAGTTGGGTCTGCCCCCGCTGATAGTGGGTCGGAAGCTGGTCGAGAACGCACCCGCACCCCTACGAAACACTTTCTTTAACGCCCCAAGGGTGGGGGCTTTCCTTGCTGGGTGCTTGTCCTTGAACTCGGCAATCTTGTTCTTGAGGGCTTCTTCGTTCTGCTCTGAAATCTCGATGTCCCCTGCTTTGCTTCGGGTGGATGCCGTGCCTTTGGGGTTCTCCTTTGAGCCTTTGATTCTCTCTTTAGGAGGGGCGGGGGTTTGGCTTACTGGCCTAGCCAATTCTTGCTTCTTATCGGTAATCGGCCCCCCTACAATCCAAGCGTCACAAGTCCTTTTGGCCGCACACTTAAAATCAAAAATCTCGCAGTAACCAAGATCGCCGCCAATAGCCACCTCGTTTGCGTCCTCGCCAATCCCTTTTTTAATGCACCCCAGAACCTTGCTACTCTGATCGAAGGCCGCACAATTACCGCAAAGCATCTTCTTTGCCGTGACTACATCGCCTTGGAACTCGTCTGCCTTGGCTTTCCAGTAAGCATCGTTTGGCTCATTCGGATTGGCTGGGCCGTAGTTCGCATCGTCCACGGCTGTCTGCCTATTGGCTAGATTTGTTTTGATGTCTTGGGTTGCGATTGGGCAAGAGGCTGGTTCGGCCAGTTCCTTTTTGTCCCTTGCTTCCATTTGCCCAACGACTTTCCTAGCCCAAGAAAAGCCAGCATCGCCACCCCATCCATTCCACGCTTGCCAGCCCTTGCCCTGCTCGTCCCAAGTTGAGCCTTTCTTATCGACTTCGTGGCGAGTTAGGAAGTTCAACATTCGCCTTACTGTGTCGGGCGATAACTTCACCCCATTTTGTAAATCCCTAGCTCTGGCTATGCCCACCGAGGTCATTCCTCGTTGGCTAGATGGTTTTGTCTCCCTAACATCCAAGGCTCTTTTGGCGGCATCCCTAGCCCCTTGTGGTGGGGTAAAATCAATCCCATCGTACTTGCCCAACTCGATGCCGCCCATCATCCCCTCAATCAGCATCTTGATGGATGCTAGGTCGAGTTTTGCTAGTGCTTCTTCAGTATCTTTTTTTTTAACTTCTAATTCTTCGGAGGATGGTTCGATGGGGTCTTCTGGAATTGGTTTCTGATCGCCTCCCTCATCCTCGTCCTCCTCTGGTTTATCCTCTATGGGTGCTACTGGTTTAGGTGCGGGGGCGGGAGGTAGTTGGGTTTGTGGTGGTGTCGGGGTGACAATATCGGAAATGGTTTCTGGGGCTACGCCATACTTCTCTGCCAAGTCTTTAATCAGCTTGGCCTCAATAGCCCTTTGTCGCATAGCACTTTCAAAATCTTGGCCTCGCTCGGCGTAGATGTCGGCGGCAGTTCTGAGGCCAGTCTTAAACTCGGAGATAGCAGAGGCAGATTCGCGGCCCAAATCAATAGAGACATTCGCCCCAAAGTTAAAGATGCCCCTTGTCGTTCTGCTCCCAACATTCTTTTCGATCAATCCCCTTGCAACTCCATCGGCAATTACGATGTTCTTAATTGGACGAAGAACTTTATCATCTAGGAGCTTCTGGTATCTGCGGAAGGTGCGCCCAGCTTGTTGCATCTCAAGGCGGGCTGTCGGGCCAGACATAGCAGAAGGGTCAACGGCGAAGCTGTAAGGGATGCCCACGCCCAAGCAAATGTTCCTCAAAAGAATCTTATGGAACTCTGCAAACGCACCGGAGGGACGGCTCGGCCCATCGGGGAACACAATATCTTCACCCGGTTCTAGGTAAGAGATTTTGCCAGACTCAATCGCTTCGAGCTTGATTGCGCTTCCGTTAATGTCTTGGTCGTTTGTGAGCGACGAGAGATCCGAGGCATTGTTATTATTCCTCTTTATGATTGCGCTCTGGCTAGAAGCAACCTTGGCCGACATCTTCTCGAAGCCTACGATTTCGTGAATATCCGTTGCGTCATTGATTGCGGTATGGAAAGCGGAGATTCCTCGATACTGGTCAATGCGGAGTGGGTCGAATAGATGAAAGGCTTGGCTTGCGGGAATCGTTACTTGGTAGGTGTACATATCGCCAATGCTTCGGCTGTAAATATCGTAAGCTGTGGGCGAGCCAGTCCTTTGATCGATATGGATTCCACCAATTAACTCCGAGCTTGTGTAGACCTTGAATGGGTCGCCAAGTCTATCACCCTCAATGCCTTGTATTTTTAGGTTGCCATCAGAATCACGCACGAGGCAAAACAAAAAATCGCCATCTCGCAACATCGACATTATCGCCACTTGCATAAGTGTCGAACCAGTATGCCGAGTCGAGATATCGCACTTGTCCCACCAATCAGCCCAATATGCCTCTACCTCGGTATTGACTTCGGGGTTCTCGGTTCGGGCTTGGTAGGAAATGTTTGCGGCGGTGTGACTGGCGAACTTCATAAGGATGGAGCGAACAAGGCCGACATTCTCTGCCAAGTCCCTCGCCCTTTTCATCAGCTCCACTCGGTCATAGTTGGAACGATAATCTTCCGCACCCGACAACTGGCTCGGCCCCTTGCGTTGCCTTGAATACTTTACCGCATCATACTCGAAATTCTTAATCCTTTGACGAGCAACAAGCCTATCAACTGCACCTTGAGGATTTACAAAGGCAATCGCCTTGTCAATCAGATTGAGAGAGGCTTTTTTCACGATCCGAAATTTGCGTAGGTTGTGCGAACCCTAGTACCAGTCGCTTGTTGAATGGCTAGGGTCAGTTCCATAATCGTATCTCTCACCTCACCGAGATTCGCTCTTGAAAACGAACGACCAGCTATCGAATAGCTTGAACCCGCCACCGCTATCGCTTCTAGGCAAGTGATATATTTATCACGCAACGAAG
>Ga0209087_1001904_pt1 | contig 12078 bp, 9 predicted proteins | sample S_130805_EF_Meta_FD_187321 | JGI IMG/M metagenome (GOLD analysis project Ga0209087, IMG submission 187321) | Freshwater microbial communities from Lake Simoncouche, Canada to study carbon cycling - S_130805_EF_MetaG (SPAdes) (version 2) | ecosystem: Environmental > Aquatic > Freshwater > Lake ...
GGAGCCTTTCTGCGCGAACTGATCCAAGTCCATTTCCACGGCGCCTTCATTCTGGAAATCGCCGGCGGCAAGGAACCCGAGCAAATCATGGCCAGCGCCCGTAGAGGCCGTTCCTTTTTGAGAGAACACGCCCGCCGCCTCACGCTCGAGATGTCCATGCCGGTGCCACACAGGTAAGGCGACTGCTCTTTCTGTCCAAGCATGACGAAATTGTAACATTTCATTCGTTGAAGCGGGGCGCTGCGGAAACATGATTTCCGCCTCGCAAGTGACTCACTCGTTTCACCATTTCAAAAAACAACGCGCATTCTCGCTCTTGGAGCTTCTTGCGGTCACGGCCATCCTCGCACTGCTAGCGGGCCTTCTGGCCCCGGCCTTGCAAGGCCTCACCAGCCCAGCCGGCCGCAAGGGCGCCGTCACCATCGTCATGAACACGCTCGAGCAGGCCCGTGTCTCCGCCATCGAAACCGGCCGCGAAGTCGTTGTTGTTTTTTGGAAAAAAAATGGAACCGATGGATCCCAACCCGATGCGCAGGATGCCATGCTCATCCTGCGAAAAAATGATGCCGAAGCTTGGGAGCCAATCACCCGCTGGATCAGCCTCCCGCGCGGCGTTCTTTTCCATGGAGGGGATGCGGAATCCAAAATTCTTTCCGACGCGTCAGGCCTCGCCGAAGTGAGCGATACAACCATCCAATCCCTGCCCGGAAAGCCTGCCAAAAGCAACCTCGGCGCCGTCCATTTCTCGCCCACCGGTGCAGTCCAACTGCCCAGCACATCCAACGGCCTCCGCATCGCCCTCACGGAAGGTCAGCGTGGGCCGGATCAGACTCTCATCGTCAACAAACAAAAAGATGGTGGACATGAAATCATCTCTCTCGCCCGCTACACGGGCCGTGCCACACTGGATGTCAGCATGTTGTAAGCTTCTGGCATGACGCAGGCAAAAAGCCACTTCCGACCTGCTCCCCCTCAAATCCAAAAACATCCTCCTGCATTTTCCTTGGTCGAAGTCGTGATCGCCCTCGGCATCATATCCTTCGCCGTCATTGCCATCGTCGGCATGCTCCCCGTGGCTCTGAAATCCTCACAAGACAGCATGCGCGAAACGGATGCCACACTCATCGCCCAAAGGATTTTTTCAGAACTCAAAACCGGATCCAGCGGCAACAGATCCGTTACCACAGACCCCGACGGAATCTCGACCCACAATATCAACCTCGCCGCGAACAGCACAAACTACCTCGCCTTCACACAAGACGGCACAGTGCAAACGCATACAAATTCAGCCAACCCGACCCCCTCCTACGACTTCTACGCTCAAATCTCCATCTCTACAAACACCGGCCTCACCAACCTCGCCCTCGTGCAAATCGACATCACACACCCTCCTTCCGCCCCGCCCACAGCAAGAGCAACGAACTCGTTTGTAACGCTTTTAGGTTTTTAGACAGAATGAACACTTACTCAAAGCATTCCGAAACAAGCGCCATGGAACGGGTTAATTCGTGTTTTCAAGACCCGATCGGCATGAGCAGCCCGTTGGCGACCACATCTGAAACATCTCTCGACTGGACTCCTCAACAGGTCTCGTCAAAAATTTTTCTGATTAGAGGCCAGCATGTGCTGCTTGATAATCACTTGGCTTCAATGTATGGCGTCGAAACCAAGGCATTGAACAAGGCCGTCGGTAGGAATTTAAATCGTTTCCCCAACCATTTTCGTTTTCAACTCACCCCAAAGGAGTGGAGCAACTTGAGGTTCCAACTTGGAACCTCAAGTGATACCCACGGCGGAAGGCGTTTTGCACCTTATGTATTCACCGAGCAAGGTGTTGCCATGCTGTCAGCGATCTTGAACAGCAAGCGGGCTGTGCAGGTAAGTATCAAGATCATGGATACTTTTGTCGAGATGCGCCGCTTCTTCCTGCAAAACGCCGACCTTTTTCAAAAAGTAGAGCGAATTGAAATCCGGCAACTCGAACACATCGCCGAAAGCGATGAGAAATTCAATAAACTTTTCAATGCCTTGGATGGTCACCTCTCATCCGACACTCCAAGGCAAGGGGTCTTTTTCGACGGTCAAATTTTCGACGCTTACTCACTGACCTGCAGACTTATCCGCAGTTCTAAAAAATCCATCGATCTCATCGACAATTATATCGATGAATCTGTGCTGACGATGCTGAGCAAACGAAATCAAGGCGTCTCCGCCAGCATCCATATGGCGAAGCCCTCGAAACAACTCCAACTTGATTTGGAAAAACACAATTCCCAATACCCACCCATCCATCTCCAAATCGCGGATGGCTGGCATGACCGATTTTTAATCATTGATCATCAAGAATTTTATCACATAGGCGCATCATTGAAGGATCTTGGAAAGAAATGCTTTGCTTTCTCAAAATTGGAAGCCCTCAAACCCGATATCCTTCAAAAATTTCCAATAGGCCAGCCAACCTCATTATGAAGGCCAACGAAATTGCATCGAGTGGTTTTGCCTTGCCTTGCATCCTCGCACTTATCCCATCAGAAGTCCCACACTTGGTGTTAGCCGCAAGGTGCAAAAAACAACACTCAAAGGGATGCGTGCCATCCGCATTTTCATTATTGGAAGTCCTTGTCGCCATATCGGTTCTATCCGTCCTCCTCGTCATTCTTCTCAACATCGTCCAAAATGCCACAAGCCTCTGGCGCGGCGCGGAAAACAAGGTCGAGGCTTACCGCGAGGCGCGGGCGGCTTTGCAGGTGATGTCCTCCGACTTGAAAAACATTCTGCCAACGACGAATGCCGATTTTTTCCGCACGAATCTCACGAACACACCCAACATCGGTTTCCTCGCCGCGCTGCCCATCAGTTCGCAAGACACAACATCCAGCAAAAGCGATATTTGTGCCATTGGTTACTTCGTTGCCTACGACAACAAAAGCCCCGTCGCAGGCGATAATGGACGCCAGTCCTACAACCTCTACCGCTACTTTGTCGAAAGCAACGAGACCTTCGACAAGCTCAAAAACGACCCGGATAGTGTTTTGGACATCGATCCCGACCGATTGGAAATCCTCGCCCGCAATGTGATCGATTTTAATGCAAATTATTTTTCGACAGATGGAACTAATATTTCCCAATGGACCCGTCCCCCCGCGACCAACATGCCCCACCTCGTGGAAATCAAAATCACCTCGGTCAACAATGAAAGAACCATGCGCTTCGAACCACGAAATGCGGATGCCGAATGGAAGAATTTCGCCGCAGACACAAACTCACCCGACTACTTAAAACACACAAAAACCTTCACCACAAGGATCAAGCTCAATACACCATGAATTTTTAAGACATAATTAACAAAATTGAACAAAAATGCCTAAATCCGAGAAATTTTGTAAATTCTGTTAATTTTTTCTAAATTGCCAATGACAAACCGCTTCCAAAAAAAGGCTTCCGCGCTTGTTACCACGCTCTTCGTGGTTGTGGTTCTGAGCACAATTATCGTGGCATTCCTCACCAGCATGAACTTGGAACGACGCATCGCCAAAAGCATAAAATCCAAATACCAAGCCGACCTCGCAGCGGAAGCGGGTGCCAATATGATCAGTCAAGCCATCGCGGAATCGATTGGAACCAATGCGGGGTTTTTAGTCCTCTCAACGAATATCCAGAGTTCGTTACATCCTGTTTTTTATATTCAAACCGGGGGCAACTCTTCCGCATCGAATGTTCTGCCTCTGATTTCGGGAAACCTGACAAACTATCTGAGCACGCGAACCTCTGCGCCTGCGGCCTTAACAAATTACCTCGCACAAGCAACCAACACGAATTCCTCCAACGCGATCAATGTCAACAAAATGTCGGGAGGATTCAGAATTCTCGCCAATTCAGGCCCGACAAATTTCAATGCCCCATGGATTTACTTCACGAATTCCACCGGCAACACAAATATGCGCGTTGCCTTTTTTGTAATCGATGAGCAGTCCAAGTTGAACCTGGCGCAGCACGGATGGTCAACCAACACGAACCGATCAGGTTGGTCCAATGCTCCAGCTCTAGTTCCAATCTCAATTCCCGGAAACACCAATCTCCTCAATACCAACTCCGCATTCGCATTTGCATCTGCGACCAATAAAGAGCCTTGGATTCGCAATTATGCCCAGATTTTTCCTGATCGGGCGGATTTTGAGGCGAAAAAACACCTTTACACTTATGTAACCGGCCCCAGTCAGGATTTTATTTCGAGAGGCTTCACCAATTCCAACGGGACATTTTCCAACTATGCCCAAGCCAACCTTCCCAAGTGGAACATCAATGATAGAGCCACAAATACGAATTTTGGCGGCACGGCCGCCATCCGCGCTTCGAATATCGCAACCATCATCAACACCAACCTCCCCAACTTCGGCAAAAGGGACATTGCCATGTCAAATGGGCTGGGAGGAAATTACTTCCGCTACTTGGAACGGATTGCCGCGTCGATCGTGGATTATATCGACAGCGATGCCGAAGTCACCGTTCTGGCGGACGCCTCGCCGCTGGGCGAACCCGCTGGAAAAGAACTCGCACCACTCATTACCTCGATCGCTGAAAAATACAATTGGATCAGCGAAACCAGCGCTGGAACAACATGGAACAACCAAATCACGCAAACGATTTTCGTGCAGGTCTGGAATCCCTATCAAACAAATATAAGCGGGAATCTGACTTTTGAACTCTCTTCATTCCGACCCATCATTATGCCAGGCGCCCCTCAAAACAACATGGCGACAAATACGGGATCGAGCGCCATTGCCTTACGCCCAAACGAATTCAAGGTCTATCAACTGGGGATAGCCACAAACACAGTCGTAACCACAGCGCAAGCGAGCGCCAACACAGCCAATTATCCCAAAATGACCAATTCCCAAAGCGCCAACATCCTGTCGCCGCTTCACTCGAGGTTTGAAGCCAAATGGAATGGAGTTCTTTTCGACCGGACGCCGAATCTTGCCACAAATTTTTTTGATGTTTTGGCTCCCGGGTTGCAAAAGGATAACATCGGAGGAAGCACAACGCTAATCAGTTTGAATGGCGTCACAAATCGCTATTCAATTAATTATCCATCGATTGGCAGTTCCCCGACAACTAAAGGGTATCGAGCCGTTGCCGACCCCCGCCAAAATTTTATTGCCGCATATAATTGGGAATCATCGAGCCAGACGAATTCCGGTGTTTTATGGAATGGACGAAACGATTTAGCCATTTCCAGCGGAGCGCCGCAGGATTACTCCACCACATGGGCCGCGCGCGACTTCATGCGTGCAAGCCCGACCCTTGGCACGCTTGTCAATCTGAACACGAGCACACCAACCAATGCCTCGTCGCCATGGACATCCGCAGACGCCACAAACGCACCATTTTATCTCCGCAATGGAAAAATGGAATCGATTGGCGAGCTTGGAAATATCTACGACCCAGCTCATTTGAATGACGTTGGGTTTAGCACATCGGCAGGCAGTCCAGCCTCTTGGTATGCGGCGGGCGGCGGCCGCACATTGCGCGTGGGAATTTCGGAATTCGATTATCCAAATACAAATACGCCACCCACTGCCACAACCGAAAAGCTGGCTCCGAATTGGAACTCCCCCGGATACCGGAGCACACACCTGCTGGATCTTTTTACCATGGCACAAACAAACTCTAATGGGGTTCCAACGAATGCGCCAAAAATCAACATCAACACGGCCTCGCAGGATGTTTTAACGGCACTTTTTAACAATCTTTCGCAGAATGCCGATCTGGCTTTTACGAACTCTATTTTGACAGCAAATGCGGCCTCGAATCTGGCGTCTCTCGTGATTTCCAACAGGCCGTTCTACAATTTGAGCGATTTTTATAAAATCACCCCCCAACTGCTTAACCCGACGAATTACAGTCCAACGCTCGGCAACAGCACTACCACCAATATCGCGGCGATCAATGATGCTGGGCGAGAGCAATTACTGGCAGCAATAATCGAGTTGGTCGATACGCAATCTCGAAACTTTAAAGTCATAAGCATTGGGCAAGCTATTGATCAAGGGGGAAAAGTGTTAGCCGAAGCTGTTCAAGAATCAATTATTACATTGGACTCTTATCCTAAAACAAATACATCTGGAGCAATAGAATACCGCACTCGTGCAGCAATAGACCAAGTCAAAAAATACTAAGTAAATATGATAGCGTTTAAACTTTTAGCCGCAGTCATTGGGTTAACCATCCAGTCCTTACATGCCCAAGAACCTATCCCGTCTCCCACGCCATCCCGTTCCTCGGTGCAATTCATTAATGCTACAAGCGTTCAATTTATAAATTTAGAAATTAAAGATTTTCATCTTTATACAAAATTGAAACCCGGAGCAAAAATTAGTGGAGGACACTTTGATTTTACAACATGGAAACTCAAAGCAACCTCCGAGATGGATGAATCAGCTTTTGTCGAAAAATCACTTCTCAAAACACCAAATACATCCTCCACGGTTGTTTTGGTTGGCAATTTTCAATGGTTGCTAGATGAGAATGGAAAAAAACTTAAGCTTCAGGCCGACATTCTTAACTTCGACCACGAATTGGCTAATGACAAGAATCCAAACGTTCTCACTATCGTTAACGGCATCACGGACAAAATTATTCGAGTATCTGTAAATGAATCAGAGTTTAAGGAAATTTATCCTATGTCTCACAAAACATGGTATGGCTTGCCTGATGTCAGCGAAGCAAAAGCTATACATGGAAAGCAAACAATCCGCCTGCCTGTAAAATACAAAGGCGATTTAAATTCTGGTATTGTGGCATTTTTCGAGTTAAATGGTGAAATTAACTACGCCGCAATGCCCCAAACTTCTTTTTAAAAAAATTAATCATTATATTTTTAACATTAAAATGCTTTTTTCTAATTCTAGGCGAGACCGAGATTTTTCTCATCCACAAGGAACCTGGAAAATCTGATTTCAAACGCCAACTCGCCGCCTTCAAATTCAAAGCGAACCACAACTACACCGGCATCATTTTTCCAGCGGCCGAAACTCCAACCCGCCCAGCGCTCCGCATCGCTGATTCCAATCAAGACTGGTCAGGCATCCGCGCCCCGAAGAAAGAAGACGGGGAGTGATAACTTTCGATTCGCACGCGAGCTCCGCACTACCTCGCGCGTGAAATTATTTCGAAATCTCCACCTCCCCGGCGGTGAGCGGGGTGATGTGGCGGAGACCTTGGATGAGGTATTCCTCGACGACGGCTCCATTTCCTTGCAACAGGCGCAGACTGTCGGGAGCGGGACCACGCTGGATGGCGACGCGCTGGATATCCGCGCTGTGGCTGATTGTGACGAGCGGGAGGCCGTCGGTGGTGGTGAGTTGAATGCCCTCTGGCCCGAATGTGGCTAGGAGAGTGACTTCATCATGCTTGCCGGTGAGCGGATTTTCATCCAAGCGGAAGCGGAGTGATGCGGGTTGAGGGACGGCACTTGCATTGGCACTGACCTGCCCGTCCACAAAACCAAAAGCCGAGGCGTCCTGAATCGAGCGTTCCCATTCGATGGACCATCCGCCTTCGGGATTCCGCGAAAGAACACGCAGTCGCTGCAAACCGGGGGACTCCTCCAGAACAGAAAAGACATCGCTCGTGCGCGAGGCTCGAACCAAGACAGGACGCGGGTCTCCAGGCTTGGGAACAAGCGCCCGCAGGATGCCACCCTCGAAATTCGCCTGGGCGACGACTGGCGAGGCGTCGGGGTCCATCGAAGCGCCGGCGAACCACAGCGTCTTGCCCTCTCCAAACGAGAGCGAAGTCACACATGCAGGGAGCGGGATTTTTGAGAATGGCTCCCCAGAGGTCGAGAGCCACACAGCACCGTCGGCCGAGCCTGCGACGGCATTCTCTGCGGTGGCGAGGCTTTCAAAGCGGGCCGGAGCCGGAGCTTGCGAGGTCACGCCATAAAGCACCACGGTTTTGATGACATCGCCTTCGGAAAAAGAGACGCACTCATTGTCTGCGACAAGGGCCGTAGGGCGCGAGTCAACGGGAAATCCTGCCAAGGGAATGTCTCTGCCGTCATCGATGGAAAAGGCCAACCAACCTTGAGTTGAGTGCGTCACAGCAGCTCGGCTTGTGAGTGCAAGAAGGATGCTGGTTGCGCTCACGCTTTCGATTTCCCGGCTCCACAAAAACCCTTTCTCATTTGAATATCGTGCGCAGAACCCTTGGCCTGCCGCAGAGCGTCCTGTGAGCACCAAGTCCCCACTGGGCAGCATCGCAAAATCCTCGATCCGGCGCGGCATGGGAGATTCCGCCGAGGAGACCCAGTCGTTGAAATGAAAGGCCTCGCCCTCCACTGCAACATCGCCGATGAGGTAGCCCCTTAAAAAATATCGCCCGGCTGGCACCTTCTGCCCAGCATCGTCGCAACCGTCCCATTGCGTGATGTAGCCATTCAGCCCGATACGAAAGGCCTCCTCGTCATCCATCGCATGAAGGATTCTCACCAGCTTTCCAGCTTTGTTGAAGACCCCCAGCGTAATCAATCCCTGGCCCGGCACAGCAAAGGCGACTTCCTGTGCATCGGACGGAGCCGCCTGAATCGACGAAACAGCAAAAAGCAATGCGAGCACGAAGGAACATAACCTTGGGAGGGCCATCGTCCCGCATGGCCCAAATTTTTCCAAGCAAGGTAGGGACTCACTTTCAGACACCTCCCACACCAAAGCCGCCCACCGCCCACGCCGCTTCGCGGCTGAAAAATCGGCCATGCGGGACGATGGCCCTCCCAGTTGGTGCGAAAAATTCACAGGTAGTGTTTCCAATCGAGATTCGGAAAAATGTTGTCCCGCGCCTCGCAGGCTGAGAGGAGCGCCTCGTTGCGCTCGCCGCTCTCCAGCATTTCGTGAAGCTTGTTGAAGCGGAGAATATGATCCTTCGTGCGGCGCGTTGCGTAATCCACCGCCGTCCCGGTTTTCATCAGAAACGCCCAGTCGCTCGACTGCGCGAGGAGCAATTCGCGGGCGAGTTGTTGCAGGAGGCGCTTGGTAAAAACGGAGCGCGTGTTCCGATGCTCGCGCGCAGAAGCAGTCATGCGGCGGGCAGCGGAGTGGAGATGTGGGTAGATCCACGAGTTACACCGGTCGAGCCAAACTTCCCAGTAGCCCTTGTTTCCCCAGCTCGAAGGCGAGGGACACACCATCTGCTGCGTCGGATTTTCCTTCAAATAGGCCCCCGGCGTTGTGAGTCGGAATGTGCTTTGATCATAGGCCGCCTTGCGCAAAAAGAGATCGAGAAACTCGGGCCCCTCATACCACCAGTGGCCAAAAAGCTCGGCATCGAAGGGACTCAAGATGACCGGATCAATAGGCAGCATGGATTTCAAATGCTCAAACTGCCGGATGCGGGCGTTCAGGAAATCCCCCGCATGATGGTCCGCGGCAGCCATCGCCCAGGCGCGGTTGTAGACTTGTTTGTCCGGCGAGCCGGTGATGCGGTGGTATTTGAAGCCCGTGTTGCGGCGGCAGCCCATGTCGGGCAGCACGGTGCGGAGGTAGTCCTCTGGCAACTCCATACCAATGTCTCGGTAAAAATCGCGATAGGCCGGATCTCCCGGATAGCCCTCGCGCGCGCTCCAGACCTGCTTGCTCGACTCGCGGTCGCGTCCAAAAACAGCCGGACCGGCGGGCGTGAAATACGGCGCGTAAATGGCAAAGCGCGGCCTCGGCTCGCCATACATGAGTCCATGGGCATCCACGACGAACCACCGCAGATTCGCCTCCTGCAACAGGCTGTCCACGCGGGGCACATACGCGCACTCGGGAAGCCAGATGCCCTCGGGAGCCACTCCAAAGCACTCGCGATGGTAGTCGCAACCGATGAGAATTTGCGCCCGCATCGACTCCGGCACGACCTCCATGAGCGGCAGAAATCCATGCGTTGCGGCGCAGGTGATGATTTCAATAATGCCATCCGCCTGGAGCTGGGCGAATGCCCCCACGATATCGCGGTTGATTTCCCGCGTGTAAAAATCCAACGCTTCCGAGAGACGAGCGTGATAATGCCGCGCCACATCGCGCATCGCGGCGTCATACGCCGTGCGTTCGATCTCCATCGCTGCCAGCTCGAGCCCGCGCGCCAGATAGCGTTCGGCGCGCCCCTGCAGGAGCGGATCGCGCAACATCGCGCAGAGAGGTGGAGTGAGAGTGAAGGTGAGCCTCACGGGCGCCTTGTCGGCCACCAGACGGCGCAGGTTTTTCAGAAGCGGAATGTAGCACTCAACGATGGCCTCGAAGAGCCAGTCCTCCTCCAAAAACTCTTCGTGTTCTGGATGCCTCACCCACGGCAAGTGGGCGTGCAGGAGGAGGGCAAGGGAACCTTGATGCATGGCAACAGGACTACAGCATAGCCGTGGGTGCGAGCCCGACAAGCGCGCAAAGTTTCAATCGTTCCATCCGCTCCAAGCCAGAAGGCCCGCAAGCGCCCTGGCTCGGTGGCTCAATGCGTTTTTCACATCGGCGCCAAGCTGCGCAAAGGTCTCGCAATGGCCCTCCGGAACGAAGAGCGGATCGTAGCCAAATCCGCCCGCGCCTTTTTCTTGATTGATGATCACGCCCTCGACAGAGCCACCGAACGCCGCGAACTTGCGACCCGCACGCGCCAGAACAATCACACAGCGGAAACGCGCCGAGCGTTCCTTGCCGCGCACGCCCTCGAGCTTTTCCAAAAGCAATGCACGGTTTGAGGCATCCGTCGCTCCCGACCCCGAAAACCTCGCCGACCAAACGCCCGGTGCGCCATCGAGGGCATCCACCTCCAGACCGGAATCATCCGCAATCACCCACCCGTCAAAATGCCCCGACACTGCCAAGGCCTTGAGCGTCGCATTCTCCTCAAAAGTCACACCCGTCTCCTCCACCTCCCCCGCCACGGAGATTGTGGAGAGGTCCAACACCTCGAAGCCGGCACCGAGGATTTCCCGAATCTCAGCAACCTTGTGGGCGTTACGCGTGGATACAAGCAAGGTTTTGTTCATAGGTATTTGAATGATTCTCGAAGTAGCGGAGGCAAAATCAATAAATGAACGACCTCAAGCCTCGCCGATTCCCACCGCTGCCCGCACACGCTTCATGACCCGATCGGACACCTCGCGCGCCTTCGCGGCGCCGTCGGCCAAAACATGGTCGACAAAAGCAGGATCGGCTAAAATCTCCTCACGCCTCACACGGAAGGGCGCGAAGTATTCCCAGATTCCAGCAAAGAGCCGCTTCTTCAAATCCCCGTAACCCGTGCCGCCATTTAAGAACACATCGAGCATGGACTGGTAATCCCCCGGCGAGGCCACGAGCTTGTAGAGGTCGAGAATCACGGAGCCTTCAGTGGGCTTGGGCGACTCGACCGCTGTCGAATCGGTTTTGATGCCCATAATTTTTTTGCGCAGCGCCGCCTCGGGGGCGAAAATTTCAATCGTATTGTGGTAGCTCTTGCTCATCTTCGCCCCATCCAGACCGGGCACGACAGCGGTTTCATCCCGAATGCTCGGCTGCGGGAGTTTGAAGATTTCGCCAAAGGTCTCGTTCATCTTGACCGCGATGTCGCGGGTCACTTCCAAGTGCTGTTTCTGATCCCGACCGACAGGAACGAGGTCGCTGTCGCAAATCAAAATATCGGCCGCCATGAGCACGGGATATGCAAACAGCCCGTGCGAGGCCGCCAGTCCACGGGCGGTCTTGTCCTTGAACGAGTGGCACCGCTCCAAAAGCCCCATGGGAGTCACTGTGCTCAGAATCCATGAAAGCTCGGTGACGGCGGGCACATCCGATTGACGAAAGAAAACCGCCCGCGCCGGATCCAGCCCACAAGCGAGGAAGTCAACCGCCAATTCCCTGACATTGGCCCGTAGCGCGACGGCATTATGCACCGTGGTGAGCGCATGGAGATCCGCTATGAAATAATACGCCTCACCCTGTTCCTGAAGTTCGATTGCCGGCTTCATCATGCCGAAATAATTTCCCAGGTGAAGGGTTCCCGATGGTTGGATGCCGGAAAGAATACGCATGCGGCGTGAATACCATGTCCGCACGCCGGGGAAAT
>Ga0209087_1001907_pt1 | contig 12072 bp, 15 predicted proteins | sample S_130805_EF_Meta_FD_187321 | JGI IMG/M metagenome (GOLD analysis project Ga0209087, IMG submission 187321) | Freshwater microbial communities from Lake Simoncouche, Canada to study carbon cycling - S_130805_EF_MetaG (SPAdes) (version 2) | ecosystem: Environmental > Aquatic > Freshwater > Lake ...
TGGACCTGGAGAAATGGGATGCCCTGGCCCTCGACCATCGCAACCTGCTCTTCTGGCATGAGGTGGGGCGCATCCAGAACGACGCCGTTCCCCGGGACGGCTGGGAGATGGCAGCACTGGCGATCGGCCTGGGCGGGGCGATCGGTGAGCTGTGGGTTCAGGACGCCATGCTCCTGTTCATGGCCCTGGGCCTTTCTGGCTTCGCCGGATACCGCCTTTATCTGAAGAACAACTCCGAGAAACGTCTGCAGGATGCGGTGATGGCCGATGAGCGCGCCATCGACCTGGCCTGCCGTTTTGGCTACAGCCTGCCCAACGCCTATAAGAGCCTTGGCGGGGCCCTTAAGGAACTCGTGGAGCAGACCCGCAAGAAGAAGCGGCGCTCCTTCTATGAAGATCGTCTTGAGGCCCTCCGCAAGAGTGCCGGCAAGGCCCGCGCCGAGATGGCCGAGCAACAGGGATCACGTCAGTCCGTCACCAGTGAGAACGTTTATGGCTGAGCCTGCCCCTTCCCCGGCCATGGCGCCGGAACACACCCCAGCCACCCGGACCATGGGCACGGACAGCGAATCCCTGGCCCGTCTCGCCGCTGAAGCCTGTGATGACCGCAAGGCCGTGGACATCCGCCTGATCCGGGTGGAGGAGATCTCCTCCCTGGCCGATTGGTTCGTGATCTGCAACGGCCTCAGCGACGTGCAGGTGCGGGCCATCGCCCGCTCCGTGGAGGACACCATTGAGCTGGAGGTGGGCCGCCTTCCCCTGCGCCGGGAGGGCCAGAGCGAGGGGCGTTGGGTGGTGCTCGATTACGGCGAGTTGATCGTGCACGTGCTCACACCTCAGGAGCGCTCTTATTACGACCTCGAATCCTTCTGGGGCCACGGCGACCAGGAGCGCTACGTGAGTCCGTTGGCTCCCCAAACCCAGGTCCCGGGAGGCTGACCCCCGCCCATGGCCGATCCCGGTTTCCGCCTTCCCGTGCAGGACGCCCCCTGTCCCGTTCCCCCCGAGCAGCGGCCCCTGGAGGAATACGGCCAGCTGCTGCGCTCCTGGTTCTTCGCCTGGCCGGCCGGCGGCTCCTTGCCCTTGGTGCGCTCCCTGGTGGTGAGCTGGCTGCTGGTGCTGCCTGTGGCCCTGCTGGTGGCCGGCGGCAGCATCACCCTCCGCCACGAGCCCGTGCGGCTCACCATGGCGGCTGCCACCGCCGCCGGACTGCTGCCGCTGCTGTTGCTCTCGCGCCAGTGGCTGGGCTGGTCCTATGTGAGACAGCGCCTCGTTGCTGAGACCGTGGAGTACGAGGAATCCGGCTGGTACGACGGTCAGGTGTGGGAGAAACCGATCGCCTGGCGCCAGCAGGATCTGCTGGTTGCCCGCTTCCAGGTGGATCCGGTGATGCGGCGCCTGCGCCGGGGTGCCGCTCTGGCTGCAGGTCTTCTTTTGGCAGGAGCCGGACTCTGCCAGGCTCTCTAAACCGCCCCTCCATCCCCTGGGGACCATCCCCGTCGCCATGACCCTGTCCTCCGGCTTTTTGGGATCCCCCCGGCTTGGTGTCCCTTCCCTGGAGGTTCGGTTGCTGCGCAATGGCATTGCCGAATCCCACCATCGGGTCCATGCCGTGGTCTGCGACCAACGGGGCCGGGTGCTGATGCGGGCCGGGGATCCCCAACAGCTCAGCTTCATCCGTTCGGCTCTTAAACCCTTCCAGGCCTCCACCTTCGTGGCCAGTGGCGCCGCCGATCGCACCGCCTGCGGGGATCGGGGCTTGGCGATCGCCTGTGCTTCCCATGCCGGCACCGCTGCCCATGCCCGCGAGGCCTTCCGGCTGCTTTGGGGGGCGGATCTGGAGGCGGGCCGGCTGCAGTGTCCCGTGCCTCCCGGCGCCAGCAGTGCCCTGGAGCACAACTGCTCGGGCAAGCACGCCGCCTTCCTGGCCACCTGCCGCCAGATGCATTGGCCCCTGGAGAGCTACCTCCAGATCGACCACCCCCTGCAGGTGGAGGTGGTGAAGCGGGTGGCCGAACTCCTCGGGATTCCGGCGGCGGAACTGGTGGAGGCCCGCGACGACTGCGGAGCCCCCACCCTGCAGTTGCAACTCGCCCAAATGGCCCTGCTCTACGCCCACCTCGGGGCCGGGGAACACCCCGATCTGGAACGGCTCAGCCGGGCGATGCTCGTGCATCCGGAGCTGGTGGCTGGCGAGGGCCGCTTCGATACGGCCCTGATGCGCCTGGCCCATGGCCAGGTGGTCAGCAAGGGAGGAGCTGAGGGCATCCAGTGCCTCAGCCGGGTTGGCGAGGGGATGGGGGTGGCGATCAAGGTGGAGGATGGCGCCTCCCGGGCCAAGCACGCTGTGGCACTGCACGTGCTCGAGCAACTGGGATGGTTGACACCCGCCACCCTGGAGGAGTTGGGACAGGCTTTTCTGCATCCCGGCCCGCAGCTCCTGTTGGAGGTGCGTGGCGAGCTCCGTTTCGACTGACGCTCCCGCCAAGAGAGCCGGAGGGTGGGCTGGTAGGATCCACAAGTTGGTTTCAACCGACACCTTCCAGGGGTGATCCACGATTCCCCTTAGGTTCCCTCCCTGTCGCGGGGTAGAGCAGCCTGGTAGCTCGTCGGGCTCATAACCCGAAGGTCGCGAGTTCAAATCTCGCCCCCGCCACCATTTCCGGGAATCCGTTTTTCGCTTCCGATCTAGGTTTCGACCGGATCCTTAGCTTTTACTTTCGGCCCTTTGGGCCGTTTTTTTTTGGCTGGGCGCCGCTCCTAGACCCATCTGGAGTGAAGCCTGTGGAGTGTGGCGAGGGGGGAGGTGAGGCCCATGGAGGCGAGGATGCTGGGGATGGATCCCAGCTTGCAGCGCTCCCCGATGGCCGTTCCCTACCAACCCTCCCTGCTGCGGGTGCTGCATGGGGCCACGGCCGTGCTGGTGGCCATCGGTTGGATCACCGGCCTGCTGCTGCTGGGGAGCCTCGATGGTCGCTGGGGGCGCCTTCCCTTCACGCTCGATGGCGAGTGGATCGAACTCCATGGCCGCGTTGGTCTGCTGCTGGCCCTGGTGCTGCTGCTCTTCGTGCCCTATGCCCTCACCCTCGGGGCCGGACGCCTACGGCGCTTTGCCAACAGCCTGCCCCTGCTGGCTCTGCTTCTGGCGGTGGGAAGTGGTCTGCAGATGGAAACCGAATTCCTGGTGAACCATGCCACCACCCCGCTGCCCTATGCCCTCCACCTCACGGCCTGGCTCCTGCTGGCCGTTTCCGTGCCGCTCCACCTGATCGGAGCCGTGCGTCGCGGTGGCTGGCCCCTGGCGGCCTCGATGCTCAGTCTGCGGCTGCTGCCCCACGATGGGCCTCTCCACTGGCCAGGTCAGCTGCTCCGCTATGTCCGGCGGGGTCGCTGAGCGATGGCGACCGGCTGGCAGGAGGTTGATCCGGGGGTGGGCAGTCTGGAGATGGGTGGCTCCGGCCCCGATGCCGTGGTGGTTGGTTCCGGCGCCACCGGCGGGGTGGCGGCGATGGTGCTGGCGGAGGCCGGCCTGAGGGTGCTTGTGCTGGAGGCGGGCCCGGAGCTCACCGCGGCGCGGGCCTTTGGCAGCGAACCCCGCAACACCCTGCAGCGCCTGGCCAACCTCAGCAGCGGCCGCCAGCGGTGCCAGGCCCAGCATCCGGGTTTCTGGAAGCACAATCCCGACCTGTTTGTGGATGAACGCAGCAATCCCTGGAGCACCCCGGCCGATGCGCCCTTTCTCTGGACCCGGGGGCGCCAGGTGGGGGGCCGCAGCCTCACCTGGGGCGGCATCACCCTGCGCCTCTCCGAAACGGAGTTCCAGGCCGGCGCCCGGGATGGCCACGGGCCGGCCTGGCCGATCGGCACGGCCGACCTCGACCTTTATTACACCCGTCTGGAACGCCTGCTCGGGGTCCATGGCCAGGCCGATGGTCTGCCCCAGCTACCCGATGGTCACTACCGCGACCCCCTGCCGTTCACCCCGGCTGAGGAGCACCTGCGCGGTGCAATCGGCCGCGAGCTGGGGCTCCCCCTGATTCATTCCCGCGGCTTCGCGCTCCACCGCCCCACCGCCGCGGCCCCCTGGCCCCCCTCCAGTTCCCAGGGGACCGCCTTGGCCAGGGCCATGGCCACTGGCCGGGTTCGGTTGCGCAGCCAGGCGGTGGTGAGCCATCTGGTGATGGCGCCGGGCCAGCACCGGGCCGAAGGGGTGGTGGTCGTGGATGGGCCGAGTGGCCGGCGGGAGCTGGTGCGCGCCCCGTTGGTGGTGCTCTGCGCCTCCACGATCGAGACGGTGCGGATCCTGCTCCATTCCAGCCGGGAGCTAGGGGAGGACAGCTTCGATGATCCCTCTGGATGCCTCGGCCGGCACCTGATGGACCACATTTCCAGCGGCCGCTTTTTCTCCCTGCCGGGGGTGGCTCCACCCTCAGGGCCCACCGAGCTCTCCGGGGCTGGCAGCTGCTTCATTCCCAACACCGTGAACCTCACCCCCCAGGAGGGGCTGGGCTTTCGCCGGGGTTACGGCCTCTGGACGGCGATCTCCCGCTTCGATCCCCCCAAGCCCCTGCAGCGTCGCCCCGGCGAGGCTGTGGGCTTCCTGATCGGCCATGGCGAGGTGCTCAGCAACCCCGCCAATCGCGTGACCCTCGATCCCGGACGGCTGGATCGCTGGGGCCTGCCCATCCCCCACATCGTCTGCCGCTGGGGAGCCAACGAGAGCGCCATGGTGAGCCACATGCAGGCGCGCATGGAGGCGGTGGTGGCGGCGGCCGGCGGCACGATCCGACCCCTGGAGGACCTTTTCGTTCTCCCCTTGCTGGAGCCCTGGATCCGGCAGGGAGCGGCGGTATCCCCTGGCGCCGCGCCGCCCGGCTATTACATCCATGAATTGGGTGGGGCGAGGCTGTCACGCACGCCCGAGGAGGGGGTGCTTGATCCCTGGAACCGTTGCTGGCAGGCCAGCAATGTGCTCGTCACCGATGGGGCCAGCTGGCCCAGCGCCGGCTGGCAGAGTCCCACGCTCACCTCAATGGCGCTCACCTGGCGGGCCTGCGAGGCGGCGGTGGGCCGGATGCGGCAGGGGGAAAGCTGACGGGAGCCCAGGCGGAAGGCCCCCTTCCATCTCGGGTCGCCTGGATCAGGAGTCGCGCACTGGATCGGTCGGTCGGTGTCGGTTCCCACAGTTTGATCGCTCAAACATCCGCAAAATCTGTGGGCGACCTTCCAAGGGTCGGGCAAGGGAGAAACCACCGGGCGGGGGCTGGCACCTCCGCCTTTTTCATGGCTTCAGAAACAGGCCATCGAGGTAATGCTGGGTTACTAGAGAGTCCTGGCAGCCGTTCTGGAACAGGAAGCCCGCCAGCGCTGAGGTGATCACGCTGTATTGGTCCCAGTCGGGGTGGTTGTGGATGAAGCTGCGCATCCCTTCGAAGAGCACCTCCGGCACTTCCGCCTCCAGGCTGATGTTCGAGGCCCCCTGGTGCATGGCCCCGCCGGCGGAACGATTGGAGCTGCGGGGCAGGTGGCTCTCGATCGTCATCGTCAGGTGCGGGCATCCTCTGGCAGTGCCAGTACGCCACATGGAGGTGGATGCCGTCAAAGCGGCGGGGCCAGGCTGAAATCACCCCGGATTCCGATGAGATCGCTTGCGGCGGCTGCCTTCCACCTGGGGGAGACCAGGGTGCGGGCCGAATTGGAGAAGCAGGCGAATCTTGTCAAGGGCTGTATGAGCAAACCGTTGTTTTCCCCAGTACCGGGCCAAGCGGGCCTCCTGACGCTTCAGACTGGGGAAAAACCCCCTAAAAACGGGGGAAAACTGCCTCTAAATGGGGAAATCCTCGATTGATCAGCAGGGCTGATCTGGGCAGGTCCGATGGGATTCGCCTCAGGACGAGACAGGTGAACGTTGAGAAAGCAACCGGATCTTTTCCGATTGGGGTGTTGGTGTTGGCTCAGGTGGAGGTCGGCGGTTGCCGCAGGGTGCGGGGGCCCAGGGGATGGTCGGCGTGGGGGTAGCGGGTGTGGTGGTGGTCGGAACCGTGCTGGTGGCCCTGCCCCGGTCCGTGATCATGGTCATGGTTGTGGGCGTGGGACGCCTCTCCCCCCGGTAGGGGCACGCCATCGTCCTGGCAGGCTCCGGTGCATTCCCGTTCACACAGGGTGCAGCTCTCCACCAAGCCCTCCACGTGGTGGTGGTGGCTGTGCTGGGGTGCCCCCACCTCGGTTTCGAAGCCCAGCACCTGGGCGCGGTACTTGCACAGGGAGCAGTTCATGTCCGTATCGCCCCGCAGCACGTCCTCCACCCGCTCCCGGAAGGTGGCCAGCACCTCGGGATGGTCGCCCAGGTAGGAGGCCTGCAGGATCTGCAGTTCGGGATGGTCGTCGGCCACCCGCTGGCTGTGCTGCACGATCCGGCTGACCAGCACGCCGGAGAAGAGGAAATAGGGGAACACCACGATGCGGCGATAGCCCAGCTTCACCACGTGGCGCAGGCCGGGCTCCACCAGCGGAAAGGTGACGCCGGAATACACGGTTTCACCCCATCCGAAGCCGAAGCCCTCCACCAGCAGCCGTGTCACCTTGGCCACGTTGCTGTTGGCGTCGGGATCGGAGGAACCCCTGCCCACCACCACCAGCAGGGTCTGCTCGATGGGCACGGGCTCCCGGCCGGCCTCCCGGTCCTGTTCCTCCGCCTGATCCAGGCAGGCGCGAATGCGGGCCCCAGCGGCCTGGATCATGCGACGGTCGACCCCGAGCTCGCGGCCGTAGTCGATGCGCAGACCCGTTTCCGCGGAATAGGTGTTCAACACCGAGGGGATGTCGTTCTTGGCATGCCCCGCCGCGAACAGCATCGCCGGGATCGCCAGCACATGGCTCACCCCGCGCCGGCGCAGGCCATCGAGGCCATCGCGCAGGATCGGCCGGGCAAACTCCAGGTAGCCGTATTCCACGGGCACCCGGCCCATGCTGTGCTGCAGCTGCCGGGCCAGGGAGGCGAATTCCTCCACCGCCAGCCGGTTGCGGCTGCCGTGGCCGCAGACCAGCACCCCGATCGGACCATGGGGCCCCTCGAGCGGCACGCTGCCGCCCTCCATCGGGAAAGGACCGGATGGGATCGTCATGGTCTGCAGCGCCTGAGCATGACCCTATTCCGCGCCCCTGGCCGGAGCTTTCCGTCGGAGCTGGAGCCCCCGGGCCGCAACATTGCCCCCGATGGACCCCACTAAGGGCAAGGATGGCCACATCATTGGGCTAACCATGAGTCTGCGCCTCCCCCCCTACCAGTCCCTTCCCCCACCCCAGGGCCCGGACAACCTGCTGGAGGTGGGCGTGGCCGCCCTGCAGCCCACCCAGATGTGCGTGGGTCTGGCGGAGGTGCGCAGCCGCCAGGTGGATTTCTCGCAGGAGTCCAGCCGGGAGCGACGGCAGTACCTGGGCGGCAAGCCCGTTCCTCTGGTGCGCAATGCCGCCGGCGAGCTCTGGATGGTGGACCGCCACCACCGGTTGCGGGCGCTGGTGGAAATCGATCCCCAGGCCATCGCCTTCGGTTATGTGGTGCTCGATGTAGCCAGTGACCAGCGCTCCGTTGTGCTGGAGGCCCTGCGGGAGCGGGGCTGGTTGTACCTCTATGACGGGCGGGGCCAGGGCCCCCTGGAACCGGAGGCCCTTCCTTCCCGTCTGCTGGGTCTGCAGGATGATCCCTACCGCAGCCTGATCTGGAAGCTGAAGAAGGAGGGCCTGATTGAGCCGGCTCCCCTGATCCCGTTCCATGAATTCCGTTGGGGGGCCTGGTTGCGTACCCGTTCCCTGCCTCCCTTCAGCTCCTCCCGCCTGGATCCGGCCCTGCCGGCGGCCCGCACCCTGGTGCAATCCAGGGCCGCTTCCCATCTGGCGGGCTGGAGGGGAGGCGATTGATCCGCCTGGGCCGCGTGGTGCTCAGTCGCGGTTGCGGGGGGGAAAGCCATCCCCCCCACGCAGATCCCGATCCCAGCGATCCATCCGTTGGCCCAGCAGCCAAGCGAGAGCTGCCAGCGTCAGACCCGCCGCCAGCCCCCCGGGGGAGGGCAGCAGGGCAACCAGCAGCAGCCCTCCCCAGGGCAGGGCGCCCACCAGGGGCCGCCAGCGCCCGATGGCGCTGAGGGCTCCGGAGCAGGCCTGGCAGTGGTCGGTGTGGCTCTGGAGCCGGTCCATCAGGGCCCTTCGATCCAGCCGCGGCGGCAGGAGCTGGCCCGGGAAGGGCTCGCCACCATGGCGGTTCACCCAGTCGTGGAGGGCGCTCACGTAGCCATCGGCGGCAGTGGCCAGGAAGAAGGCCCGGGGGGCGGCGGCGCTGCCGCCAAGCCGCTCCAGAACCCGCTCCTGCCAGTGCAGGAAGACCTGGTCGTCCTCCAGCACCCGGTGGTTACCGAGATGCTGCAGCCAAAGGGGCCGCAGCCGCAGCAGCAGGGACGGCAGCTTGGATTCGAAGCGGAAGGGGAAGCGGGCGATCAGGCGGCATTCACCCCGCCGAATCGGCACCGCGTACACCACCGTGAGAATGCGGGCGAAGCCCTTGGCGGTGAGGTCGTGCCAGAGCAGCCCGGGGGCCCGGAAGGTGGTGTGCTGGGAGCCCAACTTGCCCCGCCGCGGACCCTCGGGCCATTCCATGGTGAAGCCTTCCGGCCCGAAGCTGGTGCGGCGTGCCTGCACCGGCGCCGCGTTCTCCCGGCGCCCCACCGTGCGGTGGTGGGTGAAGGGCACGTGGCTCACATCGATCACGTTTTCGAGCAGGGTGAGGGCATCCATCGGCAGATCCCGGAAGGTGTCCTGCACCAGCCAGCTGCCTTCCCCCTCCTCTTCCAGGGCCGGCACCAGGGGTAGTGGAACCGCCGCGGCCCGTTCCGGATCACCCGCGAACACGAACAGCAGGCCCTGCCCCTCGGCGGTGGCATGGCGACCGCAGCTGGAGCGCCGGGGGCTGGGGGTGGCCCCCGCCAGCGCCTGGGGGAGGCTGGTGCAGTGGCCGCTGCCATCGAAACTCCAGCCGTGGTAGGGGCACTCCAGAAGCCCGGCGTCGTTGATGCGTCCCTCGGAGAGGGGCACCAGGCGGTGCGGACAGACATCCCGAAAGGCCTGCCAGCGGTTTCCGGCCCGGTCCCACCAGATCACCAGGTCGTTCCCCAGCAGCGTGAAGGCTTGGGGCCGGGAGCGATCAAGATCCCTCAGGAAGGCCACGGGGTACCACTGGTCCGCCCAGGCGGCGGGAATGGCCAGGTCTGCGGCCTGCTGGAGGGGAAGGGCTGTCATGGCGGGATTCTGGCGGGGGGCCGCCGTGCCCGTGGTCCGGGGCAGCAGGCGGTGCCCCGCCAGCGGGTCTAGACAGGGGGTAGTGCGGTGGTGATCCATGCCCTACAGCCATCTGCTGGTTCCCAGTGATGGGTCAGAGCGCTCCCTGCGGGCGGTACGGGAGGCGGTGGGGCTGGCGGCGGCCCTCGGGGCCCGGATCACCGTGCTCACGGTGGAGCCGCAGCCCCGCATGCCGGTGCCCGGCATGGGGGAACGGCTCGATGCCGCCACCCTGGCCACCCTGGCCCATGCCGCCCGTCAGGAGAGCGAGCGGGTGGTGGCCGAGGCCCTGGCCATCGCCTCGGCGGCGGGGGTGGCGGTCACGGCGGAGCGGATCAGCGGCGAACGGCCCCACCGGGCGATTGTGGCCGCGGCCGACCGGCTGTCCTGCGACCTGATTGTGATGGCCTCCCATGGGCGCCGGGGCTTCCAGCGCATGCTCCTGGGCAGTCAGACCCAGCGGGTGCTGGTGCAGGCCAGCGTGCCCGTGTTGGTGATCCGCTGAGCGTTTCGCTGCGACGTCCAAGGGGTGGGGATCCCCACCAGCCCCCGAACTTGGCGGCGGCTCCATTCCACGCGAAGATCGCAACATTGGCTTCCGCCGCTCCATGACCCGCGAACGCGACCCCTTCCGGATTCCCCGGGCCGGCGTGGAGGTGGCTCCCCTGGCCGGCGTGGCGTCCCTTGATCTCGGCCTCACCGGTTCTGGTGGAGCCGGCAAGTTCGTGGGCGAGTCCACCCTCGGCGCCATGGTGGTCTACGGCGTTTACCAGGCCCTGCTCACGGCCCTCCGCTGCGAAGCGATGGTGCGCCGCGGTGAGATCAGTCGGCGTGATCAGGCCAGCCTGGTGGTCCGCAGTGTCTGGAGTGCGATGCAGCAGGGCGCGGCGGTGGGCCTCGTGCTGGGCCTGGTGCTCCTGGTCTTTCCCTGGTTGAGCCTGCCGATGACCTTGGCGGGCCTCGTGGGAGCTGGCAAGGCCTCCCTGGATCTCTTCCACGCCTTCTGGGATGGTCTCGACCCCACCCAGAGGGCCGAACTCCATGACGCCGCCTACAGGGCCGGCATGAACCTTGGCCGACTTGTGCATCGCTCCGGTGAGGCCCTGCCGGAGGGGTGAGCGCTCCCGCCAGCTGGGTAGGGCCCGCATCGCCGGATCAGGAGCCGGGGATGGCCTGGAAGAATCCTTTGGAGCTCATCCACACCCCGATCAGCACCAGGGGCAGAGCCACGGCCGCGAGGATCTGCAGTTTCACCACCAGGGCGGAGCGATCAGCCGATGCCACTTCAGCTGGCCTCCCGCTTGGAGGCCGCGGCATGGGCCCGCTCTCTGGCCTCCACGCTTCGACCCGGTGAGGGCTGGGCCTGCTGCGGCTCTTTCGGTTTGGAGGGAGTCTCCAGGGTCCAGGCCTGCTGCAGGTCGGCGTTGGTGATGGCATAGCCCAGCCGCCGCGCTGCCAGCAGGAGCTCGCGGCGGGATCGGCAATGGCGCAGGGCCCTGCCCATCGCCCCATCGGTTTCGGCGTCTTCGACGAGACGTTCGAGTTCACTCCAGCTCATCGCGATCTCCGCTTGGATGCCTGCTCTGCCCAGGTTGGCCATGGATGGTGCCTCCGGATGGCGAGGTCCCCGAGGGGGAGCCAGGGGATGGTCCCATCGCCCAAGGGTTGTTGCCGCTGGATGATGGGACCGGGCTCAGGAGGCAGAGCCGTAGGCCACCTGACAGGCCGCATTGAGCAGCTCCGCCTGGGCGGCGTCGTTCGGCAATGCCCCATCGATCGTGCCGGCGTTGCAGTCGGCCGTGAGGTTGTAGGTGTTGCCGTCGACCTGGACCAGGAAGGTGACGCCCTGGCTGCCGCTGGGTTGCACCGTGCCGTAGAGCAACTGGTAAGTGGTCTGCGGCACCACGATGTAGGTGGTGTTGCTGGTCACCGCCGAATCCACCGCGGCGTTGATCACCGCAGCTGAGGCCAGGGTGGAGATGCCCCAGAGAGCCGCATTGGCGCCCCACCATCCCCAGGAGGGGGTGGCCCAGCCGCCGTACCAGCCGGTGCCCCAGGGCCGTGCATAGCCCCAGCCGGGTCGGGCCCAACCGGGCGAGATGTTCACATTGTTCACGTCCCAGTTCCGGCTCCAGTTGTTGCCGACGCTGCCGTTGAAGACCCGTTGACCATCGCGGTTGAGGTTCCCGTTCAGGTTGCCGCGGTTCAGGGTGCCGTTGCGGTTGAAGGTGCCATCACCGCCCAGGGAGCGATCGCCGTTGGTCAGAGTGGTGCGGTTGCCCAGGTTGGAGCGGTCGAGGTTGCCCGGTGTGCGGTCAACACCGCCCAGGCTGCCCGGGGTGCGGTCGATCCCGCCCAGGCTCCCGGGGGTGCGGTTGCCCAAATCACCAGGCGTGCGGTTCCCGAGATCCCCAGGCGTGCGGTTACCGAAGTCTGCCGGGGTGCGGTTGCCGCCACCGAGGCTGCCCGGGGTGCGGTTGCCCGCGCCGAGGCTGCCGGGGGTGCGGTCGGCGCCACTGAAGCCGCCGGATGGCCTTGAGGCCGGGCGACTCAGGCTGGGACTCGGCGCGTTGCCGCGCACCGATTGGCTCCATCCCCCACTGGGACGGTTGGCACCGCGGTTGAGGCCGCCGGCCCCTCCGGTGTTCTGAAAGCCGCTGCGCCCCCCTCCGAAACTCCCACCACCACGGCCACCGCCACTGAATCCACCACCACCACGCCCGCCGCCACCGCCACCGCGGGCGA
>Ga0209087_1001909_pt1 | contig 12059 bp, 9 predicted proteins | sample S_130805_EF_Meta_FD_187321 | JGI IMG/M metagenome (GOLD analysis project Ga0209087, IMG submission 187321) | Freshwater microbial communities from Lake Simoncouche, Canada to study carbon cycling - S_130805_EF_MetaG (SPAdes) (version 2) | ecosystem: Environmental > Aquatic > Freshwater > Lake ...
GATCGGTACGCCTCTCGCTACGGATTCTCTGTGTTCAATCGCGGTCCTTCCCCAAATACCGGGTTCATCTGGTTCAACCAAAATCCCGGTCACGATTCCTCCGGCAAACCTTTTGTCCCTCCGCATAAATTGGCTTGGTTTACCGATCGCCGCTTCCGCCAAGCCATCTCCTACGGGATCGATCGCGATGGACTTGTCCGAGGTGTCCTTTTCGGCCGTGGCCAACCTCTCTGGGGTCCTGAAACTCCCGCAAACAAAAAGTGGTACAACCCCAACGTTACCCAGTACCCGTATAACCCGGCTCGCTCCCGCGCTCTTCTTGCCGAAGCTGGCTTTACCATTGGCTCGGATGAAAAACTCCGTGATCGTGCAGGAAATGTGGTGGAATTTACCCTGAACACAAATCAAGAAAATCAACTTCGCGCAAATATGGCCACAGCCTTCAAGGAAAACATGCGGGATCTGGGCATCACCGTAAATCTCTCCTTCCTCGATTTCGGTACCTTGGTCGGAAAAATACAAGACTCCTACGACTACGAAGCAGGCATGCTTGGACTGACGGGAGGCGGCGATCCCGCAGGAGGCATCTCCGTCTTTTCCTCCAAAGGCCGTCTTCATCAGTGGTATCCGAATCAGAAAACACCCGCAACTTCTTGGGAAGCCCGGATCGATCAACTCATGTCCGACCAACTCCATACTCTCGACTACCCCACTCGGAAAAAATATTTTGATGAAGTGCAAAAAATCATGAGCGACGAAACCCCCTACATCTACCTCGTCACCGCGAACGCTTATGTCGGGCTGAAGGATCGTTGGAAAAATATTCGCATTCCTCCCCTCGGTTCCCTCGTCTGGAATCTCGACGAACTCTGGACCCCCCTTCTCGCCCCATGACCTCTTTCATCCTTCGCCGACTCGCCGCTCTCCTTCCGATGCTACTTGCTGTCACCCTCCTCGTCTTCGCCTTGATGAGCCTCGCTCCGGGTGACTTTCTCACCCCCGTCAAAGCCCAACGCGATATTAACCCTGCTCTGATTGCGGAGCTCCAAAAGTCGTTCGGTCTCGATCGACCTTGGTATCAGCAGTACGCCCTCTGGCTCGGTAATGTCCTTCATCTCGATTTCGGATACTCTTGGACCTACAAGGTCCCCGTGGCGCAGCTCATCGCGCAACGTGCACCCGCCACCATCCTTCTTTCGATCACTTCCCTCCTCCTCGCTTGGATCCTCGCCATCCCGCTTGCCGTGCTTGCCGCCGCCCGCCCCGGAGGATGGATCGATCGCCTCACTTCCGCCGCCGCCTACTTGGCATTGGCCATTCCTGAATTCTTTTTGGCTCTTCTTGCCGTTTGGATGGCGGCCCGCACCGGTTGGTTTCCCATCGGTGGTCTTACCTCCCTCGATTATGACTTCCTCTCCCCATCATCCCAATTCCTCGACATCGCCTACCATCTCATCCTCCCCACTCTGGTTCTCGGCCTCGGTGGCGTCGCAGGCACCCTTCGCGTTCTCCGTGCCAATGTCCTCGATGTTCTCCAAGCCGAATACATCACAGCCGCCCGCGCCAAAGGTTTGACCGAACGGGTCGTTCTCTTCCGCCATGTTCTCCGAAACGCCCTCAATCCCCTCCTCAGCACCATCGGATACGCCTTTGCTGGTCTTTTAAGCGGATCCCTTCTCGTTGAAAATGTCATGAACTATCCCGGACTCGGACGTCTTGTTTACGAAGCCTTTATCCGGGAGGACCAGTTTGTGGTTCTTGGGTCCGTCGTCGTCGGTTGCTCCCTTCTCATCGTTGGAAATTTAATCTCCGACCTCGCACTCGCTTGGTCCGATCCAAGGGTCCGTTATGGCCGCTGATCTCCTCCGCACTCTGCTCCGTCGCCCAGCCGGCCTCATCTCGGCCACCCTCCTTTGTCTTCTTTATGGAATGGCACTCTTTGCCCCCTTCCTTTCTCCCACCATCCCATCTGCCCAAAATTTACAACGCACCTACCACCCCCCCACCGCCCTCGTTTGGCAAAAGGGTCACCTCTGCGTTCAGCTCTATCAACTCATCGATCCCTCGACCGCCTCCTATCAAGCTCTTCCCGGCCAGGCAACTCCCCTCTCCTGGTTTTCGCGAGGAACTCCCTACAAACTCTTTGGTCTGATTCCCGGAGATCGCCATCTCTTGACTGTTTCAACCCCCGACCCCGTTTATCTACTCGGTAGTGACGCCACAGGACGGGATGTCTTCACCCGCCTCCTCTACGGGGCGGGAATCTCTCTGAGCATCGGCCTCATCGGAGTTGCTCTAACCAGCTTTCTCGGCCTTACGATCGGAGGACTCGCCGGATACCTCGGAGGCTGGACCGACACCCTCGCCATGCGGCTTACCGAATTTCTAATGGCTGTACCTGGCCTCTACCTTCTTCTCGCTCTCCGCGCAGCTCTCTCTTCCCGCTTCCCCTCCGATGCCACCTTCCTTCTCATCGTCGTCATTCTCTCCGCCCTTGGCTGGGCCGGAACTGCTCGCGTTGTCCGTGGACTTGTCCTCTCACTTCGGGAACGCCCCTTCATCCTTGCCTCGAATATTCTCGGCCAACGGCCTTGGACCATTCTTTTTCGACACCTCCTCCCGAACACGTTCAGCTACCTTATCGTCGCCGCAACTCTTAGCGTTCCCGGATACATCTTAGGCGAAGCCGCCCTCAGCTTCCTCGGCTTGGGAATTCAGGAACCGGCCTCCTCTTGGGGTCTGATGCTCGGCCAAGCCCAAGACATCAAAATCTTTATGCTTAACTTCTGGTGGCTCCTTACCCCTGGAGTCGCCATTATCCTAACCGTGATCGCTTTCAACCTCCTCGGCGATGCCCTACGGGATGCGGTCGACCCAAGATTTCGACTACCTGGAAAATGAAATCATCCTTTCTTCTCGACGTTCGCAATCTCCGGGTTGAATTTTCGTCCGGAGCCCGAACCGTCGTGGCCGTCCAAGACCTCTCCTTCTCCATCCAACCAGGAGAGACCGTTGCCGTTGTCGGCGAAAGTGGATCAGGAAAAACGACCGCTGCCCTCGCTCTCACCCGCCTCACCCCACCCCCACCAGCCTGCCGTATCAGCGGACAAGCCCTGTGGCAGGATGGAACCGACCTCCTCGCATGCTCACCCTCCATCCTCCGCCAAGCTCGGGGAGGAAAAATCGCCTACATCTTTCAGGAGCCTTCCACATCCCTCAATCCTGTCTTCTCCATCGGATTCCAGATCGCCGAAGCTCTTCGCCTCCATCAACCGAATCTTCCGGATGTTCCGACCGAGGTGACACGATTACTGGGACTTGTCGGAATCCGCGACCCGGAACTCCGTGCACACGACTACCCTCACCAACTTTCAGGAGGGATGCAGCAACGAGCCATGATTGCCATGGCTCTGGCTTGTCAGCCCAAACTCCTTGTAGCGGACGAGCCCACCACTGCACTCGATGTGACGATCCAAGCCCAGATTCTTGATCTCCTCCGAGATCTTCGCGAAAAACTTGGCATGTCAGTTCTTCTCATCACCCACAACTTTGGAATCGTCGCCAACTTCGCCGACCGCGTTCTCGTTATGCTCGACGGAAAACTCGTCGAACAGGGACCTGTCCGGGATATCCTTCGCTCCCCCCAACACCCCTATACGAAAGCCCTCCTCGACTGTATTCCACGCCTTGGCCAAAAAACAAAGCGTCTCGCCTCGATCGATCGCGCCACTCTTGCCACCCCATGAAAAATAACTTTTCCCTTTCCCCGCTGAACCCCTGACCACCCCCATGTCGACTCCCCTTCTCGATATTCAAAACCTTTCGGTTCATTTTCCGATTCGGTCGGGTCTCCTCCAGCGTCCCACCGGTGTGGTAAAGGCTCTCGACAACGTTTCTCTCAAAATTGAAAAGGGCTCCACACTCGGTCTAGTCGGGGAAAGCGGATCTGGAAAAACCACACTCGGACGAGTCATCGTCCGACTCGTCGACCCCACCTCCGGTTCCGTTTCTTACCAAGGAGAAAAGATCAGCACCCTTTCTGGCTCTTCTCTTCGCCCTTATCGCAAAAAGATTCAGATGGTTTTTCAAGATCCGTACAACTCCCTGAATCCCCGTCTCCGGATCGGCACCATCCTCGCCGAGCCGCTCGAAATTCACTTCCCCCAAATGTCCTCTTCCGACCGATCGGAACGGGTATCGGAACTCCTGAGACTCGTCGGACTCGACCCCACTCATGCCCGACGCTTTCCCCACGAGTTCAGCGGGGGACAACGCCAACGGATCGGCATTGCCCGCGCTCTCGCCGTTGAACCTGAATTCATTATCTGCGACGAACCCGTCAGCGCTTTGGACGTCTCCGTCCAAGCTCAAATCGTGAATCTTCTGATGGATCTCCAGGAAAAACTGGACCTGACCTATCTTTTTATCGCCCACGATCTCGCCGTCGTGGAACACGTCAGCGACCAGATCGCCGTCCTTGAACATGGCAAACTTGTTGAGGAAGGCCCTTCGGAACTAATCACCACCCATCCGTCTCACCCCTATACCCAACGCCTTCTCGCTTCCATTCCCTCCCTTGGGTAACGCCTGTCGGGGCTCGAGGGGATTTGGCCCCCAAACACCCTCCCGTCCCAATCCCCTTTCGCCTCCAGCGGATAGAATTCTCTCGCTTACTTCGTGCGCTCGAGAGGATTTGAACCTCCAAGGGTTGCCCCACTAGAACCTGAATCTAGCGCGTCTGCCAGTTTCGCCACGAGCGCATACCCAGTAACTATGCACCTAAACTCCCCCTTTTCCAAGCCCTGTCCCTAAGCAGGCTTCATTCCCACCGCCAACAAAGTCTGAAATCCAGGCCCCTCTTTTTCCTTTGCGACAACCTCCACTGTGTTTCCTTCAAAACCCGCTTCACGCAAAAGCCGGCTCAACTCCGCCGGGGCAAAACCCAGCCAGACATCTGCATACATTTCCCGCGCCGCTTCAAAGGAATGCTCCGCCAGATCCAAAATCAAAACCGTCCCACCAGGACGCAATATTTTCCAAGCCGCCTCCAGCGCCCGTGGCGGATGTACCGCATGATGAAGAGCCTGACTTAAAATCACCACATCGACCGAGCCTGGTCGGATCGGAGGTTGCTCCATATCCCCTTGCCGGTACTCCAGATTCTTCAACCCACTTCGCTTCGCCAAATCCCGTCCAACCTCCACCATCCGTGGGGAGTGATCCACCGCAATCACTTTCTTCGCTCGGGCAGCCAAAAGCTGCGAAATCAGTCCCTCCCCCGCCCCCAAATCCGCGTAAACCTGCCTCGGAGCCAATGCGAGAAGCAGGCGCCCCACCGCCTCCCACGAGCGGCCTGGACAATACTTTTTTCCCAAGCGACCCGCCACCGCGTCGAAATACCTTTTCGACTTCTCTTGTCGCTGACCCAACACCCGCCGCAAAGCCTCCCCATCCCGCCCCTGTGTCGCTAATTCGCTCGCCGCTCCTTCTGCCAACGACCAGATTTCCCGCCCCACCTCCGCCCGCCTGTAATAAGCCTTCTGTCCCTCGCGCCGATCCCGCAGCAGACCGACCGCTTTGAGTTGGGCTAGATGATTTGAAATTCGCGACTGACCAATCCCCAAAACCTCCTGCAACTCCGCAACCGAAAGCTCATTCTCACGCAAAGCAGACAAAATTCGTAAACGGGTCGGATCCGCCAATGCCCCCAATAGCCGAACTCGGTTACTCATGATCCCAATAGATTCATCATCTTATCATGATATATCAATATTTATTCTTGCTCCGTATGAATCCATCGATACGATCTCCGGAATGCACGGAAACTTCATCTTTTCTTCTGAGTCGGTCGGGGAAGGCCATCCCGATAAGGTTTGCGATACCATTTCAGACGCTATTCTCGATGCCTGTCTCAAGCAGGATCCGGTCAGTCGCGTCGCTTGTGAAACCCTCGTAAAATCGAATCTCGTTGTGGTCGCAGGAGAAATCACCACCCGCGCCAAATTTGACTACGACAAGCTAATCCGTTCCGCCATCCGCGAAATCGGATACACCCATGACGATGATGTCTTCCATGCTGATCGCGTCCACATTATGAATGCCCTCACCGGTCAAAGCCCGGATATCGCTCAAGGGGTCGATGCCCGACGTGTGGCCGGGAAAAAAACCGCCGAGCAAGGTGCAGGCGATCAGGGCCTCATGTTCGGCTATGCTTGTCGGGAAACCCCGGAGCTCATGCCGGCGCCCGTCATGTTCTCCCACCGCCTCGGTCGGGAGCTCAGCCGGATCCGCAAATCAGGCAAGGTGCCGTGGCTTCGTCCCGATGCGAAAACCCAGGTTTCCGTCGAATACCGTCACTCAAAACCAGTCCGGATCACCGCCGTGGTCGTCTCCACCCAGCACGCCGCCAACGTCTCTCATCGTCAGATTGAAAAGTTCATCACAGAAAAACTGATCCGTCGCGTACTCCCCTCCTCGATGCTCGATCGGAAGACCGAATTCCTCGTGAATCCGACAGGCCGTTTTGTGGTCGGCGGACCGGAGGGAGATAGCGGATTGACCGGACGAAAAATCATCGTCGATACCTACGGCGGGGCAGGTCGCCATGGGGGTGGTGCCTTTAGCGGCAAAGACCCCACCAAGGTGGATCGCAGCGCAGCCTACATGGGCCGGTATGTCGCAAAAAATATCGTCGCTGCCGGATTGGCCGACCGAGTGGAGATTCAGTTTGCCTACGCCATTGGCTACCCCCACCCCGTTTCCGTCTGCCTCGACACGTTTGGAACAGAAAAAGTCCCTTTCCGCCGTGTCGAAAAAGCAGTCCATGAAACCTTCGACTTCCGCCCCGCGGAAATCATTCGTCAGCTTCGCCTTCGCCGCCCCATCTACTCGAAAACAACCAACTACGGCCACTTCGGCCACCGGGGAAAGCCAGCCTATGCCCCTTGGGAGCACACGGACCGTGTCCGCGAACTCCGTCGTCACGCTGGATTAAAATAAACCCACTAGGAGAACCCAACCATGAGCACCGCCACCCTCGAACCAAAAACAAAACAAGCGAAATCTCAAAAAACCAATTCCGAATACAAGGTTAAGGACATCTCTCTTGCCGAACTAGGGCGAAAGGAAATCGAAATCGCCGAAAAGGAAATGCCCGGCTTGATGGCCATCCGCGAAAAATACGCCAAGGCCAAGCCCCTCACTGGTGTTCGCGTGACCGGTTCCTTGCACATGACGATTCAAACCGCTGTCCTCATCGAAACTTTCGTCGCACTTGGAGCCGATGTTCGATGGGCCAGCTGCAACATCTTCTCCACTCAAGATCAAGCCGCCGCAGCCATTGCCGCTTCGGGTGTTCCCGTTTTTGCATGGAAGGGTGAAACCCTTGAGGAGTACTGGGACTGTACATGGAAGGCCATCGTTAACCCCCAAGGCCTCGGCCCGCAGCTCGTCATCGATGACGGCGGCGACGTCACTCTCTTCCTTCACAAAGGATATGAACTCGAAAACGGCGATGGTTGGGTCAATACCCCCAGCTCTAGCGAAGAGGAAAAGGTCATCAAAAACCTTCTCAAAAAGGTCCATTCTGAACATCCCAATATTTTCCATGCCTTGGTTAAGGAATGGAAAGGCGTAGCCGAAGAAACGACTACGGGTGTGCACCGGCTCTACAAGTTACAGGAGCTCGGCAAACTCCTCGTCCCCGCATTCAACGTCAATGATGCCGTCACAAAATCGAAGTTCGACAATCTGTACGGCTGCCGCCACTCCCTCGTCGACGGACTGAATCGAGCCCTCGACGTTATGATTTCAGGAAAAGTGGCCGTGGTCTGTGGCTACGGAGACGTCGGCAAAGGCTCCGCCCAATCCCTTCGCGGACAAGGCGCGCGCGTCATCGTCACCGAGATCGATCCCATCAATGCCCTCCAGGCCGCTATGGAAGGGTTTGAAGTCACCACCCTCGAGGAAACTCTTGGACGGGCCGACATCTATATCACCACCACCGGCAATAAGGACGTCATCACTCTCGAACACATGACCAAGATGAAAGACCAAGCCGTGGTCGCGAATATCGGTCACTTCGACAATGAGATCCAAGTCGACAAACTCAACGCCCACTCGGGTGTACGCCGGATCAACATCAAACCCCAACTCGATAAATATGTCTTTGCCAACGGCCGGGAACTCTACCTTCTGGCGGAAGGTCGTTTGGTCAATCTGGGTTGTGCCACCGGTCACCCCAGCTTTGTGATGAGTGCGAGTTTCTCCAACCAGACTCTCGCCGCCCTCGACTTATGGAAAAATCGCACCCTCTACAAGCCAGCTGTTTATGTCCTTCCCAAAAACCTGGACGAGGAAGTCGCCCGCCTTCACCTCGAAAAAATTGGGGTTAAATTAACCAAGTTGACCAAGGAACAGTCCGAGTACCTCGGCGTCCCGGTCAGTGGCCCCTACAAGCCATCCCACTACCGCTACTAAAAACGCGGAGGAGTCCGCGGGTTGGGGACATTCCACAAATTATCATAAGGAGAGTACCCGGCAGGGGGCGTGGCCCCTACCGCCTTCTTCGTCTCAGGCTGATTAACGAGAGGCTGAGGTTTTGCCTGAGCGGTCACTTTCTTCTCACTGCTCGGAGGAGCGGAATACGGATCCTGGGAAATCTGTTTGTACGCACCCGAAGGGACTTGCGGCGCTTGTCCCGCCGCATTTAGACGTGAGTCATAACTCCCGCTCGGCGGCATGATCGGCCGTGCTCCAGACTGGTAATCTTTTCCCAAAGGACCACTCCCTTCCGGTCCAGTAAACGAGCTAAAGGCAGGATTCACACGCCCATCCCCAGAACTCATCGATCTGGGTTGCACTCCGTCCAATCCTGTGACCGGAGGCAACTTGTTTTCACTCCCACCTTGAACTCCAGGTAAACTGCTTTGAGACACTGCAGGAGCCTTCATCGGTTCACCCTCTTTTTTCAGCTCCGCTTTTTCTTTCTTCTCAAGATCCAGCTTCTCTTGAGCCTCCTTGGCCTTTTTCTCTTCGACAACCGCCATCTCTTCCTGCTTCTTTTTGTTAGCATCTTGTAACGCCTTCATATCCGCCCCCCAATCCTTCGATTCGACTTTGTTGGGGTCAGACGCAGGAGGACGTGGTTGGGGGATCGAACTGGTCGGATTCGGATTCATTCCCGAAAGATCCGGCTTCGGATCTTCCGCCTTCAAATCGGGAAGCTGCACCGAGGCCTTCGCCGAAGGCAAATCTTTCACCGATTCAACGGTCGCACCCTCAAACTCCTGCGCCCAACTTAATCCAGAAAGGGCAAGACCCGCCAGAGCGATCCAGTTCATTCGCACATCGGTAAAGTAATTCTCATCCCTCACTCGTCAATCTCGCTCCTCCAAATTTTCTATTCTATTCTCATCATATGCTTGACCCGATCTCCTCTCTTCTCCTGCAAGAGATTCATCATCATGGACCTCTGAGATTTGACCGTTTTATGGAAATTGCACTTTATCAACCCGAGATCGGGTACTACTCCTCCGGTGAAACCCGAACAGGGCGCCAAGGAGATTTTCTAACACCCGTTTCCCCTGGCCCCCTCCTCGGCCAACTGATCGCCCTCCAAATCACTGAAATTCATCAAGCCCTCAACCACCCCCCCACGCTCCACCTTGTCGAACAGGGAGCCGACCGCGGTCACCTTGCCCACGACATCCTTACGGCTCTTTCTCAACATCATCCCGACCTCCTCCCCACACTACACCTACATCTCATCGAACCTTCCCCCTCCCTCGCCCGACAGCAGAAAACTCATCTCGACCTTTTCCGTTCTTCGCTCCCCCTCCACTGGCATGCCGGTCTCTCCTCTCTTCCCCTTCAATCCCACCCAACTTTTTTCTACTCATGCGAACTGATCGACAGCTTTCCTGTTCGACTGATCCGATTCTCCTCAGGTCATTGGCATGAACGGTTCGTCACCCAAACCCAAAACCACCTCGACTGGCTCGATCAACCCGCATCTACCGAACTTCTCAACGAGATCAACCGTTGGTCCATCCCCCCCATCGAAGGCTTCACCACAGAAATTCGCCCCAACGTATCTTCCTGGCTCAGACTCCTTTCGGAGAAAATTCAACAAGGAGCTATTCTCACCCTCGATTACGGACTCCCCGCCCATGAACTTTATCACCCTTCACGCTTTGCAGGTACTCTCCGTACTCTCCGCCGACATTCCCCCTCGGAAAATCCCCTGACCAACCCCGGAAAGCAGGACCTCACCACTCACGTCAATTTCTCCGAGCTTATTGAAGAAGGAAAAAAGCTGGGCTTCCATAGTCACGGTCTGCTCCCCTTCATGACCGCCCTTCCCCGTCAGGCTATCTCACTCCTCCGCGATAACCCGCCCATGTCAGAAAAATCGACCCGTAACTTTCAGCACCTAGTTCATCCCTCTTTTTTTGGCCAATCCCATCTCGCCCTCCTCCAGACAAAAAATTTTCCCGAATCCTACCAACCCACCATGTTTTCTTCCTAAACTTTGGTCGGTTTCTTCCGCTCCATCAACTCCCGGGCCATCGCCCGTGCTGCCTTCCCCTCCCCTCCCAACATCCGACTCAACTCCTTTTCCCGACTCTCCCCCTCTACCCTCTCCAATCGGGCGAACGTTCTCCCCTTCTCCACCGTCTTCGTCACACAAAAATGTGCATCCGCTACTCCTGCCACCGCCGGCAAATGAGTCAAACACAACACCTGATGCGTCTTTCCTAAGCCCGCCAGTCTCATAGCCACCGCCTTCGCCGTCTCCCCCCCGACGTTCGCATCTACCTCATCAAAAATCAAAATTGGCACCTCATCCCTCTCTGCCAAAACCGTCTTCATTCCTAGCATCACCCGGGCCAACTCCCCGCTCGAGGCGATCGCCCGCAAGGGCCTCGGCGGTTCTCCAGGATTCGGTGCAAACATCATCTCTACCGTCTCTCCTCCCTCCGCCCCCGGACTCTCCACCTTCTCCAACGCCACCTCCAACCGACTTTGCTGAAAGCCCAATCCACGCAACTGCTCCGTGACTTCCCGCGCAAAGAGAGGTGCCGCCTTTCCTCTTTCCTTCCCCAACTTCCCAACAAGCAATCGATGCTTCTCCCCCGCCTTCTTTACCGCCAACGCCAACTCTTTCTCCGTCCCCTCCGCATTCGCCAACTCCCACTGCCTTTTTTTCAGCTCGGAAAACTTTTCCAAAGCCGCCTCCAAACTCCCGCCATATTTCCTCCGCAAACCCAAGACATAATTTAGCCGCGCCTCCAAAGCCGCCAACCTCTCCCCGTCCAACCCCACCTCCTCCGCCCGCCGTTCCCCCTCCCGTACCAGCTCCCGCAACGTCGCCACCGCCAACTCATTTTTCTCCCGCAACTCCCCTGCGGCCCCGTCCAGTCGTTCCCACTCCGCCAAACCCTTCTGCACTTTCCCCAGCTTCTCCAAGACATTCTCATCCCCACCCTCCAAAAGACCACTTACCTCCCCCGCCAGCTCGAGAATCCTCCTCCCATGACCCGCAGCTGCATAGTCCCTCTCCAACTGCTCATCCTCCCCCACGACCAGCTTCGCATCCTCCAACTCCTTCACCTGATGATCGATCGATTCCCTCGTCGCTCCATCGGCTCCTGCCAACTTCGCCTTAAAAATCTCCTGGGTCTCTTCCGCCTCCCTCTTTTCCCTCCATGCCTGCTTCACCTCCCCCACCAACTTCTTCAAACCCCCAAACCCATCCAGCGCCTCCCTTTGCGCCACCGACGATAGTAAGGTCTGATGATCGTGCGGTCCGTGTAAATCCACCAACCGATCTCCCAACTCTTTCAACACAGCCAACGTAACCGCAGATCCGTTTAAAAATTGCCGCCCCGTCCCCGTCAACCCGACCTGGCGCTTGATCACCAAAGTCCCTTCCCCATCCGCATCAATTCCCTTCTCCTCCAACCACCCCCGAAATCTCTCCGCTCCCCCCCACTCCCCCCCCCCCCCCCACCCCCCCCCCCCCCCCCCCCCCCAACCCCCCCCCCCCCCCCCCCCCC
>Ga0209087_1001910_pt1 | contig 12058 bp, 17 predicted proteins | sample S_130805_EF_Meta_FD_187321 | JGI IMG/M metagenome (GOLD analysis project Ga0209087, IMG submission 187321) | Freshwater microbial communities from Lake Simoncouche, Canada to study carbon cycling - S_130805_EF_MetaG (SPAdes) (version 2) | ecosystem: Environmental > Aquatic > Freshwater > Lake ...
TATCGCAAGAGCACCCTGATTTTCAGCAGATTTCTGCTGATCCAGAGTTCGTAAATTGGGTTAAATCCTCAAATGTACGGATGGGGCTGTATGCGAAGGCTGATGGTGAGTTTGACTACGATAGTGCCAATGAGTTGTTATCTACCTTCAAAGAGTTGCGTGGTGTAAAGACTAGAAAAGTGGCTAGTGACGGAGAGTCAAGTCGCAAGAGCAGTCTAAAAGCCGCCGCAGTCGATGTTGGTGGATCAGGAGAATCTGGCAAGCGTACTTACAGGAGGGCTGACCTAATTCGGCTAAAAATGAGTGATCCAGACAGATATGACGCATTGTCTCCAGAGATTATGTTGGCGTATCAAGAGGGTCGAGTAAGATAAATCATTGATTCTTAAGGAGAATTAAACATGGCAACAGCATTTTCCCCAGCAAATAACGTAACAGTAACGTCAGCCGCCAATTTCATCCCAGAAATTTGGTCTGATGAGATTATTGCGGCATACAAAAAGAACTTAGTTTTAGCAAACTTGGTTATGAAGATGAACTTCAAGGGCAAGAAAGGTGACACAGTTCACATTCCAGCACCTGTTCGTGGTTCTGCTTCTGCTAAAGGCGCAACAAACGCAGTTACCCTGATCGTTAACACCGAATCAGAAGTTCAAGTGTCTATCAACAAGCACTATGAGTACAGCCGCTTGATCGAAGACATCGTAGAAGCACAGGCATTAAACAGCCTCCGTAACTTCTACACAGGTGACGCGGGTTACGCATTGGCTAAACAAGTTGATACAGATTTGGTTCAATTGGGTCGCGCCTTCAATGGTGCAACAGTTGGTACTGATGACTATGCAACTTCTAACACAACCACTAAAGCCTACATCGGTGGTGATGGAACTACTGCTTACAACAGCACATCTTCAAATGCTTCTGCTTTGACTGATGCCGCTATTCGCCGCACTATCCAACGTCTTGATGACAATGACACTCCTATGGATGGTCGTTTCTTCTTGATCCCACCCTCAAGCCGTAATACATTGATGGGCTTGGCTCGTTATACCGAACAGGCATTTGTTGGTAATGGCGATGCAATCCGTAATGGCGAGATTGGTAACTTGTACGGCATCCCCGTGTTTGTTTCCTCTAACGCTGATACTGGTTATGGCAGTACACAGACTGACCGCATTGCTTTGATGGGTCACAAAGAGTCTATGGTTCTTGTGGAACAGCAAGCAGTTCGTGCGCAGACTCAGTACAAACAAGAGTACCTCGGTACATTGTTTACTTCTGACACTCTGTATGGCGTTCAGGCATTGCGTACAGCGGCTACTGTTGGTGCGGCTAAGTCCTCATCTGCATTTGCCTTGGCAGTTCCAGCCTAATTGCAGTTGCGCCCCCTGCCCTAGTGGTGGGGGGACTTTTTTAACTAATTAGGAGAAATAATATGGCCGCCGCTACCTCAGTTACCTCACGCAGAGGAAACGATCAATTCCGTGGAATGTTTAGTGATACATGGGTTGTTACTGCAACCCTAGACGCTGGCTCTTTAGTTGATGCCGCAGGTGAGACTGAAACTGTTGCCGTCCCAGGCGTTGCCTTGGGCGATATGGTTCTTGGTTGTTCATTTGCTGTTGACGAAGTTGGTTTGACTGTTACTGGATATGTAAGTGCCGCTAGTGTGGTATCTCTACGTGTTCAAAACGAATCAGGCTCTACTGTTGACTTGGCTTCTACCAAGATTCGCATTGTTGTCGGTCGTTTGATCGTATAAGGGAAGGGGGCTAGTCCCCCTTTTCTATTTAGGAATTTAAATGGCTTTGTTCAAATGTAAACGTAGCGGAACTGTGGTTGAATTCACAGCGCAACATGACATTGATGGAATGATGGAACACCATGAATATGAGTTTGTGGACACATCAATCATTGTTGAAGATGTCAAAGAAGATGGAACAAGGCACACAATCACGTTAAAGAAACCTATGGGCAGACCCCGTAAGGAAAAGTTATGAGTGACATTGATGCAAGAGATTTTGGCAAACTAGAGGCTCAAGTTGAGTCTTTACAGGCTGAAGTTCACCAATTGGCTAATGATGTAAGGTCACTCCTTGAGTTGGCAAACAAATCCAAGGGTGGCTTTTGGGGTGGCATGATGGTCGCTTCTGCCGTTGGTGGTGTTGTTACTTTTGTAGCAGATAGGTTATTCAAATGAAACAAGGAATGTTGTCTGGGAAGATGTGTCCTGTGGCAACTCAGGATGTTTCCACTAATTTGAAGAACAGAAACCATGCTTTCAAAGAGTATGGATATGGCCCTCCTAACCCAAATGACCCTAATCATGCGTTTTGGTTGAAAAAAGCCAAGATGTATAACGCCCCTAGTAAAGATGTAATGGATATGCGTTGTGGCAACTGTGCCGCATTTGTCCAGACTCCAAAAATGATGGAGTGCATCAAGGGTGGCTTAGAGGCAATGAATACTTCTGAAAAAGAGTTGTCCTACGATCAGCAGTTTATTGATGCGGCAAATCTAGGATTTTGTGAACTTTTCCACTTTACTTGTGCCGCTAAACGCACTTGTGATGCTTGGAAATCGGGTGGCCCAATAACTAAGGAACGATGATGGCAACGGACAATAAATTTGTGGGAATGAACAATACGGCAGGTGAGTTTGTTGGGATGCTATTCCTCGCTAGAGATATAGCCCACAGAATCCACCTCAAGACCCTATCTTTTGCCGAACACAATACTCTAAATGAGTTCTATAACGCAATTATTCCGTTGGCAGATGACTTTGCTCAACAGTTTATGGGTCGTTATGCCATTCGCTTAGACATTCCTTATGTGAACAACAAGTACAAAGGTACTGTGTCTGAGGTCTTGCGTCAGGAAATGGAATGGATTGAGGCGAACCGCCAACAGATCGTTCCACGTACTGAAACTGCTTTGCAAAACAAGATTGATGAAATCGTTGCTTTGTACCAAAACACCCTGTATCAACTCACCCTTCAATAAGGAAAAGTAATGAGTACCTTTCAATTAGACCCAAACCAAGTTGCCTATGGCGTGGCAAGCAATGGCACGACTCAAGTGGCAACAGTTACGATCTCAAGTGTTCAGATGACCGCTTTTGGTGCAAACACCACAATGATTCGTATTGCTTGCGCTCAAGGTCATTGCCATTATGCAATTGGCACTAGCCCAACAGCAAGCATTACAACTTCAGCAATGATTCCACAAAATTGTGTGGAAATCGTCAAAGTCACGCCTGGTCAAAAGATTGCATTTATCAAAGATGCAACTATTACCACTTCAACTGTTTCTGTAACAGAACTTATCTAAGGAGTATCCATGAAGATGAAATCCCCTGCCGCTAAGAAAGTATCTAAAGTTATGAAAGAGTATGGTGCTGGAAAACTGCACTCAGGCTCTAAGAAAGGCCCTGTGGTCAAGTCACAGAAGCAAGCCGTTGCCATTGCTATGTCTGAGGCTGGCATGAGCAAACCAAAGAAGAAGAAAATGAGTGGTGGCTATGGCTACTAAACAGGGCTTGTATGCCAATATTCATGCAAAACAGGCTAGGATAAAGGCTGGTTCAGGCGAGAAGATGCGTAAGGTTGGTAGCAAAGGCGCACCATCTAAACAAGACTTTATTCAATCTGCTAAAACTGCAAAGAAACCTAAAAAGGTGAAGTGATGAAAACTCCCGCTTGGCAACGCTCCGAAGGTAAAAATGCTAAAGGGGGGTTGAACTCCAAGGGCAGAGCATCTTATAATGCGGAAACTGGTGGACATTTGAAAGCACCAGTTAAATCAGGGGATAATCCCCGTAGAGCAAGTTTCTTGGCTCGAATGGCTGGTAATTCTGGCCCTGAGTACAAGAATGGTGAACCGACAAGACTGCTTCTTTCTCTAAAAGCATGGGGGGCTTCCTCCAAGGCTGACGCAAAGGCAAAAGCAAAAGCGATTTCTGCGAGAAATAAAGGGAAGAAGTAATGGCATTACCTACTTACTTACAATTAGTCAACGATGTTTTGGTTCGTATGCGTGAATCAGAAGTCACTACTGTTTCTGCAACACCTTTCTCTACACTCATTGGTAAGTTTATCAATGATGCCAAACGTCAAGTCTCTGATGCTTACGATTGGGATGCTTTTAATACTCCAATTACTGTAAATACGATTGCCGATACAACTGGCCCGTATAGCATTACTGGTGCGGGAGTTCGTTATAAGACTATGGATGTGATTAACACTACTAGTTTTTATGAACTGCAACCTTTATCTCATGCTAATTACGATTCGTTCTACTACACAACGCCTACCCCTACAAAGGGTTTGCCAATGTATTACTCCATTAAGGGTGTAGATACAAATGGCGATATTAAAGTCAACTTTTGGCCTGTTCCTGATGCTGTTTATGCTATCCGTTTCAGCCTGATTGTTCCAGAAGCAGATTTCTCCACAGATTCATCAACCACTTTGTTGGCAAAAGAACCTATTGTTTTGGGTGCTTATGCTAGGGCATTGATTGAGCGTGGCGAGGATGGTGGTTTAAACAGTTCAGAAGCCTTTGCAATGTACAAGTCTTGTATGTCTGACCTGATAGCCTTGGAATTGGCAAGATCGCCTGAAAACGACACGTTTGAGGCGGTGTAATGGCACAGACTTTACAGACCTTTAGTGTTCAAGCCCCAGGCTTCTTTGGCCTTAATACTCAAGACTCGCCTTTAACTTTAGAGGCTGGTTTTGCTTCTATTGCTACCAATTGTGTGATCGATCAATATGGTCGTGTTGGTGCAAGAAAAGGCTGGTCAAAGGTTAACGCATCTAGTGGTAATCTAGGATCAAATGACGTAAAAGTAATCCATGAGTTAGTGCAATTGGATGGTACTTTAACTGTCCTGTTTGCTGGAAACAACAAGTTATTTAAATTAGATGGCTCTAACGCTGTTGTAGAGTTGACCTATGGGGGAGGGGGAACAGCCCCGACTATTACTGCAAGCAATTGGCAATGTGCTTCTTTAAATGGAATAACCTACTTTTTCCAGTCTGGTTATGACCCATTGATCTATGACCCTGCGGTAAGTACAACCACGTATAGACGAGTTTCTGAAAAAACTGGCTATACAGGTACTGTTCCTTTAGGAAATATTGTTATATCTGCATTTGGTCGTTTATGGGTTGCTGATACCACAACAAACAATGCAACCATTACTTTCTCTGATTTGTTAGCAGGACATAACTGGACTGGTGGAACATCTGGATCATTGAATGTTGCTCAAGTTTGGCCTAATGGTTCAGATCAGATCATGGGATTAGGCGCACACAATGGCTTTCTAATTATATTTGGCAAGCGTCAAATATTGGTTTATTCAAGTCCAACAACGCCTTCTTCACTTGCTTTGAGCGACAGTATTGGCAACATTGGGTGTTTATCAAGGGATTCGATAGTTACGACTGCCTCAGATATTGTGTTCTTGTCAAACTCAGGTGTTCGTAGTTTGATGCGTACTATTCAAGAGAAATCAGCACCTTTGCGTGATTTGTCTAAGAATGTGCGTAATGACTTAATGGGCTATATTGCAGGAGAAACTGCATCTGATATTAAGGCTGTTTATTCTGAAGTAAATGCTTTTTATCTTTTAACTCTACCTTTGGCTAAACAAGTCTATGTTTTTGATACAAAAGCGCAGTTACAAGATGGATCATCTAGGGTAACTGTTTGGGACAACATTGAACCTACTGCTTTATTGTCTCGTAGAAATGGTGATTTACTGATTGGCAAAAAAGGTTTTATTGGTAAATACGGGACTTATTTAGACAATACGTCTACTTATCGTTTCCAGTATTACACCAACTATGCTGATTTGGGTGATCCAAATATCACATCTATCTTGAAAAGGATTGCTGTTGTAGTCATTGGTGGAACAAACCAAGGCTTTGTAATCAAATGGGGATATGATTTTAGTGGTCAGTATTACTCAAGTACAGTCAATATTGGAACTAACACCATTGCTGAATATGGGATTGCTGAATATGGTAGTAATGCAACGACAATTGCTTACTACTCAAGCGGTATTCAATTGACAACATTGATAGGTCAAGCGTCAGGTTTTGGAAAAGTTGTACAGACTGGTTATGAAGTTCAGATAAATGGTTCTGCTATCAGCATCCAAAAGATTGAAATTCAGGCTAAACACGGAAAATTGGTTTAAGGAAATAACATGGCAAATTACACAAAAACCACTAACTTTGCGGCTAAAGACTCGCTTGCCTCTGGTAATGCGGCTAAAGTTGTCAAAGGCTCTGAAATTGATACAGAGTTCACAAATATTCAGACTGCCATTACTAGTAAAGCAGATGGAACATTTACGAACTTTTCGTTTGTTGAAACATCCAATGTCTTGTATATCTACAACGTAGCAACGCCTGTGGCAAAGATAGATTCCTCTGGTAATTTGACTGTGATTGGCAACATCATTGCGAATGGAACAATGTAATGACTCCAGAACAAATAGTTGCAAACCATATCAAGAATAATAATCTTGATACAACAAAAGCACAAATGGTTGCTGAAATAAATGGCACATTAAAGCAGAAAAATTCATTTGCTGTGCGGTCTGGTGACTGTATGTTTATCTATAAAGTGTCTGGAAATACAGCATTGTTTTACATCGTCAATGGTGGCAATGCAATGGGTTACATAAAAGCAATTAAGGAATTCATTGCTACTATGAAAAAAGCAAATATTCGCTTGTTGCAGATGTATGTTGATAATACAACTACGGCAGAAAGACTAGCAAAAACCGCAGGAGCAATTTCCGTTAGTTTTAAGAAAGATGAAAAACGAAAAGTTGACCCTTACTTAATGTCAATGGAGATATAACATGGGATGTTGTGGTGGATTTATTGGACAAGTATTTAACCCAGTTGTGGAGACTGTAGTTGACCCCATTGTTGAACCAATTATTGAGCAAGTAGTTCAACCCGTTGTTACAGCAGTTGAGCAAACTGTTCAAGCGGCATTGGATAACCCGTTACAGACTGCGGCGATAGCGGCGGCTATGGCAACGGGGCAAACATATCTAATACCTTATATAAATGCGGGGTTTGCACTAGATGCTGGACAAAGCCCAGAAAAGGCTCTTCAGAGTGCGGCCATAAGTTATGCAGGAGCGCAAGTTGGTGGAGCGGTTGGGGCTGAAACAGGTTCTGCATTGGCAGGAAATGTGGCTGGTGGTACTGCATCAGGGCTACTAAGTGGAAAACCCTTAGAGCAATCATTAACAGGTGGATTAACAAGTGGTGCAATTAGCCAGGTTACACCATCTGGTTTATTAAGTTCTGGTGGAACTCCAGATCAAGGAACAACGGGAGCGACAAATATGGCTGATAATTTTGACTATTCGCAAATATACGACTATGGTAGTGTTCCAACTGACATTACTGGTGGAGAAGGCTTCTACGACACAGGTAGTGCGCCAATGACCCCAGAGCAAATAGATGCTTCTATGCAAATCTATGGAGGCACTAGTACTCTAGATGCGGCTACACAAGCCTTAATTAAAAAAGCATTGGCTACTGGTGGTACTGCGGCAACAGCGGCTAAGAATTTCTTATCTAGTATGTTTGGTGGTACTTCAGGTGCTAACCTTGTACAAGGTGGATTGCAGACTGTTGGTGGTTTAATGCAAACCCAAGCATCTAAGGATGCGGCACTCAAAGCACAACAAGACTTATTGGCGGCAACAGGTTCAGCAACTACTGGTTCACAGTTTCGTCCAGTAGGCGTTACAACACGATTTGGCACATCTCAATTCAATATTAATCCTGCAACTGGTCAATTGGAAAGTGCTGGTTACACAGCCGCACCTGAGATTACTTCTGCTCAGAATCAGTTATTGAATTTGGGTGCTAGTTACTTGGCTCAAACCCCTGAACAAGTTGCTCAACAATATCTTTCAAAGCAATATGACTTGCTCGATCCTAGCCGCCAGAGACAGTTGGCAAACATTAGAAACCAACAATTCCAAACAGGTCGTGGTGGATTGTCAGTAGGTTCTACTGGTTTACGTCCAAGTGGAGCACAAGGTTTAATGGGTTCTAATCCTGAGTTAGAAGCCTATTACAACGCTTTAGCACAACAAGATGCTCAGTTGGCGGCAGGTGCTCAACAAGCGGGTCAGCAACAAGTAACTTATGGTGCAGGTTTGTTTGGTCAAGCAGGTAACTTAGAGAGCATGGCACAGCAACCATTTACCTTGGGTACTGGTTTAGGTACATCAATCTCTGGTGCAGGTGCTAATGCAGGTCGATTGGGACTTACTGGTGCTAGTTTGGCGGCAGGTTATGGAACATCTCCACAAGCCACTACAAGCCCAGGCGCATACATCTTGGGTGGATTGGGAAGCCCAACATCAACATTGGGTACTGGATTGGCTAACTGGTTGACCTCTACTGCACCAACAACGGGCGGTATAACAAGCCAAGGCATGAACACACCAACAGTTGATGCTTATGGTAACTATGTGCCATTAGGCTACGCAAACTATTAAGGAGTAATCATGGCAACAGATATCGTAGGTGGATTGTTTGGTATTACTCCTGAGATGTATCAGCAATCAAGAGCAGAGCAAGCACTATCAGAAGGCGCACAGTTAGGACAGATGTCTCCTGATGCCTTTGGTCGTTCTATGCTTTATGCTGGTGCATCACAACTAGGTCGTGGCATTGGTGGTGCTTTGGGTGGTCAAGACCCTCAATTGCAGTTAATCAGTATGAGAAATGCTGTAATGCAAGAAGTTGATCCAAATAACCCTGCGTCATTGCAAACTGCAATTCAAAAATTAGCACGAGGTGGCGATCAAGTAGGTGCTATGCAATTAACAGATTACTTGAGAAAAGCACAAAGTGACTATGCTTTGATTCAACAGAGAACTGCTGAGAAACTGACTCCTGAAGTGCGTAATGCTGTGGCTTATGCTTCTTCTATTGCTCCACAGGGTACTGAAGAGTTCAATAAGGCATATCAAACAAAACTTAATGAATTGACATCTAAGGCAGAAAAAGCACCTCCTAGCATGGTTGCTGAATATCAATTTGCAAAAACTCCTGATGGCGGTGGCTTCCAAGGTACTTTCCAAGAGTTTGTTACGGCTCGTGCATTAGCATCACGCCCGCCTGGTCAACCTCGTGCAGAACAACCACCTGTTGCCGTTGTTGATCCAAATACAAATAAAGTAATATTTGTTGATAGGGCGACTGCAATTGCAAATAAGATGACTCCTGCTTCTGCAATTGAGGGATTGTCTCCAAAAGAAATACAGACTCGTGAAGCCAAGTATCCACAGGCTAAAACGGCTGTTGTAACCTTTGAAAGTAATGCAGAAAAGTTGGCAAAAGACTTAGAAACATTGGCTAATAGCAAAGGATTAGAAGGCATTACAGGTCTGATTGGTGGGCGCACACCTGCTATTACTAAAGAGGCTCGTGCGGCTGAAGCCTTATATAACTCTATTGTTGCTCGTGGTGGATTTAATGAGTTGCAAAACATTAGGGCTTCATCTCCAACTGGAGGAGCATTAGGCAATGTGTCTAACGCAGAAGGTCAAAACCTAAGAGATGCTTTTGCACCATTGAAACTTACGCAAAATGCTTCAGACTTGAAGGGTTACTTATTAAGAGCGGCTCAAGAGACAAGAGCATCTGCTGGTCGGATTAAAGAAACTTTTGATATGACTTATGAGTATAAGAACCAAGGTGGTCAACAAGTCGGTCAACAAGGTGGTCAAGGTGGCGCAAAAGAAGACCCATTAGGAATTAGATAATGACAACATTAACCGAAATCCGTAATCAGTATCCGCAATATGCTGATATGCCAGACGATGTTTTGGCTAATGCGTTATACAAAAAGTTTTATTCTGATATTCCTCGTGCAGAATTTGACTCTAAAGTAGGACTGAAAACGACACAAACCCCTGTTCCTACTACACCTATACCTACATCTACAAACACATATCAAAATGTTCGTAATTTAATTGCTCCTACTGTTGAAATGGCGGGTGCAGTAGGTGGTGGTCTTTTAGGAACTGCACTTGGCCCATTGGGTACTGTTGGTGGTGCTGGTCTTGGTTATGGAATAGCAAAAGAAGCCTTAAATCTTGGTGATGTTTTTTTTGGTGGACAACAACCTAGACAAGGTGCGGAAGCCATTACTCAACCAATTAGCAACATATTAGAAGGTGCTACTTATGAGGCTGGTGGTCGTGCAGTTGCTCCTTATTTAGGTTCTGCCGTACAAAAAGTTACTGAGGCTGGAAGAGGATTACTTACCCCATTAGTAAAAGGTGTTACAGAGTCAAATATAGGAAAACGTCTTAATCTTCCAAGTATTGAAGAAGTTAAGGCTTTTGTAAAACCACAACCTTCTGCGGCAGAAGTTAAAGCGGCTTCAATTGCTTCTCAGGCATTAGGACAGGACTTACCTAAAGTATTAAGCATTATCAAAAATGCTCCTGAAGGTGCATCTGTTGCTGAAATTACTGCATCTTTGAACAATCCGACTTGGCAATCATTGATTAGTAATGCCTTGGAGCGTGATCCACAGTTCTTGAGAAAAGTAAGACTGTTTGGTGAAGAAGAGTCAGTTAAGGCATTGTCAAAACTCGCTGGTGGAACTAATGCGGCAGAAGTTCGTGGTGTTCTAGAAACAGCCAAAAAGAACTTAAATGCCATGACTACGCCACAGCGAGAGGCGGCTTTGGATCGTGCAAATTTGGGTAAACAAGTGGCTGATTATGAAGCAACTGCTGGAAAACTAAGCGCAGAAGCGGCGGCACAAGTACAAAAAGTCAAAGATTTGATTAGTGCGGGCGATACTGCTAGAGCCTATGCACGACTAGATATGATTAAACGTGGCTTACCAGTTGGCGCATCTAAATACACATTTGCTGATGAACTGGCTGAAAAAGCATTTGGAGACTGGTCAAACAAGGCGGCTCAAGGCTCTCTTGATTTAGGTCAAGGGGCTAGATTCAACCAACAGGCGGCTGATGCTTTGCGATCAGTTGGAATTAAGCCCTTAGAAGGCAATCAACTTGTAAGAAATATAAATGCCATTGGCAATAATCCAGCCTATGCTGGTAATGACTTATTGCAAGGCGCAATTAAGAATGTTGCTGATGACATAGCCCAATGGACTGCTAGTGGTGGCGTAGTTGATGCTAGAGCATTAGATGCTATTAGAAAGAATTCAGTTAATGCGGCAATAGCAAAGTTACGCCCTGGAATGGATGCAAATTCACAAAGAAACCTTGCATCTAGCGTTTTGTCTGACATTCGCCCTGCTTTGGTAGATGCAATTGAACAGGCTGGTGGAAAGGGTTATCGTCAATACTTGGCAGACTACACAAAGGGTATGCAAACTATTGCCCAACGCAAACTTACTGGTGAGGCGTTACGGCTATATAAAACTAACCCTGATGAGTTTGTCCGTCTTGTGCAAAACGAGTCTCCTGAGACTGTTGAGAAGATTCTTGGCCCAGGCAAATACAACATTGCCACCGAGTTGGCAGACAGCACAATGGGCGTATTGAGAGATCAAGCAAATAAGAGGCTTACTCAGTTATCTGTTAGCCAACAATCAACAGAGGGTCAAAAAGCCGTTGCTGAACTTGTTAAACAGAATACTGCACTTATTCGTTTGCCCTCATTCATTAACGTATTTGCGGCGGCTGGTAATAAGGCTATCAGCGAATATGAAAAGGCTCTTGGCGTGAAAACCATGAAGACCTTGACAGAAGCCATGAAAAACCCACAAAGTGCGGCTAATTTATTAGAGGCATTGCCTACCAATGAGAAAAATAGAGTTACTCAATTGTTAACTAATCCAAGCACATTGCGAACACTAGTTCAATCTGCTCAAGAAACACAGCAATAGGAGTGACCCATTGATCCTTTCAGCCTCCTCATGCTCGCCCAAGGAGCAGTCTCTGCCATCAAGTCAGGGTGCGCCATGCTCCAAGAAGGACGCATGGAAATCGAGAACGCTAAGAGTGCAATTGAAGGGGC
>Ga0209087_1001911_pt1 | contig 12052 bp, 14 predicted proteins | sample S_130805_EF_Meta_FD_187321 | JGI IMG/M metagenome (GOLD analysis project Ga0209087, IMG submission 187321) | Freshwater microbial communities from Lake Simoncouche, Canada to study carbon cycling - S_130805_EF_MetaG (SPAdes) (version 2) | ecosystem: Environmental > Aquatic > Freshwater > Lake ...
AGACAGTTTTTAGATAAAACTTATTTTTACGTTTAAACGACACAAAGGAAATTGCAATATCAGTGAATCTTGTTGACCTGTTTTCAGTGTCATACCCAAGTGAGAAATAGGCATCAATTATGTCGTCATTAAAGTTTTTGTGATGATGTTCAGATGGGGCTTGACCAAACACTTAAGTTCATCCTTTGTCAGATTGTTAACTAATTCAAAGACAGAATTACCTGTCTTTCTCTTGATTTGTCCCAGGCACTGTAAGCGGATAGTGTCCCCGGGCGCGCAGTAATACTTGAACTGCCTGCAGTTGTCTCAGCGAGGTTTACTGCGCGCCCGGGGGTCACTATTCGCTGAGAGTCCGTGGGATCAAATGTTGTAATAGCTCCATTTCAACTGTTTAGGCGAAACGCCTAAACATTTTTGCTAATTCTGTCTTTGAATAGTTGAGATAAATCTACTTAAGAGGTACGACAAGGTCAACAGGGATTGTAAGCCGCCTCGTATTTAGTACAAGCGGGCAAGAATTCCTCTTGAGATTTTTCACCCAATGAGTTCAATTCTTAGCCATTGAGGAATCTAGAAGCGATAATGTCTTCGACAATTCGGACATTTCTATTTGTCAGTCCTCTCCCATATGTTTGAGATACGTTCAAAGAAAAGGAAAGAAATGAAAAAGTATTCTGATTTTATTGGTGAGGATTCATCTCGCAAATTTGCTGCAACAGGTATTTGTCGTGTTATTAAACTAGAGGAGCTATCTTAATGAAAAAAATATTACTTATTTTAACTTTTGTATTCTCAGGTATTGCAGTTCCATCAAATGCGGCTCAAGGTGGAGCAATTGTCATAATTGATAGTTACTTCGATAATAGAATTGCTAATACCACAATTGTTTGCACGTCTGTGGATAAATGCGTGAATAACGCCACTACTTCAAAAAGAGTTTCTGATCCTGTAAATCATGGCATGGCAATGGTTGACGTAGCTAGAAGAAATAATCCTGATGTGCCATTAATTTTGCTCAGATCCGCTGCGGTAACAAACAAGGGTGCTGTAAGCATTCTTAACGGAAATGATTTTCTGGCGGCTTTAAAATGGGTGGAAGCAAATCCTACAAATGTTTCAGCTGTGACTTTCTCATACAACTTAAGTGGAAATATGACTAAACCTGGAGAATGTAAATTATCTCCAACAGGATTAGTCAATGTTTCAAAAACAGATCCAGCGATAAGAGCTTCAATTGCTAACTTAAAGAATATCGGTATTCCAGTATTTGTTTCAACAGGAAATGATTCAAATAGAAAACCTGTCTCATATCCAGCTTGTATTACTGACACAGTTTCTGTTTCAACATTTCCAGTAGGAAACTATGATCAAAATACAGATTATTTCGGAGTGTTACCTGAAGGTAAATGGAATTACACATCAACACTGTTTGGATTAATTCCGCAAACAACCTCTTCTGCCAACATTGCTGTTGCAACACAATGGCAAAAGGGCGCAACTTTTACTGATAAATTAGTAAAAGTTTCAGAGTAAAGAGACAACCAAGCTAGGCCTCGTGCCGTTTGCGGCACAAAAAGAAACTAAGAAATACTTTTTGGCTGAAGCAGTTAATGATCTAGTTTTCTGCCAGATCCTTAATTGTTTGCCAATGAATCATAAGATCTTATATCTTCCAAAATTGATCTGAGAGATAAATCAAAATCGGCTAAATTTTTAATATATTTTGATTTATATCCTGGATTATTCTTCATAAAGTCTGAATCATAACCACCAATAATTACCATTAAATCTGACCAAGTTAAATTCAGTTCATCTAGTTCAATTGAATTTATTTCGTTTGATTTCTTATTACTAATGAGCTTGGCAATTTCAAATCCTGATTTATTACTCTTGTAGAAGAATCCTTCGACTAAGTCTTTAGCCCCAGTTAATATTTCTTCTTCTAATTCTGAAATAACTTGTGCTTGGTTTGCAATGGATTTTGCAATTTTGATTTTATTTGCGTTTATATGATCCTCCAAAGCTAAAATGCAAGGGTTACACTTCATAGCCATATTAGTATGATTTGATTTATGGAAACAAGTTTTGTAGATTTCATCGTTTATTGAGGCCAAACTAACAGATAATTCGGACATTTTGATTTGTCAGTGCTAGCCCATATATTTAAGCCACGTTCAAAGGAAAGGAAAGAAATGAAAAAGTATTTTGAATTTGTTGGTGAGGACAAATCACGTAAATCTGAGGCAGCTGCAAAGTTTTGGGAAGTATCAGTTTCAGGATCAACCATGAATGTTCGATTCGGCAAAATTGGTGCTAATGGGCAAACAACAGTTAAAGAATTTTCTTCATCTGCTGAAGCTACTGAAGCTGCAGAAAAGTTGATCAAAGAGAAAACCAAAAAAGGTTATGTCGAAAAGTAAAGCTAATAACGATTGGCAAAGGAAGTTGTTAATAGACTTTAATATCAAGTGCGACATACTTGCTGATTTTTATACTGGGTATAAACACAATAAAGAATATGCAAACTTTTTTGAATCTAACGATGTAGGGCTACCACTAGGATTTTTACTATCTGAGAAGATAGTAGAGATTAGTTTTGAAAGAGAAGACATCAACGGGGAAGAAATAATTGGAGAAACCTTTGACCAACTCTGTGAAGAGTTGGGCTTAGACCCAGAAGGAGAGTTTGAGAGCCTAGTTGAAATGATTAAACTCCAATTGAATGTTGGATGAGGAAGAATAATTTCTAGTGGAAAAGGTATAAAATGGCTAAGTTTATAGATACTGTAGAGATTTCTTTTAAAACATGGTCCCACATAAGTCTGACCGCAGAAGAGATTGAAGCTATAGTTCCAGATTTTCACAACTATAAAACTGGTAAGGAATTTAAGGAATTAAAAAAAGTAATAGAGAAACATATGACTTTGAATTATCAGGATCACATTCAGGATGCTGAAACAGAAGTAGATGAATGCAAAGTTGAATTTGAATTTGGATCTGAGGAAGATTAGTGGCTAAAAATATTGTAGTTTCTCTTGATGGAGAAGAATCTTCATTTGCTTTTAAAGCTGTTGATAGAGCAAGTCTTTACGGCAAAAGAAGAAGAATTGCCTTAGATAAAGATGGCAATCCTTGTATTAGAGGAAGTTTGCTGGATGATGGATCACTTTTATTAAAAAGTGGAATGTCTGGCCAAGGATACTTTCTTGACGATGGAACATTCTTAAAACAAAGTGATTTAGAAGGTTTTGATGTTAATGGAAATGCTTTAAATAAAGCTCCCAGTACTTTGGGCCAATCTGAGAAACTAACTGGTCCGGTCAATCCTAATGACGTTTTAGATTTAAGAGTTAAAACCGTTTATGTACTCGAGGAAGAAAATCTAGGAGAAAAGCTAAAAAGTTCTTTAGCACAAGGAAATATTTACCAATTTACATTTAATTATCGGGAAGATTATCACGCAGAGACTGCCTTTATTTTGTCAAACGAAAATGGAATATTTGCACTAATTGGAGACCCTGTTGATTACAGCTGGTTAAGCCTAAACATAACTCCAGTTATAAATGACACAGAAATTGATGATTCAGAAGAATTAGATTTCGAGATGCTATGAGAAAAATTCATATTGCAAATGCAGCTAGTAGAAATGCCAGCGTTACAGGTGTGCCAATTACTACCCATTTTGAAATCAATATGGGTAAAGATGGTAAATCTGCTACTTTTAAAAGATTTGTTGCAGCAGGAGAAAACAAGATTGATGCTGATTTATTTACTCAATTCAAAGGGGAATATTCAAAACAACTAATTGAATCTGATCCTGAAATTGATTTTAATTCAGTAGGTAGATTTATCGAATCCACCCAATCTGTATTTCTATCTGCCTCGGGTGAGCCATTGTTTGCTGCACCTTCTGTAGTTGAAGTAACCCTTGATCCAAGTGGAGCAGAGATTTCCAGAAAAGCACCAGTTGAAATAGCTCCAACTATGGATGATTCCATTCCACTTCGCTGGACTGGTAAAAAAATGCCCAAAGGTGAAGTTGTGCGAAAGTTTCTTTTCAAAAGAACAATGCAGCTTATGCACAATGATGGCGTTACTTTTGATTTTCTTCATGCCATGGCTAAAGAATTACATGATGAAAATGTAATGGTCTTATTAGCTGCAGGTTCAACTGGTAAAGATCCAGTTATTTTGCAAGTAAATGGAACTCCTTATAGAGGATTCTTAGAAGGAAGAATTGAGGGAGACAAATTCATTCTGTTACTCCATTTAAGCAACATGGAATTGAAGAAACCTGTTGTAACAGCTAAGTCAGAAGGTAGCGATGAATAGTCCTATAAAAGTTGGAGAGGCACAATACTTTCCACCTAAGTCAAATGAAAATGAAGCCATTAAATTTGAAGTCGAGCAATATAGAACACTTGTTGCTTCAAGATATCAAGCAATAGCACCAAATGATATTAACAAAGTAATTTCTGGAAATGAATTCCAATTAACACGCAAATATGATGGAGAGTTTTGGTATCTACTAACCAACGGTAAAAACTCAGAATTGATTGCCCCAAATGGCAGAAGAATAATTGGTAAATTACCGATTCTTGATTTAGCAGAAAAGTTGGCTTCAGGTTGGCTTTTCGCAGGTGAGTTATTTGTGTCAAGAGAAGGTAAACGTGAAAGAGTTGGAGATATTTCACAGATTCTTAGTCAGGGTGAAAAAGCTGACATCAAGCAATTAACTTTTGGAGTATTTGATTGGGTGAAATCTAACGATTCTCATTGGAAAGATGTTGCGTTGCATGATAGAAGAAAAATAATTGATGAACTTATTACTACCAAGGAAAATTTGATTGTAATACCTAGTGTGACTGTCAAATCAACAAGTGAGATTTCATCGTTTTACACAGAAAAAGTTGAAAAAGAAAAAGCTGAAGGCATAATAGTTAAAAGTGATGATGGTCGAATCTTTAAAGTAAAACCAGGCATTGATTTAGATGTAGTAGTTATTGGCTTTACTGAAAGAGAAGTAGAAAATGGATCAAAAGAAATCAGATCTCTATTAACAGGATTAATGAAAGAAGACGGAACTGTTATCCCAATTGGTGCCACATCCAACATCTCAGAATCGGTATCCCGAGTCGATTTACATAAAAAGTTATCTTCTTTAGTAATACCTTCCCAATATCGACAATCCTCAACAAGTGGTCAGCTTTATCAGTTCTGTAAGCCAGAAGTAATCATTGAAATTAAAGCTGTTGATATTCAATCAGAGGACTCTCAAGCAAGGCCTATAAAACAAGTTGCCTTGAAAATGGATGACAAAATTGGTTGGCAAGTTATAGGAAAAAGTAATGCAGCATCCTTGTCTAATATCTTTTTAGTAAGAATTCGAGAAGACAAACCAGTAGATGCAACCAGTGTCAGATTTGCCCAAATTAGTGATTATCTACCAGTAAGTGCAGAAATCTCCAAAATTGATGTTGAACACAAGATAATCAAACGTGAAGTTTGGGTTAAGAAAACTGCTGACAAAACAGATGTAAGAAAGCTTTTAGTTTGGAAAACTAACAAGGAAGATCTAGATCCAAGTTATCCAGCTTTTGTTGTGCACTGGACCGATTACTCTTCAACTCGCAAAGCTCCATTGTCAAGGGAAGTCAGACCTCTAAATGATGAAAAAACTGCACTAGCATTGGCAGAAGAAATGATTGCAGAAAATATCAAAAAAGGTTGGGAAAAAGTCTAAGCAAATGGTTTATCTAGGAAACAAAATAATTAAATGATAATTACGATTCTTAAGATCAAGTTGGAAGGGAATTAGAGATAATGTCACACCAAGATATAGTAGATAAAATTTCAGACAAAATGGCTGAAATTGAAATTGCTTTAAGTCAAGTAGATAAAGATGAACCTGCAGATGAACAAGAAAGACTTCTTAACTTAATAAAACAATATGAGTATAACGGATACCTATCTGCCTGCACAGATATTGTAAAAATAATTATAAGTGATTTCGATAAACCTGACGTGGGATGGCCTGGAGCAGGTGAGATGGTAATTAATTTTAGTAAAAAGTGTGAAATATTAACAGAATTATGGGACGGAACAGAATTTTGGTCTGTTCTATCTGACCCCAAAAAACGATCTGAATATAACCAAGAGCGCAATTACGGGGCTAGCGTTTATAAATTGGATAAAAAATTCGGAGATTTCTTGCAATTCAATGATTTGGGTTTATCAATCGCTTATGCGATTAATCAAAAGATAGTCAATAGTTCCCCAAATGCGGAAAAATACGTTAACGAGACTTTTTACTTATTATGTACAGCACTTGGCGGGATTGATCCGGAAGAAGATTACGCAAGCCTAGAAGATATGTTCAGCGCAATAGAGGGATTGGAAATACAATGATGACATTTCCCGCTAGGTGTAAAATTTTAGCTGAATTTTATGGTGATTATAGGGGAGACGATAAATATTTAGATTTTTTTGAAGCCAATGAATTAGGATTACCTTTAGCATTCGCAATTTATTCAAAATTAGTTGAATCAAGTACTCAAGCAGAAAAAATCATCAATGAAACTTGGAAAGCGTTCTGCAATTTATTAAATTTGGATTACGAAGGCGATTTTGATGACTTAGCACAAATGTTATCTGTTTAGATGATAAATAAGATAACACCAAGTTAAATCAACTACTAGAGAATTGGAACCCGGAATTTGACTACTCCGTATGATAAAAAATGTGCAATACTATCTGATTTATGGGCAAACTATAAAGAAGATCACGAATATGCTGACTTCTTTGCATTCAACGATTTAGGGCTTCCACTTGCTTTCATAATTGAGCAAAAAATAGTCAAGAGCACCCCAAAAGCACAAGTTTATGTAGAACAAACTTTTGAACTATTAGTTGATTCTTTAGGATTAGACCCAGATGATGAGTTTGAGAGCATAGATGAAATGTTGGAGCTACAAGCAGACAGCGAGGATTATGAAGACTAAGAGTCTAAGCCAACCTAGAAGTTTGGGAACCAGAGGTTAGGAAGAAGCTAAACAAAATTTCTTGTTGAGATATTAATTTCCAAGGCATTACGAAAAAGACTCTAACCAATTCACGAATTCAATCTCATCAACCTCTTAAGCAATTTCATAAATTTTGTCCAATTCTTCAATTGTGAATTCCGGTAAAGACGATAAAAGACTAGTTTGATGAGATGAAAGACCAAGGAAATCGGACATTTAGGTTGTCACCGCTGAGAAGTATTCTTAAGTTATGCAGAAAATAGGGGAGCAGTTAGTAATCAATGCCCATGACCTCATTTCGGTGTTGGAATGTGATCATAGAAATTTACTCAATAAATTAGTAGTTGAAAAAGTCATACCCAAGCCAGACCAAAAAGAAGATGCAAATTTAGAGCTCATTAAAGACTTAGGATTAACTTTTGAGAAGAAGAAACTAAAGCAACTAATTGATGAAGGCAAAAATGTTATCACTATTGCTGAGGTTAATAAGAATGGTGACAGACACAAAAATTACTTAGAAGCTTGTTTGAAAACCATTGAAGCAATGAAAAAAGATCCAGACATAATTTATCAAGGGGTTTTATATACTGAAGATTTCTTAGGCTATGTCGATTTTCTAGTAATTGCTAAGAATGCTGACGGCACTATCTTAAGAGACCAAAATGGTTTGGCAATTTATGAACCAGCTGATACTAAATTAGCTAGGACTGCCAAAAAATCTGCCGTAGTGCAGGTGGCAGTTTATGCCGAGGTGATGACTCGTCTGGGATTGTCAATGCCAGAAAATGTTCATCTCTGGTTAGGCAGTGGAGACGAATTAAGTTATCGAACCGATGACGTTGTGCCACTTGCCAAACATTTGTTTGAAAGAATTAAAGAATTAAGGCAAGTAAAAAATGAATTACCAAAAACATTATGGGCTGAAAAAAGAACAGCCTGCGAAATGTGTGTTTGGAAAGATCATTGTGACAATGCCAGAAAAGCAGATGACGACATTTCCTTGGTTTATAACACCAGGGTTGAGACTAGAAAGAAATTAAGAGCTGCCGGATTAAACACAATTGAGAAATTAGCTAATTCAAAACTTGAAGATAAACCAAGCGGCATTTCAATTAAAACTTTTGAGAAATTAACCGCCCAAGCACTCATTCAATACAAAAACAAAACAGGAGAAGACGACATTCCCGTCTTTGAATTGGTGTCTGAAAAAGAATTAAGTCTCTTGCCGCCTAGAAGCAAAGGCGATGTGTGGTTTGACATGGAAGGAGATCCTCACGCACTTGACGGTGAAGGGTTGGAGTATCTATTCGGCCTGGTTCATCAAGAAGAAAATAATCTTCCCTTTGTAACTTTCGGTGCTTCAAATCAAGTTGAAGAAAAAAGAGCTTTTGAAAACTTCATTGATTGGATCTTGCAACGCTTTGAGCAATACCCGGATATGCATATCTATCACTATGCAAATTATGAAAATACCACTTTAAAGCGTCTGGCGATGAATTATGAAACAAGACAGGAAGAATTAGATACCATTCTCAAAAACGGTTTACTTGTTGACTTATTTAAAATACTTAAGAAAAGTCTAAGATTTTCAACTTCAAGTTTGTCTTTAAAAAAGATTGAAAAAGTATATGGCAGATCTCATAAAGGAAATGTTGCCACAGCTTCCGATAGCATTATTCAATACGAACACATAATTAAATTACGAGAAGAAAATAATCATGAAGAAGCCGATAGAATTCTTCAAAATATTTATGACTACAACGAAGTGGATTGCCAATCTACAAAGGAATTAGATGATTGGTTAAGAAAGGTTGCATATGATAACAAAATAATAGTTGGGCAATTAAGGCAACCTGAAAAATTTGAAGAAGATTATCTAGAAGATGATGAAGAAATAGTTATTGATCCAGTCGTCGAAAAATTAGAATTACTAAATACCTATCTTGAAGGTGCAATTGATGCCAAATGGGACGAAGCAATAATTAGAGGTTTAGAAATATTAATTGGTTCAATTAATTATCATAAGCAAGAAAAATTACCTACCTGGTGGCAACATTTTGAAAGAGTTAAAGCTGAAGAAGACGAATTAATAGATGACAATGGTGTGGTATTTATCGAAGATACAAATCCGGGGGAGTGGACCAAGGAAGGAAAGCAAAGAAGCTTTAGAAGACTTACTCAAATTAAAAGTAATGGATATGGATTGTCAGATGTCTTTTCTCCAGGAGAAGAGGTTTATGCCCTATATAGCGATGAACTAAATCCAATTGATGTTTTAACGCTAAGTGATTCAGATCGCGGTTATTACAAAGCTAAAATTGTGCCAACACCATCGGGCTGGGCCATAGAAGAAAGAGCAAAAGCAGGTAAAGAGGGATGGCCAAATACACCTATTGCTGTTTTGCCAGGACCACCAATTGACACCAAAACCTTAACGAAAGTCTTATTAACTCTTGCAGATCAAACCATTTCAAGATTAGAAGAAGGCAATAGTGCTTTTGGTGATAACTGTTGGTCAGATATTGCAATGCGAAGACAACCTCGAAACTTAGATAATGCCCAATTGCCAAGAACTGGGGATGATGTTGAAGATTGTGTCAGCGCCATTGAAAATTCAGACAATTCCTATGTAGCTGTACAAGGCCCACCTGGATCAGGAAAAACCTATCTGGGCACCAGAGTAATCAAACGCTTAATCGAGTTAGGTTACAAGATTGGAATTGTTGCCCAATCTCATGCCGTAATTGAAAATGTGCTCGACAAACTTTATGAATTAGATTCAAATTTACCTATAGCCAAAAAACAACATTCAGACAATAGTGTCACTAAACCTTGGCACACTGACAAAATCGAAGTATTTGCAAGTTTACAAAATAAAGGTTATGCCATTGGTGGAACTTCTTGGAACTTTGCTCGCGATGCAATAAAAGAATTAGATCTGGACTTAATGGTTATCGAAGAAGCTGGACAGTTCGCATTAGCAAATACCTTAATTGTTTCTTCAGTTGCAAAGAAAACTCTTTTACTAGGAGATCCTCAACAATTAGCTCAAGTAAGTCAAGCTTCTCATAAGTATCCAGTCGATAAATCTGCCTTAGGACATATTTTAGATAATCATAAAACTATTCCTGATGAACTTGGCTATTTTTTATCCAAGACTTATCGAATGCATTCTAAATTAACAAAACCAGTTTCTAAACTACAATACGAAAATAGATTAAAATCAGCACCAGAAACTGATGAAAGAGATCTACAAGATATTGTCCCAGGCCTTTACAGCTTTCCGGTGATGCATTCTGGAAATACTACAAGAAGTGATGAAGAAGCAGTAGAAATCATAAAAATAGTTAATCAACTTATTGGTAAGACCTGGACTAATAAGGAAGTAAGCAAACCATTAGAAGAATCAGACATACTTATAGTTGCTGCCTACAACAACCAAGTTAGAGCTCTAAAGCAAACATTAAAGAAAAATGATTTAAAAGATATTCGTGTAGGAACTGTGGACAAATTCCAAGGACAAGAAGCACCAATTTCAATTGTCTCTATGGCAACTTCGAGTGGAGAAGATCTACCTAGAGGAATCGAATTTTTGTTAGAGGCGAACAGATTAAATGTGGCAATCAGCCGGGCTCAATGGGCTTCTTTCGTAGTTCACTCACCTGAATTATTGAACATAAATCCAACAAGTGTTGAGGCTGTTGAGAGATTGGGTGCATTCATTGGCTTAATAAACTCTTCAAAAATTTGGAAAGATTAGAGAGCAAAATCGATGAACAATCCTAATCCAACAGGACTAAGACTTTTTGCCGCTCCGTTTTTTGCTTACCTATGTTGGTACACATTTACCCATGATGCACCTCATCCTTATTGGGTGAACATTTTGACAGCTTTTTCGGGTTTCTTGTCTTACCAAATATTCAAAGCTGATCGGGATAAGAGAAATTTTGAACAAAATCTAAATACCTCAACTCATACGAGATTTAATTTTGATTTACCAAGTCATGTGAAAGCAGATTCTCCTACACCGATAAAAAGAGATATTGATGCATTCAAAATGGCCCTTAAGGGATTACTAACAAGTAAATATTCACAAGAAGAGGCCGTAAATGTCGGCGAGACACTTTTGCAGACTCAGAATTATTCAGCTGCATCTAAATGGTTTGAATTAGCTCTTGAGTCTGAAGACAATTCAATTTCTGAAAGAGCAGAATTAGGAAAATTAATAGCTGTTAATCAAGAACAAAATATTGCACTAGGAAATTTTGACACATATCAACTAACCATGTTACAAACTAAGGGTTTTATTGAAATAAAGAATATGAATGCTATCGATTTCACATATTTGATTACAGATAAATCTTCAGATCTAGAAGCGATAAGTAAGTTACCCGAAGTTCAAAGACAATTACTTATAAGTTTAATTACAGAAGTGGCGGTGAGTAATGGGCATCTGGATAGTTGAAAGAGGCGCAAATGACGAATACCCACAGTCAATTGAAATAGGTTTTAAGGCACACGAAGCTTTCGAAACCGAAGCTGCTCAAAAATGGTTTCAAAGAGCCATGAATAGTTCTGATTTACATGAGTCCCAATCAGGAGTAATTGGAGCAGCAGCTTTAGAAGCAAAATGGGGCAGTGTGGCTAAAGCAAAGGAACTATTAAAATCCGTCGCTGATGCCGGTCGATTAGATGCAGCAGTCAATCTTGGAAAAGTTCTATTTGAAGAAGGAAACCTACAAGCAGCAGAGCGATACTTTAATCAGGCTGCAAACGGAACTTCTGTTCAAAAGACGGTTAAAGCATCAGCTTTGAATGCACTTGGTTGCTTGGCAACAGAGCATGATCAGTTAGATCTAGCCAATAATTATTTTGAACAAGCAGCTGAATTAGGTGACACAAATGCAAAATCAAATCTTGCATCTATGGCTGAAGAACGAGGCGAAATTAATATTGCAAGATCTTGGCTATGGGAAATAAGAGAAGAAATTGAAGCAAAAATAAGTTATAACCAGTTAACCTTTCAAATT
>Ga0209087_1001912_pt1 | contig 12051 bp, 14 predicted proteins | sample S_130805_EF_Meta_FD_187321 | JGI IMG/M metagenome (GOLD analysis project Ga0209087, IMG submission 187321) | Freshwater microbial communities from Lake Simoncouche, Canada to study carbon cycling - S_130805_EF_MetaG (SPAdes) (version 2) | ecosystem: Environmental > Aquatic > Freshwater > Lake ...
TATAAGGTTGTGATGATTCAAATATCTTATATGATGTAATAAATTTCATTAGATTATATATTAAATAAAAAATATTTGAAAAATGTTTAAAATATTTAAAACAAAGGACTATCTTTGTAATATATATATATATATTAATATTGCGGGATAGAGCAGTTGGTCAGCTCGTGTGGCTCATTTTTGAATTATCAAAAGAAGAAATAACCACAAGGTCACTGGTTCGAATCCAGTTCCCGCTACAAAGAGGAGATGTTGAAACCCAACAAAAAAGAAATATACAAACGGGGATTCTTTGAAATTCAACTTCTTCTACGAAATTAAAAAAATAGGTAAAAATATTTGGAGAATTAAAAAATCTCCTTATCTTTGTAAAACAATTAGAAAAACAAAAAGAAATGAAAAACTTAACTAACATATCAGCTGTAGCTTCTTATTATGAAGGATATGAGTATGAAACGACTCGTAATCGGACAGCTATGTTTTTAAGTTAAAGATATTTTAACTATGAAAAAACTAAACCCAGTCCGAAAAATTTCGAGACTGGGTTTTTTATTTTGGAGTGTAACGACAAGGTCACGTAAAGGCCCCACAGTTTAATAAGTCGTACGGATTCTGTGAGTAGGTTCAATTCCTGCCACTCCAACAAACGGATAGTTAGCAAAGCGGCAAAGTCGGGAGACTGTAAATCTCCTCCCTCACGGGTTCGTAGGTTCGAGTCCTACACTATCCACAAAAAGTACACGCTGCGTTCGACTAGCGGCTTAGGTCATCACCCTTTCAAGGTGACGGAGAGGGATCTCCACACGGGTTCGAATCCCGTACGCAGTACTAAAATGGTCCCGTCGGCTAATGGTTAGGCCGTCACACTTTCACTGTGAAGATGCGAGTTCGATTCTCGTCGGGACTACTAAAATATGGGATATGTCGTCACAAAGGGTCTGTAAAACCCTTCTCCGTTATCAAAATTGTGACTGGTCTGGAGTTTAGAGGTTCGATTCCTTCATATCCCACAAATGATGTCATCGACTAATGGTTCAGGTCACCATCCTCTCAAGATGGAGATACGGGTTCGACTCCCGTTGGCATTACAAAAATATCAGGAGTACACTATAAGATAATATATAGAATAAATTAACTATATAACATGAAAACAAAAAAATCATTACTATTATGGGCTATCGCAGCTCTATTTTTATCCTTTTGGTCTGTAGAATTAGCTATGACAGGCACATCAAATGGTAATTCCGAAACATTAACCTTCGTATTATCCTTTGGAGCATCAATTGTAAGTGCTATATGTGGTGCTGGATTTATGCAACAATGGATGAAGAAATAGATTACTAAAAAAAAATATTAAAAGGAATAACAACTTTTTAATATATAAATAATATAATTAAAAAACTGAATTAAAATGAAAAATTTAAACATAACAATAGCGATAATCGGAGGCGGCGCGGGAGCGGGTGTCAATGACTGTGTTATGTCTAATATTTTCTAATAAAAATATTAAGAACTAAAAACTAACCCAGTCACAAAATGACTGGGTTTTTTATTTTGGTGAGTAGCTTAGACGGTAGAAGCATGTGTCTTATACACACAAGATAGTGGGATCGTTACCCACCTCACCAACAAAAACTCAAACTTGAGTTTATAAGCAGATGTCGCATAGTTGGTCGATTGCACCGGACTTCCAATCCGGTCAGATAAAGTCACATCGTGGGTTCAAATCCCACTATCTGCTCAAAATGCCGGAGGACTCCCTGTTAGTCCCAGGGTCCGGCTCCAGGGGAATTAGTTTTAATTGGCTAAAACACTTGTCTGGCTGACAAGATTTATCGGTTCAAATCCGTTATTCTCCACTAAAAAAATAAGGGGATTGGGTCTGCTAGGAGTGGACACTGAGCTTGCACCTCAGAAATCAGACGATATCGTTCATCGTAATCTCCACAAATGATGGAAAACATTAAACCCATCCCACCAGGATGTAAAACTCGCAGGTATCGTATAGTGGTTATTACTCTAGCCTTCCAAGCCTGAGACCTCGGTTCGATTCCGGGTACCTGCACAAAATTAAAATAAAAATAATAGGGAACCCAGGCTGTGGACGCATTAAACTAAAACTCGAAAAAATTGAAAACCGTAAAAAAGAAATCGGTTCTAAACACCATAGAAAACTTAAAAAGTATTCTAATAACTTCAATAGGATATTCAACTTCTTTTTACAATCTTATCGAAGAGATTTACTAACTTTCTGTGGTTCGGAAGTTATAGTTGAATATGACCCAAATGGTCCAGATTGTAAAGAAGGATTTAGACTACACGAAGATGGTCATTTCAAATTAAAAACAATCAAATCCAGACATCCAAATATATTAAGATCTGTTTTAATTGCTAAGAAATCTTGGGGATTATGGGTTCAGGAATGGACTGATGGTGTTGTAGAATGGTCTTTTACTAAAGATGAAATATTAGATCAGTTTGATGGAATTGATATACCAGAATCATTTTTAAATGATTTTGAAAATGTTCTTCATAAGAAGAAAGTAATTAGAAATCAAAAATATCTCGAAAGTCTTAAATAATTTATTGTATATTTGTAAAAAATTAAATCTTATTACCGCAGAAACAAATTATAAATTACCCGGTCAATACTGGGAAGAATTGAAAAAACACGGATTGCCAAATTATCTTTACTTAGGAGATGAATTAGTAATTGTTAACAGTGTTGAAAAAAGGAAAAGAAAAAATGGCGCAAGAGTCGACCAGGTGTATTATATCTTGAGTGATAGAAGAGTAAAACACGCATCTTTTTTCAAAAAGATTGACATAAAAACAATGAAAAGAGATTATCTACTAAACATTATCTTAAATGAGTAAATAGATTTGGTGGATTAAAGTTTAGTTCAGAGGAACTTGAAAAACTTCCAATAAAACACCAAGCTAGAATCAATCCAAACCTTGAGATTGAAAGATGTATTGTTGATGAAGTTAAACTTTCGCCTCTTTCTACAATAAAAAACAGAGTGAATGTAGTTATTTTTGGTGAAAACCCAGAAGTTGGAGAATAATATCTCCAACTTCTGAATATATACATTTCTTTTTTTAATTAAAAATGACTATATTTGTATTATGATTTTAATGCTCGGCGACATACACGGCAATTTCAATTACGTTAAGAACCTTCTTAAACAGAAGAGTGTAACTGACTGCACTATAATTCAAGTTGGTGATTTTGGCATTGGGTTTACTAGTGAGGTAAATGATACAAACTTACTACTTGACTTAAATAAATTTTTAGGTGAGAAAAATATCATGATGTATGCTATACGTGGCAACCATGATAATCCAAAATTCTTTGATGGCACTTATAAATGGAGTAACTTAGAATTAATTCCAGACTACACAGTTTTAGAACTTGAAGGAAATAAGATTTTATGTATTGGTGGAGCTATTAGTATTGATAGAAAACCTCGTCTTGCTCAAGATATGAGTCAGGCTCGATATGGAAGTAGCCGTAGAAGCTATTGGTATGATGAAAAGGTTGTTTTTAATGAAAAGTTTCTTACCGATATAAGAGATATCAATATTCTCGTAACCCATACTGCTCCAGATTTCTGTGTACCAAGCAATAAACTTGGATATGGTAGTTTAGTAGAAGAGTTTGCTTATTACGATCCAACACTTAAAGATGAATTAAAAGAGGAAAGAGACTTAATGACTAAGATTTGGGATATTTTGAATGAGAATAATAAGATTCAAAAGCATTACTATGGTCATTTTCATAGAAGTCATGTTGATAAAATTGTGGATTGTGAACACATATTATTAAGCATTAACGAACTAAAAGAACTTAGATAAAAATAAAATTTTACTATGATTAAAAACAAAATTATAAAAGCATACAATTGGCTATTAATGAATACAACCAAACATAAGTGGTTTGAATCATATTTTAGAATGCAATTGATTTCACTTTTAGAGTGGTTTATTTATCCAGAATTCCGTAAAAAGAATAAGTTTATAGAAGTTGTTAAACAAAATAAACTTATTGTTATTATAGGAATGTTATTCATTTTTTGGACAACTGGATTCTTTTCAATTGGTAGATGGCTTTCTTTTACCGAAAAGAAAGAAGCAATTTCTAGTTTAGAATATAGATTAGATAAAGCCAATGACATTTTATATTATACTAATAATATGTTATGCAGAAAAGACTCAACTATTTCTCAGTTAAGAGAAACTATGGACTCGAGAGACTACTTACAATTCATCATCAAAAGAGATTGTAACTTAAAAAATTATGATAACTTAACAAAGTTATCAGATGAAGTATTCTTTACAATGATTGATGAAATTGAAAAGTATCAGATACCATATACTATTTTCTTTAGAGTAGTAGATCACGAATCTGGATTTCAATTTATACCTAATACTCAAGGCTCCGGTGCGATGGGTTATTGCCAAGTTATGCCACTTACTTTTCAAACTGTATCTAGAAAATTGGGATTTAAAGTACACAATGAGGTTAATAATATTAAAACAGGTGCCTATGTTATGAAGAATAACTATGATGGATATAAAAGACAAGGGTTAGATAATAAAACTGCTTGGCATAAAGCACTTACTGATTACTCTGGAGGTGATAGTGAGTTGGCTGCATCTGAAATGAAATATTATAAAACAGATTTGGTTAAGTAAAATGTTTTGCTTATCTTTGTATTATCAATCACAATATAAATACAAAGAAAATGAAAAGCTTTACAATATCAATTCCAAAAGAAAAACTTCGTAAAATAGACAAAGCAGCAGCTCGCAGAGCTGAAATTGAAGCTGGTATTCGTAGACCTGTATCAAAAGTGCACAAGTCAGCTAAGTCATATACTCGTAAACCTAAACACAAAGTAGAATATGTATAAAATAATACTAATATTATTTTTACTATTAAGCATGAAGTCACAAGCACAAATAAGTGAGGTTAAAGTATCAAATGGGTACGCCAAAATCTATGAGAAAGGTACTTTTACCAACTCTATTTACTTAAATAGTAAGAAATTGGTAGGGTATAATAATAATTTTGTAGTTATACAAGATGGTCAGTATGTTAAAATCTTTGATAACAAAGGTAGATTTACTGGCCATTCTATCTATTTAAATAAATCTAAATCGTTTACAAGTGTAACTCTATCTTCTATATTAATTAAAGATGGTAACTATACTAAATATTATGACTTCAAAGGTAATTTCACAGGACATTCAACATTTAACAATTAAACAATTTAATATGAATAAATTAGTAACATTAATTCTAACACTCTTTTCAGTATCAGTCTTTGCGCAAGATACTCTTAAAACTCATGAACTAAGTTCAATCCAAGTTATTGGAGTAAGACCCGATACACGAGAACCTATCACACAGACAAAAGTTAGTTGTGATAGTATCACATTCTTAAATCAACAAAAAGATCCATTCTTTGTACTTGATAAAGTATCACCATCTATCTACTCACAATCTGATAATGGACAAGGAAATGGATACTCTTATATGAGAATGAGAGGTTTGGACCAAACCCGTATCAATTTTAACTTGAATGGTATTCCATTAAATGAAATGGAGGATCAAGGTATTTACTTTAGTAATATGCCTGGTTTTTATAATTATATGTCAAGTGTCTCGGTACAACGTGGTGTTGGAACTTCTAAGTTTGGACAAACATCAGTTGCCGGATCGGTCAATATGGAAAGTAGAGATATGACTAAACACATTGAGGAAGTTAATGCTTTAGTTAGAAGTAATCTACCCAATAATCACTATTATAATTTCTTTTACTCAACTGGCTTAGGTAAAAAAGGATTTACTTCTCAATTGGGTGGAACTTGGCAAGAGAACCAAGGGTTCAAAGAGCATAGTGGCAATAAAGGTGGTTCTATTTTTTATGGATTAGGACTATACAAGAAAACAAACATCTTTAAGTTATATGGATTTAGTGGTATCATTCATAATCAATTGGCATTCTACGGAGTACCAATGGATTCTATAAATTCAAACTATCAAATGAATCTAAACTCTATCTCAGATAGAGATACATTTAATCAAAACTTTGTAACCGCCAACTGGGTAAACTTCTCAAAATCAAATACTAAATTCAATACATCTATTTACTTCAATAATGTAAATGGAACTTATAATACAGGTGGTATTTTATTTGGAGTAAACTCATATCAATATGGGGCTGTGAGTAATATGGTTTATGAGAAAAATAATAATGTCTTAAATATTGGACTTAACTCAAATATCTATCAACGCCAACACTTTGGATCAGATAATGGTGGATATTATGACTTTCCTTCTAATGTATCAAAGTATAGTAACACTGGATATAAAAAGGATATCATCACATTTGGTAAATATTCAAAAGTAATTGGTAACTTTAATACATTTGTTGATTTACAATTGCGTAGTGTTTGGTTTAATACAAATGATAGTAAGACTTATAATTGGACATTCTTAAATCCAAAAATTGGATTTAAGCACTTAGATAAAAATTCATCAACATATTTTTCAGCAGGATATACTCAAAGAGAGCCTACAAGAACAGATATAATTCAAGGAATTATCCAAAGTCAAAATTTACAATATGGTAATCCAGACAATTCTATATTCTTATCTAAATATAATTCTAATCTATCACCAGAAAAAGTATCAGATATTGAATTAGGACACAACTATCATAATAAAAAAGTTAATATTAACTTAAATGTTTATTTAATGAGCATTGATAATGAATTTGTATCAACTGGAACTATTGATCCATACTCTGGATTTATGATGAAGAAATCAGTTGAATCAACACTTAGAACCGGATTTGAAAGTGATGGTAAATTTAATCTAAATAAATTCAATGTATTCTATACATTCCAATATCAGTTTAATAAACTGTTTGATTCATCATTCACACAATCTATACCTTTCAATCCAAACTTAATATCATCGGTGGGAACATCATATAAAATGGGTGACTTCACTATTGGGGTAGTTGGTCAATATGTATCTTCAATGGCAATTGATATGACTTGTTTGAATTGTTCAACATCACAGAACTTTTCTAAAGAGTATTGGTTATTGAATGGATTCTGTGATTATAAATACAACAGACTAACCATTGGATTTAAGTTTAATAATCTATTAGACCAAAAGTATTATATTCCAGCGGGAATGGGTTACACAGATATAAACTATACTTATCACAATGTTCCTGTTTATTATGTAGGACAGTTACAAAACTGGACAATAAGTTTGAAATATAAACTATAATGATAGAAGCAATAGCAGTTATATTCAGTTTAGCATCAGTATGGCTAACAACCAAAAGAAATATTTGGTGTTGGCCTATTGGCATTGTTGGTATTGTATTATATTTATATCTATTTTTAGAAAAAGGAGAATATTGTAATACATTTCTTCAATTTTTCTTTATTGTACAATCAATAATGGGTTGGTTGAATTGGAATAAAGATGATGGAGATACCATCACTCTTTGGAATGAAAAACTAAGTGTTAAAAAATATAGTCACTTACTATTTGAAATATTAGTAACATCTTTTGTCTATGGATTTCTAAGCTCACTATTTGGTGGAAACTTAACTATCTTAGATTCACTAACAACTGGATTGAGCATAATAGCAATGTTTCTAATGGCTAGAAAGAAATTAGAATCTTGGATACTTTGGATTATCGCAGATATTCTTTATATTCCATTATTCATACATAATAAAATGTATCTATCAAGTGTGACCTACTTTATATTTCTAATATTAGCTATTAATGGTTTTATTACCTGGAAAAAACAATTAAAAAATGTATAAAAGCGCATATATATTAGGTAAATTTCTACCATTCACTAAAGGACACAAGTTCTTAGTTGATACCGCTTTGAAAAACTCAGAGAAAGTTACTCTATTAGTATGTTCTCTTAAATCCGAACCAATTCCAGGTGAGATTAGATTCAATTGGGCTAAAGAGATTTATAAAGATGAACCAAGAATCAATATACTACATTGTGCTGAAGAATTACCACAATATCCGGAAGAACATTCAGATTTTTGGAACATCTGGGTTGATGTTGCTAAAAGATATTGTCCTTCCGACATAGATGTTATATTCACTTCTGAATTATATGGCGAACCATATTCACAACACTTAGGAATCAAACACCATCTAGTTGATTTAGAAAGAAAAATAGTTCCAATATCTGGAACAAAAGCAAGAACAAATCCATTTGAGAATTGGGATTTCTTACCAGAAATAGTTAAACCTTACTTTGTTAAAAGAGTTGCTATAATGGGACCAGAATCAACTGGTAAATCAACACTAACTCAAAAATTAGCAAACCATTTTGCAACAAACTTTGTTATTGAATATGGTAGATTAATTTATGAGATTAATAATAGCGTAACCATTGATGATTTTATTCCAATTTCAGTTGGTAGACAAGAGATTGAAGATTGGATGATTAAACAATCCAATAAACTCTTATTCTGTGATACAGAGGATTTAACAACATTTATTTTCTCAGAAATGTACCACCCAACTGAAACATATAAAGTAGTAGATTACTTTGATAAAGTATTATCAACTAAACCAAAATATGACCTTTATATTCTCTTGAAACCAGATTGTGATGCAGTACAAGATGGAACAAGAAACTTTTTAGAAGGAAGATGGGAACATTACAATATCATCAAAACAGAAATGTCAAATCGTGGGTATAATTTTATTGAGATTGGTGGAACTTGGGATGATAGGTACAAAGAATCTATTAAAATGATAAGTGATATTTACAATATTGATGAAAAAAAGATACTACCTATCAAAAATTAAGATAAAAAAAAGAGAGTCTAAATTTAGACTCTCTTTTTTTTAATAGTTTTAATTATGCTTCTAAAACTAACTCACTCTTTTCTTGTAACATCATTTCATAAGCTCTAGCTAAACGTGTCATTCCGATACCACCACCAAAACGTGGGAAGAAGTCATAAGATAAGAATATTTCAAGTTCTGATTCAACTCTTTCTTTACCAAACAATTCAAATAATTTAGCAGAGTATTTACCATCTTCTATGGTGTAGAACATTTCCTTCATCTTTTCGACATCTGAACTTCTTTCAGCCGAACCAATTGTTTCTTGACCATAAAGAATAACATCAACCTTGTTGAATATCTCACCATCTTTATTCTTCATATTCCAGAAAGGGTTTGTTCTTCTAGGAAAGTATTGTAATGAAACTACTGAACCCTTTTCTTTCCACATTCTACTCTCGTGTTCATTTTCTAAAATTGGAACTCCACCATATTCTTCACAAACATCATCATACTTAACTTCAACTGGTTGGTTAAATCCAAGGTGTTTAAGTAATTCTGATTCTAATTTGATCATATCTTTCATAGATCCTTTAGATTCGAACTCAAACATTGGGAAGATTAATTCGTGTCTACCAGGAATTGGATTCTTTTCTTGACGGTAAGAAGTAGAGATACAAAAACACCCAGGCCATTCTGGATTCTTCAATAATTCGTGCTCTAACCACATTTGTCCTGTTTGTGGCAGTGGCCATACTTGACCACTATAATTAAAAGTGGTAATAGAATGTGGATTTTCACAAGCGGCTAAGATTGATAATCTTGATTGTGTAGGAACTTCGATGAATCCTTTTTGCAAAAAAAAGTCTCTCATCTTTTGGACAAGAGCGTTGTAAGTAATTGTGTTATACATATGAAATTTTTTTTTTGACTGATTCAACAAAGAACCAATCAATTATTATTTTTACCTTTTGTATATATCAAAAATTATTTGTTTTGTTTACAGATTTTTTATATATATGATATGAATTATATAAAAAAGTTTTCATTGTTTGAGAATAATCTTATTAATATTGATGAGTGGGAAGACCTTAAAGATTTAATTCAATTAGATATTATGGATAAGTGGAATATTTCCAATGAATTAGTAGAAGAGTTTTCAAGTGGTAAATCTGGGGATAAGCTATTAGAACCATCATTAAGAATCTATATAAATGAGAGAATGAACAATGATGAGCCTAACGAAATTATATCCGATGTAAGAAATCTATATAAAAGAGTATTCGATCTTATAGGTAAGTACATATCTGCGGAGTGGTCTTCTCAAGCAATCTTTGTTTATCTAAGTGATATTCCTAATCATTATACTATAATTAAACATTTCAATTTAGAGATAGATGATAATCATGATAATGTGTTTGATAGAAAATCCGGTGGAATTTGTACTTATGAACAAGCTTTAGAAATTATGGCTTATTTAAATAAATTCTATAGATTTGCCTATGATTCGGATATTAGATACTTTACTGAAGCTTATCAAATATTAAATAATTTATATGAAGTTCAGATAGAATTTTCATTACCAAGATTTAATAAAGAATTGTATAGACAAGTCATTTGTTTTGAATTTAAACTAAAATCAAAAGTAGAAAAAGTTATAGGTAGATACTTTCCTGTTTTCACAATAAATACTAATCATACAGAATCTCCTCAAATCATAAAAAGAGCTAGCAATTCAAGTTGGGCACAAATTAAATATGATAAACAAAAAGATTTTTTAGAGAATGAGCAATTTTAACTATTTGAAGAAGTTTGAGAATTTTAGTGATAGCGAATATTATAATACTCTCACTCAGGAAGAGTTCTTTAACATAGTTAATAAGAATACTATTATTGATATAGATTCTAATCTAAAAGATATAATTGAAAGTAGATTAAAGCACAAATCTTATGTAACTATTAGAACAACTTCTAGCGGATTTCCATTTAAACCAACACCCAAAAGAATAGAGGTGGAAACATTCATATCTGTTACTGGTGGATCACCAGATAGAACAGTAGAAGATTTAATTAAATATCAACTAAGTGTTATTTATGCTTTAGATGATGAGTGGTTTTTAGTGGCAAATTCTACTGAGTTTAGAGGAATGGGTTGGAATAAACCAAAAGACACTTATATAAGTTATCAATGTGACCAATTAGATGGATTAATGAAACTATTAAGTGATTTAGATGTAATTAATTTATAAACACTTTATATTCAACTATATACTTCATTTTATTTGGTTTAATAGTCTTGAAATATTCAATCAAAAGTTTACTTATTTTATTATATCCAGAAATTGTATATTTTATTCTTAATAACTTAATATTATTATCTTCACAATACTTATTTTTAATAGAATCCAAATGGACTTGTCTTTTATAAGAATAGTCACCACCAAATATATTAATCGGCTCATAGTGTTGTTTACCATCATATTCAATACACAAATTATAATCTGGTAAATAAAAATCAAAAGGTAATTGTCTACCTAATTCACTTTTACAATCTTCAAATTTTTTACCTCTTATAAAATTAATGGACATCTCTTTAAGGATAAGTGATACATATCTTTCACCAGTAGATTCATGACAAAGAGGACATCCACTACCAGAAATGTGTATATATGGAGCTTGTAAGAATGAACCATGTTTTGGACAAACTATTTCAACTTCATTTAATCCACCTTTATAATCTACCTTAGAGTAATCATATTTATCACCATGTCTTATTTTAGATCTTTTTATAAACTCATCTGTTGTTATTTTTCTATTCTCATTTTGACACCTACTACAATGATGCTTACCAGAAATAAACAAATAAGCTTTTCTTTTAAATTTTCCATGCTTTGGACATATAACGTTTATTTCCTCAGTTGAATTAAAATAAGATGGTATATTTGATAAGTCATACTTATCACCATATATTTCTTTTGCCTTAATTATATAAGATTCTTTGTCAAACATATATTTATATATTAATCTCAATAATCATTAAAAATAATTTTGTAAATCTAAAACTTCTTCTTATCTTTGTAATACAATAAAAACAATTTCAAATTACTCTACGGAGTCCTAAAATAGAAATATTGAAAAAGATACGCAAGTCCTAGTGAAAGTAAAGGCGTAGATTGATTTGAAAAATAAGTAAA
>Ga0209087_1001913_pt1 | contig 12042 bp, 10 predicted proteins | sample S_130805_EF_Meta_FD_187321 | JGI IMG/M metagenome (GOLD analysis project Ga0209087, IMG submission 187321) | Freshwater microbial communities from Lake Simoncouche, Canada to study carbon cycling - S_130805_EF_MetaG (SPAdes) (version 2) | ecosystem: Environmental > Aquatic > Freshwater > Lake ...
CCGGAGCCTCGTTAATAGGGGCCAGGATTCTTATCTCCTTGTGGCAGTGACGGCACAGGAGCGGGTCGGCTTCCCAGATTCCTGGATGAGTTCGCGACATTTCTTGGAGGGGATCGGGCGGGGCTTGTATGCGGAGACGTCTATGACCTCGCCTTCGGGCACCTCCACGGGTCCGGCATCCGCCTGCTTGAGCCACTGGCCGCACATCTTATTGGAATACCATCCGTAATAGCGCACGAGCTGGAAGCTTTTGTCCGGGATGTGCTGGGTGATGCGGGCGATGAAGGAATAGGGGCTAAACACTTTAAAATTGCGCTGGATCTTGGGGTTCATCCTCGAGCGGTAAATTATCGAGTGCCCGGCGCTGTTGGGCTGCATTTGACCGACCGAGAACGGATTATTTGAAGCGTTCCTTCAAACGGTAGGCATTTTTCTGATTGACCTGACTATGAAACAATTCATATAAATTTGGCTTCCGTGAGCTTTTTCTTCGATTTCCCCGCCCCATGTTACCCGTTTGTAATCGGCCTATTGTAGCGGACACTCGCTGGGACAACAATAAGCCTGAAAAAAGAGAAACAGAGTCTGGTGGAGCCCCTCGCTTAATGAAGAAAAAAAACATCCTCCGCCTGTTCTCCTGTATCTCTGCCGTTCTTGCGGTATCCGTCCAGGCTGACCCGGTAGGTGACGCATTGACCCCCGCGCCAACCGGCACGGTTCAGCTCCAAGGCTGGGTCGGCAATAAGTTGGATTTGTGTCTGTCACAGCGCGTGATGTCGCAGGACCTCGAAAAGCTAATAACGCCGTTCAGGGAACGCATTGAGAAGGACAGCGGGGGCTGGCGCTGCGAATATTGGGGCAAATGGTTTACCTCTGCTGCACTGGGCTATGCCTACCAACCGACGCCGGAGAACAGAGCCAAACTAGACAAGGCGGTGGAGGCTTTGATCAAGACTCAAACTCCGGACGGATACATCGGCACCTACGACGCCGACCATCATCTGGGCATCTGGGATGTCTGGGGGCGCAAGTATGTCCTACTGGGTTTGATTGCCGATTACGATCTCACCGGCAACAAAACCGCTCTCGAGGCAGCATGTCGGGAAATGGACCATCTGATCGGCGAGGCTCCCGTCGACAAAGTCAATCTCACGGAAACCGGAATCGATGTCCTGAAGGGCCTCGCCCCGAGTTCGATTCTGGAGCCGACCGTCCTGCTCTACCAGCGGACTGGCGAGAAACGGTATCTCGATTTTGCAGAAGACCTCGTCGCCAAATGGAAAGTCCCTAACAAATTTGCGCCCGGAGGTCTGCGCCTGATCGACGACGCTCTGGCGGGTGTTAGTCCGCGGAAAATCGGCGCTCCAAAAGCCTACGAGATGATGTCCTGCTTCGAAGGGCTCTGCGAACTATACCGCGTAACGGGCAATCGCAGATACCTCGATGCCTATACCGCGTAACGGGCAATCGCAGATACCTCGATGCTGTCGTCGCGTTCGCCCAAAGCATCCGGAAGAATGAACTGATGATCACGGGCTCCGCCTCTAACCAAGAACTTTGGGCCGACGGAACCCGGACGCAAACCGGGATTTTGGAGCAGCCGATGGAAACATGCGTCACCGTCACCTGGATGAAGCTGTGCTCCCAGCTCCTGCGGCTGACCGGCGATCCAGCGTGGGCGGACGAACTGGAGGTGTCACTCTACAACGCGCTTCTGGGAGCCATGACTCCCGGTGGCGACTGGTGGTCGTATTGGTGTCCGCTGGCAGGACAGCGGGTGCCCAGTCCGCACCAGCACAGCGATGTCCAGCTCAGTTGTTGCGTCGCCAACGGTCCGCGTGGATTGCTGCTGACCCCACGTTGGGCGCAGATGATGGACAAGGACGGCCCGGTAGTGAATCTTTACGCGCCTGGAACGGCCACAGCAAAACTTGCCGACGGCACGGACGTGAAAATAATTCAGGAGACCGAATACCCGATCACCGATCAAATCGCAATCACCGTCACTCCCTCCCGCAAAAGCCACTTTGTGTTGCGTTTGAGAATTCCCGCGTGGAGTACATCGACCAAGCTCACCGTGAACGGGAAACCGGTGCCATGCCAGCCCGGAACGTATGCGAAGCTCGACCGCGAATGGTCGCCGGGCGACAAGGTTGTCCTGAATCTTGACCTGCGGGGACGGGCCGTGCCAGCTCCCAGCGGCGCTCCGGAGTTCGCGGTCAAGCGCGGACCGATCGTGCTTGCTCTGGACAGCCGCTTGTCCGCGCCGCAGAACATCGCGGTACGGTTGCAGGTGGACGACGACGGCCGTGTAGACCTCAAACACTGCACCTCTAAGCCTGACGATGTCTGGATGGCCTTTGAGGTACCGTTCGAGGTGCGCCCGAGCCACTTCTTCAACCATCGGCAGATCAGGCTGGCGATGTGCGATTTTGTTTCCGCCGGCAACGGCTGGAGCGAAAAAAATCTTTACCGCGTCTGGCTGCCACAGCCTCTGTTTCTAGGCGACATGTATCCGGCGAACACCTGGAAGCTGATGTATCCCGACGCGCAAAAACGTCCGGTAATTCCCGCGGCATCTGGAGGTGCCGAAGCCGTCCGAACGCTCTCCTCGGAGAGCAAATCCGCACCGGCTCCAGAACCCGCGGAAACAGGTCGGTATCTCGTCGGAGCGTGGATGTGTCCGCTTTGGAAACCCGGCTGTCGCAATGGCAAGGAGTGGGACCAGATCATGCCATTCCCGGAGAGGCAACCGCTCCTTGGTTGGTATCACGAGGGCGATCCCGGCGTGACGGATTGGGAAATCAAATGGGCACTGGACCACGGCATTTCCTTCTTCGTGCCATGTTGGTATCGCGAAAAGGGCAACCTCGACAAACCTGTCAAACCCTGGCTGGAACACTGGCTGCACGAAGGGCTGTTCAAAAGCCAATATGGAGACCGATTCCAATTCGCACTGCTTTGGGAGAACGGCAGCAAGCAGGCCTGCGGGATCGCATCGGAAAAGGATTTACTGGAAAACGTCCTCCCCTATTGGCTGGAGAATTATTTCCACCGAAAAAACTACCTGGTTCTTGATGGCAAGCCGGTACTTTTCATTTACCGCCCGGAAATTCTCATCAAGGAATTGGGGGGCGTCGAGCAGACCCGCGCAGCCATCGGAAAGATGCGGGACAGGTGCATCCGCGAAGGCTTTAAGGGCCTCACCGTCATCGGCGAATATCATGAGTCGCCGGCCAATCCGCTCAAAGACCTTAAGGGCATCGGCATGGACTTTGTCTCGTCCTACCACTGGCCCACATTCGCTGGGAAGCTCCCGCGCCCCGCCATGCCGGCGGAAATTATCCGGGCGCAGCAGATGTGCTGGAAGGAACAGGAGAAAAACGCCTCGCTCCCGGGCATCCTGACGGTTTCGATGGGGTGGGATTCCCGACCGTGGAATCCGAAATTTCCAAAATCCTCGTGCTGGCGGCTGGACCCACAGGATTTCCAAAAGCTTTGCATGGATGCCAAGGCGGAATTGGACAAGCGACCAGCTTCGTCCCTCGAAGGCCGGATGCTTCTGGTGGACAACTGGAATGAATTCGGCGAGGGCCATTATGTGATGCCGACGCGGCAATTCGGATTCGGCTACCTCGACGCCATCCGGAATGTATTTTCTATATCGCCAAAGCCCCATTCCGACACGGCACCGGAACTCCGATGAATGTCATCATGCACTGGAATTGTCGCGCCACTGCGGCAATGTTTTTTGCTTTATTTCTTTCGTCGGCAGCCGGGGCAACCACGAAGAAAAATAGGCCGAACGTTCTTCTAATCATCACCGATCAACAACAGGCGGTGATGATGAGCTGCACGGGAAATCCTTGGGTGAAAACCCCGAATCTGGACCGCCTCGCAGCCGATGGGGCACGCTTTGAAAAAGCCTATTGCGCCAATCCCGTCTGCATTCCATCGCGCTTCAGCCTGTTCACCGGACGGATGCCCTCTGAGATCGGCATGGAGGACAACAAGGATATGCGGAATCCTGTCTCCAAGGACATTCTTGACCAGGCCATGGGCACGATTTTTCGCGACGCCGGATACCACACGGCCTATGCCGGCAAAGTGCATCTGCCCGGCCAACCAGAAGCGCTCGACAATGTGACAGCCTACGGATTCGAGGAACGGCTGGCACCCGGGGACAACGAAGGCCGTGAGCCTGCCGTGGGAGCCTGCGAGGCGTTCCTTAAAAATCCGCATGACAAACCCTTTCTCCTGGTGGCCTCGCTCATCAATCCCCACGACATCTGCCATCTTCCTCTGCGCGATTTCATGAGGGCGTCGAAGATCTCGACGAACACCGTGGACCAGTCGGCGCCGCTTGCGCTGGCAGAAGTGGATGAGGCCATGAAATTTCCTCCGGGGCTTTCAGAACAGGAATTTCATGAAAAGGTCTGCCCGCCTCTTCCACCGAACTATCCGGTCCCGGAAAAGGAATTGACTGCCTACATGTCTGCGCACCGCGGTGACTATCTCGCATGGACCCGGAAAAATTACAACGACAGGCAATGGCGGATCTACCGGTGGGTGTATGACCGCCTGACCGAGCGGGTGGATGCGCAGATCGGACGGATTTTGGATGCCCTGAAAGAAGCGGGACTGGAAGAAAACACTTTGGTGGTCTTCACCAGCGATCATGGCGAACAAGCCGGCGCCCACCGTGCGGCCACCAAAGGGTTTCTGTATGAGGAATCCATCCGCATCCCGTTCCTTGTAAAATGGAAGGGTGTCACAAAACCCGGCTGTGTGAACACGCAAAACCTCGTCTCCAACGGCCTAGATTTGATTCCCACGCTCTGCGATTTTGCAAACATCCCCGCCCCCGCCTCGAAGAGGGGACTCAGCGTGCGGCCGCTGGCAGAGGGCTGGCCGGTTCAGGATTGGCGGCGGGATCTGGTCGTGGAGAACAACAGCTCGCGGCTTGTTCGCTTTGGAAATTGGAAATACACGGTGGGCCGTCCGGAAGCTACGCAATCGGGCGCGTCAAAGGAGTCATCGGGTGATCAATTGGTGAGGGAGGCACTGTTCGATCTAAACGAGGATCCCGGCGAAATGCGCAACCTGGCTTCCGACGGCGCCTTCCTTCACAAGCTCAGGGAAGGACGCAGCCTTCTGAAAAACTGGTATTCCGTCTGGGGTCTGAAGCTGGATCCGGACTATATTATGAGGGATTGAGGCAGACTCATGGAGAAGCTTCCTTCGTAAGAACTGTGGGTGAATCAAGGTCGACCCCGAGGCTTTCTTTGTAGAGCTTTTTTGTGACTTCCCACTTCCGCTTGTTCGTCTCAAGCGAGGTGGCCCCGGGAAGGTAGGCTTCGTATCCCATGTATTTGTGCCGCTCCAGCAAGCGCAGCACGACATCGGGAAAAAAATTCTTCCAGATCGGAACGGCCAGCCGGTTTCCCCAATCGGTCAACGCCCGGTCTAGCTCACGGAATTTTTCGGGATTTTTCGACTCCAGCCCCTTCGCAAGATCTTCCGTAAGGTTTTCCTTGATATTGGAAAATTCACTCACCCCGGGATACGGGCGGAACAGCTTGTAGTCACCGCTGCGCACGGCCATCTCGATTCCAAACCGCCAGAAGAGCATCCGGTCCGCAAGCGGCGGCTTCCTACTATCAAGATATGGCAGAATATTCATTCCCTCCAATTGAGCGGGCGGGGTTTCGCCGCCGGCCGCAATCGAAGTAGGCAGAAAATCGAGCGTGGAAACCGGCCCCTCGTAAACCGTTCCGGCCGACAGGTGCCCTGCCCACCGCACGATGTAGGGAACCCGGATCCCCCCCTCGAGCAGATCGCCCTTCACCCCTGTGAAGGGATCGTTCCGCGACGTGTTCTCCCCCTTATCCGGGTTGTCGCCGGTGGGACCGCCGTTGTCGCTGGTGAAAAAAATTAACGTATTTTCATCAAGCTGATTCTCTTTCAGGAAATCCATGATCCTCCCCACCCCGTCGTCCAGCGCGGACATCATGGCCAGGAAAGCACGGCGGTTCGGGTTACTCACATCGGAAAACCGGTCGAGGTATTTCTGGGTCACCTGCAGGGGGACATGGGGCGCGAACTGGGCCAGGTAGAGAAAGAACGGCCGGTCCTTGTTGGCACCGATGAAATCGATGGCCTGATCCGTAAGGTAGTCGGTCAGATACGCGGGCTTGTCGAACACTACACGCTCGGTGCCATTGAGGATGGGAATCCCGGAGGTCCCCTTCAGAAAGTAGCTCCCACCGTGGAGGAAGCCGACAAAACGGTCGAACCCGTGATTAATCGGATTGTGATCGTCGGAATATCCGAGGTGCCATTTGCCCACGCAGGCCGTGATGTAGCCATGGGGTTTGAGATAGTCCGGGAAAAGCTTTATCTCGTGCGGCATCCCCCATCGCTCCTTCTCCGCAAACTTTTCAAACTGGGATCCGATCACGGTCTCCACCCCGAACCGGGATTGGTGGATTCCGGAAAGCAACCCCGCCCGGGACGGCGTGCACTGTGGCGCGGTCGTGTAGGCAGCCGTGCAAAGGACGCCCTCCTTCGCCAGTCGGTCAATATTCGGGCTTCGGACATCCTTGCTCCCGTAACACCCCAGGTCGTGACGCCCGAGGTCATCGGCCAGAATGATGATGATATTGGGCGGGCGCACTTCGGCGGCACTGGCATGCACCGCGGCAAGCACCAGTGCAACGGGCATGAGCAGAAGAAAAAGCGGTTTCATTTTAGAAGGTGGGATCCATGCGTGGTTCAGATCAGTTCTTCATCATTTCCAAAACCCACCCCTATTGCTGTGGTGCCCCCCGCCAGGCGATGGCATGGGCCACGTCGGCAACATGGAAGCCCTGAGGTCCACAGTGCAGCAAATCCCCCGGAGATGAGCACCGCGGAAACAGCATGTGAAACTCATAAGACATGTTTACTGCTCGGATTCGGGCTGGGTATTTTTCGAAGTTTTTCCGAGATCTCACCAAAGGCCATGCCCGGGTTTTCGTAGAGCTGCTTGACCTGACCAGCCATCAGTGAATCACCATAGATTTGCAGGTCGTAGATAAGTCCTCGGTACTGGTTGGCCGAATAGGATTGTCCCGAACTGCCGAATTCGTATTTCAAAATATAAGCGCCACAGATCACTCTTTGCGCTGCAACCATCCCCTTAAGCGCAACAGTGCCGACTAAATCCCCGTCGACATAAAGCTCGGCGCGAGGCCCCACTGCCGAATCGTTGGTCGCATCCCAAACGACTGCGATATGATGCCATGTGTTTGCAGGAGCGAGAGGTGCAGGGCCGATGCTGCTACCCTTGGCATTTACTATGACCCCTGAGCGACTCCTGATCACCAGCGTGATCCCGTCCAACAGCGGGACAGAGCCAATAATGTAGTGATTTATTTCGTCCGCCACCTCCTGAGCGGGTCTAATCCACAAGGCATAAGCCCCTTTTTTCGCACTCAGAACAGAGCCTCTAAGTGTGACCCCCGATAATCTGTCTTTCCCGACTTGCGACAAATCGAGCGAGACGCCGGTCGCTTTTTTAGGGACCTCCTCGGAAAACTTTATCGCGTCGAATTCAGCTATGGATGGGCTTTGTCCGTCCTCTTTCCCAACCAAATCACTCGTTGATTGTTCCGAAAAAAAGTAACGGTGCACGAGTTCCCCGTTTGAAACCGGGATGCCCAGGATAAAGATCGAGGCGAACGCGAGCGAAACGGTTAACCAAGGTGAGCGATTACTGGCAATGGACGGTTTCAATTTTTTGTTCAACCTCTCGGACACCTACCAAGGTTTTCCTCCCCGCCAAGCGATGTTGCCCGGATGGTCCTGCGCGGATTGCCAGATCAACGGCGGCAGGTCATTGGTCTTGTGACTCTGAACATGTCCGTCGAGGTACAAGATATCAAATTCTCCGTCATTCAAGGCCGGGTTGTTTTTATAGGGCGGGCGGATTGTCGTATTGCCATGGTAGTGCACCGACGACCACAACTCGCCTTTGTACACCCCGTCGAGCAACAGATAAGTTTTGGAGGGCTCGGTCGCTTGCGTGATCTTCCACAGGTTTATATTCGGATTTGGCACCGTGGCTGCGGGACGGCCGATGTTTGAGTTCATGGCGTAAGACGCATCCGATAACACGTTGGCTTTCCCGTCGCGCTTGCGCATGGCCGGGCAGACCAACACATCGGCTTTAAGCCATAGACCCTTGGTGTTTCCGGAAGGAAGCTTGGGCAGGTAGCCAGCATTTTGAAACTCGGTCAACCAATGTTGGGTTTGATTCCAAGATGGAGGCAAGTCCCCGTTGTTGTCCGCTACATAGCACATCACGTAGTTGTGCAGTTGTTTCAGGTTAGACTGGGACTTGCTTCGCATACTTGATTCCAATATGCGATTGATCGGGGTCGTGACCAGTGCGGCCAGAATTCCGATCACGGCCACGACCACCAAAAGCTCCACCAAAGTAAAACCCGCCCATCCCCCTACCGGGGCTATTCCAGGTACGAGTCCAGCTTTCGCGCCCAAGCGATCCAGACTCAACTTCACCGGATGGGACGTTAGCTGCGGCGATGGCGAGACATCACATGAACACCAAGTCCTGTAAATGCAAGCAAGAGCAGCGTGTGGGTTGACGGCTCGGGGATGGCCACCAAGTTAAGGGTACGCAGACTGCCTTCTGTTCCCGTGACTACTTGGAATCCACCATTCGGCAGATTTGCTACTGACCCACCATTAAAAGCGGCTGAGTTTATATTAAACAAGCTGGTTAAGTCTTGGACCCCAGCACTAATACCAGTGAAGCTTCCCGCCTTGGCGATAACCCACGAAAAGGGTGCCGTTGTGCTATAATTAGCAAGCGAAAGACTTTCCAAAACCAGATTCATTTTCGAACTGGAAGTCAGATCGCTCATATTCAATGCCCCCGTCACAGAGAACAGATCCCAGTTCGTTCCAGCTACGCCCGTCGCATTGTCGATCTCCCACTGGTAGGTAGAGCCTGCCGCCCAAGTGGCCGACGAGGCCGTTAAGAGTCCAGGACTATTACCAGGCTTTAGGAATGAACCATTTACTAATGTTACCGCACCTACTGTTCCCGATCCACCCAAGCTACCTCCGCTATTCACTGTCACGCCACCCGAAATACCATTCACCTTGAGCAAACCACCATTCACGATGCTCGTACTAGCCGCAACACTTGCACCCGTATCGACCAAAAGCGTTCCAGAGGATACCAGCGTTCCAGAGGATACCGTCGTTGCGCCGGTGTAGGTATTGATTCCCGTGAGCCGCTGGACCCCGGCCCCGCTCTTGGTCAGGCTGACGACACTGTTGTTGAGCCCGTTCCCAATGATCCCGGAAAACGTGTTGCTCGCGGAACCGTTGATGATGAGGTTCGCTGAGCTGTTGAGCCCCGAACTGACGTTGCCGTTCACGATTCCCGAACCAGCCAGCGAGGCCACCGTCACGGTTCTGGAAATATCGTTGTTGGTCGTGGTGACCAATGCCACCTGCCCATTGGCAGTCAAAGCTCCCAAGTTGGCCGAGTTGGTCACGTTCATGTACAGCTTGGCCCCGGCGTTGACCGTGGTCGCACCACTGACACTGACGGCATGCAGTGAAGTGGCCTCACTCGTGTTGCCGAGGAAAAAAGTTCCGGTGGTGTTGACCACGGAAATGTTGGCCGCATTCAAAGTGAGCGTTGCGGTAGTTGCTCCCGAGTTTCTCATAACAAAAACGCTTTTAGCGCTGTCCATTGTGAACGTTCCCGCCACATTCAGCGTGGTGGGCGCAGTCGCCCCTGACTGCAAAGCCCAACTGGCTGCTGTCGGCGTAGTCACCGTGAAGTTGTTGATATTGTGAGTTGTAAAGTTCAACTGCAGATTGTTGCCAGAGGTGCCCACGACGTTGTCAGATGACGTGGGTCCATTAGCTGGAGCAGTGGGAGACCATCCGGTTGTGGTTGTCCAATTCGCGGTTGCGCCGCTAGTCCAAGTGTAATCAGCCGCTCGTAGCATAGTACTTCCCAGTGCAATCAAGGTCAAAACAAGCGAAATAGGGTGGAGGATTTTAGTGCTGCTAATGAATTGTTTCATATAGATGTTAACAAAGCATGTAATTTTCGTAAGTCAAGGGGAAGTTATCTTTAGTCGAATTATTTCTTCAGCGAATTACATTTGTATTGGATTCTCGCTTTTTAGCGATCCTGCTACATATTATGATCTTATGGATAGACGCCAAACTTCTAAAAATGAGTCCCCAGACAGCCCAAAAAATACTCACCCCAATCAACGCCCCCGCTTGGTTGACGTCGCCAAAGCCTCTGGCGTAGCTACAAATACCGCTTCCATGATTCTCAACCAACGCCCCAACTGCTGGGCTTCCGAGGTCACCAAGAAAAAAGTCAAAGAAGCGGCTGAAAGACTCGGATACCGCCCTAACCGGATCGCCTTGGCCGTGCGAAGAGGTCGATACAACACGCTCGGACTGATAATCACAGACTTGAACAACCCCTTCTTTAGCCATTTTGCCTACCATCTCGAACTAGCCGCAGAAAAGAAGGGCTGTGACCTGATCATTGAGCACAGCCGCTTTAACCTGGACCGGGAGAGTCGTTGTTTGGATAATCTTCTCGATCGCCAGGTGGACGGAATCATCGCCTGCTTGATTAATCCGGTCGCCCAAAGAAAGAATCTAGAAGAAAAAATAAAATATGGTGTTCCCATTGTTGTGGTGGGCCCGCGCGTAGCACCTCCCCTCCCCGTAGACTCGATTGGTACAGATTTTGAGGCCGGACTCAAACAAGCCCTTCTTCACCTTAAAGAGCTCGGTCACTCCCGCGTCGGATTCATTCGGACTCTCCCACAAAATCAAGTGGATAAACGACAGGAGGTTTTCTTCACTGTGGCCACCCAGCTTGGATTCGCCGCAAGGGATCTGACCATCGAAACTTCCGACCAAAGCCTTGCCGGAGCGAAAGAAGCCTTCAATCGCTTGATGAAAACTTCAGGACGTAGCCCTACCGCCGTGATCGGCCTAAATGATCTTTGCGCCATCGCCTGCTTGCGGGGAGCCTGGGAATCGGGCATCCGTGTTCCTAAAGACATTTCTATCATTGGCGTCGATAATATTTTAATGAGTGACTACACCTGCCCGAGTCTGACGACAATCGCCCCGCCCCTCTCGGAAATCGGACTGCAGTCCGTCGAGATGCTTTCGGATCGGATTTTGGGAAAGACCAAGGGAGGCCCCATGGAAAAGACCCTTCCTTCGAAATTGATTGTCCGGGAAAGCACAGGCCACGCTCCCAATATCTAAAAATTCAGATCCGCTTCGTTAGAATCTTTTTTTCGTACGTCTCCACTTCCTGAATCCAATCACCTTCCCCAGGAACCTCTGCCTGCTGACAACAGGAATCCCACGCCTCCCCAAACGGCATCACCTTCAGTCTCTCCATGAGAGCAAGCCGTTGTGCCCCCCTGCCCTCTTTCTGCAACCGGGCCAATTCATCATGAGGCGTGAGCATAGCGGCGAGAATCGCCTTTCGCGTGGCACGGATCCCGATCACGTAAGCCGCGATCCGATTGATACTCGCGTCGAAATAATCCAGCGCCACTTTGACCCGATTCCACGCATGACCCGCACCCACCTCGTGAACGCATGACCCGCACCCACCTCGTGAAATACCGCACGGGACGCATCATCAAACAACACCACATGATCCGAATCCCATCGGACAGGTCGGCTGGTGTGAATGAGTAACTGTTCATGGAAGGCCAGCAAAGCAGAAATCTTATCCGCGATCCCCTCGGTCGGATGAAAATGTCCCATATCCAAACAGAGCAGTTTCTTCCGACTCAAAGCATAGGAACTATAAAACTCCATCGAGCCCACCACATACTCCTCACTACCGATCCCGAACAGCTTTGGCTCCACCGCATCCAGACACATCTTTTCGTCTACCACCGCCGCCGCAAAGATCTCGTCATAAGATTTGGCTAGTCGTGCTCGGGGCGACCAGCGGTCCCC
>Ga0209087_1001915_pt1 | contig 12029 bp, 17 predicted proteins | sample S_130805_EF_Meta_FD_187321 | JGI IMG/M metagenome (GOLD analysis project Ga0209087, IMG submission 187321) | Freshwater microbial communities from Lake Simoncouche, Canada to study carbon cycling - S_130805_EF_MetaG (SPAdes) (version 2) | ecosystem: Environmental > Aquatic > Freshwater > Lake ...
AATTTTTAACCACATTATATTTGATGGTTTCTGTTTGTGTTTTTTTTGTCATTTTGAAATCTTCAAACTTAAAATGTTTGACAGCCAACATAACTTGATTATCAAGTTCTTCAAGTGCGAAGTTCCATTTGGAATCCAAATTTTTATTAAACCTTCCAAGACTTTGTCTTCTTTCAAATTTTGAATTAGAGTAATTCCATCGGTATTCAATAGTTGCTCTTTCTTTTGATTCAGAACTACCTTCCCTTAACGATATAATAAAACAGTGTACGTTTTTATGATAAGTTTTAACACAATTTGATTGATGTTCTGATTCGTCAAAATATTCGTATTGTTTTGTAAACAAGATAGGATAATACACACCACCTTGAGGTGTGGCAATTTCTTTACCTATACCATCAAAGAATTGTTGTGAGTATATTCTATTCCATTCACCATCTTTATGAAGAGATATTTTATTTGAAAATTCTATGTGTTCAACTGTAAACTCAGCATTAGTTTTACTTTTCCACACAACATCTTCATTATATCGTAATTTCAATGTAAGATAAAATTTAATGTGGTCCATAAAGGTATAGACACTACCTCCATTTATAATAGAATTAACAAGACATGTATAAACATTAATTCTTTCTTTATCAGTAATATGTTTGTTTAAAAGTCTGGTATAATTTCTTACATCAAAATAATCTTTGTACTGAAACAATGACAAAATTTCATTATCAGGTCGTGATTTAAGATATTTTGATGGAACAATATTTTGAATAAAATTAATAACATTTGAATTAATAGTATTCACCAAATGTAAAACACGATGGAATTTTTTACCGCTTAAATCATATTTTTTTTCCGCCGCTTCAATCAAGTTAAAATGTGATTTTCTTAACTCTTTCATTGTCATACTTTCCCCATTGTTAAAAAATGCTAAATAATTGTTGGGTACTACAACATTGTGTAGTGTAAGATAATTTGTTATAAGTAAGTTGTTGGGACTAAATTTCCCATCTTTAGTTATGTCAATGTTATAACCAAAAACTTTATTAAAAAAAGTACTGGAATAATTTATAAACAACCCTTCACCATCATCAGGGAAATGTGTCCTACATAGGGCAGATAATCTACTAAAAAAATCAGTAATCATACCATTCCAAGCGTTGGACCTGACATATGATTGATTACCTTTATTGTATTTTGTACCAACATATACAATTTTAGTTTTTTTATTAAAAGTTAAGAACTCAACTCTTTTATTCTTAATAAAATAATGTTTCCCCTCATTTCTATACTTCACATAGTAATACGCCTTTAGACTTACTTTATCTTCACTATCTTCTAATACTAATGTAACTCTATTAAGATGAATATGCCATAACTTATTTCCATAGTTCTCCAAATAAGTTTCTTTTTCAATCGTTTTTACACCACCATCAGGTCTAAAAAAATAACGTTTTTTCTTACCATCACGATTCATACTCCGAGCCAAATCAAAATCCCTTTGTATATTACAATGGTCATGGAATTTTCTACCATTAAATTCTTCAAACACATTTTTTAATAGTGGTTCCATTTTACAAATATAATAAAAAAATTAGTTTAAACCAACTAAACCAAAGCCAGTTTCCATAAATGGTGACTTTTTTACTTTAACATCTGTTTTGTGTGTTTCATTGAATAAATCAAATATTAAATCAACCATTTCTTTTCGGGTCAATTCAAGTTCATCACCTTTATCAGCATGTTCATAAACCTTGACTTTAATCTTGTCATAGAATTTGTCTTTACTCATCTCACCAATCAATATGTTTAATTGGTCAGGATTGACATCAAAGAAATGAAAAATTTGTTTTAAATAGATTTCGGCATCTACATTCATAGACCTTAGTTTTGAACGAACCAAACCTCACCACCATTCTCAACAAAACGTTGTTGGAGTCTTTCAGGTATTTTCAAATCGGAGTTACTTCCTTTAACAGACAACGCAATCAAATTTGGAAGGTCAGCAATCCATTCAGGAAGTTCTTTCAAATTAGGGTTGTTTGGAAGTGATAAGAACTCAAGATTCTTAAGGTCTTTCAATTCATCAGGAACTTTACTCAAACCGTTTTCAACGTAGAACGTTTGAAGGTTTTTTAAGTTAGCCAACTCTTTAGGGAATGATAAATCCAAAGGTTCTCTTGAACTGTTTGTGAAATCTATTCTTTCAGTTTGTGGGTCAATGTTCTTAAATAATTCATCCCAACCATACAAGGCAACATACTTAGATGAAGAATCTCTTGGGTAGTCAATAACCAATTCTTTACCTGACTTGGCATCTTTAGATAAACCTTTTACAAATTCAGGTTTGAAATAATTTTTCAACTCTTTCATTGGTCCGTTCAATAATTGAACCAAATCTTGTTGACGGTCATGAACATCCATAAACTGATTAGATGGGAAGTGAAACTGATATCTTTCAGCAGGAAGTCCAGATACATCACCACGTTTTCCTTCAGTAGTATTAGGAATAATAACATATAAAGGACCATCTTTAATGTAACGGTCAAACCAACTTAAACCAGGTGCTGATGTACACCATCTTGTTTCACCCTTACTTGGTTCCAACTGGTTACCACCATAGAAACAAGCCGCATCTTTACCCAACTGACCTTTGTCTTCAACTTTAGCAATTGTCCAGTGAGGTCCACGGAATACAATCTCTCCACCTGGATGCTCATAAGTTTGTGAAGCAATTTTCTTTTCCTCCTTTGATGCTTTGGTTTTTTCCATTGAGAAATCTTTAACCAAATCATAAAGTTTTTCAGGAGTTAATTTATTAATGTCTCTGAATTCAGAAGGTATCTTACCCTTATGTCTGTCAAACTTTTGTAAGTCTGCAGTGATTTTATAAAGGTCCTCCATGAATTGTCCTTTCATTGCAACAATCGCATTTTTTATAAGTTTATCATTTGGGTCATATTCATCAATATTGAGTGGTTTTTGGTTAAGATAAGTTTTAATTATCCATTGAGCATAAGGACCAACTTTTTTAACAACAGAAAAGTCACCACCAAAACTGTCAACATCAACACCTTCAGTAACTTTTGTCTGTGGGTCAGCAACAACCAACGCAAATAACTCCTCAGGAGTTAACAAAGGTTTCTTACCCTTTTCGGCTTTAGTAAGCTTGTCCGCCAAGACATCCATTCTTGACTGTTCAACAATAACCCTTCTTAATAAATCTTGAAATCTCATTTCGGTATCTTTTGTCATATAAATATCTATAAATTGTGGTTTTTTTAATAATTCATTATTAAAAGTTCTTGACCCATGTTCTGTGTCTTACCTTTGGTCGCTGAAGCCGCCTTAGCAAACTCCTTCATTTCCCATGTGTAAGTTTCTTTTGGATACCACAAAGATAGTAAATCAAAGTCATAATATGAAAGAGAAAATTTTCCACTTATTGATGTTAACTTGTCAGCAAGTCTCTTGTGGTCGTCCACATCAAAGTCGTGATTAGAATAATAGTTCTCTGTCTTCCAATATGGAGGGTCAACATAGAAGTATGTTGTAGGACTATCAAACTCATCTATTACATCACCAAAGTCCCCCAATCTGAAATGAGATATTCTATTGAAATGTTCAACCCAATCAGGTTTTGATAATTTATCCCTGAACGTCAAGAACTTTGATTTGTACTTACCCTTAAGGTCAATGAACCCTGATGTTTCAGGTCGTGAACCACTGAAGATTGATGTAAGAATGTAGGCATACTTGGCCGCCACATCATAGTCAGGATAGTTAATCGTAAACCCCGTAGCAAACAACTCTTTCTGAAACAAATTAAATTGTTCTTTATAGATACTCGGAGTGTCCTCAACACCCCTTTCCTGACATGGAATACTATTCACTGCGTTTAATAGAACTGAAGGGTTCTGAAGACACATAAATAGGTTGTAGTTCAATGGATTGAAGTCATTGTATACTACTCGTTTAAGATTTGGGTATTTACTCAAATCCATATTGAAGAAACACCAAAACATTCCACCGAATGTTTCAACATATGTTTCCATATCGGTTGGATAGTAATCCTTTATCCACTTACCGATTTTTGATTTTCCGCCTATGTAACTTAACATACATCAAATATAATAAAGTTTTCTTTAAAAAGCAAATGTTTACAACAAATATTTATTGTAATATATTCAAACTATGGGATGTAAAACTTGTAAAGAAAAAGGTCAAAGTAAAATTAACTGGATGATGATAGTGTCTGTTGAGATATTCATCGTATCAATCTACGGTCACATTGAACTTTTTAAATTTATTTCGTCTCTCTTTTAAATCTAACTGTATTTTTAATATACATATCCCCAATCCTTTCACGTCTATACCCTTTGTTCTTTACCCTCATTGGTGTTGATGTATCAAACGTTTCAGGGTACTTAATTGATATCTTACCTTCGGGATGTGGTATTTCAACACTATCACTCTCAAGTCCTTTTAAATCAACGATATTATAATATATGAGGTCATCACCTAATTTTTCCCAATTGTCGTCTTTAACCATATTAACTTTAAGTAATAAGTTACCATATACACCATTGTGGAAATCACCACCACCATCAACTCTATAATATTCACCATCATCAATCCCGTGTGTTAGGTTAATCTTTAGGTTTTTAAACTCACCTGTGGTTGACCTTCCATTACAACTATAACACGCTTTTAATAACATGGTTCCTTTACCTTGACACAATGGACATGCTTGTCTGATAATTTGTTGGAACGCCCCTCCACCAACTTGTTGTACAACTTGTCCACTACCGTGACAATTGGTACAGGTTACTCTTTCACCACCAGTTCCACTACAAGGTTCACAACCAATCTCTCTACGGTAGTTAATATCTTTTTGAACCCCCAAGAAAGATTCTATTGGTGTAACATCAATGTTAATAATCTTTTCAGGAGCACTTGGTCTTCTTTGTTGTCCATTAAAAGGATTTTTATTAAATCCCATTTGATTTAAGAAGTCCTCAAATCCCATTCCACCAGGTCCACCACCACCAAATATGTTTGACATAGGGTTATCATACTTTTGTTTTTTATCAGGATTACCTAAGGTATCGTAAGCCTCAGCGATTTCTTTGAATCTCTCAGCACCTTCAGGGTTTACATCTGGGTGAAATTGTTTACTTAATTTCCTATATGCTTTTTTGATTTCATCAGGAGAAGCATCTTTATTAACACCTAATATACCGTAATAATCTTTCATGAACTACCTTGTTGTTTTGTTTAAAAATAAGTCGAAGAAAAGGATAGTCAATAAATTTATGACTTCCAAAAAAGCATCCGACTTTTATAAAAATTTATTGGATGAAAACCAAGATGTAATCTTTGATACCAGAACACAAAATGGTAAACCAGTTAAGTATGAATTGGCATTACTTGAAAAGAAAGGTAATCAATTATTTCCCATCTACACCAAAGATGAATACGGTAGGAATGTTAAATTGGAGTTTGATGATGATGAATTTAATATCATTAAGATTTCAGACTACAGGGAACCTGAACTCATTCACGATTACCAAACAAAAAATAAAATTAATGTGAATACATTCTTGAGTAAGTACTTGTCTAAACAAGGTGTTAAGATGGTATCTAAGTTGAATAATAAAATTATTGTTCAGAATGAAGAAACTATTAATTTGTTTGTTCTTAAATCTGATAATGACGCATTAAGATTTATTGAAAGTTTAACTGAAAGATTTGTTAAATTAAAAAGGGGTGACTGTATGTTTGTCAATGACTCATCAGCACCCCAAAAGAAATATTTGTATACGTTACTTGAAGAAAAAGGTTTCAATAAAGATTTCCTTTATAGAAAAGAAACCACTTATTCTTCAACCGGCATTTTCATGTAAATGAATTCCACCCCTGAAATATCAATTTTAAACTTGTCACAGTTCTTATCAACCCCTTTATAAAAGTTTAAGGTTGAATTAAACTCATCTTTATCTAACTCTAATATTACGGTGGCTCTACCACGATAAATTAAAAGTAATGCGTCAGCAATTTCAGCTAAATCACTTAAAACCCCAAACTCTTTTTTATCCTCTGCCATAGTGTATATGTTTTTACTTCAATTATGTCTTCTTTTTTCAGACCTCGTATTGAGTTAATCATTTGTTGTTTATAGTTGTCAACAAATGATTCGTCTTTGGCTTGTTCTTTTTTTAGCCAATCACTATCAAACCTCTGCTTCTTGCTCATCTTTCAACAAATGGTCTAATTCATCCATATCATCATGTTCAAGATTAATTTTCAATCCTTTGAGTTCATCTAAACTTGATGATTTAAAAATTTCTTTTAGTTCCATAACCTTCATCTTAAGTAATCTGTCTTTTTCTTCTCTTTCAAGGTTGTGGTTGATAAGTTCTGCAATTACTTCAACCATATGATTAAAATCATCGGTCAATTGACTAACAAAGATTAAAAAATAACCTTCACCAGTATATTTTTCATTTTGTTCAACTTGTGCTTTTTGTAAAATTTCATTTGGAAACTCCCAAGTCTTTGGGAAAATTAACTCAACACTAACATAAGACTTTAGTTTTCTTATGCCGTGGAAATATGGGAATAAATATTGTAATACTTCTTGGAATGTCATGATAAAATGTATGTGATTAAATATGATAATGCAATGGCGTTAATTAAGCGGTCCTTATCAGTCATTACAAACTTAGTAGGGACTGATAAGGCTGACGCGAAATTGGTTAATGTTCTCATCAGTATTAAAGATGAGAATACAGATAGAAATAATAATATAGGACCTATATTAATCATTCTGTTTTTTGTTTTCAAGGATTTCACCTCTTAGTTGTTGCAAAAGTGCTTTCATATCTTGAGAAAGTTTACGAGCTCTTGTACCCGCACTTTTGTTACCTTTGAAGAATTTTGTAGTATCTACAGAAAGTTCTTCCATTAAGACTTTAAGTTGTTCTAATGTTTCCATGTTTTTTAAATTTAATTAAATCATAATTTTTTATTGCTGGTAGTAAATAAAATAAAGGTTTTTTTATATTAAGTTTTTATTTAAAATCTTATAAATGTCTGTTAACATGTCCAAATCTGATTTTGTATAAACTTTTGTTTCGTCAAATAACTCATCAAAAAATTTATTAATATTTTCAGATATTGTTTTATTATCAGGGTTATAAAATAAATCTTCATAAAAATTCTGATAATACTCTTTATGGTCACCTTTAACATTAAACTTAATATTTTCTTTAGCAAAATTTTCTACCGTCTTGGTCCAGCACCATTCAAAGTGTGAATTTTTTTCTTCTTGGGATAATAAAACTCTGGTTTCAGTCGCATCTTCAGGTTCATTACCCAAATAGGTTTCTTTTATTAAAGAATCCAAACTATACGTGAAGTCCGCAAACAATTCACGTTTCTCATAAATCATATTATTCATGTTGAACCAAACTTCAACATCTTCCCGACTTACAGGCTTCATCATCCAAGAATAAAAATTCTCCATAGAAAGGTATCTATGGAGAATATAAGTGTAATCTTTATTAAATGTATATTATTGAGTTTTTTTCTTGTAACCTAAAAGATGTTTCATCTTATCCATCTCTTCGTTAATCAATTTACTCTTTTTGTCTTCAGACTCACCAAGTTTCTTGAACATACTATCCAAAGAATTATTGTGAGTTTCTTCACCAGCTTGGTCAACTGGTTGCGGATATCTGTTATACGACTTGTTCTTTTCTGCACCGTACAAGTTTTTCTTTCTTCTAGCATTAATCTTCTTACCTAAACCTGTGTCAATAGCGTTTCCACCAGCACCGTTTCCTGTTTTAGAAGAACCTTCAATGTTTGCTTGTAACCAATCTTCATTTGGTTTAATCTCATCATATTGTAAGTTTTCCATACCAGGTGAATAAGCAAAGTTCTCAATGTATTCTTCAACAGCACTTGATGGTGTGTATGCTTTCTTAGCCATTTTAGCTAACTCACCATTACCTTTTGGAAATTGTGTCGGGTTCATATCGTATTTACCTTTAGAAGCATCTTTTAAATAAGTCTGCATTTTTTTTGTAACAGATTTAATATAATCATCATTTTCAGTCTTTGATGATTTTAATGATTTGTTAGTTACAGGAACCGTAGTCTGTTCGTTAACAATTTTTTCAATCAAATCAATAAGTTCATCTTCAGTAAGTTGGATTGATTCTTTTACCGGATATGTTTTACCATCAACCTCAAAAGATTTATCACCACGTTTTTTAGCGTTTGCTAAAGCTCCCGAAAATTCGTTACCCTCTTCCATTTCCCCATCTTCTGAGTCTTTTGGGTCTTTGTCAAATCTACCTTGACCAGGTTCTGGCATATGCCAACCCCTAATATCGTCATAATCATATCCTAAATTAGATAAACTTGGATTTTCTTTTCTGTCTTTTTCACGAGCAACTTCAGGGTCTTCTTTTTTACCAAACATTTTCTTGAATATGTTTTCCACAACCTCACCCTCACTGAATTCTTTAGAGACTTTTCTTTCGTATTTGTCACCAACATTTTTTACTTTGTGTGGTGCTTTAATTTGTTTTTCATCTTCAGAAGATGGTAACATATCATTATAACTTAAATCATCATCAGTTTCTGTATCACCAAATGAATATTCATTGATGTCTTCTTTAACGAATTTAGTACCTCTATATAAAGGTTCGTTCTTAGATAATTTATTTGCGGCATCCCATCCTTGTCCATCACTTTCATCATCCCAACATTCATCAACATCACCTGAAACAATCTCACCATGTTCAAATCCTGCTTGTGTTTTTGGTTTTTGTTTCTTACTTCTTAATTTTTCAAAATCAGCTGCGGTTATTTTACCTTTTGGTTCTGCAACATCAATTTTTTTCTGACCACCATGAAGTGATTCTGTTGCTAATGTTAAAATATCGTCAGCCTTTGAGTTGATAGCCTCACTAAGAACTCTAGATACTATATCATCAATATGTTTTTCAACGTTTTTCATTTTTTTTTGTTTTATCTATAAATACTTTATTTTTGTCTTTTAATCATCATTTCTTCTAATTCATGTTGAATTATTGCCTTGATAACATTTTCACTAATACCCATCTTTTCAGACAAATTTTGGATGGATTGTTTGACAAGTTTATTCTCATAGAGTTTTAAAGCGTTAATGTCGCCTTGATTACAATATGGAAACTTTTGGCATTTCTTTTTTATTTGTACAAATTTACCACCAGGAATTTGAGTTTTAGAAGCTCCTCTCCAATTCTTTTTATTTGGTGCTACCCAACCTGGTGTTGAGTATTGTCCAGCGGATGATGCTCCTGTCGCTTCAGTTGTTTCACCACCTTCTATACTTTCCTGAACTTTAGTAACAGGGTCCTTTGGAGTTGCAAGAGAGAATAATGGAGCTGAGTATTGTCCTGAAGATGCTGAGCTCGTGGCTTCAACGGCTTCTTTTTTCTTCTTTCCTTGACAATGGGCTTTTTGACTAAATCCTTTTGGATTACTACAATCAATACTGTCTTTATATTTTTTACTCCATTTTTCATCAATTTCACTCCCTTCAGTTTTAACAGCATTTTTAAATTTACCAATTTCAATTGCCGTATTATTTGTTGGGTCTTGAACTCTTCTCAATGAAGTTTCAACATTTTTTACTAAATTATCAGTCATTGTTCCCATTATGCATTTCTTAATCTACCTTGCCACATACTTCTTTGTTGGTACATCATACCATAGAATTCTGTAAACATTTTTATGACCAAATCTTTAATTTCTTTTTCGGTCTTACCTCTTTTCATATCTTTAATAACCATATCCAACAATTTTTCTTCAAATTGTTTAACAGTATTTGTACCAATGAAATCTTTGATTTCTTTTTTAACCAAAGTTTCAATCTCTCTTTTTTCTGCTGTGGATAGTGCCATGTGTATATAAATATCTTATAAGAACAATATTGATGCTACAACACCTAAAATACCACTTCCAATTGAAAGTAATTTTAATCTTTTTTGTCTAACAACTTCTTTTTTATAAAAGTCTGCTCTATTAGAGTGTTCTGTAACAATTTTATCTTTTTGAATGATGTTATCATTTAACAAAGAAATTTCTTTGTTTTTATTTAAAATAATCGTGTCTTTTTGAAGATTAATACTATCCAACAATAGAATTGAATCTCTAGTTACACTAAGTTGATTATAACAATAATCATATTGAACTTTTAATTTGAGTGCGTTTTTTAAAGCACTACATGGAACTATACAATCATTATTTGAAGCTGTTTGAGAATACACTGATGACATCATCATCAGACATGTCATTAATAATATCCAATTCTTCTTTATACTTTTTTTCATAATATTTAGATTTTTCATTTAATTTTGTTAGTTTGTTTGATAATTGACCAATTTTTTCTTGTCTATTACTATTGTCTAATTGTAATGAATCACGAAGTTTATTATTGTTTTCTACAATAAGACTTAATGAATCAATTCTTTTTTGAAAAGACTTTTCATCAAATTTTGATGGTGTTTGTTTGCTAGATATAATTAAAGTTCCAATTAATACAACAATAATTACAATCCAAACAATTTCTCTATTTTTCATTTTATTCTTCATTAGTTTGTGTTTTTTTTCTAACACCCAATACTTTAGCCCACTTAGTTTTAAACTTCTGATAGAAAGCTTTAAGTTTTGTGATAAATTCTAAAAATTCATTATCAACTCTACTCATAGTACCATTAACATATACACCATTATTTTCGCCAATTGAATAGAAAAATTCTAAATCTTGGTCAATCACTTTACCACTCCACTCAACAGAATCAGGATAAATATTTATAGGATAGAAATCTACCATCTCAGAAACTTCATTGACAAAATCATCCATTGTTTCCTGAAAAGCTCTTTTTTCTTCAGTAGTTATTTCTAAATCACCCTTATCTTTACCATGCATTACAAGTACACCACCTGAAACACGATAGGCTTGTTGTTTTTCTTCTTTTGGGTTTGCAGACATTTCAAGTTCTTCTTCAGTATCCGCAGCCAAATTTGGTCTTGGGCTACCCATTGAATTGGTTGCTGTTTCATATCCTTCAGAACCTTGTTCTGTAAGTAAACCACTCTTCTTTAAAGTAGTTCTAACTTCATTTAGAAGGGTATCGTCACCCCTCATTGCTCTTGATGATTCCAAGAGTTTTTTTATTTCATCATACGAGTTGCTCATTTTTAATATATGTTGTAAATTTTTCAAAATTAAATGCCGGACTTACATCGGTATATATTGTTTCAAAGTTACTTTTGGATACAATCCCACCTAACTTATCTACGTTATCTATCTTTGTATTATGACCAATACACTTTTTTTCTATTTTATGTTCTGTTACTAATTTTATACAAAGTTCTGCTGCGGTTTGCATTTGAATCTCTGTGTAAGGTTCCCACAAAAAGTAATCTCTCCATTTCTTTTCGTAAGCACTTCCCTTATAAATATTACCAATCCAGTTAGTGTAATAATCTTTTAGCGGAACTTTTTCTAACCAACCAAGATTTTCAAAAGAAACTATAATTGAGTTTCTATTAATATTGGGTTCAGTAAAGTAATTTGAATAGGCTTCATCAGGAAGAGTTTGAATTATCTTCCCATCTTTAGTCACAATATAATGTGGGACTCTTTTGAACTTACCGTTCATTCTATACTTAAGGGACGTTAAGTATTCCTCAACGTCCCTTCCAGTATTTGTTAAAATAATTTGTTTTTTCTTTTTCTGTTTACCAGAAATATTTGGTGAAAGTTTTTCAACCTTGTTAAACATTTTTTGTATAACTTAACCTTTTAATCTTTTCTTGAGTTTCTTCGGTTAATACCGATGGTGTTAATTCAAGTTCACTTACAATAATTTCTTCGTCATCAACAAAATATTGTGTAGTTTCATCAGTTACAACAGGTTCCTCAATTTTAGATTTTTCCTCAAGATTTTTTAACGCTTCTTCTAAACGTACTA
>Ga0209087_1001916_pt1 | contig 12028 bp, 10 predicted proteins | sample S_130805_EF_Meta_FD_187321 | JGI IMG/M metagenome (GOLD analysis project Ga0209087, IMG submission 187321) | Freshwater microbial communities from Lake Simoncouche, Canada to study carbon cycling - S_130805_EF_MetaG (SPAdes) (version 2) | ecosystem: Environmental > Aquatic > Freshwater > Lake ...
TAATTTTGATTTACAATTAGGTGCTTCTCTTGCAGGAGTTAGTGATGTTTACTCACTTTGTGCTAGAACACTTACTTCTACAGGTGGTGGAATTGGACTTTTAACTTTTTTTGATTTAACACAATAACATAATGGCTAACGTATATAAAAACGCATTCTATGATCCAAGCACTACAGCTGCTGTGACAGTATATACATGTCCATCAAATGCTAATGCCATCATTCAAAACATTCAAGTAACTAATGAATCAGGTAGTAAAGTATTAAAAGTATCTATTAATGATGATTCTGTATCAACTGTTTATCAAATAGCTTATGCTTCAATATCAGGTCCTACTATTTGTAATTTAGCTAAAGGACCCATTGTTCTTGAAGAGACAGATACCATAAGACTTGAAAGTTCTAATATTTCTGGTATAAGTGCAACTGTAGCAATACTAGAAATAAATAGAAACGACCAGAATGGACAATAAAGAATATAATATTGAAACTGAAACAGTAACAATAATAAAGAATAAAAAGACAGGTAAGATTTATAAAGACGAAGAAGAACTTAAAGCTGCTAACGTTGATCCACAAGATATAAGTAGAGACGTTGTAGTTAAAGTTACTAATAAAGGATTAGAAGTATTTAAGAAATTTATGAGTGAAAAATGAAACCTAGAGGTGGTACAGAATTACAGTTTGAGTTTTTAGAAAAACATGTAAGTAAAGATTTATTAGATCAGGTGCAAATTTGTACATCTGTTCCTGGCAAAGTTCCAATAGATCCAACTAAATTAAATATACTTTGGCAAAAGAATTCATACGATCAACCAAATTTAGCGCCATGGTTTAAAGACAAATCAAATCATAATAAATATGACTGGTATGTATTTAACTCACATTGGAACTATGAAAAGTTTAGAATGTATTTTGATATACCAACTGAAAAATGTATTGTTATTAAAAATGGTGTAATGCCAATAGTGCCTAGAACTAGACATGTAAAAGGAGAGCCTATCAAATTAATATTTCATCCAACTCCATGGAGAGGTTTAAATGTAATTCTAGCTGCAATGCAACTTGTTAAAAATCCTCTTATTAGTTTAGATGTTTATTCATCAACTGAAGTATATGGAGATGCTTTTAAACAAGTTAATGATGATGCATATAAAGATTTATATGAACAAGCTAAATCATTACCTAATGTAAATTACATTGGTTATAAACCTAATGAATATATAAGAGAGAATTTAAATAAATATCATATCTTTGCTTTTCCAAGTATCTGGGAAGAAACATTTTGTATATCAGCGCTTGAAGCGATGGCCGCTGGTCTTTATTGTATAACAACTGATTATGGTGCTTTGTATGAAACAGGTGCAGAATTTATAACGTACGTTCCATATGATAAATCATTTACCAATCTAGCAAATAAGTTTGCTTATGCAATTGAGCATGCAGCAGGGACCTTGGATCATCCAGCCATTAGACAACATCTAGATATGCAAATAGATTATACAAACAGATTTTATAACTGGAATAAGATTGGTTATGCCTGGACAAATTTTTTAAAAGGAGCAATAAATGCAAGACGCAAGTAAACCTATCTGGTTTAAAAAAGAAGAAAGTAAGACAGAAGAATCTATTCTACAGAAAACTATACAGACTGATGGTTTTAATTTTAACAATGTAAAATTATTGGTTGCAACTCCAGTTCACTCTGAAGTATCAATGCATTATGCAGAATCTTTATTAACATTACAAGGAACAGGTCATTCATTAGGTCTTGTAATAGATTTTTTGTTATTAAAATCATCGTTAGTTACACAGGGAAGAAACTTATGCGTTTCTAATTTCTTAAATAAAAAAGAATACACACACATGTTATTTATAGATTCTGATATTTCTTTTGATCCATCTTCTGTATTTAAATTATTAAGGTGTAATAAAGATGTTATTTCAATTCCCTATCCAATGAAGACTATAAATTGGAATAAGGTACATGGTAGAATCCAAGATCAAAAAGATATTAATATAAATGATTTATCAAAATCTGGTTTCATGTTTCCAATAAAAGTAGAGGACCAACAAAGCATAACTGTTAGCAAAGGTATTATGGAAGTAACTCATGCTCCAACTGGATTTATGCTTATTAAAAAAGAAGCCATTTTAAAGATGGTAGAGAAATATCCTCATCTAAAAATTAAACAACCAACAATAATTAATGGTGAAACAAAAGATACTGAAAATTTATGGAACTTCTTTGATACATGGTTTGAGCAAGAAACGAATAAATACTATGGAGAAGACTTTGCATTCTGTCAAAAATGGAGAGATATTGGTGGAAAATGTTATTGTTATGTAGATGATTTTATTACTCATGTTGGAGAATATTCGTTTGAAGGTAAGTTTATTGATGAATTGATGAACACAAGAAAGATTGACGAATCAGATAAAAACAAGTAAAGTCTACTGTTTTCAGGATATTTATGCCTGCCTTATTAACTATTATTAATTTATGACGATAGCGCGAGCACAGATGAATAGACAATTATATCAAATGGGTGGAATGGGAATAGAGTCTTTATCTCCTATGCAGCCAGCAATGCAATCAGCAATGTATAATCCACTAGAAGAAAACTATTATGGTGGAATGCCTATGGGGATGGCTGGTGGTGGAATTGCAAATCTAGTACCACGTGAAAAATACGGTATAGGTAGTAAGCTTAAAAAATTTGTAAGAAATATTATACCAAATGAAATATCAGCGATCGCTGTAAAAGCGGCACCATTTGTTGCACCCTTCAATCCATTACTTGCAGCAGGTATGGCAGGTATTGGAGGATTTGATCAAACAGGAAGAATTGGTTCCTCTTTAAAAAGCGCTGCATTAACTTATGGCGCTGGACAAATTGGAAGATATGTTGGTGGAGCAGGGTTTCAAACTGGATTTAATCCATTTGATGCAGCAGGATTAGGATCGAGTGCTTCTAGCTTTATAGGTGTTCCTTATTCAAGTCCACTTGGAACTACAACAGGATTACAATTAGGACAATACACTGATGCAGGTAGCTCAGCTATAAATCAAATGGAACCATTTGGTGGTTCAGCTACAACTGGAACATTAAGCAAGACTCCCGGAACATTTGATCAATTAAAAACAATCTTTGATCCAACTTCTAATGTTGATTTTGGAACAAGAGCAAAAACTGCAATGGATTTAAGTGGTGATGCTATTAAAGCAATGTATACAAATAAAGATGGCTCAATAGATAAAAAAGCTGTTATTTCAACTTTAGCAGCAATACCAAGTTATTTAGATGCTAAGAAAAAAGCAGATCAAATGGGATTGTCATCAAATGAATTTAATGAACAAATTTATAATCAAGAAAAATCAATGTATCAAACAGCATACCAATCAAGACTTCCAATGGAGTCTTTTGGAATAAGAACAACTGCAGCTGGTGGTGGTATGATGGATGATGCTGAAGGAATATTAAGTATTAAATTAACACCAAGAGACGGTTATTTTTTAGGAAATTTAGTATCTAATACTGTAGTAGCTACGCCAAGACCAGGACAATATGAAGTGAGTAGTGGTGGTGGACTTGGTGGAATGATATCTAGATTAATACAACAAAATCCTCAAATGTTTAAACCTCAGGGTACAAGTAGCTCAACATCTTCAATGCCTGATTTTATAGATATTGATCCAAAAGATGGAATTGATGATAGAACACAAAGAGCAAATGGTGGTAGAATGGATTATGCTATGGGTAGTGAAATACCAGTAAGACAGAACCAAGGCGGTGTTTCCGAATTGGACTTAAGAGCAAAAGGTGGTTATATACCTGTTGGAATTAAAGAAAAAGCAGATGACGTTCCTGCGATGTTAAGTAAAAATGAATTTGTATTTACAGCAGATGCCGTAAGAGGCGCTGGTAATGGAAGTGTTAATAAGGGTGCTCAAAAGATGTATAAGTTAATGAAGTCTTTAGAGAAAAAAGTTAAACAAAATAAAGTAGCATAATGGCAACAGAACAAATTTCAATATCAAGACCAGCACCATATTTAGAAGCAGCAGGTCAAACATATTTAGATTTATTAACAGCAAAAACTGGACAAGCTCCAACAACAGCACAAATGACAGCAATGTCACCAACAGTCGCTGGACAAAATGTATTAACACAACAAGCTCAACAACAAGCAGCAACACAAGCTGGACTTGGTGCATTAACATTTGATCCAACTACTGGAGCAGTTACAGGTGCTGGTCAAGGAACAGGTGTTGCAGGATATCAACCTTTCTTACAACAAGCTCAACAATATTCAGGACCAGGAGCATATCAACAATTTATGTCTCCATATCAACAAGATGTTATTAATACAACTTTAACTGAATATGATAGACAAAGACAAATTGCTCAACAAGGAATTGCTTCACAAGCAATACAAGCTGGAGCATTTGGTGGAGGACGAGAAGGTGTTCAACAAGCAGAATTTGGAGCTCAAACTTTACAAAATAGAGCAGCACTACAAGCTCAGTTATTACAACAAGGTTATGGTCAAGCACAACAAGCTGCAGGCACAGCATTTGCTCAACAACAATCACTTGCAACATTACAACCACAATTAACTGCAACAGGCATTCAACAATTAGGTGCTGCAGGAACTTCAAACCTTGCATATCAACAAGCAGTATTAGATGCTCAAAGGCAAGCTGCACAATTTGCTTATCAAGAACCATATCAAAGATTATCTGTTCTTGGTTCAGGAATAACTGGACTATTAGCAGGACAACCTCAAGCTCCATATTCACAACAAGTAACTCCACTTGGAGGAGCAGCACAACAAGCTAGTCCATTGAGTCAAGCTTTACAATCTGCTGCGACTGTTTATGGACTTGGAAGTTTATTTGGAAAATAAAAATGTATAATGTATTTAAAAGACCAATGTTTAAGTTAGGTGGTCAAGCTGACCAAGGATCAGGGATCATGTCTCATGTTGAGCCTAGACAAAATTATATGTTTGGGAATATTGTTCAACCATTAACTCCATTTCAAAATAATTATACAGAACTTCCAGCTTATGCTATGGGTGGAAGAATTGGTTATGCTCAAGCGGGACCTGTAATGCCAGGAACATTACCTGGAGCTGGATTTAATATTCCTTCTTTGTTTCAAAGATTGCAAGATCAAAGTGTAGAACCTACTGCTGTTTCTTCAGATGCAACTGGAATTAATTCATTAGCACAAAGAAGATTAGAAAAATTACAAGGTTTACCTAGTTTTAATCCAGTAAAACCATTAATAGATTATTATAAAGGTAATCAAACATTAGATGCGATTTTAACACAAGAAGGATTAATAAATGACAAATCTACATTATTTGAAAAAGCAAAAGCCAGAAGAGATTATAGAGGTAAGTTTGTAGGAGAAAAACAAGAAATGGAATTAGGTAATCCTCAAGGAAGCGAAGTATGGGGAGAACAAGGAGAAGTTAAAACTAAAGAATATAAAACAAAAGAGGGTATAGACACTGATCCAAGAAGTGAGATTAGAAAAGAAGCGGATATGTTGAAAAGTATGTTGAGAGATGAAGGACTAACTACAGCTGAAAACGCTCTAATTATAGCAAAAGCTTTAGGAACACCTGGTGGTATAAACGCTAAAATAGCTGCTGCAGGTGACCTAGCATTACCAGTTCTTAGAGAAAGAGCTAAATTAGACAAAGAGGCAGTATTAAAAGCATATGAAAAAACTAGTGATCTTGAAAAAGCAAGAATAGCCGCTGGTAAAAAAAGTGCTACGCAAGATATATTAGATAAGGCTGTACAAACGCAATTAAACGTTGCTATAAAATCAGTTGATCCAGTTACTGGGGAAACGCTTTATAATGGAAAAACAAGAGATCAAATTGAATCACAAGTGTATGGTGCTTACACTCAAAAAATTCCTTACGCAGAACAAAAGGCTGCTACTCTTGTAATAGAAAAAGCAAAAGAAAACATCGCAAGAGAAACAGAAGCAGCTGCAAAAAAAGGAAAACAACCAGATCCAAAAATAATTCAAAAAAATCAAGATGCTATAAAAAGAAGTGAACAACTTTTATCAGGTCAATTATATGCAACAGGTGGAAGAGTAAATAAGGCTGCCGGTGGAATGTCTATTACAGATACTACAGTGGAAGATAATACTGATGGGACAACAGGACAATCTACAGCAGTAGTTGATACTAATGTAGATGGATTTCCAATGAAGCCTGTTCAAAAATTATCATTTGAAGAAATAAGAACACGACTACCAAAAGAAATCACTGATGATATTGTAAGACTTATTGCTAATAGTTCTGAAGCATTGCAAGACTTTGCTTATATAAAGACACAACAAGATGTAAATCAATTTAATGTTAAATATGGAGTTAATTTAGTATTACCTCAAAACGCATAGGAGTACTATGGTAGCTTTTAATATATTTAATTCATCAGAAGACGATGTAGATTCGGAAAGTGTCCAGCCCGGTAGTTTAGGTAATATTTTTGGAAAAGACGTTTCTGAAGAAACATTACAACCAAAAGGTTCACCTACTTTTTCAGATTATCTTTATGATATAATTCAAGTAGCTCCTGTAAAAGGGGTTCGTACTGCTACAAAAGCACTTCTTGAAATACCGGCGACTATAGCTGATTTTGCATTGGATACTAATTTAGTTTCAAAACTTGATACATTTTTTAGTGAAGGCTTTGCAAAAATACCAGAAACACAAACTGGAATAGGAGATATAGTAGCTTTATTAGTTCAATATGGAATACCGTTATCTACTGCAACAAAAATAGCTCCTGCTATTCCTGGTTTAAGAGGACTTAGTACTTTTACAAAATTAGAAGAGATTCCAAGTATAGCTGGTAAGGCTGGAGAAATTGCAAAGAAAGCGGGATATTTTACAGCTCTTGGAGGTGTGACTGATACAATATTATCTGCACCAGGAGTCAATCAAACTGCAGGAGAACAATTTGGATTATATGAACCATATAGTGATGAAGGTTTAGCAGGAAGAGATAAGGCAGTTGAGAGATTAAAAGGAAAATTAAAATTTGGAGCTGAGGGAGCTGTACTATCTGGTGCAATACCATTACTTCCTGTAGCTGGTACTTTAGGATGGAAATATGGATTAAAACCAGCTGGAGAAGCTGTTGGATATGTTGGAGGCAATGTAATAAGAGCAGTTGATAATGTAGTAATAAATCCAATAGCGTCAGTGATATCTGGAGGAAAAGTTGCTAATATAGATGTACCAAAAATAATTCCTAATCTAATTAACAACATTCATTCTGGAATGGAAGCAGTTGGAGATAAGGCAGCTAAATTATTGTTACCTGCAAAAGATACTCCTATGGGAAGAGTCATAGATGATGGTATCGCTAAATTTAAAGAATGGTTTGCAACTAATGGAGGAGTTAGCGGAGAATTTTCTACATTAAGAGATCAGTTATTTAATAATGCAGATGTAAGAGCTAAGAAAGCCTCTGAAACATTACTAGCATTAAATAAAACATTAGAAAATGATATCGTTGGGAAATATTATAAAGCATTTAATAAAGGAGAATCTAAAAATATAATTCAATACGAACAAAGTAAATTATTAGATTATTTTAATAATAATGGTGATGCTCAATTTATTAAAAAAACAAAAAAAGAAATAGATCCTGTAACTAAAAAAGAAAGAACTGTTTTTGAAAAAGATCCTATAACTGGAAAACAGTTATATACATATAAATATTCAGAGAGCAAAATAACTCAAGATATATTAGATACATTGGATCCTCGTGTATCTAAAGATGTAAAAGAATATGCACAACAAGTTAAAAAATATTTATTGGATATACAAGCAGAATTAAGACCTTATGTAAAACCAGCTGAATTAAAAGGTGCATTTAAAGATTATGTAGGGACATCATTTAAACAAACTTTAGCATCGTTTAATAATAGTAGATTTGCTTTTGACCCTTTAAAACAAAAAAATGTTGTTAAATATTTTACCGATGAATTATTATTAAGTAGAGCAGATTTAAGAAAATCTATACTAAATAGATTACCAAAAGATACAAAAATAACAGATGATATTTTTTCAAAAATAAGAAGTAAAAAAGGAAACGTTAATGAGATATTAAGTGTTAATGAACAAAATATAAATCAATTTAATAAAAAATATAATTTAAAACTAGATACTAAAACAATTGATGATTTTAAAAAAGCAACTGTTCAAGAAGCTGAAAAGCGAACATTAGAAATAAAATCAGCTGCTATTGGAACAGATAAAGATCCAAGGATTATATTTAGCAAGATATCAGAACAACTTGGTTTAACTAAAAAAGAATCTTTAGATAGTTTATCTAAAATTTATAAAAGAGTTCAAGACCTTGGTGGTAAAGAAAAAACTAATTTAAGTTCTATTGTTGATTATTTATCTACTCCAAAAGGATCAGAAGCAGTTATTAAAGGTAAAAAAGTTGCAATACCAACTTCTGATTATACTTCCGGTATATTAGGAAGTGTTTTATTTTTAAATAAACAAGAAGCTTACAGAAGATTTTTTGATTCATTAATTGATTTAAATAAAAGAATAACAGACCCTGCTAAAAAAATGATTTATACAGCAGATGAAGCTTTTTCTTATGGAGTAAATACAAATAATTTAAAAAAGATAAGTTTTAAAAATAAAGAATTTGCTGAAAATGTTTTTGATTCAGCACTAATGAAAGATAAATATTATGCAAAACCAGAAATAGTAAATGCATTAAGAGGAACGGATGCAGTATTTTCAAATTTATTTGATATTCCAGTTTATGGAACTTTAATGAAACTTAAAGGAGTTGCACAAGTTGGAGGAACAATATTTTCTCCTGTTGCTCAAGTCAGAAACGTAACTGGTAACGCATTTGTTGCATTGGTTAATGGTTTATATGGTGGTTCAACATCATTAAGCGATAGTTTTAAAATTATAACACAAGACATATTTAAAGGAGCAAAAGTAAACCCTAAATTACTACAAGATAAAATTGATGATTTAGTAAGAAGAGGAGTAATTGATCAAAACATTCAAGCTCAAGAATTAAAAAAATTATTTGAACAAGCTAGTAAGGGTGAAGTTACTTTAGATACTTTTATGAATAATCAATATGTAAAAAGAGCTATTGATATTTATCAAGGTGCAGATAGTGGATGGAAAATATTTGCTGATTCATTTTATCAAAATGCATTTGGAACAGCTCTTAAAGCTGAGAATCCAGCTTTATTAAAAGTTGGAACAAAAGCATATGATGATTTTATGAAAGAAGCAAAAGACTGGTATAAAACAGTTGCTAAACAAGAATTTGATCCTAAAAATTATTTAACTGGTTTAGACAAAACGCCACTTGATATAATAGGGGATATGTCTTCTTTCTTAGTTAGAGGTACAATGCCAACTTATAGTCAAGTTCCAAAAGCTATAAGAGGACTTAGAAATTTACCTTTTGGTAATTTCGTATCATTTCCAGCTGAGATAATTAGAAATAGTGCAAATATAATTTCTATTGGTGCAAGAGAGCTTACAAGCACAAATCCATTCATAAGACAAATGGGAGCAAGAAGATTAATGGGTGCTGCTGCAGGTTTTGGTGGTGTAGGATACGTAACTAAAAAAACAGCTGAAGCATTGACAGGAGTAGACGAAGATAAAATGGAAGCATTCCAAAGATCATTTGCTGCTCAGTACCAAAAAAATTCAACATTGATTCCTATATCAGCCCCTGATGAAAATGGTAATTTTAAATATTATAACTTTTCATATACTAACCCGTACGATTCATTAGTACGTCCTGTTAATGCTATATTAAATGCATTTGCTGATGGTTCTTTGAATAAAGATAGTGTTGATAAAATTGTAATGAATGCATTGTTTGGAAATACAGCCACTGGAAGAACAGGTGCTGTTGGAGAATTTTTTGCTCCATTTACAGATGAATCAATTGGAACAGAAAGAGCATTTGATATTGTATTTAGAGATGGTGTTAAAAGAGAAGGTGGAAAAGTATTTTATCCTCAAGATGATATCAATACAAAAATTTCAAAAGGTATTCAACATATAGCAGGCGGAGTTGTTCCTGGAGCTGTTAAATCAGCTCAAAGAATATGGGAAGGTGCAACTGGAAAATTTACAGATGCTGGAACTGTGAGAGATATGGGTACAGAATTTACAGCTATCACTACTGGTATAAGAATTGAAGATGCAAAACCATTAGCAAGTATGCCGTTTATTGTTACTTCTTATAATAAAGATAAACAAAATGTTGATAAAAAATTTGCAGAAATAGCTTATAGACCATCTGCTACTCCAGAACAAAGATTAGATGCATATAAAAATTACTTACTTGAATCTTTTGATTCACAAAATAAAATGTACCAAGTAATAAAAGATGGAACTACTATTGGTATAGATGAGACTGATATTAAAGATATTGTTCAAAGTAGATTAAATAATAAAAAAGAAACAGAATTGTTATTTAATGGGGTATTTAAAGTTCCTACGTTTAATGAAAAAGCATTTGACTCAATGATTAAGAGACTAGAAAAAGAAGATCCTTCTGCTGCTGTTAGAGTTGAATCTCAAATTGATGTAATTAAGAGTATTTATAAAGATATGAATAGCGAGTTTCAAAATTTTGATTTAGGAACTCCTAAAGCTGGGTTTGAAAACATATTAAATAGATCATTAACTCCTGGTGTTAGAGAAATAAGACAACAACCACAAACTATTAATATTTTACCTAGTAGATCTTCTACTCCTAGTGTTCCTTTTACTTATAATACTCCCAATCCTTCACAAAATATATTATCTATTAATCCACAACAGCAACAGCAACCACAAACTTTAGGTGAGCGATTTGCTATTTTATTTCCTAGAGGTTAATTATGGCTAACGGTAAAGAACCAAAGACAACAGGTGAACATATTATAGCTCTTTATGGCCATATATCTGGTATTAAAAGAGATCTAAAACATTTAACAGAAGAATCTTGCCGCAACCATTCTAAATTTGAAAGACAGTTTGATAAACTAACTTGGTGGATCATTGCAGGACTAGGTTCAACGATAGCATTACTACTCACGTTATCTTTTAGTTTAATAAAATAAACTATTGCATATCATTTTAAAAAACTATATTACGCATTGATGAATGATAATTTATTAGTACATAAACATTTAATAGTACGTGCAGAAGTATATCGTCCACCCATGGATGAAAATTTTCTTACAAGTTGGTTAAATCAGTTTATAGAAAAAATTGGAATGAAAGTAATGATGGGTCCTTATGTTAAATATTCTAACATGGTTGGCAATCGTGGAATTACCGGCGCTGCTATTATTGAAACATCTCATATAGTAATGCATATCTGGGACGAAGTTAGCCCTGCACTAATGCAGTTTGATGTATATTCTTGTGGTGAGTTTGATCCTGAAACTATATGTAATAAAATAGATGAAGATTTTGCAGTCCATAAAATAGAATATAAATTTTTAGATCGTGAACATGATTTACAAGAAATACATACTTTAACTTATACTGATCCAATAGCTAAAAATTATAAAAATAAAGAAATAGAAATGAAAAATAATATATTAATGAAGAGCCGTAAAGAAGTTGAAATTAATGGTAATGGAACTTCTGGATATACTATTAAAGAAGGTATTCATAAAGGCACAGTTGTTGGTCATATTATAAGAGAAAAATCAGCACTTGAAAATTAATAAATAATCGTTATATATCTACCGGGTTGCATCATGTGGGTGGACCTATTAACTTGCTTAACAAAGGAGATAATAATGACATTCAATTCATTATTCCCAAATAACGGTATGATTAAAATGGATGAATTCCATAATCATTTCGTAAAACACACTACAGATATATTTGATAATATATTTGATAGTTGGTCTAAAATACCTTCATTCCCTTTTTACAACGTGGTAAAATATGGAAAAGGTAAATATGGTCTAGAAAT
>Ga0209087_1001921_pt1 | contig 12009 bp, 11 predicted proteins | sample S_130805_EF_Meta_FD_187321 | JGI IMG/M metagenome (GOLD analysis project Ga0209087, IMG submission 187321) | Freshwater microbial communities from Lake Simoncouche, Canada to study carbon cycling - S_130805_EF_MetaG (SPAdes) (version 2) | ecosystem: Environmental > Aquatic > Freshwater > Lake ...
TTGTTACTTTACTTGCCTATGAGGCAATGCGTGAGGTTAAAACTCAAGCAGTAACAGTTAAAACACCAGTTGCTATGGCACAAGGTGCGCACCTTACAAAACCAAAACCTGTTGTGGTGCCAATTCTTAGAGCAGGTCTTGGAATGTTAGAGGGATTTTCTAGATTAATTCCAACAGCTGAAATTGGTTTTCTTGGCATGGTTAGAAATGAAGAGACATTAAAGGCAACAACCTATGCAAATAGATTGCCGGAGGATTTAAAAGGTCGCCAGTGCTACATCTTGGATCCAATGCTTGCCACCGGTGGCACATTGGTCTCTGCCATTGAATTTTTAGCTGCAAAAGGTGCAACAGATATCACTGCAATTTGTATCTTGGCAGCACCTGAAGGAATTGCTGTCTTAGAAAAAGCATTTGCCTCCAGTTCGCTGCAATTAAAACTTGTTACCGGCGCACTTGATGAGCGATTAAATGAAAAGGGTTACATAGTGCCAGGTCTTGGCGATGCTGGTGATCGTTTATATGGTGTTGTTTAAATGGCAAGCACATCCCCAGGTTATGGAATCACAATCCGTGTTGATGGTCCCGCATCAGCTCAACCAGTCTCAGAAATAACCCAAGCAATACTTGCAGCAGGTGCAGCCATTACTGCTTTAGATGTTGTCGAATCAGTATTAGATCGAGTTGTAATAGATGTTACCTGTGATGCAATCGATGCCGAACATGCTGAAGCAATAACTACAGCACTCTCTGCTAATAAGAACTTAAATGTTAGAAAGGTTTCAGATCGCACATTCTTGCTTCACTTAGGTGGAAAAATTGAAATTGCATCCAAGGTTCCACTTAAAACCCGTGATGATCTATCCCGTGCCTACACACCAGGAGTTGCCAGAATTTCACAAGCGATTGCAAAGGATCCATCCGATCTAAGAAGATTAACAATTAAGCGAAATACCGTTGCAGTTGTTACTGATGGATCTGCCGTATTGGGGCTTGGCAATATTGGCCCAGGGGCCGCACTTCCTGTAATGGAGGGAAAAGCTGCGTTATTCAAGAGATTTGCCGATGTTGATGCATGGCCAGTTTGCCTTGATACGCAAGATGTCGATGAGATTGTTAGAACTGTTCAAATTATTGCCCCAGTTTACGGCGGAATTAATTTAGAAGATATTTCAGCGCCTCGTTGTTTTGAAATTGAAGCACGTCTTCGCGATTTGCTTGATATCCCAGTTTTTCATGATGATCAACACGGCACAGCGATTGTGGTTTTAGCAGCTTTAACAAATGCGTTAAAGCTTGTGAAGAAAGATTTGAAATCAACCAAAATAGTTTTAAGCGGTGTTGGAGCAGCTGGAACTGCTGTTGCAAGATTATTGGTTGCAAAAGGAGCCAAAAACATAATTGGCTTTGATAAGGATGGATTAGTTTTTGAAGATAAAGGCGCAGAGGATCCAATGCGTAAATGGTTTGTAACAAATTGCTCACCTGGCTCATTTAGAGGTGATATCCATGAAGCGATGAAGGATGCTGATGTATTTATTGGCGTGAGTGCGCCAAATGTTTTAAGTGAAAGCGATATTAAATCAATGGCAAAAAATGGCATTGTCTTTGCCTTAGCAAATCCTGATCCTGAGATCGATCCAGCCCTAGCTAGAAAGCATGCGGCAGTGGTGGCAACAGGAAGAAGTGATCAACCAAATCAAATCAACAATGTATTGGCATTTCCTGGAATCTTTAGAGGCTTACTTGATTCGCACATAACTAAAATTACTGACAAGATGTTGGTGCTAGCAGCAGAGGCTATTGCATCGTGTGTTTCAGATGAACAACTAAATGCAAATTTTATTGTGCCGAGCGTATTTGATTTAAATGTTGTACAAAAAGTAGCAGCAGCTGTAAAAAAATCATCTTAAAGTAATGCTTACCCTTGCTGCTTCATTTGATGAGCAATTATCTCCAGTTGCACCTTTTCTTTTTTATGTCGTAATCGCTGGAATTATCTTTATTGAAACTGGTCTCCTACTTGGATTCTTCTTACCGGGAGACTCACTTTTATTTAGCGCAGGGCTAGTTGCAGCGGCAAAAGATGATATAAATATTGTCTTTTTAATCTTGTCCATATTTCTAGCAGCATTTATTGGCGATCAGGTTGGTTATGTAATTGGTCGAAAACTTGGCCGGCCATACCTGGAAAAGCATAAATCAAAGCGAATGCAGCGAATGCTTGCAAGAAGTGAGCGATTTTATGAAAGGTATGGCTGGTGGTCAGTTGTAATTGCAAGGTATATCCCATGGGTTAGAACCTTTGTGCCACCAATTGCTGGCACGGTAAAGATGAATTACTACAAGTTTTTATCGGCGAACGCATTAGGTGCTTTTTTATGGGGAGTTGGAATTACTTTGGCCGGTTATTACTCAGGGTCTATTGATTGGGTAAAAGATATCTCCTACGCACTTGCTGCTTTTTTTATCTCAGGCTCGCTAATTTCAGCCTTTATTAACTACCGCCGGGATAGGCGAGATTGACCATTTGCAATAACACCTAAATAGGTCAGAGCAATACCGGCAATTAGGTAAGGTGAGATAACAGTTCCCTTTGTAGGAAAAACAAAATCTATTAGTAATGATCCAATTAACATTCCGCCGACGCTAAACAAAGTGAACTCAAGAACTCCTAGATGTTGAACTATGTGGGCAGAAAGTGCGATATAAATTACCCCTATTGATCCACCTAAAAACATCCACCAAGGAGCGGGTTTAAAATTCATTATTGAGTGATCGGTAAATATAGATCTAATCAAAAGCAGTATTAATAGAAAGCTGGTTCCAGTAATAAAATTAAGTTGTGAGGTAGCAAAGGATCTTTTGGAGTAGGAGTTAATCTGGCCATTTAATGCCCTTTGTAGGCCAACCCAGGTGCCAGCAAATACTGCGAGGCCTATCGCTAATATTGAAAAATCACTCATTGCAAATCTATCCCAAGATGAAACTAAAACAGCAAGAACTGTAATTACGGCAGCCATAATCCTACGTTTTGTAATTGCAGATTTAGCACCTCCAGTAAGTCCTAGACGATCAACCCAAAGTGAGATACCAGTTTGTCCTGCTAAGGATGCAACTGTGAAGAGTGCAACCCCAGCAATAGGAACTACATGTGTTTGCATCGCTACAAACGAAGCACCAAGTACTCCTGCACCTAGTGTCCAAGGTTTCATTTGTTTGGCTTTGACCGCTTTAAAAATATCGCCAAATGCAACTCGATTTTGTCTTCTAGATAAAGAGATTAGCGTTACAAATAAAAGTCCGGTGGTAAAGGAGACAATCGCTGCCTCAAGTGAGTCGCCCATCTCCTGGGAGAGTGCGCCATTAACCCGTGATTGCGCAGCAATTAGAACTCCGGAAAAGGCGGAGAGAAGTTCAAGTCCTGCAACTTTTTCACCGTTCTTAATAAAACTCTCCTCTAGATCAATTTAAGGAGAGTATAGAACTTAAGGTAGAGCTGGGGCAGAACCTAAGGTGATATTAAATGTTTTTGATACACCAGCAGGTGATTCAACCACCATAATTATTGGATCTCCTGGTGCATGGCTTCTAATTCGAACAATTGCAGTTACTGCATCATTTACCTTAAAGCCATCGATGCTTTTGACTATTGAGCCAACAGTTAACCCTGCCTTATCAGCAGCATTACCTGGAGTAATAATTGCAATCTTGGCTCCAACTCCAGTAAAGGTTGGATCAAATGAAATTCCTAGGAATGGCTTAGTTGATTTACCAGTTGCAATTAGCTCATCTGCAATTCTGATTGCTTGATTAAATGGAATTGAAAAACCTAATCCAATATTTCCAGTGGCGCCAAATGTTGAACCTAGGGTGGCAATTGCTGAGTTAACCCCAACTGCTCTGCCCTGTGAATCAATTAATGGACCACCAGAGTTTCCTGGATTAATTGCTGCATCAGTTTGAATTGCATCCATATAACTTTCTGCATTTGTTGATCCAGTAGTTACTGGGCGATTCAGTGCTGAAACTATTCCGCTAGTAACTGTGCCTGATAAGCCAAGAGGTGAACCAAATGCAATTACCACATCCCCTATTGCTAATGAGGATGAATCTCCTCTTGGGATTTCAGGTAAGTTTCCTTTTTTAATTGAGATTACTGCCAAGTCATATTCAGAGTTTCGGCCAACAATGCTAGCTGGATAAATATCGCCATTGTTTAACTCAACCTCAATCTTGCCCGAGCTCGCGGCATTTTCAATTACATGGTTATTGGTAATGATGTATGAGAGTGAGGAGTTTGATTTATAAATTGATCCAGATCCTGTGCCATTTCCGGCAATTGAGGTTATCTCAATTGATACTACAGAGGGTGAGATGATCTGAGCAATACTTTTAACATTAGCCCCAGTTGCGCCAATATCGATAGCGCTTCTTCCTTTCGCGCAGCTGCCATTATTTGATGCGTAAAGTGCTTTAGTTTTGTTATCAATACATGCTTTAACTACCGGCACATTGCTGGTATTTGCAACTGCAAAACCTCCAACAGTTACTGCTCCAATAACAAATCCAGTTAACACTTTATAGATACTGCTTCTCATCTGACTCCAATTTTTTTAGGCTTTTCAAATACTGGCCGATGGTAGGAAGTTTACTTGAGAGATTTCTGTGAAAAAACTGCGATAAAGTTAGGAGATTATGGAAGATAATCCAATTCACACCAAAGATCTATCACTTTATACCGTCCTTCCCTCAGAGTATGAATTACTAGAAGCAGACTACGCCCATCCAAAGCTTTGGCTTGATCGAGGATTTTCTGATCCCTATAAGTACTTCTTAAACAATCGAAATCCAATTCCATATCGAATTAATCAGGTGCGTAAAAATCCTGAAGTAGCGAAGTATTTACTTAGAGTGGCAGTGTTAAAGCAAAGCATGGTGGTTGTTGGAAGTGCTGGTTTTCATAATCTGCCAGATGAAAATGGCATGATTGAGATTGGATTTGGAGTAGATCCTGCATTTCAAAATAAAGGCTACGGCAAACAAATACTTCATGGGATGTGGGGCTGGGTGGTTAATGAGCCTAGGGTGAAAACCTTGCGCTATACCGTATCCCCATCAAATCTAATCTCTAAACAAATTATCCAAAAGCTGGAGTTTAAATTAGTTGGTGAGCAAATGGATGATATTGATGGAATAGAAGAAATTTATGAATTAAGTACTAATGATTACAAATTGCGATTTACTGACATATCCTCATAACTCATATTTCTAACCTGCGGATCAAGCAGCGGCACAATAATTGCCACCACAGTAATTGCAGCAAGAATTTGCAGGAAATTTTCAATCCCAAACAAGGTTGAAAGAGGGGCTGCAATTGCAAGACCAACTGGTCTAAACATCATCGATCCCATTGCATCAAAGGATGAAACTCTAGATAAGGAATCTCTTGGTACTTTTCGCTGCAACGCTGTGCTCCAAAGTGTTCCCCAAAGATCTAAAGTAATTCCAAATAAAAAAGCACCAAATGCAATCATCAAAAGTGATTGAGGTTTTGCTAGTGACCAGATATAGAAAGTAATGGTAAAGGAAGATAGCATTAAAAAGCGCATTGGATACTTTGGCTTAATCTTTATGGCAATTAGTGAGCCAACAATTAATCCAGCAGATTCAGCACTTATTACAAATGACCAAGATTTTGGGCCATTGAAATGTTCAAGGGCAATTAGTGGACCTAAAACATTTTCAGCAGCAGCCCAACACATCACAATAAAGGAGAAGGCGCCAACAATAATCACAATCCATCGAAATGATAAAAATACCTTCCAGCCATGAAGTAGGTCATCGAGCATTGTATTTTCAGTCTGTTCTGCCCGTGGCGTTAGGTGACAAAAGGTAAAGATCATTAGCCCTGATATGAAAAAGCTTGCTGCATCAATTGCCAATGTAAATGCCACACCAAAAACTTCAATTAATAATCCAGCAACCGCTGCTCCTGAAATCACTCCAGCATTGGTCATAAAGGCATTTAACGCATTACCTTTTTGAAGTCCAGCCTCTGGCAATACCGCTGGCATAAGGCCAGAAAATGCGGGCCAGAAAATGCCCCACATCAAACCAAAAAAACCATTTGTAATAAGCAGAACTGCAAGTGGCACATCCCCAGTTGCAAAGTAAGCAACCTGGATAAACAAAACTAAACCAGCTGCCATATCAGTTACGCCAACCATTCTGGCTCTGCCATATTTATCTGCAATTACGCCACCAAAAGGTGCCATCAATAAAAAAAGCACAGTGGTTGCACCTAATACCAAGCCCAACATATTTGCTGAGCCATTGGGCAGGGCTAATATTCCAAAAGCTAATGCAATTGGACCCATGCCATTGCCAAAGTTTGAAATAAAGCGAGCAATAAACAAACGCTTTACATACTTATGGGATAAAACCTCTTTGGTCTGCACCCTGCTATCTTGTCATATTTTGCGCTGGTCGATCAGGCAGTTTAAGGCGAGAGGCAGCAACACTTATCACCAATAATCCAGCAATTAATCCGCCCAGCCAATACCAATGAGCACCTGCCCCTAATAATGTGCCAGCAATTGTTGGGCCGGCAATTAATGAGATCTGCCAAGCATTAGCACCTGCTGCGTTATAGCGACCTCTTAAATGCTCTGGTGCTAATTGATTAACCACAGATGGCAAGATTGGTGACCAAATCATCTCGCCAAATGCAAAGATAAATTGGCATAAAATAACAAAGAAAAGGGCAGAAGTCTTAATTACTCCACTTGCAGCTAGTGACACCCAGGCAAGTGCCCAAAATAAAACTGCAATTGACATTCCTGTTTTTCGTTTCATTAAAATTAATTTCTTATTTACCCATAGTTGAAAGGCGGCAATGACAAAGGTATTTACCGCATAAGCCCATGCTAAATCTCGTGGTTGTAGTCCTGAGATTGAGGTTGAAAAAGCGGTAAAGCCAACCTCTAATTGACTGTAACTAAACAAAACTGCAAAAACTGCTACAAACCAAAACTTAACAAAGGTTTTATCAGCCAAAACATCTGCCCAGCCACCTGCTAGCTTTGAACGCTCTAATCTTTCTAGAGCACTTCTTCTGCCCACGCCCCGTAGCGTCAAAACCACAACTAGATAGACAAGATATGAAAGGCCATCACCAATAAACAAAAGTTCAAAGGTTCTTGCATTGTCCAGCGTTACTACAAGGGATGAGACCAGGCCGCCGATTCCAATTCCTAGATTTAACATCGCAAATTGCGCGCCAAATACCCGCTCCCTTAAATGTTCTGGTGTTAACTCAGTTGATATTGCATTTTGTGATGGCCACATCGCAGCCTGTCCAGTTGAACAAATTGTTGTTATCAAAAATGCTTGCGGAATGGTTTTAACCTGACTAAGAAGTGAAAACCCAGCTGCACTTACTAAGAGTGAGGTTATTAAAACCGGCTTTGGCCCCCACTTATCAATTAAGTTTCCGACTAATGGAGATATGGCAAGGGATGAAAAAGCACCATAACTTGCAATTAGTCCGGCAACTGCAATTGGAAAGCCTCTGATGTTGTGAAAGTAAATAAATGTGTAGGGTAGAACTAAACCATTACCGAGCGCAGAGAGTGCGATGCCAAGCAGCATGATTCTTGCTTTTTTTGGCAGCTTTTCAATTTTCTCTTTACTCAATTAAGCAATTATTTCTTTAGATTTTGTTATTGATTCTAGAAAATCCATATCTGGCTCAACCCCGATTCCAGGTTTATTTGGAACGCTTAGATAGCCATCTTCCATAACAAATGGTGTTGTTATATCTTGCTTAAAGTAGCGAGCAGATGCTGATGTATCCCCTGGTAATGTAAATCCAGGAAGAGCAGCAAGAGCTAGATTCGCAGCTCTGCCAATACCAGTCTCTAACATCCCGCCACACCAAACTGGTATTTTATTCTTAAGACAAAGATCATGAATCTTTACCGATTCAAGATAACCACCAACTCGGCCTGGTTTGATATTAATAATTGTGGTTGCTTTAAGCGCTAAGGCATCCTCTGCTGATTGTAAAGAAATAATTGATTCATCAAGACAGATTGCAGTTTTAACCTCTTTAGCAAGGAGTGCGTGACCTAAAATGTCATGCTCATCCAGTGGTTGTTCAATCAATAACAAATTGAATTCATCTAACTTTGCTAAATGCTTTCCGTCACTTCTTGAATACGCCTGGTTAGCATCTACTTGCAATGGAATGTCTGGATATAGATTTCTAATGTATTTAACCGCTTCGATATCCCAACCTGGCTCTATCTTTAACTTTATTCGTCGATACCCAGCATCTACATAGGACTTAACCTCATCCCCTAGCGCCTCTAGATTGTTTGCAATACCAACTGATACACCACACTCAACCTTACTTTTAGTGGCTCCAAGGTATGAAGCAAGTGAAATTTTTTCATCCTTTAACTGAGCATCCAAAATAGCTGTTTCAAGGGATGCCTTTGCCATCTGACCTGCTAAAAATGGTTTTAAAACAGTTGCAACATCCTCAGCCTTTATTTCAGGCTTTGCTTTGAGTGCTGGAATTAAAAATCTTTTAATCAAATCAATACAGCCTGCTACATACTCTGGTGAATAAAGCGGCTCTGACATTGCCACACACTCGGCCCATCCTGCAGTGCCATTCTCATTTGTAACTTTAACAATTAACACTTCACGGGAGGTTTGAGTACCAAATGAGGTTCGAAACGGACGCACTAACGGCAGATGGATGGTTCTTAGTTCAAACTCTTTTATTTTCATATTCGCACAACATATTCACTATTTGTAGAAAAGCCAACTACTTGCCCACCCTTTTCAAATGCTTGCAGGAATTTCTCACGAACCTTGCGTCGCCAGAATAGATTTTCTTCCCTATCCTTTGACCTAATTGCAACAATATCTGCTGGAATTTGAATCAAAATGTCAGTTAGTTTTGGGGTTGAAATTAATTCTCGTTTTACTGGATTTTCTCCAACAACTTTCCAACTAACCATCAAGCGATCTGATTCATCCCCTGCATTTAACGCATCTGGCATATCGCCATAAAAATTTGGGTGATATGAGGAGATGTTTACGCCTAGCTTTATTAAATTTAACTTTGCATTACGGCTAACTAATGGGTCAAAGGTCCATGAAATTTCTGAAAAATTATTCTTTTTTGCCCAATGCCATTGGTCCATTTTTATCGCATAACCAACGCCTTGATCCCGGTAGGCATCCAACACTGCGGTCATATGTGAGTGAAGGTGTAATCCGCCAGATGTTGCAGGAAATGCAAAGGCTGCTCCAACACATTTTCCATCTATAAATGCACCTGAAAGATAGGAGCCGCTGTGCACCATTGCTTGTAAAAGATTTGGTGTAATTTCAGTGCCTGAATCCATTGCCCAAGTTTGATCAAATACATCACGACCTACATGCTGATCCGAAAGTGAATCTAATTTACGAATCTGGAGTTGAGAACTCATTCAGTAATCTTATTGGTGCGCCCGCAGGGATTCGAACCCCGAACCTTCTGATCCGTAGTTGGCCAGTAAATCTGAGCTTTTAGTTCCCTAAAACTGACCTTTACTTGCCTATCTTTCTGACCGTACTTACGCCCAATCAGAAAGTCAATTGCTCTATCCGTTGTCCTTCGGGGTATACGAATAAGCAGGATTATTCTCTTGTTTTAATTATCGCTTAGGGTAGGCTGAATGTATGAAACGAATTTTATTTTCTCTTATGCTTGCCTCTCTCAGTGTTGGCGCAACTAGTTGCTCAAAATCTGATCCGGTTGGGCGAGCAAATGAGTTAATTTCATCAATCTGTACCACGATGAAATTGGTGGGAAATTCAGGTGATGTAACAAGCTTGAGTGATGATCTTCAAAATAACCTGCAGAGCGATTTAAATGAGTTAGAAAAAATCAATCCAGGCGCATTAAATCAAACTACCGACCAACTATGCGGGAGTGTGTCAAGTGGCTCAGTTTCAAATAAACCTAAAAATGGTGGGTTATTTGGAGAGTTTAATCAACAGTATTACGACGATTGTATGGAAGTACTGAGGAGCTCGCAATCAACAGGAATTAATCAACCCACTGACCACGCATTTTGCACAGCTCAAGCAAAACTCTAAGTAAAAAATTTAGGAGTTCCTTTTATTTACCCTCTTTTTATTTGAACCATTTTCAACCATTAAAAGTATTAAGAAAATAGCGAGGGCTGGAAATATTGCTTCTATATAAGAAGTTTTTACATATAGATCTATTGGAAAGAAATAGGTAGAAGCATTCCAATCTGACAGTCCACTGCTAGACAACCAATACGATGTTATTTTTAGGTATACGAACCCGAGTGCTTACATTGTGCTGAGAGCATATGTGCTAACTGGCTAAAAATTCATGCCAAATGCGTCTGATTACTAGATCAGTGAGTTACTTCTGATTAGTAGTAAGAACGTCAATAATTTTATGCTCAAACCTGAAGTGCGCCCGCAGGGATTCGAACCCCGAACCTTCTGATCCGTAGTCAGATGCTCTATCCGTTGAGCTACGGGCGCAAAGTTGTAAAGCGATGGGAAGTCTAGCGATTTATTAAGACCTACCCAAACTTATTAGCCGCTTCCAATCCACCTCTTTTACTCTAGGTTTTCCCGCTATTTCACCAGAGATCACTTCAGAGGCATTTATCTTTTCCCAAGCCAATTGATCAATTACTTCATGACCAGATTTGAGTAATGAAGTGATTCCTTCTGAAAGCTTAGGCTCTTTTAAGTTTTCAATAATTAATTCCACCACATCAGTTGAATCACTTTTATTTGTGCCGATAACTCCGGTTGGCCCACGCTTAGCCCAGCCAGTTGTATAAATATTGTACTCAACATGGCCTGCAATATTATTTATACGACCATTCTCAATTGTAATTCCTGGATACTCAACTGAGTCATATCCAATCGCACTAATGACCAAACCGCATTTAATTGAGAACTTAACACCACTTGCAACCACCTTGCCATTTTCAACTTTATTCTGGGAAAAAACTACCTCTTCAATTTTGTTATTTCCCTTAAATTCAATTGGAGCTGCCAAAAACTTTATTTCAAGTTTTCGCTCAACACCTTTTTTCGAGTGATCTGCAATTAATCTCATTGCTTCAAGATTGTTCTTTAAATCTTTTTCGATCTCACTCAGCTTAGAAATTCGTGATTCAGCATCTTGGATCTGCTTGGAATCGACATAAACATCGGTATTTTCTAGTTTGGGAAGATCTCGCAATTCAGGGGCGGTAAAGGCAGCATGTTCTGGTCCACGTCTGCCGCAAATAATTACTGTTCTGATCTTGCTTTGCTTTAATTTGTTGAGAGCGTGGTTTGCAATATCTGTTGGATCTAGCTCTGTTGGATCAATTGCCAAAATTCTTGCCACATCCATTGCCACATTTCCAGCACCAATTACCACAGCTGTATCACTTGATAGATCGACCGCAGTATTTACATAATCTGGGTGAGAGTTATACCAAGGCACAAAATCTGCAGCAGAAAGTGAGTTAGTTAAATCCTCACCTGGGATACCAAGTTTTCGCCCCTTTGAAGCACCGGTTGATAAAACCACTGCGTCATACTGATCTCGCAGATCTTTTAAAGAGATATCTTTACCCAACTCAACATTGGCAAATAATCTAAAGTTTGGCTCCTTAGCAATCTTTTCAAATACTTTAGAAACAGTCTTTATCTTTGGATGATCTGGCGCAACTCCACTTCTTACCAATCCCCATGGGGTAGGAAGACGTTCAATCATGTCTATTGAAAATGAAAGATCTTCAGTTTGTGCTTTTTGAAATGCTTGGGCGGTGAAATAGCCAGCAGGACCTGCGCCAACTATTGCAATTTTAAAGGTAGGCAACTCCCCCCCACTTTCTAAATACTTCTTTAACTCATTTATTTATTGGCGGAGACGAGAGGATTTGAACCTCCGAAACCCTTTAG
>Ga0209087_1001924_pt1 | contig 11999 bp, 10 predicted proteins | sample S_130805_EF_Meta_FD_187321 | JGI IMG/M metagenome (GOLD analysis project Ga0209087, IMG submission 187321) | Freshwater microbial communities from Lake Simoncouche, Canada to study carbon cycling - S_130805_EF_MetaG (SPAdes) (version 2) | ecosystem: Environmental > Aquatic > Freshwater > Lake ...
TCGCCGACCGCAAGGACCAGCTCGACCGCTCAACTCGCCTGCGAGAAAAAAATGTCTCCAGCGAAGACGAGACCAAGCGCAATCTCTTCGCCTGGCAGGCAGCCGATCGCCAGTTGCAAAGCGCACTTGCAGACCTAGAGCTAGCCCGCGCCCGCCTTGCAGATGCCCGCGTGCGCCTCGACCTGCTCACAATCCGCGCACCGCGCGACGGCACCGTGCTTCAAGTCAATATCCGAGCCGGCGAATACACCATGGTCAATGCCCTCGAGCCAGCCATCCTGCTTGGCGATGTCTCGCAACTCCAACTGCGCGTCGATATCGATGAATCCGACGCCCCGGCTATCCGCGAAGGCTGCACTGGCGTCGCCTTCCTCAAAGGCTCGCGAGAAAAATCCGTGCCGCTCGAATTCGTTCGCATCGAACCCTACATCCTGCCAAAAAAATCCCTCTCCGGAGAAAGCACCGAGCGCGTCGACACACGCGTGCTGCAAATCATTTTCCGATTCAAAAACCCCGCTTTCCCCGTGTATGTCGGGCAACAGATGGATGTCTTTCTTCAAGAGTAGATGTTAGAATCGCGTCACCCATGAAACCAAAAAGCCTCACCTCCTTTGCGCTGCTGCTTCTGTCCATCCAAGCTATTTTCCCTCTAGAAATCCAAGGCGTCCAAGTGCCGCCGCAAGTGAGCGTGAATGGACAATCCCTCACACTAAATGGCGCGGGTCTTCGCACCGTGACGATCGCCTTCATTCCGATCAAAGCCTATGTCGCCGCATTCTACACACCCTCCCCGCTGAAATCCGAGGAGGCCGTGCTCGCCTCCCCCGGGCCGATGCAATTCACATTCACTTTTTTAAAATCCGTCAGCCAAGGCCAGGTCACAGATGCCTGGCAAAGCCAGATCAAGGCCAGCATGACCTACAGCTATCCCGGAGTTGAAAAAGACTGCGCCGCCTTTGTGGGCATGTTCGGCGCGCTCGCCCAAGGCGGGGTGGAAATGGTTCAACTCATCGGAACCGAGACACTCATCTACGACAGCAGTCAGCTCAAAGGCACGATCCCAGGCCGCGATTTTCAAAAGGCATTTCTGAGCATGTGGTTCGGTTCAAATCCCGTTCAGCAGGACTTGCAAGCATCGCTTTTGGGCAACTGAGCCACTTCACCTTGTCAGCTTCGCCTGCACCAATATAGTTGTCCGCGTGAACAAGGCCGAATTGCTTGGCTATCTTGAAAAAATAGATGGCGAATTGAAGTCTCCCGCCATCCTTCACATCTACGGAAGCGCAGCGTTCATGCTCTTGGATGAACCGGACCGGACAAGTCTGGATATTGATGTGGCGGCCCCGTATTCCGATGTGGACGAAAGCGAACTCCGTCGGGCTGCCGAGCTTGCGGGGATTCCGCTCAATCCAGCCGACGATTATTCGTCCGACCATCTGGAATGGATTTCGGCGGTGCGGCTCTGCCTCGCCCAGCCGAATGCCGGAACGGATATCGTTCTCTGGCGGGGCCGAAATTTGTCGGTCAAAACAGGATCTGTTCCGCAACTCATCGCCAGCAAACTCATCCGCTATGACGAGATTGATCGCAGCGACATCCAATACCTCTGCCGTCAAATTCCAGTAAGGATTGATGCCGTGGAGGCCGCCGTTGGCGATCTGCCGGAACCATTTCGTGAAGACGCCGTGGTGAGGGAAAATCTGGCCAACTTCAAGGTGGATGCAGGTCTTTGGGCGTTGCGACCATGACACCCCGGGAACGCCTTCAGACCGCTTACGAGTTGGCCTTTTACCCGCCGCGATTGCACAGGGCCTGGCGACAACTGCAGAAGAATCCATCCGATTCAAAGGGTGAATTAGGCGAGTTGTTGGACCAAGCTTGGCTTTTACACCAAGCTTTGCCTGAACATGGCTATGCATCCCAGCGGGCTTTGAATCGCCTGGCCCTGTATCAAGCCAAGGCCCGCGCATTCGGCATGGTGACTTTTCTCGCAAACATCAGAAAATATTGTTCACGCCCCGAAATCTCGACCCACGTCGTCCCGGGCAACCTCGTGCGCGATATCGGCCTGCCTCCGTTGAGTAGATAGCCATGCACTGGCTTTTTGACCTACTCATTGACTTGCTCATTCCGTGGGGCTCGCATCGCGATGATCGGTCTATTGTCGGAAAATCTCCAATCGACCGCCAGACTGCTTGGATTGCGCGAGGGCTGCTCATTTTACTAATTATTGCTGTAGTGACTTATGCACTATGGAATCGATAATTAGAACAAGCCAATGAACTCCGCTGCCGACGAGGGCCTCGGCGACTCTGCGACTTCGGCTTCCGAGAGGAGATTTTGAACGCAGGATAACCCTGCGATGTCCCATATTATGACGGCGACTGCCGCCGATGAACAATTCTGATGAAATGTCATTCGCGGAATGCTCGCCGCTAAACATTTATTTTTATGGCAAACGCAATGGTTATTGGAATTGGAGGTGTGGGTTCGGTCATCGGCCAAAAACTTCACGAATACGATTGTTTCGATCGGATCATCCTAGCGGATATGGATCCCGTTTTTGCAAACCAACTCGCGGCTAAAACTCCGAAGAGTCGATTTCTGGTGGTGCAGGCGAATGCCATGCACACCGATACGCTCGCGGCACTCATGCGCGAGCACGAGATCACCGTGACCTGCAACGCCTGCGTGTGCCAGACGAACTACTCCGTGCTCGAAGCCTGCCTCCGCGCGGGATCACATTACATCGACATGGCGGCGGATATTTATTCGGCTCCCGGCGTGAAGAAGCCGGGCAAGAATTCCTTCGAGGCGGAAATCGAGAAATTCAACCAACCGTTCCTCGACCGCGGTCTGGCCGGCATCCTGTGTATGGGGATGGATCCGGGTGCGGTGAATGTTTACGCCCGCTGGGCGATGGACCGCTTGGATACCGCCTCAAGCATCCGAGTGCTGGATGCCGACAACGCTGAAGTGCGTGGATACCGATTCGCCGTTCTTTTCTCTCCGGAGACATTTTTTGAGGAACTCGGAGCGCCGCCTTACTATGTGAAGGATGGTCGCGTGGTGAGTGGCAAGCCGCTGGAGACCGAAGTCGAGTGGGTGCGTTTTCCTGAGCCGATCGGACTTCAAAAAACCTACGCCGTGGCCCACGAGGAGGGCGTGAGTTTGGGCATCCACCCCCCGTTCGTGGAAAAAGGCGTCCGCTACTCGGTGTTCAAATACAGCATCCCCGACAAGGTGGTGAATATCTCGAAGAGCCTCCAACTCCTGAACCTCGACACCTGGAAAAAAGTGCGCGTCGATGGCGTGGAGGTTTCCCCCGTGCGCGTCGCCAGCGCTCACCTGCCCAAGCCCGCCCAACTCGGGGCGACGGTGGAGGGCTACTCCTGTGTCGGCACCGAGGTGCGGGGAACGAAGGACCGCAAACGCGTGGAGTATTTCGTGTATTCGATGGACAGCCACCGTGACACCTACGAGAAATACGGCTACTCGCTCACTCTTGTGCAAACCGGCATACCGCCCGCCATCACCGCCCGACTTCTCGCCACCGGCAAAATCACCGAACGCGGCGTCATGATGCCCGAAGCCCTCGACCCCGAGGAACTCATGAGCTGCTTCTCCCGCGAGGGCCTGCCAACATTTGTCGAAAAACGGGAAGTCGAACGCATCTAAAAAACCATGAAACCCTTCTACCTCGACGGCTGCTGGGTGGAGACGCAAACCTCCGAGGCGGTCCACAATCCCTGGTCTGGTGAAAAGCTCGCCGATATCTGCACGGCAGGCTCGCAAGATGTCGAATCCGCCATCGCCAGCGCGCACTCCGCATTCCAAAAAACGCGCAAGCTTTCAAGCGATGCCCGCGCGGCGACACTTGAGAGAATTAGCCAGCTTCTCCGCGAGCGGCGCCAAGAGTTTGTCGATGTCATCGTCGCCGAGGCTGGAAAACCGGTGACCTTTGCCGAGGCCGAAGTGGACCGGGCGTGCCTGACCTTTCGATTCGCAGCGGCACTCGCCCTTGGCGACGACGGCCATGGCATCAATATGGAATCGAGTGCCCCGGGGCTCGGCCACTTTGGCATCGTCCGCCGCTTCCCTCTGGGCGTGATTCTCGGAATTACGCCCTTCAATTTTCCGCTGAACCTTGTCGCCCACAAAGTCGCCCCCTGCATAGCCACCGGAAATACGATGCTGCTCAAGCCTGCGATGAAGACGCCCCTCTCGGCGCTTCTGCTCGCCGAGGTTCTGCATGAGGCGGGCGTTCCAGCAGGCCAGATCAATATCGTCCCCTTTGCCCACGAGCTCATTCCTCCGCTGCTTGCGGACGCGAGAGTGAAAATGCTCAGCTTCACCGGCAGTGTCGATGTCGGTTGGAACCTCAAGGGCCACGCCGCAAAAATGAAATGCGCCCTCGAACTTGGCGGAAATGCCGCTGTGATCGTCGAACCAGACTCGGACTGGCACGCCGCCGTTCCGAAAATCGCCGCCGCCGCCTACGGATTCGCTGGCCAGTCCTGCATCAGCGTCCAACGAATTCTAGTGCACCGCGAAATTTTCACCCAATTCCGGGGCGCACTCGTCTCATTTATTCAGGAAAAAATCCATACCGGCGACCCCTCCGAGCGCCAAACGCTGGTTGGTCCGATGATCAACGCGGCCGCCCGTGAGAAGATTGTCCGTTGGGTCGAGGAAGCAACCGATGCCGGCACATCCCTCCTCACGCCGCTGCACACTTCAGGCCGTTCCGTCCTTGGTCCGCTGCTCCTGGAAAATGTGCCATCCGATTCGCCCGTGCTGCGCGAAGAAGCCTTCGCTCCTCTGGCCGTTCTCCAGCATTACGGGACATTCGAAGAAGCCCTCGCCAGGGCCAACGACTCCCGCTTCGGCCTCCAGGCCGGTGTTTTCACAAACAACCTTCAAAATGCCATCCGGGCTTTCGAGGAACTCGAAGTCGGTGGTGTGATGGTCAATCAAGTCCCGACCTTCCGCGTGGAAAACATGCCCTACGGCGGCGTCAAAGAAAGCGGTTCCGGCCGCGAAGGCGTCCGCTACGCCATGGAGGAGATGACAGAACCCCGCAGCTTGGTGATCAATAAAAACTGAAGCCTCAAGACTTCCAGCCTCGCGCAAATCGAAGTGCGTTATGCCGATCGCACTCCCAACGCGGAAACCACCACCACTTTAAGCGAACTACCAACCCGGCGATTCAAAACCTCCGCGCAGGTGCTCCGTTCACTGAAAGACTGATTCAACAATCAAGCGGCAACCTCGCCTGCATTGACCGCCTTTACAGGCGGTGGTAAATTTTTTTCATGAAAGTGCACCTTCACCACATTCCAGAAGGGGACACGCTGCACATCGAAGGCGAGGAAAACCCCGCCGCCTTGGAACTCGAACAGGGTGGCTTCACGCCAACCGCGCCTCTGTGCTACACGCTCGATGTGGGCTTGAGCGGCGGCGGTCTCTTTGCCACCGGCAGCCTGTCCGTTCAGGGAAAATTGCAATGCGTAAACTGTCTCGAAGATTTCGATTGGGATCTCGTCATCGATCCCTTTTCGATGCAAATTGATTTGCCGAAATCGGAGTTGATTGACTTGACCCCCGAGGTCAGGGAAGATATGCACCTTGCCCTGCCCGCGCACCCCAAGTGCGACAGCGGCGGTGAAAAGCAATGCCCCGCGCGTCGCGATGACTCCCGAGTTGCCTTCGGGCGGCCGGTCGAAAAGTCCGTGCCGGCATGGGACGCGCTGGACAAGCTAAAACCAAAACTAAAGTAAAATTATGGGAGTTCCCAAACGCAAAACATCGAAAATGCGCCTTCGCACACGCAAGGCGGCAAACCGCTGGCAAGCCCCGAAGCTGGCCAAATGCCCTCAATGCGGCGCATCCGTCCCGGGCCATGTGGCCTGCCCATCCTGCGGATATTATAACAAACGCCAGGTTCTCACCATCGGCGCAGAGTAGTCCCGAGGGTCGGATTTCCCCGGATGAAAATTGCCCTCGACGCAATGGGAGGGGATCATGCCCCGCAAAATCCCGTGGCGGGAGCTGTTCAAGCGCTCCGTGATTTTCCCGATGTGGAGATCATCTTCGTTGGCGACGAGCAGAAAGTCCGGGCGGAACTCGCAAAACATTCCACGGCGGATATCCAATCACGCTTCTCTTTCCACCACGCCTCACAGGTCGTGGACATGACCGATAGCGGGCTCGACAGCGTTCGCAGAAAAAAAGATTCGTCTGTGAGCCGAGCGGTGGACCTCGTGAAAAACGGGGAAGCCGATGCGGTCGTCTCCGCCGGACACACCGGGGCCCTCGTGGCCGCCTCAACCATCAAGCTCCGCACGCTGCCAGGCATCGATCGCGCCGCGCTTGGCGTGCTAATTCCTGCCGATGGTGGAGTTTTTCTCCTGATCGACGGCGGGGCGAATATTGACCCGAGCCCGCAGCACATCGTGGGATTTGCCGTGATGGGCAGCGTTTATTACAAAGCCATCGTTGGCACACCCGAAGCTCGAGTCGGTCTCCTGAACATCGGCACCGAACCCAGCAAGGGCACGGATTTCTGCCTCGAATGCTACCAGATGCTCTCGGAGGCCCCGATCACATTTGCCGGAAATGTCGAAGGGCACGGCATCTTCAAGAAACCCGTGGAGGTCGTCGTTTGCGACGGATTCACTGGAAACATCTTCTTAAAAACAGTCGAGGGTCTCGCCAAATCCATGGTCTCCTGGATCAAGGACGAGATCAGCAAAACCCCCATCCGTATGCTCGGCGCCCTCCTATCCAAGGGAGCCTTCCAAGCCGTGAAAAAACGCACCAGCACCGACGAATACGGCGGCACCCCCTTGCTCGGCGTCAATGGCATCTGCATCAAAGCCCACGGCAACTCGTCATCCCTCGCCCTGCGCAATGCCATCCGCGCTGCCCGCCGGGCGGTGGAACTCCAAATCAACTCCCGCATCGTCGAGGCGATGAAACCACTCCATGAAAAACTCTCTTCGCGACATACCACCCCGGCCTAACCGCAGCGCCTCGATTATCGGCACAGGCAGCTATGTGCCCGAGCGCGTCATGACCAACTCCGACCTCGAGGCCATGGTGGAGACCAACCACCAGTGGATCGTCGAACGCACCGGCATCTACGAGCGACGCATCGCGGCGGAAAATGAATTCACCAGCCACATGGCTGCGAAAGCCGCCCAAGCTGCGATGGAAAATGCCGGCGTCACACCCGAGGAGATCGACATGATCCTCGTCGCCACCATCACGCCGGACATGTTTTTTCCATCCACCGCCTGCCAAGTTCAACGCCATATCGGGGCAAAGAACGCAACCTGCATGGATGTGAACGCCGCCTGCTCGGGCTTCCTCTACTGCGTGGAAATAGCCAACCAGTTCATCTCAAACCACGGCCGCGAGACCGTGCTCGTCATCGGCGCGGACAAACTCAGCAGCATCGTGAACTGGGAAGACCGCAACACCTGCGTGCTCTTCGGCGACGGTGCCGGAGCGGCCATCCTGCGCCACCGCCCAGGATCGAAGGGCGTCGTGACGACCTACATGGGCAGTGATGGAAACTACGGAGACATCCTCCACATGCCCGGCGGTGGATGCGCCCTGCCAATCACCCGCGACAATGTGGATGCAAAACTCAACACTCTTCAGATGAACGGGCGCGAGACCTTCAAACAAGCGGTGACCTCCATGATGCGCGCCGCGAACACCGTGCTCGACCGTTGCGGCCTCACCGCGCAGGACATCAAGTGCGTGATCCCCCATCAGGCAAATATCCGAATCATCGAAGCCATGGCAGACCGCATGGATCTCACGATGGACCGCTTCCACATCAATCTCGACAAATATGGCAACACCTCGGCCGCTGCCGTTGCCATCGCCCTCGATGAAGCCGCGCGCACCGGCCGCTTCCAGAAAGGCGACCCCATCCTGCTAGTGGTTTTCGGCGGGGGACTCACCTTCGCCAGCTCCGTCATCGAGTGGTAGCCAACGACTCCACACGCGAGGCGCTGGATTTTCTCGAGGCCTTTGCCCTTGAGAAAAAAATCTATTCCCAAGCCCACGCAGTGCGTGCGGCGCAGGTGGAAAAAGAAATCGCCTCGACGGGCACATGGACCCCGACATTCGAGGAACTCGAGCATGGGGCCCGCATGGCATGGAGAAACAACGCGCGTTGCATCGGCCGCCTTTTCTGGCCATCGCTCAAAGTTTGCGACCTGCGGCATATCTCCGAGCCGAGTGAGGTTCATCAAGCCGTGCTGGAGCATCTCCAGACCGCCACGAACGGCGGGAAAATCCAGCCGCTCATAACGGTTTTTGCTCCCGCGACTGACGATAGACCGGCAGTGAGAATCTGGAACCACCAACTCCTCGGCTACGCAGGCTACGAGCAACCGGACGGCTCGATCCTCGGCGACCCGAAAAACCTGGCTTTCACCCGCGAGGCGCAGGCCCTTGGTTGGAAAGGCGCAGGCACCCGCTTCGACCTCCTGCCGCTCATCATTCAAAAACGCGGATGCGCCCCCGTTCTTTTTCCTCCGCCATACACCCAAGCACTGGAAGTCCCCCTCACGCATCCGACTCTGCCATGGTTTTCCGATCTGGGCCTGAAGTGGTATGCCGTTCCGATCCTCTCCGACATGAAACTACGGATTGGCGGCATCGATTTTCCGGCGGCACCATTCAATGGCTGGTATATGGGAACGGAAATCGGCTCCCGCGACCTCGGCGATGAGGGCCGCTACGACATGCTTCCCGCGATTGCTGAAAAAATGGGCATCAACCGCGAGCACGACCCGCTCTGGAAAGACCGCGTGCTCGTGGAACTCAATGCGGCCGTCATTTTTTCCTACGAGCAAGCCGGTGTGCGCATCGTGGACCACCACCGCGCCTCCTCGGAATTCATGGAATTTGCGGCGCGCGAAATGAAGGCCGGCCGCGCGGTTTCAGCCGACTGGAGCTGGATCGTCCCGCCGATGTCCGGCTCGGCGACACCCGTCTTCCACAAGATTTGGGAAAATCGCAACCAACTGCCGGACTACCTTCCTCAGATGCCAGCCTGGGAGATTTTTTGATGCGTTTGGCAATGCCCCTTGTCGTGCTACTTTGATCTCCATGCGCCGACTCTTTTTTTCAGCCATCCTTGCGCTCAGTCTGAATGCCCAGGCCCGCGAGGCGGCGTCACCAACACCCGCGCCAAAAGCCGAAGACTCACCCTACGAGCAACTCCAACTCTTGGCCCGCGCCATGCAACTCATCCGACAGGATTATGTGGACGAGTCGAAAGTGGACTACAAGGAACTCACCTACAGTGCGCTCCGGGGGATGCTCGACAACCTCGATCCTCACAGCCAGTTCATGGAGCCGAAGAGCTTCAAAAACATGCAGGAGGACACCCGCAGCGAATTCGGAGGACTCGGCGTGGTCGTAACCCAAAAATCCGGCGTCCTCACAGTGATCAACCCGATGGAGGACACCCCGGGATTCAAGGCAGGCATCCTCCCGGGAGACCAGATTCTTAAAATCAACGGCGAGAATACCGACAACACGCCCCTCAACGAGGCTGTCGAAAAACTACGGGGCAATGCCGGAGAAAAGGTCAACCTGACGATCCGGCGTCCATCTACCGGCGAGGTGAAGGATTACGAACTCACCCGCGAGGTCATCAAGGTCGCCAGCATCAAGGATGCCCGCATCCTCCCACAGCGGAATCCCGGACAGCCTCGCATCGGCTACGCGCGCATCACCCAGTTCAACGAACCCACCGCCGCTGAACTCGGTGCCACATTGGATAAATTGGAGGCAAAAGGGATGGATGCCTTCATCCTCGACCTACGCCACAATCCCGGCGGACTCCTCGGCAGCGCGGTTGATGTGTGCGGACAGTTTCTGCCGCCCAACACGCTCGTTGTTTATACGGAAGGACGGACACCCTCGCGGGAATACCGCACCTCCGCGACAGCGAGCCCGAATCGCAAATATCCCGTCGTCGTCCTCACGAACTACGCGAGCGCCAGCGGCTCGGAGATCGTCGCCGGCGCACTCAAGGACCTCGACCGCGCTCTCCTCGTCGGCGAAACCACTTTCGGCAAAGGCTCGGTGCAAAGCGTCGTCTCACTGCCCGACGGATCTGCCGCCCGCCTAACCACGGCGAAATATTTCACCCCCGGACGCAAGCTCATCCACGAGCATGGCGTGAGTCCACACATTCGAGCCACACTCACCCACGACGAGGAGGCAGACCTTCTTCGCTCCCGCCGCAAACGCGAGGATCCTGCCACCGCCGAGGTCGCAATCTGGGATCCACAACTCGAGCGTGCGGTGGATGCCCTTCAAGGCACACTGCAACACGCGAAGAACCAAAAAAAATAAATGCCCACGCTGCTCGCGATTGAGACTTCCTGCGATGAAACGGCCGCCGCCGTGCTGCAAGGCTTCGGCGAGGTGCTCGCGCATGAGATTTTCAGCCAGGCGGAAATCCACTCCGAGTTCGGCGGGGTCGTTCCCGAGGTGGCGTCCAGAAACCATCTTGTCTCCGCGCCCGCCATCATCGACCGCGCCTTGGAAAAAGCAGGCGTGCAAATCCGCGATCTCGACGCCATCGCAGCCACCACTGGGCCGGGCCTTGCCTCCGCCCTGCTCGTCGGTGCTGCAACAGCGAAGGGTCTCTGCATCGGAGCGGGAAAGCCGTTCCTTGCCATCAACCACATCGAAGGCCATCTGCTCTCGCCATTTTTTGGCTATGAAAAAATCCCGCCACACACGGCGATGGTCGTCAGCGGCGGGCACACGCTGCTGCTCGATGTGGAGGGCTTCGGCAGCTATCAACTGCTCGGCCGCACGCTCGACGACGCCGCCGGCGAGGCGTTTGACAAGGTCGCAAAACTCCTCGGCCTCGGCTACCCGGGGGGCATCGAGATCGACCGACTCGCCCGCAACGGCAACCCTGAGCGTTTTGATTTTCCTCGCGGCATGATCGAATCGGGCGATCTCGATTTCAGCTTTAGCGGACTCAAGACCGCCGTCCGCATCTTCCTCGAAAAAAACGGCGCGCCAACCGCTGCCGATCTCCCCAACATCTGCGCATCGTTCCAAGCTGCCGTCACCGATGTCCTGCTCTCCAAGCTCTTCAAGGCGGCCCGCCAAAACAAGCGGCGCATACTCAGCCTCAGCGGCGGCGTGAGCGCCAACTCCTCCCTCCGCTCCCGCGCGATCCAGCGCGCTGCGGACGAGGGGCTCGAAATCCATTTTCCGCCGCCCGGACTGCTCACCGACAACGCGCTGATGATCGCCTTCGCCGCCGCACACCATCTGGCAGCCGGACATAGCAACCCGATCGAGACGGAAATCACACCGAACTTCAACCCCGGTGCCTTGTGAAGATCCGAGCGAGCTTTTCCAATGAAAAAGGCAACGCCACCAGCAATCGCGGCGTAATGAATCTCGACTACACAGCAATTCCGAAATTTTTCATGTTCAGAGGACGATTTTTAATTTTTAGTAAAGACGCAGATTTGAAACCTCATTTTTGAAAATGTCAGCAACTACCATCGACGCACCCGTCCAAGAGACCAACGCCCACGCGCATTCCGACCATCATGAGGTCGGCTTTTTCCATAAATACATCTGGACTTACGATCACAAGATGATCGGTCTACAATACCTCTGGACCGCTCTCGCCTTCCTCTTCCTCGGCGGCGCCCTCGCTCTTGGCGTCCGCTGGCAACTCGGCTTCCCCGGTGCGGAATTTCCGCTCATCGGCCGACTCCTTCCGGCGACCGTGGCGGTGGATGGCTCGATCATTCCCGGCGGTTACAACATGCTCGTCACAATGCATGCGACCGTCATGGTATTCTTCGTCGTCATGCCGCTCCTCATCGGAGCCTTCGGCAACTACCTCATCCCGCTCCAAATCGGTGCTGGTGATATGGCATTCCCTCTATTGAACGAGTTGAGCTACTGGCTCTATGTCCTCTCCGGCG
>Ga0209087_1001926_pt1 | contig 11996 bp, 18 predicted proteins | sample S_130805_EF_Meta_FD_187321 | JGI IMG/M metagenome (GOLD analysis project Ga0209087, IMG submission 187321) | Freshwater microbial communities from Lake Simoncouche, Canada to study carbon cycling - S_130805_EF_MetaG (SPAdes) (version 2) | ecosystem: Environmental > Aquatic > Freshwater > Lake ...
CATAGGGAGACTCCGTGGGTAGAGTTGAGGGAGGGGGCACAGACGGTGGAATCTGAATGATTCCAACGAACCCAGCACTGTAGGTCAGGACGAGGAGAGGTGACCTCGCGCCAGCCGTTGTCATCCTGGGGCTTCTGAGCTTGTCCAGAGGAGCAAGCAAGGAGAGCAATGAAGATAGCAAACATCAGTTGGAATCCTTGGGGAGGACGACACAAGACATTGCGTCGGACACATCAGACCGCCGACTCCTGAGGACGTAGCACTCCACGCCGGGTCGGGGGACCAGGACGACCAGGTCCTCCTTGAGCCAGCTGACCACCCTTTCCTCCGCAGCGGCCTTCTCCTCGGGCGTGCTGGGGTGAGAGCAGGCCGACAGTAGTGCGAGACCGATCACGGGAATCGCGAGGATGATGATGCTCACGTTCCGGAAGAGGTTCGGGTCATCGAGGAATGAATCGCGCATCAGACGCTCCCGTTGATGAGACTGAAGAGTTGGATGTAGCCGTAGGTGGATGCCGCGAGGACACAGTAGAGACCCAGGGCGAGGATCGATCCCACACCACTGAACAAGAGGAGCTCAGCCAGTCCGTAAGTTGCGTGGTCGATCTCTTCGAACCGGTCCTCGATGCGTCGCCAGTCGATGTTCATCTTTGCCTCCAAGTCGTAGATCTAGTAATCAACTAATGCATCAGTGGGAAGGAGGCTGCTTGCTTTGTCACTTCTTTTCGTCAAGGATGACGAATCCCTCAGAATCGAAGCACTCGACTGTACCATCGAGCCTGACGCGATAGTTGTACTCATTCTCGTGACAGGGCCAGGATTGATGGATCCACTCTTCTCGCTTGGACCTGTCGCCGTGGGCGTCACCATAGGTCTCCCACGCGCCGAAGTCGATGGCGCGAAGACCGCCCTCGACCAAGGCTCGCTCGACTTCTCTCACGACCCGATCGTGTGGAGTGGACTTCAACACCGGAAAGACATTGCTAGGATAGCCATCGAACTGACAGTACACTCCAACGTAGCCACCGTCCTCAGTCTCGTATCCAATCGTGCTGTGGGTAGACATCTCTCATCTCCTTCGGGATTATAGAATCGGCACGCTGGGTGTACACCCTGCAGCGTTACCCAGCGTGCCCTCGATTTTTCCTGAGCTGTATAGACCTATTGCTCAATGGGGTCGGCGCCATTGTGGCGGTCGAGGTCCGGCTTGTACGGGCGGCACCAACCAAGCGGCTTCTTCACGAGCTTTCCACCTGGTTCGAGGAGCTCGACCTCAGCCCCGCGCTTTTCAGAGCGTGGAGGCATTGAGGTCACCAAGTACTTCTGATCACGGTCGCCCTTCACGGTGACGAGGTCACCAACCTGGATTGCGACGAAACGTCGATTCCTCGGGCTGATCAGCGGACTGGGCCTATCGCCCTCGGGAGTGCGAGGACCATGGTCAATCTCCTCGGGCGGAGTCAACCGCTGCTTCACAGGACGATTCCCGTGCTGATAGACTGTCTTTGTGGTAGTTTTCGGCTCGGGCTTCTTCAGAAGGGTCTTCATGACTTCTCCTAGTTTAGTTTTAATCTACTCTAAGAATGATTGTCACCGCTTTTTTCTAATTTCTTTGCACGCCAGTAAGCCTTCAAAGACTCGCTCTTCTTCTTTTTGTCAGAATCTGACAATCTTTTTCCCTTATTCCATTGGCCACCGCGAGATTCTAAATTTTTCTTCATACTTTCAGATCGCTTTTCTCGCGAAGAATCAGACTGCTTTTTACCCGCCGCTTTAGAACTAAGCTGCGCTTTAGCTTCTTCGGACATTTTCCAGCCCGACTCTCTTCTCTTCTCCCACATCTCGGCATTGAGCTCTTTCCTCCTAGAACTCATCTTTTCCAATTGATCGGGAGTGTGATCTGCTCCGCCACATGCATCTCTTCGAAGATTGAAGGGTCGACCATCTGCAAACAATGCATTCAGCAGAAATTGCTCTCGTTGTTGAAGTTGGCTGGCATCAACAATCTCGAGTACTTCGAACGAGAAGGAGCTTTCTCCATGCAAATTCCAAGCAGCTTGCATAAAAGAATTTCTGTGGACTCCTGCTCTAAGATTTCTTCTATGCTCAATCCATCTTCTCTCTATATGAACTGATCTGCCAATGTAGGTCCTATCATCGGCAGAACAGTGGATTTTGTAGATTCCTGAGGTGCTAGTAGCCATCATCACTAACTATACATTCTAATCAGTTCTGTTCAATTGCGGTGACCTCGAATCCATTCGAACCCATCGAGAGCCAAGAGGTACGACCTGTTCCACCGAAACGGTTCTTCTCCACCTCGAACTTCCGGTGTCCGAGCAGGTCCTTGTCCTTCTTCTCCCAAGTGAGCGCAAGATGGCAGTCCACCATATGCTTCATCTTGTTGCTGCCCGCGAACTGGCCGCCCTTAGTGACCTGACCGATCGCGATCACGCTGGTGAAGTTCTCCTTCGCCCAGGTGGTGAGCTTCTCCAGGGATCGCTCGGCGGTCGCCGTGGTGATTCGACCCGTGGAGAAGTGGCCATCATCGAGGCATTGGAGGCTATCGACGAGGAGGAACACCTGCTTGCCCTGGTGCTCCTTGCGATTGCGGAGTTCGTCGATTCCCTTGATGATGTCGTCCACGTTGGTCTCACCGCCGACCAGGAAGTTTGCGTCGAGGCCGAGGCGATTGACCGTGCGCTTCACCTGGAAGAGGCTCTCCTCCGCCGTGTTGAACACCACCAAGGCGCCGTTCTCGGCGAGGCCGGAGGCGATCGTCAGGAGCGCAGTGGTCTTGCCAGCGCCGGGCTCACCGGTGAACATGGTGACCATGGACGGGGTGAAACCCTCGCCGCCGAGACCCTCGTCGATCCACTCCACGCCGGTCCGGACGCGCCGGAGGAGTTCGTCCGGGACCTTGACGTCCGAGATCTTGGTGCCGAAGGTGAAGGAGTCCGAGAACTTGAGTCGCATGTTGCCTCTCCGAGGAGATTCCGGCCTGGGGTCCATTCCCCAGCCGACATGATCTAGTAATCCGGTGGTGGAGGGTTGGACACCTATTTTTGTGCTTTCTTCGAACTATTTTGTCGGGGCACAGCCCAGTCCCTAGCGTTAGAATGCCAGATCTCACCAGCGTACAGGAGTTTCAGGGTGGGTCCACGCCTTGAGATGTATACAGCGATAGACTCCCATGGGATGACCTGGAACCTTGGCCGCCCACCACGCTGGAATATGAAGGTCTTTGACCAGCGTGGATTTTGCTTGTTGCGCTTGCTCACCAACAGTGTGCCAGAGGTCAGCCTGATGTAATTGCCGCCCTCAGATACCTGCCTTGCGCCCCATGAGAAACTGCGCGGCATCTAACCTCCCGACTGATAGTACTCGAAGTCATGAAGTTGTTCAGCTATGATTCGACAATCTCAACCACGAGACGTCCCCCGCCGCGTATCACTCTGTGCCATGTTTTTGCAGGCACGTAATATGTCCTACCATCTACCAACTCAGAGGGTAACGCTGCGTCGAACTGCAGGAGCCACCCATTCCCCTCGATCACGCGGACCTGTCGGTCTCTCTCGTCCTGATGCCACTCGAGATCATCGGGATCGACATCACCCGAGAATTCCCGCAGGATTGTACTGCCAAGAACCTGCTGCGAGTAGGGCTTACCCTCTACCACCAGCCCGGAATCTTGCGCCCGAACATCTTCGTCGCCCGACATGCCCAGTACCCTGCCTTGGTCTTGTCCTTCTTGCCCGAGCAATTGTGCCTGTCTCCAAAGTTCTTTCGGCGCTTCCTGTGCGCTGGAGAGTCTCCCATCGCGTCAGCCATTCCAGATCCAAACGAGACCTTCTTCACGTTGCCGCTCTTTGGATCGCGGACATAGACATGCGCCTTGCCACCTGAGTGTGAGGCACCGGCAGCGCCGAGCTTCACCTCGCGTCCCTTGTACTTCGCCTCATTGAGGTCCTCGTCCCACATTGGGAAATCGAGCGGGACGAGGAGTCCCTCGTGGAGAGCCCACTCGCCGAGGTCGCTCTCGAATATCTCCTCCTCAGAGATGGTGGCTTCGTAGATTCCCTGCATCCAGAGCTCACGCGCCTCATTGACGAGGTCGAAGAACTCCCTGGTGCCAGGACGGTAGACGTTATCGTCGATACCGACCCCCTTGGTCACGTGATATCTCATTCCCTCTGATAGGACCATCATCTGCAGATCTCCTGATTTGTATTCCTCTGTAAGTATATTCTGCGCAGCCACGAAGGCCAGTGAACAACATGTAGAAGAATATGATGAGGGCTGCCTTTGAGGCTGTCTCGAAGAGCCACTTAGCCACTGACAAACTGCCTCGACTCGTCGCATTCCCTGTACCAGGGCGAGTCTGCCGCAGACCACCGTGTCCTCGACTCTCCGCGCTTCCCGTGCTTGAGGGCTCTCTCAGCCTTGAGCGCCTCAGACCTGTTCGCGTACGGACCATAGACCTTCATGAGCTTCCATGGCCTGTACTTCGAGGTGTACTTTGCTCCGCCCGTGAGCTCACCATTGTGCTGTCTCAGCCTGCGCCTGACATCGGTCGTGCACCCGACATAGTGGAAGCCAGGAAGGGGACGACCAGACTTCCCCTCCCTGACCTGCTGGCTCTGCAGGACGTACACCCACCAGAGATTCAAGCGGTCGCCTTCCAGGACTCGTACGCTGCGAGAATCTTGGGGTCGATATCGGAGGCGTCCCTGAAGCGGGTGAACACGGGAAAGCGCATCTTTCCGTCCGGCGTGAAGGGAGGCTGGTGCTCGCACTCCACGACTCGTCCGATGTAGGAATCCGGACTCGAGTTGATCTCGGTCTTCAGCGCGTCGCTGTAACCTCCACCGACCCGTGTCGTGACGCCGTTCGGGGTGAGGACCACGAAGCCGCCGAACTGTCCTGCCCGCTTGGTGTTGGCGTTCGCCTCGTACCAGTCGACCACGACACCCTCCTCAGTGGCGACGGGCTTCAGCTTCAGGATTGCGTCGGACCGCTTCCACCGGTAGGGTGCCGCCATGTCCTTGAGCATCACGCCCTCGTACCCCGCGTCGAGGCACTGGGCATAGAAGGAGCGGAGCTCTTCCTCGTCGAGACAGCACTTCGACTTCACATACCTGATCGGTCCGTTGGAGAGCGTAGGATCTGCGCCGACGATCGAGATCATGTTGCTCAGCCGATCGTGGTAGGTGAGCTTGGTCTCTTGGGCCTGCCAGTCTGCGAGGGGAACGCAGTCGAACACGTGATAGCGCATCGCCGAGTCGTCCTTCTTCGACTTCGCCGACATCACCACCGAGGCGGACTCGTTCCAGTCCTCACCCATTGCCTCGCCATCGAGGACGAAGTCATCGACCGGGAGCGCCTCGATCGCCGCCTTGATTCGCGGTAGTGTCTCGAGGACCGTGCCGTTTCGGGTGTAGAGGGTGACATCGCCCTTGGACTTCACGGCAACGACCCGGAGCCCGTCGAGCTTCGCCTCCACTCGGACCGGGTAGCTCACCGGCTCAGAGAAGACGAAGTTGCCATTGACGCCCTTGGTGGGCAGGGTGCCGGCGAGGGCTACCGCGAACGGGACCACGGAGTCTGGCCACACCTTGTTGATCGTGGAGACCGAGACACCACAGCGCAGGTTCCGCCACAGGAGGCGCTCCATCCACTTCTGGGCGAGCGCATCCCCCTTCGACATCGCAGAAGTCACCGCCTCGCGCGCGGCGTTCCCCTTGATCTCACGGCGGTTGAGCCGCTCGAGCAGGTCCATGTACTCGACGATGATGTCATCCCCGCATGCGACCGGTTGCTGGGCGGCGGGCTTGTCGTACTTGGTGACGCCCCAGTTCTTCCAGGGGTCGAACGCCATGACGAGGAATCGGTGGAGCACCTGGTTGTCGCGGTTCGACTCAAGGAGGGCCTCCTTGAACAGGCGCGAGTTGTCAGACTCCAGCTTCTCGAGGATCTGTACCGTGTTCATCGTGATCTCCACAGGGACTCTATAATCAACCCTCGCCACAGTGGGAAGGAGACTCTACAAAGATTTGCAGCGCTCCATGTACCACTCACGGGCTGCCTTGCTGACATCTCCTGCCACCCGCTTCCAGGTGAGACCCGATGCCTCGAGCTCAGTGCGCGACTCCTTCTCCACGTCCTTGGAGATCCACCCGATGAACTCGCCTGTCCGCCGCATGTCAGGGCTCTCACCCCGCAGCACGGCGCCGAGCCCCTGCTCACAGCGCTGTTGGGTCACGAACGCGGTGACAAATGCCTCCACGCTCTTGAGCTCCTCGGGGTCGACCTCTACCGCACGGGGTGCCTTCTTCACCCGATGCTTCTCGCCCTTCGCCTTGAAGGCAAGACGCTTCCACCACACGCGGGAGACATTCAAGGTATCTTCGCTGATCGGATACAGCACCACACCCTCACCGATTCCCTCCACGGAGAACAGCTCCTTGAGGTACGGGTCGCAACTCTCGACCGAGTCGACAAGCCCGTTCATATCTTCCGCGAATCGAGACACGGCATTGTGGTCAGAGAGGTCGACGCTCTGTGGCTGGGTGTGCCATGGCAGGATGTGCACGTCCGGGTGCGACCAGCCAGAGAGCATTCCAGAGATCTCGCTCGGCTCTGTGGTCAGCAGGCGAGTCTCCCAGTCACCGCTCTCTGACTTTGATAGGGAACAGTGCTCGATCGCGAACACGAAGAACTTCTTCCCCGGGATCATCTGGCAAGCGGTGCCCTTCTGGATTCCGGGACCAGCCCACTCTCCGTGGATCACAGTGACGGGAACTTCCTCGTTGGAGTAGGGCTTCGGCCAATCGACAGTCGATGCCCAGCGAGCAAAGCCAGCATTGTCACTCTCGGGTGTGACGTCATGAGTGCGGCTCTGGAAGCCATCGACCTGACCGTTGACGAAACGGACTGCCGCGTTCGTGCCGTCGAGCTTGACCTTTGCCCGGTAAGAAACCGTGGGAGGCTTCTCACCCGAAGACTCCTCGAAGCGCCGGAGGTCCCGGACGATGACATGCAAGCCCTCGATGTCAGGCCACTTTCGGATGCTCATGATAACTCCACTGGAGTAAGTGTAATACTAGAGCCGGCGGTGTTCAGATCTTTCGATCGAGGAAGTTCAGTCCACCAGCCGCGCCAGATTGCTCGAGGAGCTTCAGCAAGATTTCTGCCGGAGCGCTCTCCCCAGGACCATAGCTCCCGCTCCAGGAAGCGGCATCGCATCGCCGGCAATACTCCTGGACGAAGTGGTCGGGCACAATGCTGCGCGCGAGGTGGGGATACGAATTCGAGACGGTCGTCCACATCTCCTGTGCACGCCGGTAAGAGTATAGGCTGTTCTCGGCGTCATAACGGCGCTGCTTGCCGTTCCCAGGGTCCTCGACAGTGTAAGCGGTGGGGGCGAAAATGTCGTTGCTCATGTGATCTCCTGCGATAGTTGTATCACCAGAATGTGACAGTGTTTCTCTCGACCAGATCCCAATCTTCACAGCCGGGCACGTAGTTGTGGCTGTCCTTTGACAGGATCTCCTTGCGGACCTCATCGGCTGTCATCCCGCCGATGAGGAACTTCTCTTTCCCATCCGGCATCACGCGAAAGACAGCCTTGTTGACAGACGGCTCTCCGTAGAACATATCCTCGCCGTCATCTGATGCGCGGGGGAAGAGGATGCCGAGCTTTCCGTCCTGGGTGAGGACTTCTACTGGCTTGCCGTCGTCGTGGACGATGATCAGATAGGATTTCGCGCCCATCACTCATCTTCTCCCGCGTCCCACTCCTCTTCCGTGATCTCCTCGCGGCAGAGGTACTTGTCGCTCTCCTTCGCCTCATCCGGTCGGATGTCGTGGGTCCCACGCCAGTCGGCAGGGGTCCCGCCGGCGGCGAAGTGGGCTGCCCGGTCAAATCCACGAAGTAGACGGAAAGTCTCGATCCGCTTGAGTGTGGTGGCCTTCAGCTTGTGACGGTTGGACCTGGACATCAGAAGCTCCGGGTATCGACGTAGCCCTGTCGCTCCAGCCGGTTGAGCCGGATGTTGGCCTTGGCGTGGGCCTTCCGGTAGAGTTCCTGCCGGGCAAGCCGGCGTTCCTGGCGGGCCTCGGAAACCCAGGCCGCGATGGCGATGACCGCCACCCCGACCATCATCATGACGAGCCAGATGGGTCCGGCGGTGGGCGACCAGTCGATGGGGGCGTTCCAGAGGGTGACGGCGTTGGTGGTGATGGTGTTCAGGATTTCCATGTTCCTCTGTCCTCTCGCAGATCTAGTAATCACATACGAGGCTGGTGGGAAGGAAATACTTTGCGATTGCTCAGGTCTTGAACCAGTGAGCCTGAGGGTGGTGGAGTATGATCGAGCAAGTGGAGAGCTCAGGGTATAGTTGCTCGTCGTCATCCATGGAGATTCCTATCCTGTCCGCACCGAGAAGCTTGAGCACTTTCCTCTGGTCAGCCATGTCTGGAACCGCGGGATATCCCCACGAATACCTGCAACCCTGATACTGCTTGTGGAAGAAGCTCGATATCTCCAGCGCATCTTTGCCGGCGATCTCCCACTGGTGGCGGACAGAGTGGTGCATGTATTCTGCGGTGGCCTCAGTTGACTCTGCCCCGAGTCCATGGAGATACAGGTACTCAGTGTACTTGTTGTCCTCGAACAATCGGCGCGTGGCGTCAGATATCTTGTCGCCGATGGTGACTGCCATCAGCCCGACCATGTCTTCGTCGTTCAGGTAGTCAACGAGGCACAGCCCAGGACCGTCTGAACGAGCCTGCCTCGGGAAGTCTAGACGCGTACCATCCTCGAACTCGAGAGAGTCGCCGGACTTCTTCACCTTGAATGTTCCAAACACCGCTCGTGGCGCGATAGTTCCGTTGGAGTCTGCCTCCTTGAGCATCTCGCGTAACTTCGGAGTCGCCACGTCCCTGAGTTGAGCCTTGTGCTCCTCAGTTGTCATGCCCTTCTTCAGGAAACCCCACTGGTGCTTGAACAGCACATCGGTGTTCAGGTAAGGAACTATCGCGCTCGGGCTGAGCTCCATCACTCTTGTGCACTGTGGGAAATCAAGCGGTGGATAGGGCTTGATCTCCTCCGAATCTCTAGGGTCGTGAGGGACTGGCCTCGACCTGTTGCGGCTCTTCGGCTGGACCGGCTCTTCTTCTATAGCGCCCATGTTCTCCATGAACCGTAGGCCCGTGAAAGCGTCCCTGGCGTATGTCACCTTGCGACCATACGCCACCGAGCAGTCATCTTCGACGTAGGACCTGGTGAGCGCAGCTCCACCGAGGACGACCGGTGTCGTGATTCCCTGGCGCCGCATCTCTTCGAGGTTCTCCTTCATGATCACTGTGCTCTTGACCAGCAGACCGCTCATGCCGATCGCGTCAGCGTTGTGTTCTTTTGCCGCCTTGATGATCTGGTCGACAGGCTGCTTGATGCCGAGATTGATGACCTTATAGCCATTGTTGCTGAGAATGATATCGACGAGGTTCTTCCCGATATCGTGGACGTCGCCTCGAACCGTGGCCAGCACCATCGTCCCCTTCGCAGGCCCGTCCTTCTTCTCCATGTGGGGCTCAAGGAATGCGACAGCCGTCTTCATGGTCTCGGCTGACTGGAGAACGAATGGAAGCTGCATCTGTCCTGAACCGAAGAGGTCACCCACGGTCTTCATACCATCGAGCAGGATGGTGTTGACTATGTCAAGCGCTGAGTGTTTCTGTAGCGCCTCAGTCAAGTCTGTCTCGATTCCGTTTCGGTCACCATCGACGATCCGCTCCTTCAGTCTCTCCTCGACTGGAAGGTCGACCTGCCTGACTGGTTTCGCCTCCTTGACCTCGGCGAACAGGGCGAGGAACACTTGGAGTGGATCATGACCCTCTCTCCGGTGATCGAAGATCAGCTCCTCACAGGCGTTCTTCTGGTCCTCTGGAATCTTGTGGAGGGGAACGATCTTATCAGCGTGGATGATCGCTGCCGTCATGCCAGCTTCCTTGGCGAAGTGCATGAAGACCGAGTTGAGCACCTGGCGTGCCTCGGGCTTGAATCCGAACGAGATGTTGGAGAGACCGAGGACGATGCCGCACTCTGGAAAGCGCTCCTTGATGAGCTTGATTCCCTGTAGCGTCTTCAGTCCCAGCTTTCGGTCGTCCTCATTGCCGGTCGCGAGCGTGAAGGTGAGCGGGTCGAAGAGGATGTCCTCTGGCTTCATGCCGCCGCGGTTCACGGCGAGGTCGTAGATTCGCTCAGCGATCTCGAGCTTCCTCTCAGCCGTCTTTGCCATTCCATCCTCGTCGATGGTAAGGGCAATGACTCCTGCTCCATGCTTTCGACAGAGCTCCACGATCTGGTCGAGCTTCTCCTCACCGTCCTCGAGGTTGATGGAATTGACGATGGCCTTTCCGCCGATTCTCTTGAGCGCCGCCTCGAGGACAGGCACCTCAGTGGAGTCGACAACGATAGGTCCCTGAGCCGACGTGTTCAGACGGAAGATGAGCTCAGACATGTCGGACTTCTCGTCCTTACCGACGAACGCAGTGCAGACGTCGATGGCGTGACTTCCAGTCTTGAGCTGTTGCTTCGCCATCCCGACCATGCCGTCCCAGTCCTGGGAGTCGAGGAGCCGCTTGAACTGTCGGGAACCGTTTGCGTTCGTCCTCTCGCCGATTGCGAGGACGTCGGCATCGAGCTTGAGCGGTTGCGGTTGGTACAGGCTGGCTGCGCTTGGAATCCACTCTGGCGTCCGCTTCACAGGCTTGGCTCGGAGGACTACTTCAGATGCGGCGCGAATGTGGTCAGGAGTGGTACCACAACAGCCACCGACGAAGTTGACTCCATAGTCCTTGATGAACCTGCCATGCCACTGGGCGAGCTCACGAGGCGACAGTGGATAGCATGTCTTGCCGTCGACAAGCTGGGGCAGTCCCGCGTTGGGCTGGACGCTGATGAGCTTGTTCGAGTTCCGACTCAGCCACTGGACGTGCGACGCCATCTCCAGCGGTCCAGTGGCGCAGTTGAGACCGATTGCAGTGATATCGTATGGATCGAGGATGGTTGCCGCCGCCGAGATGTCAGTGCCAAGTAGCATGGTACCGGTCGTCTCGATAGTGACCTGGACGATCACGGGGACTCGACGCCCCAGCTCCTTGAACACTTCCATGGTCGCGGCGACCGCACACTTCTTCTGGAGCGGGTCCTGGCAGGTCTCAACGATGATGAGATCAACGCCGCCCGCCATGAGTCCATGGACTTGACGCTTGTAACCCGCAAACATCTCATCCCAGGTGATGTGCCCGAGCGATGGGAGGCGAGTGCCGGGTCCGATCGAGCCAGCGACATATCGGGGTCGAGCTTCAGTGGTGAACTTACCCGCAGCCATTTTCGCGATGTATGCTGCCTCAGAGTTGAGTTCCTCGGTATCGTCCTGGAGACCAAACTCTGCGAGGACCCATGGGCTAGCACCGAACGTGTTGGTCTCGACGATGTCTGATCCTGCGGCGAAGTATCGGCTGTGGATCTCCTGTATCACATCTGGGCGAGTGAAGTTCAAGATCTCTGAACAGTTCTCAAGCCCGTCATAGTCCTTGAGTGGCAGGTTAAAGCCCTGGATCTGGGTTCCCATGCCACCGTCGAACAGGAGTACCCTGTCCTGCAACGCGTCAAGTATGCTCATTCAGTCTCCAAATTCGAACATTTCGTTGAGTACTTCAGACTCTGGTCTGGGGTGTGGTGCGATCTGGTCGCTCGGAGTCCAGAGGTGACCAGCTCCTTCGACCCAATAGACGAGTGCAAGGTTGTTACGCACAGACATCACGATGCCTGTGTCACTATGGCGCACTCTGTCGACCACGAGGTCACCCTTGCGGAACTCAGCCATCATAACTCCATAGACACCACAGGCCACTCACTGTCTCAGTATGAGACAATGATAATCTCTGATCTCAGAAGTACAACTACTGGACGAATATCTTCAGGAGAC
>Ga0209087_1001927_pt1 | contig 11995 bp, 20 predicted proteins | sample S_130805_EF_Meta_FD_187321 | JGI IMG/M metagenome (GOLD analysis project Ga0209087, IMG submission 187321) | Freshwater microbial communities from Lake Simoncouche, Canada to study carbon cycling - S_130805_EF_MetaG (SPAdes) (version 2) | ecosystem: Environmental > Aquatic > Freshwater > Lake ...
TTGATATCTGGCAAGCAAGAACCACCACATTATCTGGTTCTAACCTTGTAGATTACCAGCCATCCCCTTATAAATTATCAGCGCAATTGCTGGCAAAAATAAGGGGCATGATTGCCCATGCACTCGACCCTCGCAGCATGGTGGGCTAAATGCCAACACCAGCGATAACTACTCTTCGAACTACCTTAGCAACTGCTTTAGTAGATAACACTAGATGGCAGACATTTGCCTTTCCACCACCAGTTGTTCTTGCAAATTCAGTTATTGTCAGCCCAGATAACCCGTACTTGACTCCAAACAATAACTCACAAATTTCGATCAGTCCTTTTGCCAACTTCAAGCTGATCATCACATGCCCATTATTTGATAACGAAGGCAACTTGAATGGCATAGAAGATTTTGTGGTTCGAGTGTTTAACCTACTCGCTGCATCTTCTTTCACATATAATGTAAGCGCAATCAGTGCGCCTAGTGTTCTCAATGCTGCAAGCGGAGATTTGCTAAGCTGCGAGATGTCCGTAAGCATACTAACGAGTTGGGGATAACATGTCCGATATAGATAACGACAAAGCAAATGCGGAATGGCTCGTAAAAATCGGGCAGTCTGCAACAGCACCAGCACCAAAACCAGTCACTAAGAAAGATGAGGAATAATCATGGCACAGGGAATAGTAAATAAGGTTGGATTCAAGGTAGGTGCATCAGACCCTGCGTCAATCGATCTTAGCGCGTATGTAACAAGTTTTACATTGACACGATCAGCAGATCAGATCGAGACAACGGCTATGAACGATACAGGGCATCGTTATGTCACAGGGCTCGAGAACAATTCAATTACGGTTGAACTGATCAACGATGATGCAGCTTCTGCTGTACTACAAACAATGAACACATTATTCAAGTCCAACGCTTACTTCAAGTGTGCGTTGAACAGTTCAGTAGCAGGATCAGCAGCCAATCCATTTTACAGTGGGCTAATCTTGGTTGATTCGATTACTCCAATTAACGGAGCTGTCGCTGATCTAGGCGTACAGTCTTTGACTTTTCAGGTCTCAGGCGCAATCACAGTAACATCAACAGGTACATTCTAAACAACTAACAAAGGGGCAAATCATGGCACAGTTAAAAATTACATTTGCAGATGGAAAAGTAGTGCAAGGGGAAATCACTCCTCTTATCGAATACACATTCGAACAGCATTACAACATGGGGTTTCACAAATCTTTTCGTGAAGAAGAGCGTCAGACCCAAGTGTATTTTTTGGCTCATGAAGTTGTAAAAAGGTTAGGTGAGCCAGTAGATGCAAGGTTAGAAACTTTTATCGGCACTCTAAAAAGTGTTGAGGTATTAGATTCTGACCCTTTAGCTTAAAGCGAGATTTGCCCTTCACCTATCTGATCGCTCGACTGAGCATTAGATTGCAAATCCCGCCACAGCACTTATTAGAGCTAGACCCAATAATGCTCCAAGCCTTGTTGCAGGGTCTCAAAGATGAAGCAAGGGAGATAGAGAATGCCAGTAAGCGTAACGGGCGTAATCGCACTCCGTAAGGCTCTCAATGCCTATGCTCCAGACTTGGCTAAAGAACTAACTGCTGAGATTACAAAGTCTCTTAAAGTCATCCAAAAGGATGCTAGGGGGTTTGTGCCTAACAAGGCTCCAGCTGGTCTTTACAATTGGGAGTTTAATCCTAACCGTAAATTGACTGCTAAGAACTCTATGTTTAGAACATTCTCATCTGAGGGAGAACGAGTACGATTCTTCCCGCTTTACAACGCGTCTGAAGTTAAGCGTGGTATTGTCTATCGCACAGGTTATGGCAAGCCTAACTCAAAGGGATTTAGATCGTTGTTTCGCATTCGCAATAACTCAGCAGCTGGTGCAATCTATGAGACTGCTGGTCGTAAAAACCCTACAGGCGATCCAAGAAGCAAATCTAATAACCCTAACGCTGGTGCTAGATTCGTTCAACAAGGTGCGCTTTATGGTAAAAAGTCTAGTGCTGGAGATCTACGCGGTCGTGTCCTATTTCGTGCTTACGAGCAAGATGAAGGCAAGCAGACAGCAGCTATCTTTGCAGCCATTGAAAACACAAACATGAAATTTAATAAAAGAACTACTGTCAGCAGTGTTAAGGAATCAGCATGAGCAACATTTTAATTTCTCTTGCCGCTGAATTTACTGGCAATAAGGCTTTTAAGCAGGCAGACACAGCAGCCGATAAATTAGGTAAATCTGTTAAGAAACTGGCAGGTGCTTTTGGTCTAGCACTTGGAACTCAGCAGGTCGTAGCATTTGGCAAAGCATCAGTTAAGGCATTTGCAGCTGATGAAGCAGCAGCAGTCAAGCTCACAAAGGCAGTTGAAAATCTTGGTTTAGGTTTTGAAGATACTAGGATCAAACGATTTATCTCAGATTTAGAAGCATCTGCTGGTGTTGCAGATGATGTTCTTCGACCTGCATTTCAGTCTTTAATTTCTACTACAGGATCTGTTACTCAATCTCAAGATTTACTAAGCCTTGCTTTAGACATTTCAGCGGGCACAGGAGAAGATGCAGCCTCAGTTGCAAATGAACTAAGCAAAGCATATTTAGGACAGACTAAAGGTCTAGCCAAATATAATACAGGATTGACTAGAACTGAACTAGCAGCATCAGATTTTGCAACAATTCAAGCAAGATTGACAGATCAATACAAAGGTCAGAATGCAGCTCGCCTAGATACATACTCAGGCAAGGTCGGCGCACTTGGGGTTGCTTATGGCAATTTGCAAGAAACTGTCGGTGGTGCGCTAGTTGATTCTTTTATGAAACTTGCAGGCGATACAACTGTAGAAGATTTAACAAAAAGCGTTGATGATCTGGCACAAAGCCTTGCATCAGTTGTTGAACTAGCAGGAGCAGTTGCAACCCCATTTGTAGGACTTGCAAAATTGTTTAATGATGCCTCTGATGCTTATGTCAAATTGCTTTACAAAGTTACAGGCTCAGCTTATATGGGCGAAGTCAATGATCGTATTTATGGTGGGATTTATGCCACAAAGTATTTAGGCATAGAAGAAAAGGCTAACGCTGCTGCTCGCAAAAAGGCAGAAGAAGAAGCCAAAAAACGAGCTGCTGCCCTTGCTAAAATAATTGACGATCAAAAGAAGGCTCAAGAAAAGATCCTTAAAGATAAGAAGTTATCTGCCGCTATTGACAAAGCCAATCTTGCTCTTGGCAAAGGCACTGACATCTTTGACATCGAGAAAATCCAGCTAAATGCAGCCATGATTAATCAGGCTGAGCAACTGGGCAAAGCAACTACTCAATCTCAGGCTTTAATGATTGCCAGCGATGTAGCACGACTAAAGATCAAGCAGGATATTATCGCCCTTGAGGATGCTATTGCTTCTAAGGATGAGGCTCGCATTACTGCTGCTACTAAGCAGCTCAATGAGGATCTAAAAATCTTGGGAGTCTTGCAGAACCAGAACATTAAACTTGCTGATATTAAGACTATCCTTGAATCTCTATTGCCTAGAGACTTAATCAACCTTGCCAACCTTAATGAAGCCTTGCGCCTACTTGGGCTAATAAATCAGGCATCGACTGGATCTAAAACAATTCCAGCAACCACTGCTCCAACACCAGCACCAAGCATTGTTGGTCTAACTCCAGCAACTACGATCGCTGAGACTAATGCTAATGTTGCAGCACTTGGTGGTGTAATAACTCAGATCCAACCAAACTTGAAGGAATATACTCCAAACTCAGGAATGATCTCAGGCATCAGTCCTAATGGTCGAGAGTTTAACTTCACTGTAAATGTCAATACAGGCATTGGTGATCCTAACGCCATTGCAGAAGCTGTAACTCAAGTGATCCAAGATGCTGTAGATCGTGGCACTTTGCGAGGTGGAGCCTACTAATGTCATGGGTTTCAGAATGGCGAGTAACAGTAGGGGATGATGTCTATACGACCGTTACCTCTGTTTCTTTTGCGTCTGGACGCTTGGATATTGATCGACAAGCTACGGCAGGTTACTGCCAAGTAGAAATTATCAACACTACTGGGGCAGATTTCACGATCAATGTGACAGAGCCAGTAATTCTTGAACTAAAAAACTCAAGTGGTACTTATGTAACACTATTTACTGGAGAAGTATCAGACTTCAACATTGGAGTTAGAAGCCCAGATGAAGCAGGGTACATAACTACTGGCAAGATTCTAGGTATTGGCTCGCTGGCTAAACTGACTAAGGCGGTCTATAACACTGCCCTTGCTGAAGGCTTAGACGGCGCACAGATTGCAGCTATCTTGGGCAATGCCTTAAACCTTTCATGGGCAGAAGTAACCCCTACAGTCACATGGGATACCTACCCAGCAACAGTGACATGGGCTCAAGCAGAATCCTATATTGGCACTATTGACTCAGGCTTTTACACAATGATTCCAGTAGCAGCTAATGCTTCTGCTAAGTCTCAGACCCTTGCAGATCAGATTGCAACTAGCGCATTGGGAACCATATACGAATCCTCATCTGGACTGGTCAATTATGACGATGCGGATCATAGATCTAACTACCTTGCCACTTATGGTTTTACAAATATCGATGGATCTTTTGCAACTCCTAGCAGTATCCAGTCTCAGACTCAGATTGCTCGCATCCGCAATAGCTTGATTTATCGCTACTCAACAGCTTATGGATCGACTTACAGCACATCCGATTCAGACTCAATAGCTTCTTATGGATTATTTGAGCGTTCTGTCGATTCTAATATAAAAAACCTTGCAGACATTACTGACATTGCTACACGCGAGTTAAACCTTCGCAAAGACCCTAGCGCATCACTGGGAGCGATTACCTTTAGACTTGATAACCCAGACATTCCAAGTGTCATGCTTGACAGCCTTATTGGGGCGTTCTTCGGTCAGCCTATGCTTATCAATAACCTACCGACTAACTTATTCGGTGGGCAGTTTGATGGGTTTGTCGAGAATGTGGCACTTCGGGCAACACCTAGCTTTGTAGAGATTACGCTCTACATCTCAGCAACAGACTTCTCACTATCTACCACACAATGGGAAACAGTATTGCCAGCCTCACTAATTTGGACTGGCGTAAATGCTACACTTACATGGACAAATGCGACAGGAGCACTAACTTAAATGGCAACTAGTACAAACTACGGATGGGCAGAGCCAGATAACTCCAGCCTTGTTAAGAATGGTGCATCCGACATTCGCACACTTGGCAACGCCATTGACACTTCTGTTTGGAATGTTGGCTATGGTCAAGCAGGCAAGAACAAGATTATCAACGGAGATTTTGGAGTCTGGCAAAGAGGAACAACTTTTGCAGTCGGTGGCGGTAGCTATACTTGCGATCGTTTTAATGCCTACCATGATGCAACTGGCGCAACTAAAACAATCTCGCGCCAAGCCTTTACAGCAGGAACTGAATTAGGATCTAACGCGCTTTACTTTTTCCGTTATGCAGTAACAGTCGCGGGTACTGGCGGATCAAATCAAAACAATGTTGGAACTTCTATAGAGAATGTTCAGAACTTTGCTGGTCAAACTATGACAGTAAGTTTCTACGCGAAGGCAGATGCTACTCGCAGCGTTACTCCTAAAGTTACTCAAAACTTTGGTTCAGGCGGATCAGCTTCTGTTGCACAATCTGGCAGTGCTATCACTTTAACTACTTCATGGGCGCGTTACACTTCAACTTTCACAATGGGATCTATGAGCGGAAAAACCATTGGCACAAGCTCTTATGTGCAATTAGAGTTTTTGCTTCCGGGAACAGGAACATTCACAATAGATTTATGGGGAGTACAAGCAGAAATTGGATCTATTGCAACTCCCTTTGTTCCAGCAGGTGGTGGAAGCCCACAGGCTGAACTGGCTATGTGCCAGCGTTACTACTACCGCGCAACAGTCTCAACTTTTAATCAGGCTTTTTCTATGGGTCAATGCTATTCGACAACACAGGCTTTTGGAGTTGTGCCTTTTCCAGTAACAATGAGAACAAACCCAAGCGCGTTAGAACAAAGCGGAACAGCTACAGATTACAAATTGACAACGGCTATTTTTGGCGGTGCAAATTGCTCGGCAGTGCCTACCTTCAATGCTGCTAGTTATTCAAATGGTGTAGTTGTCTTCACTGTTGCTGCCGGTATTGTGGCAGGAAATGCGGTTGCTTTACAATCGGGAAGTGCAAATGGTTATTTAGGATGGAGTGCTGAACTATGACATACGTTGAACTTGGAGAAAATCTACAAGGCGTGATGATTTATGGGCGTGTAGATGATGACGGCTTAATGCGTGTTACCTGCACCGCTGATAATCCAGAGTATGTTGCTTGGTTAGATGAAGCCAAGATTAAGTAAGGCTGCTGCACAACTTCGGGAACAGTTTGATGACTCATTCCCAGATCGTGACCGCACATCGGATGGCTGGATCGGTGATACTCGACACGCAGCTCGCCCTAGCGATCATAATCCCGATGTTGATGGCTGGGTTCGTGCCATCGATGTTGATCGTGATCTCAGTGGTAGGGCTAAGCCAGACCTCATGCCAGATCTTGCAGATCAGATTCGTCTCCTATGCAAGTCTAAAAAAGAAAGACGCATTACCTACATTATCTTTGATGGTCGTATCGCCTCTAGCAAAAAGGGCTGGGCTTGGAGAACATACGAGGGCACTAACAAACACAACCACCACGCTCACATCTCGTTTGCGAAAGAAGCTGACGATGATGGGGCTTTTTTTCAAGTACCTATGTTAGGAGCCAGTAATGAATGAATTAAAGACAGCAGCAGGTTCATGGGCTAGAGCCTTCTTAGTAGCAGTTATCTCAATGGCAGCAGCAGGGGTCACAGATCCTAAAGCACTTATTGCAGCAGGCGTTGCCTCAATTCTTCCACCAGTTTTGCGATACCTAAACGCGAACGATACTGCTCTAGGCTTGAAGAAGTGACACAGCAAGACTTCTTCACTCTTTACATAGCAACCATTGGAATCATTGGTGGTCTATCAGGTTATGTAATTACTCATCTGCTTGGTGAAATCAAGCGACTCAATTCGCGTGTCGATGAGATCTACAACATACTTCTAGAGCGATAATTTTGTCATGGCAAGAAAAGCGACTAAGAATCTAGTTGAGCAGGATTACTCAGCTCTTGATGCTTATTGCATTGGGATGTATGAATTTGCTCAAAGTCTAAAACGAGCAGGCTTTGATGAGGAAACTGTTCTAGGCATCATCGTAGAAAGATCTGCTTATCCTGCATGGATCTTGCCAGATCCAATCGAACCAGAACGGTTCGGTGATTACGAAGATGAGGATGATGATTAAAAAACGCTATCTAGTGATATCGGATCTACAGATTCCTTATCATCACGAGCAAGCCATTAAAAATCTAATCAAGTTAGTAAAGCGCGAGAAGTTTGATCTTGTATTGAACACAGGAGATGAACTGGACATGCAATCGCAGTCCAAGTGGGCTAAAGGTACGCACCTAGAATATGAGGGGCAATTAGATGCCGATAGAAGTCTGGCTCAAAGCATTCTCTGGGACTTGGGAACCACCGACATCACTAGATCCAACCACACAGATCGTCTTTACCACACTCTCGTTAGAGGAGCTCCTAGCCTCATCGGACTTCCAGAACTCGAATATTCCCGCTTTATGGGTTTCAATGACTTGGGGATTCGTTTTCATAAAAAGCCATTTGAATTCCATAAAGGTTGGGTCTTAGTACATGGAGACGAAGGATCCATGAACACTAATGCTGGACTAACAGCTCTTGGTCTAGCGCGTAAGTTTGGTAAGTCTGTAGTTTGTGGTCACACCCATAGAGCAGGTATCAGTGCCTTCACAGAGGGCATAGGAGCCTCATACAGGACTTTATGGGGCTTAGAGGCTGGGAATGTCATGGACAAGAAGAAAGCCTCTTATTTAAAGGCTGGTAGTGCTAATTGGCAAATGAGCGTGGCAGTCATTGAAACGCACGGAGATCGCGTGTCCCCAATGCTTGTGCCTATAAACAAGGACGGTTCATTTACTCTTTACGGCAGACTTTACGCTTAGAAATCGTTATCGTTTCGTTACCTAAATGTGCTTGACCATGCGCTACCAGCGTGAGACTCTAATTCTGTAAGCGATCAAGGGCATCGCTACAGATAGGTACAAAAATGAAGATCACAGCAAAAGACTTTGATGCACTAACGGATACAGCTATGGGCTGGAAAGGTAATGACTGGGAAATCCAGTCAGATCGTTTCTTGGATAAAGTTTCTTTTGATTGGGCTGTCTGCTATTGGGTAGATTCAGCAGCAGCTTTGATCCTAGCTCGAACATTCCTAGAAGATAACGGTCATGAGTTTGAAGAATCATACGATGACAATATGGAGTCTTATATTCTACTTACCAACTATGACATGTACGAAATGGCGGTGAGCGCATAATGGCTACCATCGAGGTTTATTACGCACCAGTAGTTGAGAAGTATTACTGCCTATATTGCAGTTTTGACATGACAGAAACAATGGTCTGCACAGATTGTAACGAGTATAAAAGCGCGGTTACATTGGAAGAATTTATCGAAATGAATGGGCATTATCCAAAGCTAAGGGCGGTCAAGTAATGAGCAACCAAGATAAAATGTTGTTGATCTGTATCGTAGGAATCTTTATTAGTATGAGTGTTGTAGCCTTTGATGCGTATAGACTCGGTAAAGAGCGAGGTATTCGTGAGGGTTGGCATCGAGGTCGATCCCTAAGCAGACAGGAATTCTGGGAAGAATGAAATATCAGGAGATTTTACAAAGTGCCAGCGACATCGTGCAAGATCGTGGTCTCAACGACTACGGTCATCCAGCTGATAACATGCAACACGCCGCAATGCTCATCTCAGCATACTTACAAATGCCAGTCATGGACTATCAAGTGTGCGCCATCCTTGCACTTGTCAAACTTGCGAGAGCAACCACTGGAAACCCAGATAAAGCCGATAACTACATCGATGGAGCAGCTTACATTGCTCTAATGGGGCAGTTGGCAACAGAGGAGAATGAACTGTATGTTTAATTTGGACGAATACACCACAGTTAGAGAAAGAGTCATCGAATTCTGGAAAAGGAATCCTAATGGTCGTATTGAAACTGAGATACTTGAATGGTCTGATAAGCGTTTTATCGTTGCTGCAAGGCTTTATAGAAATGTGGAAGATGCAAAGCCATTCTCCACTGGTCTTGCAAATGAGGTTATTACAGACAAAGGTGTTAATAAAGATTTTGCTCTGGAAAACGGTGCTACTTCAGCGATTGGCATCGCATGTGCTAACGCAAATATCGGAATAGATAAGCACAAAGCCAGTCGTGAGGAGATGCAAAAGGTAGTAGCACAAAAGCCTGCTAAGCCTGCTGTTGCAGATGTTCAAGACTACTGGACTACTCCAGTCAATGAATACATGAAGGTAGTAGATGCACCACAAACTCTGGAAAAAGCAATAGAGAATGTAGCTGCAATCATCGGTACATCTGAAGCTGCTGAAGTGCCGCAATGTGCGCATGGCAGCATGGTTTGGAAAACTGGACACAGCACAAAGACTGGCAAGGACTGGGCTGCTTATCAATGCACAGCTCTAGGACATGCAGGTTATGAGGGCAAATGCCCTGCAATTTGGTATGAGATCAATAGCGCAGGAAAATGGCAACCACAGAAAGCGAGAGTATAATGGGAAGCGTTGGAATTAAAATCAATGGTGAATGGCTTGACCTAATGTCAGCCTTTATCGCTTGTCAGCTGTGCAATGAGCCAGTTCAGATACGCGACTTAGCAGATATCTCATCTGATTCAGTAAATGGCATTGTTACATGGCAATGCGCTAAGTGTAAAGCAGTTAATGGCTAGTCAAGCTCGTAAGCACAGAGGTTTTCGCACAGAGCGAGTTGTTGCACAGTACCTATCGACTGTGTGGGCAGGCGCATGTGTGGGAAGGGGTAGTGGCAAGGATATTGTCAATGTACCGTTTGATGTTGAAGTCAAAGCCCGCGCTGGATTTCAACCACTTGCATACATTAAACAATTGAAAGCTCGGACAGCCATTTCGGGGGAATTAGGCTTCGGAGTTATTAGACTCAACGGACAAGGTGAAGATGCTAGTGAGTATGCCTGCATCATCCGACTTGAGGATCTATTGCCACTACTCATATTAAAGTACGGTCACTTAGACAAAGAACCTACAGAAGCAGATATTGACCGTTGTTCTGGATGTGGGTCATACATGATAAGGAAGTGTCTTACTTGCCAGCCTACGATTACAGATGCGACAAATGCAATCTCAATCAAGAAGTCACTCATGGATTCGACCATCGACCAATAGTGCCATGTCCATACTGCAATCGATCAATGAAGAAAGTTATAGCTGCAACTCCTACTATCTTAAAGGGCAAGGGCTTTTACTCAACCGATAACCGATAAAGATTGGGGGTCAGTAATGCAACACGCCGATCTGACCAGCACTTATACAAATGAATTTGACACAGGCGGTACGCTTCTTGCAGCAGAGCCCTTCAGGGGCTCAGCCCGAGCCCGTAAGGGAAAGGCTCGGGGGGTGCTAGCAGTTGCTATTGGGATACTGCTATGCACTATGCCGAGTGCAGGTAGCTCTGACATAGCTGTTAATAAATACATTGATTACAAGACTTATGCTTTATATCTATTAGACTTTAACTATAAAGAACATAAGTGTTTAACTATATTATGGGGCAAAGAATCAGCATGGAATCCATTAGCTTCTAATGGTTCTCACTATGGAATACCTCAAGGTAAGAGTGAGTGGTTAAGAGAGCAGGATGGTTGGACTCAGGTAGTATGGGGTCTTAACTATATTGGCAATCGCTACGGCGAACCATGCCAAGCCCTCAATCACTGGAGACTCTACAATTGGCATTAGAGAATATAAACCATAGAAGATACAGGGTACATAAGCAACAGGTATTCAAAAGAGATGGACGCATCTGTGCCATTTGCAATACAGATGAAGGCGATATGCACATTGATCACATCATTCCAAGAGTAGCTGGTGGAGATCACTCATTAGAAAATCTGCGGGTGCTTTGTGCTGCCTGCAACCTACGCAAGGGCTCACGCTCAGATCGTGTTTTTTTAGGACGCACGGCTACCCCCTCTGCCTCTCCTGCCTCTCTCTCTCCGACTGAGTCCAGACCGATGCTGGACAGTCCTTTTAAGAACCGACCGAATCCGAATCAATGACAACTAAAACCAAACGATCCAAGAAGCTTGTGGGGAATTTGAAACCCCGCCTACATTCGCCATTCCTAAAAGGTAAAACTCGCGGCGATGAGGTTGCTGAGTTAGCAGAAAAGATTGGGCAGCCTTTGTTGGCGTGGCAGAAACTGATCTTGGACGATATGTGCGGCATCGATAAGGATTCGATGTTCATTCGTAAGACCAGCCTGCTTTTGATCGCTCGTCAGTCTGGAAAGAGCCATCTTGCACGAATGCGCTGTTTAGCGGGCTTATTCTGCTTCGGTGAGAAGGACATCTTGATCATGTCCTCTAATAGAGCTATGGCAATGAAGTCTTTTAACATCATGGCTGACATCATCGAGCGAAACGACTTCTTGAGAGTTCAACTTAAAGATGGAGACATCAAGAAAGGTATTCGCAGGACTAATGGCGATGAACGCATCATCCTTGCCTCTGGAGCGCAGCTAGAGGTAGCAGCGGCAACTTCGGACGGCGCGCGCGGCAGGTCAAGCGATTTCTTATGGATCGATGAATTGCGTGAGGTCTCAGAAGCCGCAATGGACGCTGCAAAAAGCGTAACCCTTGCAAGAATTAACAGCCAGCGTTTATTTACTTCGAATGCTGGAGATGCGTTCTCAAAAGTGCTTAATGATCTGCACGACTCTTGTAAGCACTACCCGCCTAAGTCTTTAGGTTATTACGAATACTCAGCACCAGAGTTCTGTGAC
>Ga0209087_1001929_pt1 | contig 11991 bp, 10 predicted proteins | sample S_130805_EF_Meta_FD_187321 | JGI IMG/M metagenome (GOLD analysis project Ga0209087, IMG submission 187321) | Freshwater microbial communities from Lake Simoncouche, Canada to study carbon cycling - S_130805_EF_MetaG (SPAdes) (version 2) | ecosystem: Environmental > Aquatic > Freshwater > Lake ...
TGAATAAAAGTTCAAAATAGCTAAATTGCAAAAAACAAATTCTGGACTTTTGAAAAACCTTTTTCGAAGAACTTTTTGAAAAAACAACTTTTCCTTTTTTCAAAATTTTCAAGACTTTTTATTTTGAGATTTTTTATAAAAGAATTTAGCAATTTTGAATAAAGTTCAAAATAACTAAGTTATTTTGAATAAAAGTTCAAAATAGCTAAATTTTGTATATTTATAATTTATAATGAGTAATTGTAAATATAACTGTGATTGTAAATATAACTGTGATAATTGTTCTATTCATACTAATTCAAAACAAATATATAATAGACATCTATTAACTATACGCCATAAAGAAATCCATGAATCAAACAAATTCATATATAGTTGTAATATTTGTAATAAAAAATTTAAAGGAAAAAACGGCGTTTGGCATCATTCAAAGAAATGCATAAAGCATTCAGAACCAGAATCAGAATCAGAACCAGAACCAATCAACGAACAAAATATAAAAGAACAACTAAATACGATGACCAATATGCTAATAGATATCAAGGAAAATGCGCAACCAACCACCGCAATAACAAACAATCAAAATAATCAGAATTATAATGTAAACCTTTTTCTCAATGAACACTGTAATAACGCAAAGAATTTCATGGATATGATTAATGGTATTAAGTTAGATACTGAATATCATGAATATATTTCAAGCGCCGATTATGTGAATACAATTGTCCGTCTCATAAAAACCGAACTAGATAAAATACCCATCGCTGAACGACCAATTCACTGTATAAAGAATGAAGACGAGAACCAACAAATACTTCATATAAGACACGATAATAGATGGAAAAAAGAAACAGAGTTAGAATGGACACAACAAATACATAATTATTATATAGATGACGAGGATGAACCGTCAGAAGAAGATAAAAAAATAATATTTTATGCTCTAAAACAAATGGAAGATAATATAATAGAGCAAATTCAACTATTATATCAACATACAAAAAAAATGAGACCAACTATCCGCGAATACAAAACAGAGATGGATTATATTCCAAATAAAATGAGAATCATAAAGTGTTTATTGGAACAAGTCAATGTATCAAGAGAAGAATTGAACAAAATAATTGATGAAGCATATACACAATTACAATCCCAGCTGACTAACCGCACATTATAGACCGTTCAAATGAGAAATAGCGAATGGATTACCTTTCAACTGAGATAACATATCCGGATTTGTTCTATCTAATTGAATATTTGAATATAGTGCGTTTTGAGCAACCGAAGATTGTTGACCCATAGTTCCAATAGATGGTGTTTGCCTAGGCATGGTTGGGTCTAGAGCGCGAGTATTTTTTTGCCAATCGTCTTTTGCCTTTCCAGTCATATTTATATCACCAGAATATAGCCCCATATTTCCACTAGGCGTATAAGAAGCAATCGTAGATGATTTCAAGTCGTTGTTGCGTTGGTTATATTCTGCGTCGTAAGTTCGCGATTCTTTTACTCGCGCACTACCTGCGCCAGTGTAATCAATATTTTGGGTCATTCTGTTATTGATTGCACATTGGTTACCAGCGACTTCATATGCTCCACCGCGTTGACTTCTATCAATAAACAAATGACCCTTGGAATCTTCCGTTGTTTCTTTTATGGTGGTTCCAGGTCTATCAGCAGGGTTAAATACATATGAATTGGATACAGTGGTTCCAGGGTTTTGGTAAGGACGTAATGTACCAATAGTATTCTCGCGACGAGATGGTCGAAGAGCATCTAACAACGGAGCAACTACTGCTCCAATGGCGCTTCCAAAAGAACCAAAATACGTTTCTTGATCATTCACAGAACGATTGTTTTGATATATCATCTTTGACTTGTATCCATAATCGGATTCATTACCACCACTTGCGCCAGTTCGATAGGCAGGAGCAAGTGGAACAGCACCTAAATCAATGTGTTTTGAAGGCATATATTCCCCGTCAATAAAAGCACCTGCAGAAGCACCGACACCCCCTGCACCACCAACATATTCTCTTGCGGTTTCATGTCTCGCAACATCTTTTAAAACGTTAATTGCGCGACTGGTTGGAGCGATGGTCCCGCCAGTGGTTGTAAATAGTCGTTCTGGACCTAATTCGAAAGAAGTTTCCACACGATTCTTTTCCATTTGTCCTAAAATACCTCGACTTGCGATTGCAGATCCAGCTGGACCTTCATGTCCATATAACCCAATACCACCAGATTTCTGATGATTTGCAACACGTAATTCATCGACCGTTCGAGGTAAGTACATATCTCTCGCCATAAGTCCAGAATTATACCCACCAACACCTTCATTGCCAAATCCAACGCCTATACCTGGAGCGACATTTTGTTCAGCAAAAGGTTTCACATTTGACATTTTATTGGACGGATTCACACGCGATTGATAAAAATCGGACATGTTAGGGGCACCATTGGCTAATTGACAATTTTCTTGAGGAGCAAATAAAGGTGCGCGTTCAGTCTTACTAATAATTTGAGAACCAGACCCTACATAATTATCCATAATACTTTCATTTGAATTTGCGCCGGTTCGAATAGTTCTTAAATGACTTCCAAAGAAAGGAGCCATATTGTTGTGTTGAAAGTAGTCGGACCCCACTTTTTCACCAGTTAATGAAACATATTGAGAACTTGCAGGATTGGGTACTTGACTGCTAAACATATTGCTATTTTGTCCAGAGGTTCCGCCCAATATAGACATTTTCGAATTAGGATTAAAATATTTATCAGTATATACACCCTGTCCATCGAATTTGTTTACAGTAGACAATTGACTGGTTAAATCGTTCTCTGCGTTTTTAATAGGATACTCTTGCGGAAAGTTAGTGTTTGGAACATCAATATTCGGCAGATATTTGTTTTCATTATCGCCTGTTCTCTGACTAAATGTTTCCGTTTTTTTTTGATTATTCATTATAAAAAGGCCAGCCAAAGCGACCATTGGAATTGCCAGTTCAGCCATAAGGTATACTTAATATAGAATAGTAAAATAAATTATATTGGTAGTATTATTTATTTTTTATACGAATCAAAAATCAATACTTAATTCAATTTCTAATAGGATAAACATCCACGCGTTCAACAGTGGAAACATTCGGTACTCGTGGAACATAACTATCTTTCTCTAAAATTCGCGTTTGAACATTCCAGTTAAACTGGCGTTCACAATTATCTTGTGGATTTATCCAAGGATATTCCCACCGATTATTTTCAACTACTCTATACATCCAAGCAGGATGGGTTGCTCTAGATTCATCGATAAACGGTTTTGCGTTATCATAAACATATGGATCTGACTCAGTCATATGATCAAAATAGTCATTTACTTTTTCAAGATCTCTGTTTAATTTACGGGTTAATCCGCGAAAATCGCTTTCAAGATTGATTGCGTTTGTACACAAGTTTGCGCCCCATCCTTGTAAACGTAGTTGTGGGTCCAATTGAAAAGGAACAGTGGTTCCATTACCAGGTTTGTTTAAATAATAACTTTCGGCAAATGTACTTTCTTGTAATTCTTTTTTGATTCTTATAGGGTCATCGTGAAATCTAGTAAATGCCATGATTATATTATAATAGGTTATTTTATAGATATAAAATAATAATTCATAAAAATGTATAAAAAGAAAGAATAATAATGTATATATGTTCTCGCTCAAATTTCCTGATACAGTCATACAAATAAATGACGACACGCCTAAAATATGTCTAAATATGATTGTGAAAAATGAAAGCAAAATTATTTTGAGATTGTTAGATTCTATAATAAAAATATTGGATGGTTATTGTATATGTGATACAGGAAGCACTGATAATACAATCGAAATCATTACAGAATATTTCAAAAAACATAATATACCCGGAAAAATAGTCCAAGAACCATTCAAGGATTTTGGTTATAATAGAACGTTTGCGCTGAATGCTGCAGCGGAAATGCCAAATATGGATTATCTTTTATTACTAGATGCGGATATGATTTTAACGGGTTCGTATTTGAAACCGGAGAACATAAGACAATTTAAAAGGGGATTAACGAAAGATTTTTATCATGTGTGTCAAGGTTCTCAAACTTATTTTTATAAGAACGTAAGACTTGTGAAAAACTACCGAAATTTTTCTTATTGGGGGGTTACACATGAATATGTGAAATCACCGGAGAACGCAGAATCAGGTTTTTTTGAGAACAGTCAATTGTTTATTGATGATATTGGAGATGGTGGAGCAAAGACAGATAAATTTGAGAGAGACATTCGTTTATTGACAAAAGGATTGGAAGAAAATCCGGATAATGACCGATATACTTTTTATTTGGCAAATAGTATGAAGGACGCAGGACAGTATGATAAAGCAATCGAGATGTATAGGAATCGAATTCGAATTGGCGGTTGGGTGGAAGAAGTATGGTATAGTTATTATAATATTGGTAAATGTTATGTGACAAAAGGCGAAATGGAAAAGGCGATTTGCGTTTGGATGGAGGGGTATGAATATTATCCAAAGAGATTAGAGGCGTTATACGAAATCGTGAAACATTATAGGCTTCATGGTAAGAATAAATTGGCATATTTGTATTATACTATTGCTGATAAATCGAGAACAAAATGGGGTGCTTCTTCCGAATATTTATTTTTACAAAAGGATATTTATGATTACAAATTGGATTATGAAATGTCGATTGTAGGATATTATGCAAATGATGACAATTATGATTTAAACAAAATAAATATGAAAGTATTAAATGATCCACATATTGATGACTCGACAACAAAAAATGTTCTCAATAACTACAAATTTTATTCAAAAAAGATTATCGAGCATAACAAACCGTTGTCCAAACAACATATGGATGTTTTACAAAACGCGACAAAGTCATTAAAGATAACGGAATCTGGTGAATATGTTACAAGCACCCCGTCAATTACCACACGAGGAAACCATCTTATAATAAATGTGAGATATGTGAATTATAGGATTGATGATAATGGAAATTATGTGAACCAAGAAAAAATTCAAACGAGAAACGCAATTGCTATTATTGATATATCTGGTCCAATATGGAAAAATGTCCAAGAATTTGAATTGAAATATGACGAAACATTGGATGATCGATATGTAGGGTTAGAAGATATCCGAATTTTCAATGACGATAATATTATTTATTATAATTCAAATAGAGGTCTTTCACTAGGAAATATGGGTATTGAACATGGAATAATCGATTTATCAAAAGAGTCAACGCGCAAGCAAAGATGCTTGAAAAAGGAAAATCAACACACAATTGAAAAGAATTGGGTGCTTATTCCATCAAACACCAAAACCGAAACCGAAACCGACAACCAAAAAGCAATTTATAATTGGTCACCAAAATTAAATATAGGAGATATCATAGAGGAAGACTTTGTAGAAACCCATCAAATAAAAACACCAGTTCTGTTTAAGCATTTGAGAGGTTCAACGAATGGTGTTATTATAAAAGGCGAGATTTGGTTAATTTGTCATACAGTATCATATGAAGATCGTCGGTATTATTATCATATGGTTGTTGTATTAGATAAGAATACGTTTGAGTTGAAAAAATATACACCATTCTTTACGTTTGAAGGCGAGAAGGTGGAATATACGTTAGGATTTAATTATTTAGAGGATGATGATACTATTTTGATAGGATATAGTGTGTATGACAAGAGTACTAAATATATGAACATTCCGCGAGAATATTTCGAAAATAACATGATTTCATATGAATAAAAAATAGATATATACTATAATGGTGGAAGTGGTTAATGAAGAATATCATATTAAAACCATGAAATCAATCGTATGGATACTAATTATTGTTATAGTGGCATGTATATTTCTTTTCAAAAGGTTATATGGTGATTCGCCCGCACTAGGTAAGCGTGATATAATGCCAATATTACAAAATACATTAGTATGTACAATATTGGTAATATTGTTTTATGGTCATGAAGAAATACCTATTCGTAGAGTTATAATCATTGCTTTTATAATTGGTCTCATTTTACTTATAATATCTGTATTGCGATTTGTAGTAACTGGACCATGGCTAGTAATGTTTGGAAAAACGGAAACAACGGTTGGCATGAGAAATAGCATAAAAGATAGGTTTAGTTCGATAGCAAATGTTTTCAAGAAGAAATCATAAACCACACCATAAACCACACCATAAACCACACCATAAACCAGAAGAAACCAACTACAACCCCATCTTAAATAGGATTATATGGTGATCCTTTACACCGTGCGTAACTCACTCTATGCCATTGAGTAATTCCATGATTCAAGATACCTTCAAGATGTGCTTTTGTACCATACCCCATATTACTATTGATTTTATAGTGGTCACTTAAAACAGGATATTCTTCACATAATTCATGTATATAATTATCGCGGGCACATTTCGCTAATATAGAGGCAGCAGCAATCGCCACATATTTATTATCACCACCTTCGATGGTTTCATGTGGAATAGTGAATAAGGTCTCTGTATCATTATCAAAGACAGAATATGGTTTAAAATCATTACCGTCTACTAATAACATGGTTTTATTATCAATTATATTAGGATTAATACCGAGTGTCTCAATAATTTGTTTAATACATTCATGCATGCCTTGAAACACTGCTTGACGAATATTAATTTTATCAATGACATCATGTTCAATCGAATGGATTGCCCAAGCAGCCGAATGCTCTTTGATATAGTCTGAAAGTTCGTTCATTTTTTTCTTGTTTTTTATTTTTTTACTATCTTTGATATCAGGATTATGGAAGAGTGATGGATCTTCTGGGAGAACAACGGCGGCGACATATAGACGTCCAAATAGCGGTCCACGACCGGCTTCATCGATGCCAATTTCAAATTTGTTTTCAGGATTATATTTTAGAGAAAGCATTTATATATTATCATTTCTTTCATATAGGAATCAATTTTATTATATTACAACATAATATAATGAAATTATTGAAATATGTAAAAAAAAATATAATTAGTGTAGTTATCATATTAGCAATAGTTATAATAGGAATCATTCAATATATGAATATAGATGAAGGACTTGTGTATGTAGATGGTACATATAATACAGATACACAAAAAGTAGTGATTGGGCCTCAACCAGGTAAAGATGGTGAGGATTTACTTATTGCCGAATTAGTATTATTTGGTGCAGATGGTAAAATAGACTATGACGCTTCAGTTAGTGGGGGTATAGATAATGATTCAAACGGATATGATAAGTTAAAGGATTCAGATAAAGATACATCATTTCGTTCAAAAGATAGAAACGCAACGCTAACAATCACGCCGAAAATTCAGTCAGCAAAAATCACTAAAATAGTAATTCGAAATAATAAAGATGTCTCACATCGATTGAAGACGTATAAATTGTCTATCGTAAGAAATAATGGTAGCGTATTTTATATAAAAAATTTAGATGAATTATCCAATTTATTTACATCTCCGTATCTGGAAGAGATTATAATAAGTTGAAATCTGAATTTACATATGTAAAAACAGAAGAAAATATTTATATATAGTATAATGAAGACTAATTTTAGGAAATTACTTAATAAAAACAATATTTTATATGTACTATCCGTTATTCTAATAGTTATAATCGGATATAACATATTTGTTTATTTGAAAAATGGATTAAACGGTTTAAATTTGAATGAAGGATTGATTCCAATTGTCACGAATAGACCAACGAATGTAGCTCGTCAAAAATTTGTAATAATACAACCGGTATCTACACCTAACGTAGGTAGAGAATGGTTAAATATAAATGAAGTCACTTTATACGATCCAAACGATAAGGTTATACCATATACTGCAGTATCGTCTAATGGTATTTATTATGGCATGAGTTGGTTTGATGTGCCGAGTTTATACGATCGTAACAATGATACAATGTATGTAGGAGGACAACCTGGGACAATTTTATCACTTACCCCTATTAATTCAAAAAAAATCATTTCAAAAATAGTTATTAAAAATCGTCAAGATTGTTGTCAGGACCGTCTTAAAGCATTTGATTTAGTTCTTACAGAAGCAAATCATGATAATACGTTGGCATCATTTCCATTAAGCAGTGCTGAAGGCCTATATGATGAGAGTAAAAAATATACACATACATTTACAATGCCTGAGTATGATAATGAAATAGCAAATATTATAATTGGACAAAGTATCTAAGTTCCTTGAAGCAATGGTGTAAATATATAAAGAATAAATTTATATTGTAAAATTATTGCAAATTTAGCCAAAAATAAGAAAAAAATGTGGCATTTTACGTTTATTGTGGTATTATGAGAGATAGTGAAATAATACAACAAAAGTACAAAATATAATATTTAGATATAATATAAATGGGAATTACTTCTAGAAAATTTTGGAATAGTAGTACTATGCTATGGATAGTATCTTTAATTTTAATAATTACAATAGTATATCATTTTCTCGATTGTTTTAATATAATAGAAGGTGGTACTGATGGTCCGAATAGTACTGCTGAACCTGGTAGTACTCCTCCTCCTACTCCTGATCCTTCTATTACTAATCTTTCTACGACAACACTAGTAAAGATACAAGCATTACCAGCAAATGAAGCTTGGCCAGAGTGGTTAAATATACACGAAGTCACGTTATATGATTCGGACCCCGCCAACCCCGGTGCAAAGAAGATACCATATACTGCAACATGTTCGAATGGTATATACGGAGGTTGGTGGTGGTGGGTTGGTACACAGAAATTATATGATGGAGATGACAATACTATGTTTCATTCAGGTAATGTTGGCGCAACTTTAACACTTTTTTGTACAGATGCTAAAGTTAAAGCAATACGTATTGTAAATCGCAAAGACTGTTGCGATTGGAGACTTGGTAGATATAAATTACTTGTTACAACACCCTCACGAACTGAAGAGAAACCTGTTTTCTCGTTTAATTTAATAGACGCACCCGGTTTATATGCAGGAGGTGGAACAAATTTTACACATACTTTTACAAACATAGGTGATTATTAAAAGCCATGTTTTTACATGTAAGCAAAGATATTTATTTCATTGTCTTATCATAAATTGTAATTTTATGTAATGTTTTATGTTTCATAAAAATATCTTTAGCATAAATTCAATTAAACATATATAAAAAATAATATATTTTCCTCATATAGAATATATTATTGCGATGAAATTCAAATTAGATGTATTTACAATATTTATAATTATATTGACATTTTTAGTATTATTTACATTGTTGAATAAATGGTTTATTTGCAAACCAAGGGAAACGTTTATTGATTTCAATAAACAGGGAAATCAGAATTCATATATTTCTATATATATTCCACAATATAGCACAGATACCAACCGAAGGGTAATTCAATTATATGACAATTTATACTTTGATAAGAAAAATGGAGTAGTATTAGAAATAGATGGTACTCAAACGACAACAACGGCTGCTGACACAACCGGACAAACAATAGCGAAAATACATATAATACCTAGAAATGGAAATGGAAATATATATACAACATATCAGTCAGTAAAAATAGGTGAGAATATTAGTTCAATTGATACCACTGAAAGTCTAATAACTACTACAAGCTCTTTATATAATCAGTATACATATAAAACAAATACACTAATAACTGATGGAAATTATAAATATCAATATTTTTACTATTCAATGAATACACAAACATTTATACATTTATTTAAATATCCAGTCGCTTCAACTGCTGGAGGGTCTAATAAATTAGAGCATATAAAATCATACATATTAAATCCTAGTGATGGACTAATTGAAGCAGTAAGCGCAACACTTATTGGTACCCCCATACCAGATGAAACCGCGCCTCTTTCCAGCTTTGTACATACCGACGCAAATGCAAATGATACGACCTTAAAATTGCCAAAATATATTAATGGAAATGTTGATGTATATAAAATTACTGCTTCAGTTTTATATGATATTTCAAATGGATATGTGATTTTGAAAGATGACGCCGCAACCGTAACATCCGAGCCAACATTAACAATATATGACCGTACAGGTAATGTTATAGTTGAACCAGCTATAAAGCCGAAATTGGAATCGATAGCAAATCTTACTGTTTTCATGTGTTCTAATAAAAATAAAACAAGCGGCTTGGTTTTAGTAACATCTTATATGACAAATACAATAATATCTGTAATTTCACATACAGCAGATAAGAAGTATCAAATTATTGCAACAAAACGATTTAATAAAATGAGAGTAGTTACTGATTCAGTCAGTGATATAGATACACCTTCGCCTGTAACATCTTCGCCTGTAACACCTTCTCCTGCGTCGACGACAAAGCCTAATGATAATTTTAATAAATGGAATGACCAGTATAAGATACCTGATACAGGATGTGGAAATGACCCTACATGTTGGTACTGGTATTTTAAAACGTTACCAAGTTTTACAAGTAAAACAGATACGGCAGATTTTTTCTCAGATGATTATTTTTTAAAGACGGAAGCAGTTCCACCAGTTTGTCCACAATGTCCAAATTGTCCAAGTAGTGGCGGAGCATGTACAAGCTGTGGCGGAAATGGAGGTTCCGGAACAAACGCATGTTCAAATATCAATTTACAATTAACACAAGTTGCTCCGGGTAGATACCAAGATAATTTGAAAAATGTATATATCGCTTATAGTGATAACTCTGGGAATACAAAATATATATTACAAGGTACTTCAACAGCAACCACAGCTGCAATCGCAACAACGACTCCTAGTGCTTCTGCTTCAGGAGGAAATATAACTGCAGTCGATAAAAATGGACAATTTATAACTACTGCAGACCCAAATACAGTTGGTGGTGGTCTTACAATGTCAGCTATGAGTTTAGATCAAGCAGGAACATCTTTATTCAACAATACTGCAGGAGTAGCAAATAATGTAATAAATACTGCTGGTGGTGTTGTTGGTACAGCCGGAGATCTTGCTTATAGTACAGGTAGTGGTGCAGTGAATTTATTAAAAGATACAGGTAGTGGCGCAGTGAATTTATTAAAAGATACAGGTAGTGGCGCAGTGAATTTATTAAAAGACGCCGGACGCGGTGTAGCTAATTTAGGACAAGGTAGTTTATCGCAACAGCAGCAACAGCAAGACAATGGTAAATCGGGTCCTATTATAGACTCGCAGAATGGTTCTACATCAGATAAAACATTTGGACGAATGCAAGGTCAAACTCCTGTAGATAACTACTCATATTACGGAGCATTACAGTCAAAGGGTGGTAACTTTATGCCAGTAACTGCCGATTTTAGTTCATTTAGAAAATAAAAAGTTATATAGTTTTTATTATACACGTCACCATTATATAATAATTTTATAATATATTATATAATATAAAAATGCAATTCAATAATTGTATATCGGTTAGACCAAATACTTATGGAACATATGTAGGACCAACTGGTCCAACTGGACCAACAGGACCAACGGGCCCCACTGGACCAATAGGCACAGGACCAACCGGACCAACAGGACCAACTGGACCTACTGGACCCACTGGACCCACTGGACCCACTGGACCCACTGGACCTACCGGACCCACTGGACCCACTGGACCTACTGGATTTACAGGACCAACTGGACCAACTGGACCTAGTAGATGGGGGATTTATAATGACGATATATATTATTCAAATGGTAATGTTGGTGTACGTATAAATATGCCACAATATCCACTAGATGTATCTGGAACAACGAATATTAGAGGCAATTTGATTGTTTATAATGATATATCATTGAATGGAAATCTAATAGTAGGACAAACAGTATATGCAAATAAAAATATGGGTATAGGAAGGGATCCACAATATCCACTAGATGTATCTGGAACAACAAATATTCGAGGCAATTTGAATGTTACAAAT
>Ga0209087_1001930_pt1 | contig 11986 bp, 13 predicted proteins | sample S_130805_EF_Meta_FD_187321 | JGI IMG/M metagenome (GOLD analysis project Ga0209087, IMG submission 187321) | Freshwater microbial communities from Lake Simoncouche, Canada to study carbon cycling - S_130805_EF_MetaG (SPAdes) (version 2) | ecosystem: Environmental > Aquatic > Freshwater > Lake ...
TCGTTAGGGATATGTGGTTGACAGGATTTGATGCACCCTGTCTGGCGACGATGTATGTAGATAAACCGATGCAGGGGGCGAACCTGGCCCAGGCGATTGCCCGCGTCAACAGGGTGTTCAAGGACAAACCAGGCGGTCTGGTGGTTGATTACATCGGCATCGCCCCCCAACTCAAGGAGGCCCTGGCGACCTACACGGCAGCGAAGGGCAAAGGACAACCGACCATTGATACCAGTGAGGCGCTGCGGATTCTCAAGGAGAAAATCCAGGTTGCCCGTGACATCCTTCACCCCATCGATTGGAGCGGATTCAGGGAACCCAAAGCAGCGATGGCACTGTTGCCGAACTGCCTGGATCACATCCTGAAACTACCAGATGGCAAGCAGCGCTATTGCGACACCGTGCTGGCGATGACCAAAGCGTTTGCCCTATGCGGAACCCTTGATGAAGCAATGGCCCTCAATGATGAGGTGACTTTCCTTCAGGCGATTCGGGCACCCCTAATCAAAGGAGACGAAGAAGATGGAGATGGTCGTGCTCCTAAAAATGTTGATTTTGAGTTGCGGCAACTGCTCTTTGATGCCCTGATCGCCGATGGAATCACAGACATCTTCAAGGTCGCAGGTCTACAAAAACCAGATATTAGTATCCTCTCCGATCCGTTCCTGGCAGAAGTCAGCAAGATCCCCCAGAAGAACTTGGCGGTTGAACTACTGCAGCGGTTGCTAAGGGAAGAAGTTCAGACCCGCTTCAAGACCAACGTGGTCAAGCAGAAGCGGTTCAGCGAACTGCTCCAGGCATCCCTGAACAAATACGCCAACCGCTGCATTGAGGCGGCACAGGTGATCGAGGAACTAATTGCGATGGCAAAGCAGTTCCGTGATGAGGCTGAGAAAGTCGAAGCAATGGGGTTGTCGGTTGCTGAGGTTGCCTTCTACGACGCCTTGGCGAACAACCAATCAGCACAAGACCTGATGGGCGATGAGATTTTAATGAAGATGGCACGGGAACTGGCCCAAAAACTGCGGGGCAACCTCAGCATCGATTGGCAATACAAGGAAAATGTGCGAGCGAAACTGCGAACAATGATCAAGGCACTGCTGAAACGCTACAAGTATCCGCCTGATCAAGAGGTGGCGGCGATTGAGTTGGTGATTCAACAGACAGAGACGATTTCCGAGGAATGGGCGAGGGATGCCGATCCGATCGCCGCTTTTCGAGGCTCCAGTCCCGGCGGCGGCGCCACCGCCCGGCTCCTGGCGGAGCGCCAGGCTGAGCGGCAGCGGCAGGGTTGATGGCTAGCCGCTGGCTGCTCGACACCTCCGCTCTGCTGGCCCTGCGCGATAACGAAGCGGGTGCGGAGCATGTGGCCGCCCTGCTCCGGCAGGCCATCGACGGTCAGAGCATGGTGCTGGCTTGCTTCATGAGCAGCATGGAGGTGCTCTATCGGGTCTGGAAGGACGAGAACGAACGGCAGGCCCGCCTCGCTGATGCCCAGCTGCAGTCGCTACCGATCCGCTGGGTGGCCGCCGGCCCCCCATTGTTGGAGCGGGCCGCCGCCATCAAGGCCCCTCCATGGGCGTACGCCCATGGAGGGCCGAACCTGGGATCTGCAGCATGACTATGAACACCCACTCTCAATCGGCCTGGACCGATAAAGGGCTCACGTCAAAGAGATGCAGTGGCAAGGCATTAAAAAAACCGGCATATTGAATGTTATCTGCTACTGGTGTTAACGTCCAAAAACGACCTGAAATTATCAAGTCATCCAAGAGCGCAGCAGATCGGCCAGCACCAGACCATCGAGGGAGAAGAGACCGGCACCGCAGGTGATCAGCACCAAACACATCACCACATACATGGCGGCCTTCTCCCAGCTGGGCGGCTCACCGACGCCCATCGGTCCGGCGTAGTCGCCTTCGGGAATCTGGTAGGGATCGGGGGAGATGAACGGGATACCGGAGACCAGCTCCAACACCATGGCGTAAGTCATCGACACCAGGATCGCGAGGGCCGCCAGGGGGGTGAGCAGTCCGGGAATCAGAGCGATCCCGGCACCCCACATCGAGGCTGCCGAAAGGAAGCACAGCCACTCCGGCGTCTTCATGGCCATGGCCCAGGTCTTGAGGTTGCGCAGCTTCGGCCAGCCGTGACGGATGAAGGCCACCCCCACGAACAGCCGCAGCACCAACAGGGCTAGACCCGATGCCAGGGAGAAGACGGTCGGGACGAGTAAGTTGACGATCTTGAGGTCCATCGAAGGCCGCGCCCGGCCAGTAGCAAAACCAACTGATTCTGGTGTTGTTTTAACGTTCAACCGGCCAGGCAACCTCGGCATTCACCCAGCGAAATCAACTCCAGCGAAATCAACGATGCGCAAGGGATGCCGCCAGAGCGGCAACGGGCCGATCGGGATGGGCGACAAGGTGCCCCGACCACCCAACGCCCTGGCACCAAACCCGGCGGGCGCAATCGCAGCCATGGGCACGCATGCATGACGGGGGATGCCAGCTCACTCCCCTGCACGCAATGACCTCAAGCACAGCCGCTCAGCCGTCCACAGGGAGCAGCTGCAACCACTACACACGCCCGGGTCACGGCGCGGTTGAGATCTGCCTGTTCAAAGAGGTCTGCGACGTCGTGCCGACTCGCCGCATGGCCCTTGATCTCGCCTGGAACTCAACCCTGCGACAGCTGCAGCTGATGGCCATCTGGATCCGCCAGCTGCAGGGCCCGCGTCGCCCCGATGAAGGCCGCCTGATCCTTCAGCTCGACGATCCCCGGCGAGATCAGCCGCCCACCTAAGGCCTCGGCCAGATCGGCGATGGCGTGCAGATCCGCCACCTCCAGCCGCAGCTGCCAGTGGGCCAGATCCTGGATGCCCTGATCGGCCGGAATGGGCCTACCCAGCCTGGCTCCGGGGCCAGGATCAAGAATTTCAGTGAGCTCCAGCACTTCGGCGCCGATCATCAGGCGCAAAAGCTTGAAGCGTGCACCGGGAAGACCCACCAGCTCGCCGTAGGGTCCTCCCTCCAGAATCAGGGCATCGCCATGGCGCTCGAAACCCAGAGCGTTCACAAAGAAGCCAGCGCTGGCTTCCACGTCACCTGTGCTGAAGCCGATGCTCCTGAGATGGGGGGGACCATGGCTGGCTGGAAGGAAGCGAGAAATGGGACTGAGGTATTCAAGGGAGGGCGGCGGTCTTTTCTGCATTTAGGTGCGCTATCTTGGCCCTGTAAATTGCATTAATAAGCGCGTTTCTTTGGAATTCCGTTGCCACACTAATATCCTTAAAGGGGTAGTCGGTGCCTGGCATGACGTGATCAGCACCCATGTCCAAAAGAGATCATGCTGACAGCACAAGCCCCCATCGACCAGCCAGACCCCAGAAACTAGGGTACTGGGGTTTGCATTCCATCGTCTCTTCCCCGCCCCCACCAACCCCATGACCAGTTCCAATCCCTTGGCCGGAAAGGCCCTCTCGACTTTGCTGCAAGGCAAGGTCGCCATCGTTACCGGTGGTAACAGTGGTATCGGTAAATCCATCGTCGAGTACTTAGCTGAACTCGGCGCCAAAGTGGTGATCGACTACCGCTCCCACCCTGAAAGCACTGAAGCGCTGGAGCAAGAGATTGGTGCCTATGGAGGCAGTAGCTACGGAGTGCAGGCCGATGTGAGCCAGTTGGATGAGCTGCAGCGCCTCGTGGACCTCACCGTGGCCAAATACGGCCGCCTTGATGTGATGGTCAACAATGCCGGCATCGAAACGCGCACTTCGATCCTCACCACGACCCCGGACAACTTCGACAAGGTGCTGGATGTCAATCTACGTAGTGTCTTTTTCGCCACCCAGTTTGCCGCCAAGCAGATGATCGCCCAGGGGGGCGGCGGCCGCATCATCAACATCTCCTCGGTGCATGAGGACTGGCCCATGCCCGAAAACACCCCCTATTGCTGTGCCAAGGGCGGCGTCCGCATGCTCACCCGCACCGCAGCCCTGGAGCTGGCCCCCCACGGCATCACGATCGTCAACGTCGGCCCCGGCGCCGTGGCCACTCCGATCAACGATTCCACTATGAACAACCCAGAGATGCTCGCCAAGCTCAATGCCGCCATTCCCATGGGCCGCATGGCCCAGCCCGAGGAGATCGCCAAGGTCGTGGGTTTTCTTGCCAGCGATGCCGCCAGCTACATCACAGCCGCGACGATCTTTGCCGATGGTGGACTGATGCACTGCAGCCCTGGTCTCTGAGCCGATAGGCCCGCTGCGGAAAGGCGGCCGATCCCAGTCTCAGGCCGCCGCCGCTGGCTCCTGGGGCTGGGGCGCAGCCGAATCCTCCACCCATTCAGCCCGCTCCAGGCCCACCTCAACGCCCATGTGCTGGTCCTGCCGGCCGGTGATCAACAGGCCGGCCCGCTGGCCGGTGGCAATCCTCCATAGCCACTTGGTCAGCAGGGTGAGGCGATTCTCAGCGGCCGGCATGAAGGCCAGGTGGGCCAGTCCCCAGAGCAGCCAGCCGAAGGGGCCGGTCAACTTAAGGCCGCGCAGATCGGCCACAGCAAACAGGGGTCCGATCATCGCCATGCTGCCGAAATCAAACCAACGGAAGCTGTTCTGGCGTTCACCCGTCAACTGGGCCAGCAGATCCAGGGCAACCCAGCCCCCCATCTGCACGGCCGGTCCGGCCATGCCCGGCAGGAGATTGCCATCAACGGTGTGCTATTAGGAGCAGAGGTCCCCCACCACCCGGATCTCTGGATGACCTGGAATCGAGAAGTCGGGCTCGACTACCACCCGCCCGCCTCGATCAACCGTGCATCCACTGCGATCGGCCAGCAGCTTGCCGAGATGGGAAAGGGCGCACCCCTGCCGTCCAGCAAATGGTGGCGGCCTCCAACACCCGCTGGGCCGGTGTACCCGCAGGCGGATCCTTGAAGGCCACGGTGAGACGACCCGCCTCCATGCTTTGCACCCGGCCCCCCAGGACCAGCTCCACACCCCTGGAGATCAGGTAATCGCCGGCAGCCTTGGAGAGCTCCGGCGCCATTGCCCGCAGCACCCGATCACCGGGATCCACCAGGGTCACCTGGCAGACCTCTGGATCCAGCTGGCGGAAATCGCGGCTGGTAGCGTGCTCTATCAAATCGTTGAGGGCTCCGGCCAGCTCATAGCCGGAGGGACCACCACCGACCACCACCACGGACTGCAGGAAGCGCCGGCGCTCAGGATCCGGGGTCTGCTCCGCTTCCTCCAAGGCTCATAGCATCTGTTGACGGATCTCGTCGGAGTACTCAAGGATCTTCATCGGTGGCGCCAGTTGACGCCACTCCTCGTGGCCGAGATAGGTGGTGCCGGAACCGGTGGCCAGGATCAGGCTGTCGTATCGCAGGCGGCGGTCGTTGAACACCACCTCCTGGGCGTCGGGATCGAGATCAACCACCTCCCCGAGCAGCACCTGCACATTGGACGCCTTGGCCAGCAACAACCGCAGGGACGTGGCCACATCTGCCTCGGACACCTGGCCGGAGGCCACCTGATAAAACAACGGCTGGGAGAGGTTGAAGTTGCGTTTGTCCACCAAGGTCACCCGCACGGGCTTGCCGGCGAGCCGTTGGGCCGCCTTGAGCCCGGCAAAGCCTCCGCCCACAACACAACTTGAGACCAGCTCTTCATCACGGCCTCGCTCGGCTCCAGCTCAAGGAAGAATCGTTCCTTCGCAATGGATTCACTCGCCAAAATGCCAGCAAGTTAGTGGCAAACCCGATCGTCAGGTCGTGCCCGGCCAGAAGGCCAAGACCTTCCCCCCATTCCCTAAATGCTCAAGGCCCATGAGGTCGCCATCGCCTAAGCACCGGTCCACACTCTCGAAGCGATGAAAACCTGGGCCCTACCCTCAGCCACGTCTTGGGCGCCACGAACTGGAGCCGAAGAAAGCCCAACCCATGCGGGAGCAAAAACAACTTTGCAACAAAGAAACACAGACACAGGGGGAGGCCATCAAGTCTGGGCAAGGTTAGGAGGCACACCGAAGCCAGGGCCCGATGCAGCTGCTGCTGCCACCGCTCAACGACCACAACTTGCCCTGGATGGACACAATCCATCCGATCGTGGTTCACTTCGTTAACGCCATGGCTGTAATCAGCGTGGTTTTCGACTTTATCGGCGTTGTGATGCGGCGACCCAATCTGTTTGAGGTCAGCTTCTGGAACTTGCTGTTCGCTACGATGGCTATCTTCGTGGCGATCATCTTCGGTCAGGTGGAAGCCGATCTGGCGAATCCCTACGGCGCCTCCCGTTCAATCCTCGACCTGCACATCTACACCCCCAACAATCGCGAAGCCCACGATCGCCTCGTCTACCGCTGGATCGAAAGCCTCAAGGCTGTGGAAGCCGACCCCCTGACCGTGGTGTCCAAAGCAGCTCCCACCCATCCGCGTGGTGAGGCCCCCCTGTCGGTGATTGGTGGCGCCTGCGGCACCTGCCGCATGGGTTCGGATCCAGCCACCTCGGTGCTGAACCTGGAAGGCCGTAGCCATGAAGTACACAACCTCTGGATCGTCGATGCCAGCACCTTGCCCTCCTGTCCGTCCGTGGGCATCGGCCTGACGGTGATCGCCAATGCTCTGCGGATCGGCGAAGCGCTGAAGGCATCTTTATGACATCCCCATCCCCCTACGGCGACGAGATCGACGCCATCAGCCCCTCCGAAACCCGGCGCATGGCTGAGCGCGACCACTGCGTCGTGCCATGGCCCCTCTGGGGCAGCTACCTGAGCGAACGCCAGTGGGGCACGGTGCGCGAGGACTACTCCGCCGATGGCGACGCCTGGACCTCCTTCCCCCACGACCATGCCCGCTCCCGCGTCTACCGCTGGGGCGAGGATGGACTGCTGGGACTCTGCGATGAACAGTGCCGCCTTTGCTTTTCGGTGGCTCTCTGGAATGGTGCCGATCCGATCCTCAAGGAGCGACCCTTTGGGCTCGGCAACCCGGAAGGCAACCATGGCGAAGACATCAAGGACTACTTCTTCCATCTCGCCAACACTCCCACCCACAGCTTCATGCGGGGGCTCTACAAGTACCCGCAGCGAGCCTTTCCCTACGAGAGCCTGATCGAGGAAAACGGCCGCCGCGGTCGCGACCAGCCCGAGTACGAACTGATTGACACGGGCATTTTCAACGAGAACCGCTACTTCGATGTCGTCATCGAATACGCCAAGGCGAGTCCGGAAGATCTGCTGATCCGAATCAAAGCCACCAACCGCGGTCCCGAAGCGGCACCCCTCACCCTGATGCCCAGCCTGTGGCTTCGCAACACGTGGCGCTGGGGCTATCCCGATGAAATCGAGCGACACATCGCCCTGGCCGCCGGATCGGACCACGATCCCAGCAGCAGCGCCGTCATTACCGATGCCATCCCCCATCTAGGGGTTTATCAACTCGACTGTCAGGAGCCAGGAACCTGGATCTTCACCGACAACGAAACCAACAGCGAGCGCCTCTGGGGCCAGCCCAACCCCACCCCCTTCCAGAAGGATGGCTTCCATCGCCACGTGATTAACGGCGAGGCCGGAGCGGTGAATCCAGCGCTGCGGGGGAGCAAGACCGCCAGGGTTGTCCATCGCACCGTAGCCGCCGGCGAGGAATGGGTGGTGGAGCTGCGCCTACGCCGCGTCGATGGCACGCCAACGGACGCCAAGCCTCCCTTCTCTGACGAGTTCGCGACGATCTTCGCCGACCGCGAGCGTGAGTGGCTGGACTACTACGAACATCGCCTGAACGGTTTGAGCGAGGACGACCGGCGCATCATCCTGGCCGGCAGCGCTGGCCTGCTGTGGGGCAAGAAGTATTACGGATGGAGCGTGATGCGCTGGCTGGAGGGTGACCCCACCGGTACCCCTCCCCCCGCCGAACGCCGGCACAGCCAGAACGCCTACTGGAAACGGCTTCATGCCCACGACGTGATCTCGATGCCGGACTGCTGGGAGTACCCCTACTTCTGTCAGTGGGATCTGATGTTCCACTCCGTGGCCTTCGCCCTCTTCGATCCGGCCGTGGCCAAGGAGCAGTGCATGCTGCTGCGCAAACCCCACTACACCGCCCCCAACGCCCAGACTCCCGCCTACGAATGGGCCCTCTCCGATCCCAATCCGCCGATTGGCGCCTGGGCGGCGATGCGCATCTATCAGATCGATCGGAAGCACACCGACGCCCCCGATCTTGACTTCCTGCGAGCAGCCCTGCGCAAGCTGATCCTGGAATACGGCTGGTGGGCCAACCGCAACGATCGCTCCGGCGACAACATCTTTGAGGGTGGTTTCCTGGGCCTCGACAACATCGCCGTGTTTGATCGGCGCTTCCCCCTCGCCGACGGCAGCATCATCGAGCAGTGCGATGGCACCGCCTGGATGGCCTCCCTCAGTCTCAACCTGCTTCAGATCTCCGTTGAACTGAGCCGCGAAGAGCCTGAATACGCCGACATCTGCGAACGTTTTGTTGTGGATTTCGTGCAGTTAGCGATCGGCCTCAACAACCCCTCCGATCGCGACTACCTCAACTGGGACGAAGAAGATGGCTTCTACTACGACGTGATCAAACGTCCCGACGGCAGTGTCGACTACCTGCGTACCCGGTCGCTCTCGGGCCTGGTGCCCCTGCTGGCGGTGCAGAGCTTCGACGTCGACACCGTACAACGCCTGCCCATGCTCGACGTCAACAACTCCCTGGCGTGGTTCACCCATGAGCACACCACGCCCTCCTGGATTGTGAACAACCTTGGAATCTGGAATAACGACCGAGTGCTGTTCACCCTCGTCCCCAAAGAACACTTACGGCGCATCTGCGAACGCCTCTTTGACGAGGAGGAGTTTCTCTCTCCCTACGGCATTCGCTCCCTCTCCAAGGTGTATGAAAAGCACCCTTACAGCTATACCGAGGGCAGCCAAAGCCAGACCCTCACCTACAGCCCGGCCGACAGCCCAGTGGCCATGTTCGGCGGCAACTCCAACTGGCGTGGTCCGGTGTGGATGCCGATGAACTTCCTGTTGATTGAATCCCTACAAAAATTTGCCCATTTCTATGGTGACAGCTTTAAAGTGGAGTTCCCCACCCGCTCCGACAACTGGCTCAACCTTTGGCAGGTGTCCTTAGAGCTGGAGAAGCGGCTGGTGGCGATCTTCCGCCGCGATGACCAGGGCCACCGCCCCTTCAACGGTGCAGTGGAGACGTTCCAGAAGGATCCCCACTGGCGCGATCTGATCCTGTTCTATGAATACTTTCACGGCGACAATGGCAGCGGTGTCGGCGCCTCCCACCAGACCGGGTGGAGCGTATTGGTTTGCAAGATGATCAACCAACTCTCCCTTTACCCCGACGGCTGAGTCCGCCTGGTTTCAACCCCGCGATCCCTCAACCTGGGGCAGCCAGTCGCCCCGCTCCAGCACCAGCACCTTCAGTCCCGTGGGCGCCAGGTATGGCGCCGCCCACTTCCGCCTGCGCCAGCAGGACTTCGAAGAACTGGCCCACTTCGAGGGCACCTCGCCAGCCTGGCCCCTGCGCTACGCCGATTTCGAGCCCTGGTACCAGAAGGCGGAAGAGATGTATCACGTGCACGGCCAGCGCGGTGAGGATCCCACCGAGCCGCCCTGCAGCGGCCCCTATCCCCATCCGCCGGTGGCCCATGAATCCCGCATGCAGAAGTTGGTGGATGACCTGCGCTCCGCCGGTCTTCATCCCTTCCACGCCCCCAGCGGCGTCATGCTCGATGAGGCCAACCTGGCCTTCAGCCGCTGCCGCAAATGCAACTGCAACTGCTGCGATGGCTTCCCCTGCCTGGTGCACGCCAAATCCGATGCGGAGGTGCTGGGTATGCGGCCGGCCCTGGCCGCCCCTAATGTGTCGCTGCTGACCCGATCCCAGGTGAAGCGCCTGGTCACCGATGAATCAGGGCGAACGGTGAAGGCGGTGGAGCTGGAGCGCGACGGCGAACCGCTGAAGGTCAGTGGGAATGTGGTGGTGGTCAGCTGTGGCGCCGCCAACAGCGCCCGGTTGCTGCTGATGTCAGCCAACGACAGCCATCCCCGCGGCCTGGCCAAAGGCTCCGATCAAGTGGGCCGCCACTACATGTTCCACAACAGCAAGGCGATGGTGGCCCGGGCCCACGAGCCCAACCCCACCGTGTTCCAGAAAACGGTGTCGATCAAAGACTGGTACCTCGGAGATGCCGACTTCGACTACCCGATGGGCAACATCCAAATGACGGGTAAGACCAATCGCCGAACACGCGATCGACTTCTGGGTTTCCAGCGAGGATCTTCCCGATCCCGACTACCGGGTAACCCTGACCGGCACAGGTCAGATCCAGCTGAGTTACACCCCCAACAACCTCACTGGCTCGACGCTTCTGTTGCGCCGTTTGGAGGGAATGCTCGATCGCCTGTATCTGCGCAACCACCTGGTGGAACGCCAGATTTACATCGCCAACAACATGGGCATCGCCGCCGTGGGCCACCAAGCCGGCACCTGTCGCTTCGGCAGCGATCCGGCCAGCTCGGTGCTGGATCTAAATTGCAAAGCCCACGAACTCGACAATCTCTATGTCGTCGATACCAGCATCATGCCTACCATCGGGGCCGTGAATCCCTCACTCACGGCCATCGCCAATGCCCTGCGGGTCGGCACCCATCTGGCCGAGCGACTGAAAGGTTGAGCCAGCCACTGTGGGGATTGCCGCGTCACACAAGCCACGGGCACCGGTGAGCGGGATGCCGCCAAGGAGATGGCAGCAGACCTCAGCGGTGCCCACCAGAAGACCATCGGCGCTGACAAGAACTACGACACGTAAGGGTTCGTGGCTGAGATGAGGCGGCTGGGCGTCACTGCGCACGTGGCACAGAACACCGCCCGCAGCGGCGGTTCATAGATCGATGGCCGCACAACCCGTCACGTGGGCTATGCCAAGTCGATCAATGCCCGCCGGGGGATCGAAAAGGTGTTTGGTTGGATCTAGGCGCAGCCTTCTGCGCAGGAGTGGCCCGTGATGGAGGCGGCATGAACAGCCTGTTGCCCAGGGGTGTGCCCAAAAGAGAACAACCAATGCCTTGCAGACAGGCCAACGATGCCGAAATCGGGCTGTTTTCGGACTTGATCGGCGTCGATTCGGCTTTTTGAGCCAGAAATCAGCTCATGGCTGTGGAAAACTGGCCCACGGGCTGGTTTTTCTGCAAACCCTTAGGGCCACCTTGAGTCCATAAGCGCCCAAGAATAAGTCGCGTTTAGTCATGGTAGCCTCTAGAAGCCTTGACACAACTAAGGTAATTAGAGGATTGCAAATCCTTTATCCCCAGTTCGAATCTGGGTGCCGCCTAAGAATTTTTTATGTCATGGCGAAGCAACTTCCCGTGGAATGGTGTAACTCCAGTCGAGTAGCTTCGGCATTGCCTGGGCTGACGGCACGCCTCCTTTGCACCAGTGGAAGAACGATACGATCAACTGGTATCAGCAGTTACAGAATTAGTGGTCGATCCGCTTGGCATTTGAACAACTGTTGCAAGGTGTTGTGGAGTTGGGCTACTAACGAAACTGGCAAACGCCGTAGGCCAAAGCGGTGTTCACCTGCACCTGCCAGCAGTTGCCGCAGGTGGCCGAAGCTGGCCGAAGGTTTGGGGACCTTGCTGAAGATCGAAGGCGTCGAACCCGCGAACATCTTTGCCATCCATGGCCAAGGAGCCGCCCCATGAGCGCCGCGAAACTCCCCAACCCATCTAGCTGGCAGCCTGCTGCCCTTAATGGCGGCTGGATCTATCGCGACCGGATCGAGCACGCCGCTCAAGGCCGGCTTGTAACTGACTTTTACGCTGCGCGTTATCCCCACAGCGGCCGAGATACTTGGCAGCGGCGCCTGGAAGGCGGCGAAATCTGGCGCCATGATCTGCCGCTGCTTGCCGATGCCGTCCTGGCCCGGGGCGATCGGCTGGCCTGGCATCGC
>Ga0209087_1001932_pt1 | contig 11985 bp, 10 predicted proteins | sample S_130805_EF_Meta_FD_187321 | JGI IMG/M metagenome (GOLD analysis project Ga0209087, IMG submission 187321) | Freshwater microbial communities from Lake Simoncouche, Canada to study carbon cycling - S_130805_EF_MetaG (SPAdes) (version 2) | ecosystem: Environmental > Aquatic > Freshwater > Lake ...
TTAGCAGTTGAGTTAAGTGCTCATGAGAGAATTTTCCGGTTTTAGCCTGTCGCCAAACTTTAATAATTCCAATCAAAATCACGAGGTTTAAAATTCCGACTAGATATAAGAACAAGGTTGAAACTGATGCACCAATTATTCCGCCAGTCTCAGCAAAATCTTTTTGAAACTTTGTTGCCTGTTTTGCAGCGAAGGCAATACCAACTGATAATGCTAAAACAATTGTGGAGTGGCCGAGGGAGAAAAATAATCCAACTCCTAGGGGCTTCTTTCCCTTAGCTAACATCAAGCGAGTTGTGTCATCAATTGCTGCAATATGGTCGGCATCAAAGGCGTGACGTAATCCAAACGAGTAGGCGAGGGCGCCAGCTCCAGCATAAATCAGAGCGCCGGAACCATCTGTGAGCGAGCTATAAGCCGGGTTTGAGTTGTAGTGGATAAATAAGCCCCAACCAGCAACATGCAAAAATACGACAACTGAGATAACTCCGAACAAGGCAGGCAACTCTTCTCTAGAAAAGCGAAGATGCTCGCGAAGTTGGGTTTTTTTGCTCACACCATATTTTATTGCAAACGGTTCGCATCTGCAAATAAGGCAAAGTTGTTGGTACTGTGTCGTTATGAAGTTAATAAAATCAAGAGCGCAAGTATTAGCAACATTTTTAGTAGTTCTGCTCACATTTTTTATTCAAAATCCAATCGCTCAAGCTCATACAAATTTAGTCAGTGGCTCACCGGCAGCAGGTGTAGTTGTTGATCTCTGGCCAACTAAAGTGGTTTTAGAGTTTGATGAGCAGTTACAAAATATTGGTGGCGAGAAAGCAAATTTCGTTGTAATTAACAACGCGGTCGGGGATCAAGTAAGTGAAACCGATGAGGCTATTGAAGGTAACACCATTTCGGTGACGCTCTCACCTAATGAAATTAAGGGACCAGTTCTAGTTTTTTATCATGTGGTGTCAGCAGATGGTCATCCAGTGGAGGGTGAGTACAAGTTCACTTTCGGAGAAGGTGAAGTAACTGCTGAGGGAGTAACTGACATTGAAAAGAGTAATTTTCCAATTGGGATTTATTTGGCCTCAGGCCTATTCATTACTACTGGATTATTTTTCGCAATTTACTCATACCGCCGCAGAAATTTGAATTAAAAAAGCACCCCAGCGTTAACTAGGGTGCTTTTTTATTTAGTTCTTATAGATCGTAGTAAAGCTCAAACTCTGCTGGATGTGGACGCAAGCGAACATAATCAACCTCTTGCTTGCGCTTGAAGTCAATCCAAGTATCGATTAGATCCTTAGTAAATACACCACCGCGAGTTAAGAAATCATTATCTTTTTCAAGATTGTTCAGAACTGCATCTAGTGAGCCTGGAACCTGTGGAATAGCGGCAGCTTCTGCTCCCTCTAATTCATACAGATCCTTATCAACTGGCTTTGGTGGCTCGATCTTGTTTGCAATTCCATCAAGACCTGCCATCAACATCGCAGCAAATGCTAGATACGGATTAGATGATGGATCTGGGCAACGGAACTCAATGCGCTTTGCCTTTGGATTCGATCCAGTAATTGGAATACGAATACAAGCAGAGCGATTTCGAGCTGAGTAAACCAAGTTAACTGGTGCTTCATACCCTGGTACTAAGCGCTTATATGAGTTAACAGTTGGGTTGGTAAATGCTAGAAGTGATGGTGCATGCTTTAGCAAGCCACCGATATACCAACGAGCAACATCAGATAGATCACCATATCCATCGCCCCAGAACAATGGCTTGCCATCTTTCCAAAGTGATTGGTGCACGTGCATACCTGAACCGTTATCACCAAATAATGGTTTTGGCATAAAGGTTGCAGTCTTACCAGCTGCCCAGGCGGTGTTCTTAATGATGTATTTAAACTTCATTAACTCATCACCTGCAGTTAAAATATCGCTGAAGCGATAATTAATTTCCATTTGCCCTGCAGTTCCTACCTCATGGTGAGCACGCTCAACTAGTAAGCCAACTTTGCCAAGGTTCATCACCATCTCATCGCGAAGATCTGCGAATTGATCAGTAGGTGAAACTGGGAAGTAGCCGCCTTTAATTCTGGTGCGATAACCACGGTTTGGTGTGCCATCTGCATCTGATTCGATACCAGTGTTCCAAGCACCCTCATAAGAATCAACATGGTGGAAAGCTTGGTTCATTCCAGTTTCGAATCTAACGCTATCGAATACATAGAACTCAGCCTCTGGTGCAAACAATGCCGTATCGGCAATGCCAGTGCTGCGCATGAACTCAACAGCTTTAGCAACTACACCGCGTGGGTCTCTTGAATAAGCAGTGTCATCACTTGGGTTGTGAACAGAGAAGAGAATAATTAAGGTTTTTTCTTTGCGGAATGGATCAAGATATGCAGAGGATGGAACTGGCAGTAACTTCATATCTGATTCATGAATTGATTGGAAACCTCTGATTGAGGAACCATCAAACATCAAACCATCTTTAAATACGTTCTCATCAAAAGATTCAACCGGCACATTGAAGTGATGCTGAATACCAGGTAAATCAATAAATCTTACGTCGATCAACTTCACATCATTTTTCTTGATGTAATCGAAGATCTCAGATGAATTCTTAAACATCTATTCTCCTATGAGTTTATATCGCTGAAAGGAGGGCCACATTGCACCGCTTCAGATAGGTAAAACTTAGTAGATAACAATGAAAAAGCAGTAAAGACCGTGTTACATCTATGTTTCCTAGGCTAGGTAGACAGTAGGGTTGCCCGCATGGTTTTCGAAAAAGGACCCACAGAACTGCCAGAGGCCTCCCTGGGCCGACGAGTTTTAGCCTTGGCGATCGATTGGACTATGTCGCGGCTGATCTCTGGCCTACTCAATCCCTATCTCTTTATTAACAATGATTTTTCAACCTTGTTCATTTTCTTTCTGGAGGTTGCATTTTTTACCATCGTTTTTCAAGCATCAGCTGGTCAAAGAATCTTAGGAATTAAAGTTGTGACTTGGCCAGATCTAGGACGAGTAGCACCAAAAAAAATTGTGCTACGTACGTTACTAATCTGTTTAGTGATCCCAGCTGTATTTACAAAAGAGGGCCGACCACTTCACAATTTCTTAACCCAAAGCCAAACTATTAAAGCAATTTAACCACTTACTTTATCTACGTGGCATCCTGGCATTGCCTGGCATTGGACCCTTTGGCATTGGCAGATTTAAACCACCAACTGAGCGAAGGCGAGCACGTACTTCCCGAAGTTGAGAGGTATTTAGCTTCTTAGGCAATTTCTTTAAATGCTTTTGTAGTTTGCGAATTGAGACCTGATCTTGACCATCACCAACATAAACCTCAGTAATTGGCACTCCAGATAAAAAGCGTTCCATCTTTCGTTTCTCATCTTGCATTAGGGAGCGAACGGCAAAACCACCTTCACCAACCAGGATAATTCCAGCTTTACCAGAAACGCGGTGAACCATATCTTGGTCACGATTAACATTAACTGCCGGAGTGGTTACAAAACCGCGGCGGATTGACATCAGCACACTTGCACCAGCGCCAATTTGGCCTTCAATAGATGAGAAGGCGGCAGTATTTGCAAATCTGGTGAATAAAAAGAATGCAGCTAAAAATCCAAGCGGTGTTGATAAAAAGCCGGCATAGATTGGATGGCCTAAGTTATTTCCAATAATTACACCAAAGACCACAATTAAAACAAAGACTAATAAACACCAAACCAGAGCTAAGGGGGAGTCGCCTTTAACTAATTTAAATGCATCCTTTAGAACTGCAAGCTGTGATTGTTTTTCTGGGGCAGCACCTTTTACTGGGGCTTCCTCAGTTTTCTTTTTTCTGCCGAACATATCTCTCCCTTATTTAACTGCTCTGGCAGCCATCGCCTGGTTATACAGACGACCTGCTCGATAGCTAGAACGTACCAATGGACCACTCATAACACCAAGAAATCCTATTTCTTCCGCCTCTTTACTCAACTCCACAAACTCATTTGGCTTAACCCAACGGATAACTGGATGATGCTTGGCAGTTGGCCGTAGGTATTGCGTAATGGTGATCAAATCGCATCCGGCATCTCTTAGATCTTGAAGTGCTTGGGTTACCTCTTCGCGAGTTTCGCCCATTCCTAAAATTAAATTTGATTTTGTGATTAACCCAAAATCTCTTGCTTGGGTAATTACATTAAGAGATCTTTCATATCTAAATGCAGGTCTGATCTCTTTAAAAATTCTCGGTACAGTTTCAAGATTATGCGCAAAAACCTCTGGCCTAGTTTCAAAGACCTGATTTAACAACTCTGGATTACCACTGAAATCAGGGGCTAACATTTCAACACCAACACCAGGATTTAAGGCATGCACTTGAGAGATAGTTTCAGCGTATAACCAAGCACCTTCATCATCTAGATCATCTCGAGCAACTCCAGTGATAGTTGCATACTTTAAATTCATGGCTTTAACAGACTCAGCAACTCTTCTTGGTTCATCCCTATCTAATGGATCAGGTTTTCCGGTATCGATATTACAAAAATCGCATCTTCTTGTGCAGGCACTTCCGCCAATTAAAAATGTTGCTTCTCGGTCTTCCCAGCACTCAAAAATATTTGGACAGGCTGCCTCCTGGCAGACAGTGTGAAGACCTTCCTTAACAACTAGCGAACGAAGTTTTGTGTACTCAGGCCCCATCATTGCTTTGGTTTTAATCCACTCCGGTTTTCTCTCAATCGGAGTTTGCGAATTCCGTGCTTCGATTCGAAGTAATTTGCGGCCGTTTGGATCAATACTCATTGAGATACTCGATCCAGCATAGGCAAGATGTGTTTTTTCAATACCGGCATAACCTCATCAATTTTAATATCTCTACCAAGCTCAGCAGATAGGGAGGTCACCTTGGCATCTGCAATACCGCACGGGATAATTTTGGAGTAGGCAGATAAATCTGGATTCACATTTAAGGCAAAGCCATGCATCGTCACACCTTTTGCAACTCGTAATCCAATTGCGGCAATCTTGCGGTCACCTTTTTCATCTCTTAGCCATACGCCACTTCGCTCGCAGTAACGCTGTGCCTTAATTCCAAACTCATCACATATTTCAATAAGAGCACTCTCTAACTCTCTAACAAAACCGACTACATCGGTTGAATTTTTCAATTTAACGATTGGATAACCAACAATTTGACCTAAACCATGCCAAGTAATTTTTCCACCTCGATCAACATCAATTACTGGCGTGTTATCTAGTGGGCGATCTGAAATTTCAGTACGGCGGCCCGCGGTATAAACCGACGGGTGTTGAAGTAGAAATAAATAATTTGGTTCAATATTGCTAATTACTTTCTCCTGAATTTCTTTTTGCATTTTCCAGGCAGATAGATAATCAATAACTCCGAGCTCTTCAACTCTGAGAAGATTCTGTGTAACTATGGTTGAACTCACACCGATAGCCTAATTGGCAGGTGAATATTTGGCTAAAGATTGCCATCTTTGCGAGCCACGTGTGTGAGCAAAATAGCATCGCTGATAGATTTACCCCCTAATCCAATTTATCGAAAGGCTTTTATACCCATGGCTGGAAAAAGTAAGAGTTCTACAACTGTCAAAAACCGTAAGCCCTTTGCGATTGCGATGCTGGTCGTCATTGCCTGGTTCATTATTACCGGCGTATTTGGTCCACTTTTTGGCAAGTTAACCTCAGTCCAAGAGAACAACAACTCTTCATTTTTGCCTAAGGGTGCTGAGGCAACTCAAGCATCTGAAGTTATTCAAACTTTCTCCGGCAAGGATTCATTCAATTTTCCTACCTTAATTCTTTTTGAAGGTGATGTAACACCTAAAACAATCGCAGCCGTAAATGACCATATTGCTAAAGTTGGCTCGATAACTTTGGATGGCACCAGCGCTAAGATTTCAGATTATTTAGCACCTAATCAGCAAATTACTGTTTTTCCATCTCAAGATGGGAAAGCAATTTTGGGAAATATTCCACTAGATGGTAATTCGATTGCGAAACTTTTACCAAATGACAAACCAGTGCTACCGGCAATTGTTGAAGCACTTCGTGCCGACATAAAGCCAATTGCTGAATCTAATGGCTTAACTCATTATGTAACTGGTCCTGGGGGATTGCTTGGCGATTTGTTCGGGGCATTTGGGACCTTGGATTCAACACTACTTCTTACAACTCTATCGGTGGTAGCAATTATTTTGATTATTGTTTATCGATCACCAATACTTTGGATAATTCCATTACTTTCTGCAATGTTTGCACTATCAACTGCAGGTGGAATTGTGTATCTGCTAGCAAAAAACGACATCATCGATGTGGATGGGCAATCTCAGGGAATTCTCTCGGTATTGGTACTTGGTGCAGCAACGGATTATGCACTTCTGTTAATCGCTCGCTACCGCGAAGAGTTACATCACCATGAATCACGCTTTGATGCAATGCGTGCTGCGTATAAAGGAGTCTGGGAACCAATTCTTGCCTCCGGCTCTACGGTTTCTATTTCATTATTAATTTTGTTATTCAGTCAGCTAACAAATACAGCAAGTCTTGGGCCGATTGGCGCTATCGGAATTGTTTGCTCAATGATCACAATTCTTACTTTGCTTCCAGCCTTTTTACTACTTTTCGGTCGTTGGATTTTCTGGCCAAGACGACCTGAGTTTGACGGGGATGATCACGTCATGTCTGGAACTTGGAGCAAAGTTGGAAAAGTAATTGATAAAAATCCAAGAAGATCCTGGATCATTGCTGGCATATTTTTATTGTTACTAGCATCAGCTGCGCCTACCCTGAAAGCTGATGGAATTGGAACCGTTGACACATTTACTGGAAATCCAGAATCAGTAGTTGGTCAAAAATTATTACTTAAACACTTTCCTGGAGGAGAGGGCGACCCAACTCAAATCGTGGTTGCCGCCGATAAAATTGAGGCGGTAAGTGCAGCAGTTAAAGGTGCGCCTGGCGTAACAGATGTGACACCATTATTAGATGGGTTTGCTGTCCCAGGTCAGCCCCTTCCTAAAATTAAGGTTGTTAATAACAAAGCAATTCTGAATGTCACTTTAGATAAGGCACCTGACAGCGTGGAAGCTGGAAATGATATTCCAAAGATCCGCGAACTATCTCATGCGGCTGATCCCACATCATTAGTCGGCGGAACAAGTGCGGTTTACTTCGACGTTAGAACTGCAAATGGGCGAGACAACCGAACCATTATTCCAATAATTCTATTTGTGATCACATTGATTCTTGGATTGCTGCTTCGAAGTATTTTCAGTGCGGTCCTATTGCTTGGAACCGTTGTGCTTTCCTATTTCGCAACGTTAGGTGTGTGTGCACTGGTCTTCAACCATGTCTTTGGGTTTGCCGGGGGAGATAACTCATTCCCATTATTTGCATTCATATTCCTAGTTGCATTAGGTATTGATTACAACATCTTCCTAATGACTCGAGTACGAGAAGAGTCACAAAAAATTGGCACCCGCGCTGGTGTGATTAAGGGCTTAACCGTCACTGGTGCAGTGATTACTTCAGCTGGAATTGTGCTGGCTGCGACCTTTGCAGTTCTTGGTTTACTGCCGTTAGTTCCACTGGCTCAAATTGGTTTTGCAGTTGCCTTCGGCGTATTGCTAGACACAATTATTGTTAGATCAATCTTGGTGCCAGCATTGGTTCATGAAATTGGTCCAAAGGTATGGTGGCCTTCAAAGTTACAACACGAAGGAAAAAAGGCTACTCAACTAAAGTAGTAAGAGCTGAAGATACGTGTGGATAATCAAATTCAAATTTATTATCCACAAGTACATTCGGAATAACTTTTTTAGAACCTAAAACCTCAGTTGAAAATCCGCCTAATACGGCGCGAAGTGCAAATGCTGGTGCTGGAAATATCGCTGGGCGCTTTAGTGCCATAGCGAGGGCTGCGGTGAACTCTTGATTAGTAACTGGGTTGGGCGAGGTTAAATTCACCGCTCCTTCAATCTTTGAATTCATCAAAAATACCATTGCTCTAATCTGATCATGAAGAGTTATCCATGACCACCACTGTTTGCCCGAGCCAAGTTTTCCACCAAGGCCAAATTTAAATAGTGGAATCATTCTTCCCAATGCACCACCGGTTGGATCTAGAACTAGGCCGGTTCGCAATTTGATAGTTCTAATACTTGGCGCAAGATCGGCAACTGCTTCCCACTCACGGCAAACAATCGATAGAAAATCACTGCCACCGCGATCAGTTTCAGTAACTGAACGATCACCAGTTTCACCGTAGTAGCCGATTGCACTTGCTGAGATAAAAACATCTGGTTGTAATTGTTCACAGGCGGTTGCAATTGTGGTGGTGCCCAAAAGCCGAGAGTTTAAAATTTCAGAACGATATGAGGCTGTCCACCTTTTATCGCCAACACCAGCACCAGCTAAATGAAATATTGCATCTACACCCTCTAAAGCCTGTAGGTCTATCTCACCTTTAATTGGGTTCCAACTTACTTCATCCGATGTTCTAACTGGCCTTCTAACAATTTTTTGAACCTGATGTCCATCACTTTTTAGTTGGGCAACTAATGCGCTTCCAATTAAGCCAGAAGCTCCGGTTACTGCAATTTTTTTAACGCGAGGCAAATTACAACCCTAAATCAGATTCGAAGCGACCCTCTTCTAATCTCTCTTTTAATGTTGCCAAGAAACGAGCAGCATCGGCGCCATCGACAACTCTGTGATCATAAGAAAGGGCTAAATAAACCATGGAACGAATTGCAATCGTTTCACCACCATCAGCACCCTTAACAACCATTGGGCGTTTAACAATTGCGCCTAAACCAAGAATTGCTACCTGTGGTTGATTAATAATTGGTGTATCAAATAAAGCTCCACGTGATCCAGTATTTGTGATGGTAAATGTTCCACCACCTAATTCATCCGGCGTGATTTTGTTTTCTCTAGTGCGAGCTGCAACATCTGCAATTTTGCGAGCAATTCCACCCATATTTAAATCACCAGCATCTTTAACTACTGGAACCAACAAGCCTCGATCAGTGTCAACTGCAACAGCAAGGTGTTCTGCGCCGTGATAGGTAATTTGATCACCTTCAACTGATGAGTTTAGAACTGGATGTTGTTTTAGCGCTTCGCAAACTGTTACTGCAAAGAATGGTAGGAAGGTTAACTTAACGCCTTCACGTGCTTCAAAAGATGCTTTTGCCGCATTACGAAGGCGATCAATCTTGGTTACATCAACTTCAACCACAGTTGTAAGTTGGGCGGAAATTTTTAGCGATTCAACCATTCGATCTGCAATTACTTTGCGCAACCTAGACATCGTTACCGTTGTGCCACGAAGTGGTGATACTGCTAACGGTCCACGTGGTGCCACCGCTGTTGATGCTAAAACTGTTCCAGTTGGCGTAGCAGCTGCGCGAGGAGTGGCAGCTAAAATATCCTCTTTACGAATTCTTCCACCGATGCCAGTTCCTTTAATAGTTGAAAGATTTACGCCAGCCTCGGCAGCTAATTTTCTAACAATCGGTGTTACATAAGAATCATCAGATCGAACTGCGTTAACTGCAGCAGCAACTGGGGCAGGTGCTTGTACAACTGGTGCTTGCACGACAGGTGCAGCAACAACTGGTGCTGGAGTTGCTGGTTTTTGTGCAACAGGTGGTGCAACTGGTGCTGGCTTTGCAACTGGAGCAGGAGTTGAGCCAGATACGCCAATTGATGCAAGGCGTGCGCCAACTGCAACTGTGGTGTCAACTGGTACATCAATACTTAATACTGTTCCAGAAACAGGAGATGGGATTTCTGTATCAACTTTGTCGGTAGAAACTTCTAATAGTGCTTCATCTGCAGAGACTGCATCTCCAACTTTTTTAAGCCAACGAGTAACTGTTCCTTCGGTAACTGATTCACCCAATGCAGGCATGGCAACAATTGTTGCGCCGGCAGTTGCCGCAGCTGGTGCTACAGGTGCAGGTGTTTGTACAACGGGAGCAGCAACAACTGGCGCGGGAGTTGCAACTGGCGCGGGAGTTTGCGCTGCAGGTTTTGCAGCAGAACCAGATTCGGCAATTACGGCAAGCTCAGCTCCAACTGCAACAGTTGAATCAACTGGTACAACAATTTTTTGTAATACACCGGCAACTGGTGATGGAATTTCAGTATCTACTTTGTCGGTGGAAACCTCTAGTAATGGCTCATCAACTGCAATCTGATCGCCCTCTTTTTTAAGCCAACGTGTAACAGTTCCTTCAGTTACAGATTCACCAAGTGCGGGCATGGTTACTGAAAATGTCATTTAATTTATTCTCCTAACCATGGGCGTGAAGTGGCTTACCGGCCAGGGCTAAGTGTGCCTCACCCATTGCCTCAGACAAGGTTGGATGGGCATGAATGTGTTGGGCAACATCGGCAGCATCTGCCTGCCAGTTAAAGATTAATTGGGCTTCAGCCAATAATTCGCCAACCCGGGAGCCAACCATGTGGATTCCTAGGATTGGTCCATTTTTTGCGGCAACTAATTTCACAGAGCCTGCTGTCTTTAAAATATTTGCTTTGCCATTTCCGGCTAAATCATAATTTAACTCAACCACATCATGGCCAGCAGCTTTTGCACCGGCAGTTGTTAGACCAACGGATGCAACCTCAGGCTCAGAGTAGGTAACACGGGGGACACCATCGTAATTAATCGCTCTTGGGTTAAGGCCAGCGATTTCTTCTGCCACCAAAATTCCTTCTGCAAAACCAACATGTGCAAGTTGTAGGGTTGGAATTAAATCACCAACCGCCCAAACTCCAGGCACATTTGTTCGGCACTTATCATCTACTAGTACGTATCCGCGATCCATTTTAATTCCAGCCTCTTCATAACCTAAGCCATTTGAAACTGGGCCACGGCCAACTGCAACTAACAAAACTTCAGCGGAAAATTCTTTGCCATCTTCAAGAGTTACTTTAACTTCCTTTTTCTTTAGTTCAGCAGATTTAAATTTCACGCCTAATTCAAAATTAATGCCACGCTTTCTAAATGCCCGCTCTAACTGCTTACTGGATGATTCATCCTCAAGGGCAACTAAGTGGGGCAGTCCTTCCACAATTGTTACCTCAGCGCCAAATGATTTCCACACTGATGCAAACTCACAACCAATTACGCCGCCACCTAAAACGATTACCGATTTAGGCACATAATCCATCTTGATTGCTTGTTCACTGGTAATTATCTGCTTGCCATCAATTTCAAGCCCAGGCAAAGTTTTAGGGAATGAGCCGGTTGCAAGAATTACATTCTTGCCAGTGTATTTGGTGCCATTTGCTTCAACAGTATTATTTGAAACTAATTTTCCGCTTCCTTGCACATAGGTAACATTTCTAGATTTAACTAATCCTTCAAGACCTTTATGAAGCTTTGAAACAACGCCATCTTTATATGTGTTAACCGCTGTCATATCCATCGAGTGAAAATCAGCCTTAACGCCAAACTCACCAGCATGACGGGTGTTATCTGCGATCTCGCCTGCATGAAGAAGGGCTTTGGTTGGGATGCAACCTTTGTGAAGACAGGTGCCGCCGAGTTTATCTTTTTCAATTAAAACTACTTTTTGACCTAATTGCGATGCGCGAAGCGCGGCTGCGTAACCACCGCTACCACCACCGAGAATTACTAGATCAAAATCGGCCATGAGGTAATCCTGCCACGAATTTGGTGCTCACTCGACCTAGTGATTTATCCACACTACGACTGTGATGAAGCCAACTCAGCTAATTGAACTAGTGAGCGCAGGGCGATCCCAGTGCCGCCAACAGGTGTGTAGCCATGTGCGATCTTTTCATTAAAGGCAGGGCCAGCAATATCTAAATGGAGCCATGGGGTTTGAGGATCAATAAACTCTTTTAAGAATAATCCAGCAACTAACATGCCACCCATTCGATCACCAATATTTGCTAAATCTGCAATCGGTGAATCAAGGGATGCGC
>Ga0209087_1001938_pt1 | contig 11969 bp, 9 predicted proteins | sample S_130805_EF_Meta_FD_187321 | JGI IMG/M metagenome (GOLD analysis project Ga0209087, IMG submission 187321) | Freshwater microbial communities from Lake Simoncouche, Canada to study carbon cycling - S_130805_EF_MetaG (SPAdes) (version 2) | ecosystem: Environmental > Aquatic > Freshwater > Lake ...
GTGAGATGTCACCAAGATATTTTGAGTGGGTAGATAACATGCATGATTGGTGTATCTCGCGCCAACTTTGGTGGGGACATCGAATTCCAGTTTTTTATGGACCAAATGATGAAGTAGTTGTTTGTGGACCAGATGAAAAACCACCAGCTGGTTACACCCAAGATCCAGATGTATTAGATACCTGGTTCTCATCTGCACTTTGGCCATTTTCAACCTTAGGTTGGCCGGAGCAAAGTGATGATTTAAAGAAGTTTTATCCAACCTCAGTGTTGGTAACTGGTTATGACATCTTATTTTTCTGGGTAGCCAGAATGATGATGATGGGCCTATTTGCAATGGATGGTAAGCAACCATTTGATGTAATTGTTTTACACGGTTTAGTTCGAGATCAATTTGGTAAAAAGATGAGTAAAAGTCGGGGAAATACAATTGATCCAATTGAGTTTATGGATAAGTATGGCTCTGACGCGCTTCGGTTCACATTGGCACGGGGAGCAAATCCTGGAACTGATCAGGCTCTAGCTGAGGATTGGGTAGCAGGCTCTAGAAACTTTGCAACTAAATTATGGAATGCCACCAGATTTGCGATGATGAATGGTGCAACTACATCTGGTTCATTACCAAAACGAGCTGATTTAAATGCAATTGATAATTGGATATTAACTAGATTAGATCAAACTATTGCTGAAGCTAGTGAGTTATTTGAAAAATATGAGTTTGCCAAGGCTTGTGAATTGATTTATCACTTTGCTTGGGATGATTTATGCGATTGGTATCTAGAGCTTTCTAAATCAACATTTGCTTCAGGTGGTGCTAATGCAGCGAAGAGCCAACGAGTACTCGGCGAAGTTTTAGATCAATTACTTAGATTGATGCATCCAGTCATGCCATTTATTACCGAGGAGCTTTGGTGCTCACTTACCGACGGTGAATCATTAATGATCTCTGACTGGCCAAAACCTGATGCTACTAATCAAGATTTACAATCTGTTAAATTGGTAGAACAAATGCGTGAAATTGTCACCGAGGTTAGAAGATTTAGAAATGATCAGGGAATTAAGACCACAGCAAAAATTGGCGCAAAGTTTTCTGGCTTAAAGGAGATTGGCTTGGCTGATTATGAGGCTTCACTTCGTCACATCCTTAAATGTGAGGTTGCTGATTCAAACTTCACCGCTAAAACCCAGGTTGGCAAAGTTGTAGTTGAGTTTGATTTAACTGGTGCAATTGATCTAGTAGCTGAGCGAACTCGTCTTACTAAAGATCTACAAGCTGCGCAAAAGGATCGCGATACCGCCAAAGTTAAATTAGATAACACTGGCTTTATGGCAAAAGCACCTGCCGATGTTGTAGTTGAGATTAAAGCCAGACTTTCCCAAACTACTGCTGACATTGAGCGGTTAACCGCTTTGCTTGAAAAACTACCAAAGTAAATGAGCAGCGCAGATAATCTTGCAAAGTTAGATGCAATTGAGGCCGCATTAAATAAGAGGTGGCCTGAGAATAAAATCGAGCCAACCTTAGACCGAATCCTGGCTTTAGTAGATGCACTCGGTTCACCACAACTTTCTTATCCAACAATTCATATTGCCGGCACAAATGGCAAGACCACAACCTCGCGAATGGTTGATCAATTGCTAGCCAATCTTGGCTATCGAGTAGGTCGCTATACCTCCCCTCATCTTGAGAGCTTCACCGAGCGGATAAGTATTAAAGGGGAGCCAATCTCAGCTGCCCAAATGATTGCAACATATGATGATGTTGCCCTTTATTTTGATCTAATCGATTCACGTCAACCACATCCGATCTCTTACTTTGAAGCATTAACTGCAATGGCCTTTGTTGCATTTGCTGAGTTCCCAGTTGATATTGCAGTAATTGAGGCTGGCTTAGGTGGTGAGTGGGATGCAACTAATGTTGTTTCTTCCCAAGTTTCAGTAATGACACCAATTGGTTTTGATCATATGGAGTACTTAGGAAATACTTTAACGGAGATTGCGCAAACAAAATCTGGGATTTTTAAACCAGAATCAAATGTCGTGCTGGCAGCACAAAGCAGTGAGGTAGCTAAGGTTTTAATGGCCAAGGTTGCAAAGGTTTCTGCAATTCCATTTAGAGAAGGTGTTGAATTCTCGGTTAAAAAAAGATCACTTGCAGTTGGTGGGCAATTAATTTCACTTAAAGGTATTTATGGTGATGTCGATGATATCTACCTACCCCTTTATGGTGATCACCAAGCAAATAATGCCTCTGTTGCTTTAGCTGCAGTTGAAGCATTTGCTGGTGTAAAAATTGATGAAGAGTTGGTTAAGGATGCTTTCAGCAAAGTTAAATCGCCGGGCCGGTGCGAAATAGTTTACAAAGATCCAACTGTAATTATTGATGCCGCCCACAATCCACATGGGGCGGCTGCAATCGCAAAGACAATCAGTAGTGAGTTTGATTTTGAGATGGTAATTGCTGTGGTTGCGGTTTTGACAGATAAAGATGTGGCTGGAATCTTGCAGGAGTTATCAAAATCGGTTGATTATTTAATTGCTACCCAAAATGAATCAAATCGTGCGATGGCAGCAGATGAGCTTGCAAAGATTGCAGCTTCTTACTTTAAACCCGAGCAGATTGAGGTAATCACAGATTTAAATAGTGCAATTACTTATGCACTAGAGAAGGCGACCCTTTCAAATCAGGTAAGTGATGGAGTCACCTCAGTACTCATAACAGGCTCAGTTATTACCGCAGGCTCTGCCCGATCAATTCTTCGCAGAATGGAAGGAAGTAAAAAATGAGAGTAATGGCCGCTGCAGTGCTAACAATGGAGTCGTTGTTGATGGGATTCGCGCTTTTGATTGCAAAAGATTCAGCTACATCTACTCAATTAATACTAGGTGGCGTACTGGCACTTTTATTTATATTAACTGCTGGGCTACTTAAGCGTGCAGGTGGGTATTTGCTGGGAAGTATTTTGCAACTTTGCTTAATTGGATATGGCCTAGTTGTCTCACAGATGTATTACATGGGCGGATTATTTTTGATTTTATGGATAAGTGCAATTGTTTTGGGGCGACGAGGTGAGGCGATAAAGGCCGCCCTTATCGCGCAACGGGATAGGAATGGGTCAAAATCGCCATAATTTTCTGACTTAAGCCAAAGATGCGTAGAATAAGGAAGTGAGTTCAGAGCAAACATTAATTTTGGTCAAACCAGACGGCGTTAAACGCGGTTTAGTTGGTGAAGTTATTGCTCGCATTGAACGTAAAGGTTACAAAGTTACTAATTTAAAAATGTTAACTGCGGACCGAACACTTCTTGCAAAGCATTATGCCGAGCATGAAGGTAAACCTTTTTACGAACCACTAATGGAGTTCATGGCATCAGGGCCAATCGTGGCAATGGTTGCACAAGGTGAACGCGTAATTGAAGGGTTTAGAAAAATGGCTGGTGCAACTGATCCAACAGTGGCAGAGGCTGGCACGATAAGAGGAGACTTAGCAAGAGATATGGGAACAAAGGTTGTGCAAAATATTGTGCATGGTTCAGATTCAGTTGAATCTGCCGAGCGTGAGATAAAGATTTTTTTCGGTAATTAAGTTTTAACCAAGTAGAGGCAAGAAGGAGAAGCACAGATGGCTAAAGGATCAAATCGTATGTCTTGGATTGGCCGTGATATGGCGGTAGATCTAGGAACAGCTAACACTTTGGTATATGTGCGAGGTCGTGGCATTGTGCTTAATGAACCATCTGTTGTGGCGGTAAACCAAGATACCGGCGCCATTCTGGCAGTTGGTCTTGAAGCAAAGCGAATGATTGGTAGAACTCCAGGAAACATTGTGGCAATTCGTCCACTTAAAGATGGTGTGATTGCAGATTTTGATACCACAGAGCGAATGCTTAAATACTTTATTCAAAAAGTTCACAAACGTCGTTACTTGGCAAAGCCAAGAATTGTCGTTTGCGTTCCATCAGGAATTACTGGTGTGGAACAACGTGCGGTTAAAGATGCCGGATATGCAGCCGGTGCTCGTAAGGTTTACATAATTGAAGAGCCAATGGCAGCAGCAATTGGTGCTGATCTGCCAATTCATGAACCAACCGGCAATATGGTGGTTGATATTGGTGGCGGAACAACTGAGGTTGCAGTAATTTCACTTGGCGGAATAGTTGCGGCGCTTTCAATTCGAGTTGGTGGCGATGAGCTTGATCAATCAATTATTAACTGGGTAAAGCGTGAGTATTCATTACTACTTGGTGAGCGAACTGCTGAAGAGATCAAGATGGCAATTGGTTCTGCTTTCCCACTTCCAGGTGAGCCAGATGCAGAGATTCGCGGTAGAGATTTAGCAACGGGTTTACCTAAAACAATCTTGGTTACCTCAGCTGATATTCGCAAAGCTCTTGAGGAACCGGTTGCCGCCATTGTTAACGCCGTAAAGAACACATTGGATAAGACACCTCCGGAACTTGCAAGTGATCTAATGGATCGCGGAATTGTATTAACTGGTGGCGGAGCTTTACTTCGTGGCCTTGATGAAAGATTGCGCCATGAAACTGGAATGCCAATTCATATCTCAGAGCGGCCGCTGCAAGCAGTTGCAGAAGGCTCTGGTAAATGTATTGAAGAGTTTGAAGCCTTGGAGAAGGTTTTAATCTCTGAACCTCGTCGTTAATTAATTTGTAAGGGAGTTTATTTGTGGCTAGGGGCGGCGGTAATCGTTCGCGACTCCTATTAGTCCTCTTGCTAGTTTCATCCTTATTTTTAATTACGCTAGATCTGCGCGGAGTTAATTTAGCCGGTAGCATTAGATCCGGTGTTGCAAATGTGTTCTCACCACTAGAAAATATTGCTGCCAAGATTTTTTCACCAATCGGTAATTTCACCTCTGGCTTGAAGGACTTTGGCCAATCTAAAAAGAAGATAGAACAGTTAACAAAAGAGGTTGATCTTCTTAAATCAGAACAGATTTTAGATCAAGATACAGTTGGGCAACTGAGTCAATTAAAAAATGTTTTAGATCTAGCCGGCCGTGGTGGATATCAAGTTGTCGCAGCTAGGGTTATAAATAGAGGATCTGCTGCCACTTTTAAGCAGACAATAACCATTGATGTTGGTAGCAATTCTGGAGTAGAAAAAAATATGACGGTAATCTCTGATAGTGGCTTAGTTGGAGTTGTTAAGTCAGTTACAAGTAATAGTGCAATTGTTTTACTAATGAGTGATCCAACTTTTAAGGTTGGAGTTCGCATTGCTGGCACTCAAAGTATTGGCGTTGTCTCTGGTCAAGGTGGAAATACCTATTTACTTCAATTACTAGATGCAACCGGTGAAATTAAAGAGGGTGATGTATTAGTTGCAAGAGGAAGCCAAGATGGAAAACCATTTGTTCCGGGTGTTCCGGTTGGCACAGTCACTACAGTTCAAAGTAATGCCTCATCAATTACTCAAAATGCAGATGTGGTTGGCATAAGTAATTTAGAGCGAATTGGTGTGGTTGCTGTTGTTACTACTTCACCTAAGAATGATCCAAGGGATTCCTTAGTTCCAAAGCCACGGCCAACTGCAACAATTTTTGTAACCCCAACACCAACACCTTCTCCAAGTAAGTAACAAAATGAGTGGACTAAGAGTCTTTTATACATCAGTATTTCTCTTCGTTATTTTCATCATTCAAGAGATAGTAATTGCTCGGATAAATTTCCCATTTAGTGGCTTTTCACTTTATTTAGCAGCATTAATGATTGTGTTATCCCTGGAAGATCGAACCGGCTCCTTAGTATTTGGCTTCATCGGTGGCATGATCATGGATCTATCGACATCAGCTGACACTCCATTTGGCCAGTGGGCTTTAGTTATGACATTTATTGGCTATCTGTTCTCTCTAAATCGCGAAACGATAGGTGACTTTACCCAAAGCCCGTTTACCTTTGTTCTCTTTGTTAGCGCTGCTGTATCACTATCTTTATCGGTGTTTTTATTTATTGGTTTAATGCTTGGGCAAAATAATGGCGGTATTTATCATAATGTCATCCTAATTTTTGTTAATTCGATTTGGAGCTTGATACTTACTCCGATTTTCTTACCACTGGTAATCAAAGTAAGAAAATTAACTCTTACCAATCGAGAGCGAATATGAGTATTCGTGCAAAAATCAATTTACTTATCTTTCAAACCTTAGTTTTCTCTCTTCTTTTTGCATTGTTTGGAAGATTACTTTATTTGCAAGTTTTAGAAACTGGAAAGTATAAAGATGCGGCAATTAGCATTCAAAGTAGAGATATTGTTACCCCTGCGGTTAGGGGTGCGATTACCGATATTAATGGCACGCCTATGGTGGTGGATTTGCCCGGACTTGTAGTTTCAATTGATCGAAGTAAATTAGATAAACAACCTGACAAAGGCACATCTGCTTTGGCAAAGACTGCTGCGTTATTTAATCTTGAGTACGCCGATATTTATCAGCGCACCAGATTATGCGGTGAGTTACCCAAAGATAATCGGGCTGGTTGCTGGAATGGAACTAGATATCAGCCAATTCCCTTAATTGGAAATGCTTCACAAGATTTAGCCCTTAAAGTTATGGAAAATAGTGATCTATACCCAGGGGTAGAGGTGCAATCTGTTCCGATTAGAAGCTATCCATCATTGGAAGGTGAAAATACTGCGCATGTTTTAGGTTATGTTGGATCTGTAACTGATGAGGATTTAAAGAATCCAGATATTAATTACTATCGAAATGAAGTAGTTGGTAAAACCGGATTAGAGGTTGTGTATAACCAATACCTACGAGGTGTTCCAGGAGTTCGAACAGTTTTAGTAAATCGTAAAGAGGTTGTGACAAAAGAGTCTAAGAATATAAAAGCGGTCGCTGGTAATAACTTAATTACAAATATTGATTCAAAATTACAAGCAGGAGTTGAGAAGGCACTTGAAGGTGCGGTAAAGCGAGCTCGTGCATCTGGCTACAAAGGTGACTCTGGCGCAGCATTGGTACTTGAAATTAAAACTGGCCGAGTTCTTGCTATGGCCTCATACCCAACCTATGACCCAGCAATTTGGCAAAAAGGTTTAACAGTTAAACAGGCTGAGGATTTATTTAGTGAAGCAAAAGGTGTACCAGCATTATCAAGACCACTGCAAGGCTTATTTGCCCCAGCATCTACCTTCAAATCTATTTCAGTAGTCGCAGCTGCAAAAGCCGGATATTCATTGGATGCTTCATATAACTGCCCGGCAACTGTTGAAATTGGTAATCGAACCTTTAGAAACTTTGACAGCGTGGCAGCTGGCAGGTTGCCACTTGATTTAGGAATTGCAATCTCTTGTGACTCACTTTGGTATCAGATTTCTTATGATGAATGGGTTAGAGATGGTGGTTTAAAACCGAAATCGAATGCAAATGATTACTTCTTCAATGCGGCAAAGGCGTTTGGAATTGGTAAATCAACTGGAATCGACCTACCAAGTGAGGCAATTGGTCGACTTCCTAATCGAGAATGGAAGCAGAGTTGGTATGAACAAAATAAGGATTTTTATTGTAACTATAAACAGCGAGCTCAAAAGAAAGATCAAACTCCCTACCTAATTGAAATTGCGCGAGAGAATTGTATTGATGGAAATAAAGTAAGAGCTGGAGATGCCGTTAACTTTTCAATTGGTCAAGGCGATACCCTGGTAACACCACTGCGTCTGGCTGAAATTTATTCAGCTATTGCAAACAACGGAACTTATTACCGGCCTCAGATTGCCAGAGCAGTAGTTGATGTTGATGGCAAAGTTATTAAAGAGTTTAAGCCTGAAGTTTTAGACAATGTTCAGGCTGAGCAAAGTACTTGGGATTTTTTACATCGTGCGCTACGAATGGTTGCAACTCGTGGAACTGCAGCTGGTGTATTTTCAGGTTTTCCAGTTGCAATAAGTGGCAAGACTGGAACTGCGCAAGTTTTTGGTAAGAATCCAAATGGAAGTCCAAAGGATGACACCTCCTGGTTTGCATCCTATGCACCAACTGAGAATCCACAATATGCAGTTGTAATGATGGTAAGCCAGGGCGGATTTGGTGCCTCTGCCTCTGGCGTTGGTGTTAAAGATATCTATGCAACACTTTTTGGAGTAATTGGGAATAAGGTTGATCCAACCAAATCCATATTTCCTAATGGAGTTCCCACTACGATCGCGAAAGTGGATTTAAAGAAGGCGGCAAGTGAGGTTGATTTAACTGGAATTAAAGTTGGCGGGGTGAAGCTAAAGTGAGTCAAAGTGTTAGATATCGTAGATCTGGCCGCAATTATTTAAGTAACTTTGATAATCTTCTTAATTTTGCAGTCGGTGGATTACTAATAATTGGCACCTTACTTGTCTATGCCGGAACGAGAGAGTGGTTTAGATCTTATGGTTTAGATCCTGAGTATTACTTAAAACGTCATGTGCTAAACATTTTAATTGGCGCTCTTCTTGCCTACGGTACAACTTTGATTGATTATCGTCTGCTTAGGGCATATACGCCAATAATCTGGCTTGCAGCAGTAATTGGATTAGTAATTGTGTTAATTCCAGGACTTGGTTCAGAGATAAATGGCGCTCGGGCCTGGATTTCACTTCCTGGTGGCTTTCAACTACAACCAGCTGAATTAGCAAAAATTGCAATTATTGTTGGCATTGCGATGATTATGGCTGATCGCGAAAATGTTCATGATGATCCAAGTGATCTAGATGTATTTAAAGCTTTAGCGGTAGCGGCAGTTCCAGTTTTGTTAATTGTTGCCCAACCCGATCTTGGTACCGTCCTGATTATTTCAGCAGCAATTTTGGCGATGATAAGTGCATCTGGTGCGCCATCTAGATGGGTTATTGGCTTACTCATACTTGCAGTTATTGGCGTTTTTGCAGCGGTTCAAACGGGCGCTGTTAGTCAGTATCAGATTGCAAGGCTTCAATCATTTGTTGATCCAAGCGCTGATCCGCAAGCCACGGGCTATCAACTTCGCCAATCTAGAATCACAATTGGTTCCGGTGGCATATTCGGTAAAGGTTTATTTAATGGACCACAAACCAATGGGCGATTTGTACCAGAGCAACAGACAGACTTTATTTTCACAGTAGCCGGTGAGGAGTTAGGATTTATTGGCTGTTCAGTAATTTTAGCCCTCTACCTATTATTATTTTTAAGAGCATTTGCGATCTGCCGGCGAAGTAGTGATCTATTTGGCCGCTTAGTTTGCATTGGCGTTATTGCCTGGTTTATTTTCCAAACATTTGAAAATATTGGTATGGCTATGGGGTTAATGCCAATGACTGGTGTGCCATTACCATTTTTGTCATATGGTGGATCATCGATGTTCGCTAATTTAATTGGTGTCGGCCTACTTCAAAATGTTCATGCTCGGGGTCGATAAACACGCTTAAAATAAGGCAAGTTGGCGGTTTAACTACTATCTGCGATACTTATCTCACGCAATCAGCGCGAGGATAAAAATCCAACGCCGCGATTACGTCGATATTTTTAGCAAGTTAATTAACCAGATTAATGAAAAAAAGTATTGAAAGAGATACTGCAAAACTGCAGTAATTAGATTTTGAAAAGGATTTGATTTATATGGCCGATGAGCCTAAAGCACCACGTAAGCGCGCTGCCAAAAAAGCGGTAGCAAGCGAAGATAAAAAAACCAGTAAGAAGGCAGGATCAATTCCTGTTCCACTATTCCAAGCAGCCCCAACAACTAAAACAGTTAAAGCTGTTAAAGCACCAAAGAGTGCACCAGTTGAGGCCAGTGGCGAAGTTAAAACTAGTGAAGGTGAGAGCGAAGAGTTTCGCCGTCGCCGTCGCCGCGGTGGCAGAGGCCGTCGCCGTAATGGCAAAGAGGAAGCTGAAGTTGATGAAGAGAATTCAGAGCAAACCAGCGATGAAAGTGAATCAAGTGATGGTGCAACTCATAAACGCCGTCGCCGTCGCCGTGCTCGTGGTGAAGGTGTAACACCAGGGGAGACTATTGAAGAGGATGGTGTTTTAACTGTAGTTAAGGTTCGCCAGGCACGAGTACGAGAGCCACGAAGTGAGAGTAAGAGTTTTAATCGTCCACCTCGCAATCGCTTTGATCGAAATGATCGTGGCGATCGAAGAGAGCGCCGAGATTTCACTCGCAAACGCGGAACCGTAATTACTGAATCAGAGTTTTTAGCTCGTCGAGAAGCAGTTGATCGAAGTATGTTGGTTCGCCAGATTGCAGATCGAACTCAGATTGCAATTATTGAAGATGAGGTAATGGTTGAGCACTATGTAAATAGAAATAGCAATATTTCCTATGTTGGAAACGTCTATTTAGGTAAGGTTCAAAACGTTTTACCATCTATGGAGGCAGCCTTCGTAGATATTGGTAAGGGACGTAACGCAGTTTTATACGCTGGTGAGGTTAACTGGGATGCTCATGGTTTATCAGATACCACTCCTCGTAAAATTGAGCATGTGTTAAAGAGTGGTCAATCGGTATTAGTTCAAGTAACTAAGGATCCAATTGGTCAAAAGGGTGCCAGATTAACTAGTCAGATCTCTCTTCCTGGTCGCTACCTTGTATATGTTCCAGGTGGTGGCATGAGTGGAATTTCTCGAAGATTGCCAGATAATGAACGTAATCGTTTGAAATCAATCTTAAAGAGTTTAATTCCTGATCAAGCTGGCGTAATTATTCGAACCGCAGCTGAAGGTGCACCAGAGGCAGAGTTAGAACGCGATGTATCTCGTCTTAAAGCGCAATGGGAAGATATTGAAAAGAAGGCAAATGACTCAAGTACCTCTGCGCCAACATTGCTATATGGTGAGCCAGATTTAACTGTTCGAGTAATTCGCGATATTTTCAACGAAGATTTCAACAAGATGTTAGTTCAAGGAAATCAAGCTTGGGATGATATTCAAAACTACATCGGACATATTGCGCCAGAGCTAGCTAGCAAGATTGAAAAGTGGACCGGCAGCCGCGACTTATTTGCCGAAAACCGAGTAGAGGAGCAGTTAGCAAAGGCATTTGATCGCAAGGTTTATCTACCATCTGGTGGATCCCTTGTTATTGATCGCACCGAGGCGATGATTGTGATTGATGTTAACACCGGTAAATTTATTGGTAAGGGTGGAAACTTAGAAGAGACTGTTACTAAGAACAACTTAGAGGCAGCTGAAGAGATTGCACGCCAACTTCGCTTGCGCGATATGGGCGGAATTATTGTGATCGACTTTATCGATATGACCTTAGAGGCAAACCGTGAGTTGGTTCTGCGCAGATTAGTTGAGTGTTTAGGTCGAGATCGCACTAAGCATCAGGTTGCAGAGGTTACCTCTCTTGGCCTTGTACAAATGACTCGTAAGCGAGTTGGCCAGGGATTAATCGAGGCTTTCTCAACTACCTGTGAGAGTTGTGGAGGACGCGGAATTCATATCCATAGTGAGCCAGTAAATAAGGTTGCACTTGAAAAAGATATGGAACAGCGTTACTCAAAGACAAGTAAGGCTGCAAGTGATGATACAGATGATGAAAATAGTGATGATACAGATGATGATTCAGATATTGAAGAGACATCTAACTCACTAGATAAATCATCAGATGATGAAGTTGTTGAAGAGGCACCAGCTGCAACCACCGGACGTCGAAAAGGGCGCCGAGCGGTGAGTACTGGGGTAATTTCAACCAATTAATCGCTCGCATTTGACCCAGATCCGATCAATCTCTACCCTTATCCACCTAGCCAGATCCAGATTAAAAATCTTAAAGTGATTACGGCTAATAACTAGAAGGAGCACACGTTGTACGCGATTGTTAAAGCAGGCGGACGTCAAGAGAAAGTTTCAGTTGGTGAAACTCTTGTAGTTGATCGTCTTGATGCAGCCGTTGGTGCATCGGTAACTTTTCCAGCTGTGCTATTAGTTGATGGCGCGGATGTAACTGCTGATCCAAAAGCACTTGCCGCCGTCAAGGTAACTGGTGAAGTT
>Ga0209087_1001939_pt1 | contig 11968 bp, 9 predicted proteins | sample S_130805_EF_Meta_FD_187321 | JGI IMG/M metagenome (GOLD analysis project Ga0209087, IMG submission 187321) | Freshwater microbial communities from Lake Simoncouche, Canada to study carbon cycling - S_130805_EF_MetaG (SPAdes) (version 2) | ecosystem: Environmental > Aquatic > Freshwater > Lake ...
CGGCGCTGGCCAGTTCACTATGGGTGCCGTTGGCGGCACACTTGCGGCACTCTTCTTTGGTGCCGGAGTAACGCCTGCCCCAATCGCCATCCTGCTTGTGATGCTCTTTGGCCTCGTCGGCGGAGCCGCATGGGCATTCCTTCCTGGATTCCTGAAGGCGCGTGTAGGTGCGAGCGAGGTGATTACGACGATCATGCTCAACTTCATTGCTGGGCAGTTCGTCTTCTTCCTCGTCTCCAACTTCGAATTCATCCAGAAGCCACCGCGCATTCAGCCGGTATCAAAGGAGCTCAGCCAATTTGTTGACCTGCCAGGCATCTTGCCGATCGCAAGCCTCCGACTGGACATCGGCATCATCGTCGCGCTCCTCACGGCCGTTGCGGTGAGCTGGTTCCTCTTCCGCTCCACGCGCGGATTCGAGCTGCGTGCTGCTGGCCTCAACATTGCTGCTGCCAAGTATGCGGGCATGGGTGCGGCGACATCGATCATTACTGCGATGCTTATCTCCGGCGCCATCTCCGGCCTTGGTGGCGCACTCGTTGCGGTCGGCACGGTAAAGCAGCTCTCGCCAGGGATCGCGGGCAGCGTCGGCTTCACGGCTATCGCCATCGCCTTAGTCGGGGGAACTCGCCCGAGCGGCGTAGTAGCGACAGCGTTGGTCTTCGGGCTCTTGCAGCACGGCGGCAGCCTCATGCAGGTGCAAACGGGAATCCCGATCGAAATGCTCCTCTTTATTCAGGCGCTCGTCATCGCATTCATCGCAGCGCCAGAGCTCACGTTGGGCATTCTGAAGAATCCATTCCGCCGACGCCCCCGTGCGGTGTCTAAGTGAGTACGCGAGGAGGCAACGTGAGCACGAAGAAGAAGTCTGCGGCACCAGCACGATCGAAGGCTGCACCAGCCACAACCACGACGCGCTCCCGCGCATCTTCGGTAGGCGAGGGTGCTGATGCACATCAGCAGCTCATTGCCTCACGTGTGCGTGCAGGCCTTTTCACCTTCTTTACGCTGCTCTCCTTCGCGATCACTTCAGGGTCGGTAGGGGTTGAGGGGAAGTTCGCGTTCTGGGCTGACAAGGTCGGCGGAACCGACATTTCGTTTAGCGTCCCGGTTGTGCTGCTCTGGGGTGCCGTCACGGCGGGCTTTGGCGCTATGGCTGTGCTGCAGCTTGTGCGTGGCGCGACCTTCAAGTGGCGCCTCGCCATCGGTCTCGTTTCGCCCATCCTCGTATTCGCCCTACTCGCACGACTGCTTGACGGGACCACGGCGAACCTCACTGTCTTCTTCACCAGCACGCTGAGCTACGCCATCCCAGTTGGGATCGGCGCTCTTGCGGGCATCGTTGCCGAGCGCAGCGGGTTCCTCAACATTGCCATTGAAGGGAAGCTCCTCTTTGGAGCAATGATTGGCTCAATTGCCTCGAGCATCACGGGCATCGCGATTGCAGGCCCGATCGCAGGCGCAATCTTTGGTGCTGGAGTGAGCCTCTTCCTCGCCTGGCTCGGCATTCGCTACAAGGTGGACCAGATCATTGCTGGTACGGTCATCAACATTGGTGCCGTAGGCGTGACGACATTCGCGTATCTGCGCGTGCTACAGCCTCATAGCGAATTTAATCGCCCGATTGGCATCAGCCCGATTCAGATCCCTGTGCTCTCCGAGATCCCTATTTTGGGGCCGATCCTCTTCTCGCTGAGCCCATACTTCTACCTCTCCGTTGGTCTCGTGCTCTTCTTCACGTACATGATCTATCGAACACGCTGGGGTCTACGCCTTCGAGCTGCCGGTGAGCAGCCGAGCGCGGCGGGGACGGTCGGCATTGACGTGGTGAAGCTTCGCTACCGCGCGATGCTCATTGCTGGTCTTCTTGCAGGCTTTGCCGGCAGCTACATCTCGTTGAGCGGTACTGGTGGGTTCGGTGTGAATACGAGCGCTGGTAAGGGCTTCATCGCGCTTGCCGCGGTGATCTTCGGTGCATGGAACCCAATCTACGCGTTCGGCGCATCACTGATCTTCGGCATGACGACGGCAGCAACGACACTCTTGTCGGGCCTCGGGGTTTCACTGCCACCGCAGATTCTGCTCTCCATGCCGTATGTCGTCACGATCATCGTGGTCGCGGGACTCATCGGTCGCGTGCGTGCGCCGGCGTCGGCTGGCCGCCCGTACGACCAGGGATAGCGCTCACCCTGTGAGTGACGCTTCGGTTCTTGGCTGGCCAACCTTCCATCACGCGAAGCTCACGCCGCGAACGGCGCCGTTTGGCACCGTTGCCAAGCCGCTGCCGCTCATTATCGATAGCGACCCAGGTCTCGACGACGCGTTAGCGATTGCGTGCGCCGTAGTTCGGCCAGAGATCAACCTCCTTGCGGTGACGAGCGTTGGCGGCAACGCCGACGTGCATCACTGCACCGAGAACGCGCTGCGCCTACTGCATCTCTACGGTGCAGATGACGTGCCTGTTGCCGAAGGTGCGGTTGGACCTCTCGCAGGGCCGCTGGAGCGTGCCACCGAAGTGCACGGCGAGGGCGGGCTCGGCAACACCAAGCTGCCGAAGGCTCCGCGCACCGCCGAACCAGAGGGTGCCGTCGCTCTGATGGCGCGCATCCTGGAGGCGTCTCCTGAGCCAGTTGCGATTGCGCCTGTTGGGCCACTGACAAACATTGCCCTGCTGATTCGCTCATACCCGCACTTGGCGTCAAAGATCTCGCACATCTGCCTCATGGGCGGCTCAGTGGGCGAGGGGAACTCCTCTGCCTCGGCAGAGTTCAACATCTACGCCGACCCAACCGCTGCCGAGATCGTCTTTAACAGCGGCCTGCCGATCACCATGATTGGCCTTGATGTGACGCACCATGCAATTCTTGATCGCTCGATTCTAGATCGGCTTGCGGCCCTCCCTGGCGCATCGGCGAAGGTAGCGGCTGAGCTCCTGAAATTTTCGTTTGATCGCTCCGCAGCATGGGGCCAGGGCGAGAAGATGGCGATTCACGATGCCGTGGCCGTGCTGCATTTTGCGATTCCTGATCTCGTTGGTGTGGCGCGTTATCACGTTGTCGTTGATGCGACGCAGGGGCCGGCACGTGGTCGCACGATTGGCGATGCGAATCCATACCGACTCAAGCGCGACAAGCTGGAGCCAAACTGCGACGTAGGGCTCACCATCGACAGCAAGCGATTTGCAGATGAGATGGTGGATATCTACTCGAAGCTTCCATGAGCGAGCTGAAGCCGAATCCGCTCCCGCTCTCCACGCCGTTCCCACCATCGCCACGCCGCGCACCACTCGGCACCGTTGCCAAGCCACTCCCGATCATCATCGACTGTGACCCAGGCCACGACGACGCGATGGCGCTTGCCGTTGCGTTTGCCCGCCCAGAGCTGAAGGTGCTCGGCGTCACCGCCGTTGCTGGCAATGCCTCGCTGCCAAAGACCTACGAGAACCTGCGCCGCACCCTGGCCCTACTTTGCGCCAACGAGGTGCGTGTAGCCGCTGGTGCCGATGTGCCATTGGTGCGACCACTCTGGGTTGCGCCGTACGTGCACGGTGACTCGGGGCTTGATGGCGCCGAGCTCCCAGAGCCGACCGGCGTTGAGCACGCCGCAGGCGCGGTGGATTTGATCGCAACGCTGCTGCGTGAGTCGAGCGAGCCGGTGACACTTGTGCCGCTCGGCCCACTGACAAACATTGCGATCCTGCTCCGAGACCACCCTGAGTTAAAAGCAAAGATCGCCCACATCTGTTGGATGGGTGGAGCGATCGCTGAGGGGAATGTGACGGCGTCGGCGGAGTTCAATTCGTACGTTGATCCTGATGCTGCAGCGATCGTCTTTGCGTCCGGGATTCCGATCACCATGGTCTGCCTCGATGCAACGCACCGCGCCCTTACGGGCGAAGCGGCGATGAAGCGGCTCGATGCGGCGGGAACGCTGCCAGCCAAGATTTTTGCTGACCTGCTGCGCTTCTACGCCATCTTCCATAAGGACCGCTACGACTGGCCAGCATCCGCCGTGCATGATGCCGTGGCGGTGGCGCACCTGGCGGTGCCAAACTTGTTGGCACTAGTGCACGCGGCCGTTGACGTTGAGCTCGGTGATCTTGCACGTGGTCGAACGATTACCGACTGGTATGGCGATCGCCTGGAGCAGCGCGGACGCACCCCCGACGTGGACGTGGCGGTTGGTGTTGATGCCGATGCGTTTGACCGCGTTCTCGTGGACGCGATCCTCTCCTTTAAGTAGCGCTAGACCCGGTCGCGGAGCTCCGCGAGTAGTCCCGGGATCGCCGCCGTAATCTCCGTGGCGGTACGTTCGTATTCAGTCGACGGGTAGCCCCACGGGTCATCGAGATCGCGACCAACGGCCGCTGGATCAAAGTCGCGCAGCAGGCGGATCTCTGGTTGTCTGTCTGCCATGCGGATGATGCTGCGCCCATTGCGCAGGTTTGCCTGATCGGCGGCGAGCACCAGATCAAGCGTGGATGCCATGGCTGGGGTGAACTGACGCGCCTGGTGGGAACTTCGCAGGCCGCGGGCGCTCAAGATGGCGGCGCTATTCGCATGCATCCCCTCGCCGGCATGCTCATCTGACGTGCCGGCGCTAGAGACCGCCACGCGCCCAGCGAGGAGCGGATCAGCGTTGATTGCCGCCTCAAAGAGCACCTCGGCCAGGGGGGAGCGGCAGATGTTGCCGTGGCAGAGCACGAGGATTCGAAGCATCCTCGGAGCCTAGCGGATCGCCTCTTGGGCGGGCTCCAGCCTCGTGGTGCGTGGGGGAGCGCCGTTCGGTATCCTATGCAGAGGCACGGCGGGGTAGCTCACCGGTAGAGCAGGGGATTCATAAGCCCTTGGTAGCAGGTTCGATTCCTGCCCTCGCTACCACGCACCTTTGGGGAAGACGGAGAACGGAGGGAACCTAATGATTCCAAAGGCTCTGCGAAACGGTGCAGTCATGCTGATCCTGCTCCTGGGCACAGTCGTGCTCCTCGGCAGCGTCCTCCTCACCCCTGTGCCAGCCGCAACGAAGGACTACTCGGCATTCTTGGCCGAAGTCCGTGGGGGCAGCGTCACCTCCGTCCTGCAGCAGGAGCAGATCCTGACCATCACCAAGACTGGCACCCCACCAGAGACCTACGAGGTGCAGGTTCCAACACAGCTAACCGATGTCTACAACGATGTTCGCGCCGCCGCCGTTGCTGGTGGCCGCAATCCCGACAGCGTGACGTTCGGCGCCAAGAAGCCCGACGACTCGGGCCAGCTCTTCAGCCTGCTGATCAGCGCCCTGCTGCCGGTCCTTCTGATCGGTGGCCTCTTCGTCTTTATGATGCGCAGCGCGCAAGGGCAGAACAACCAGGCGATGAGCTTCGGGAAGAGCAAGGCAAAGATGTTCATTGCAAACAAGACCCCCGTCACCTTTGCCGACGTCGCAGGCGTCGAGGAGGCGAAGGTCGAGCTGGAAGAGGTCGTTGAATTCTTGAAGTTCCCTGAGCGCTTTGAAGCACTCGGCGCAAAGATTCCGAAGGGCGTCCTTCTGATCGGCTCACCAGGCACCGGCAAGACCCTGCTCGCTCGCGCCGTTGCTGGCGAAGCTGGCGTGCCGTTCTTCAGCATCTCTGGCTCCGAATTTGTCGAGATGTTCGTCGGCGTCGGCGCCTCACGCGTGCGCGACCTCTTCGACCAGGCAAAGCGCAACTCGCCGTGCATCGTCTTCATCGACGAGATTGATGCCGTCGGTCGACAGCGCGGTGCTGGGCTCGGCGGTTCACATGACGAGCGCGAGCAGACGCTGAACCAGATCCTGGTCGAGATGGACGGCTTCGAAACTGGCACCAACGTGATCATCGTTGCCGCAACGAACCGCCCTGACGTGCTCGACCCGGCGCTGTTGCGTCCAGGCCGCTTCGATCGCCAGGTGATCCTTGACCGCCCAGACCTAAAGGGTCGCCTCGCGATCCTGAAGGTGCACGTGAAGGGGAAGCCGCTCGACAAGAGCGTGAACCTTGAAGAGATCGCGCGCCGCTCACCAGGATTCTCAGGAGCCGATCTTGCCAACCTCATGAACGAGGCGGCGATTCTCGCCGCACGCCGCAGCAAGCGCACCATCGGAATGGATGAGTTCGCCGAGGCACTGGATCGCGTGATGGCTGGCCCACAGCGCAAGAGCCGCCTGATTACCGATGCAGAGAAGCAGATCATCGCCTACCACGAGGGTGGCCACGCGGTCGTTGGTCGCATTCTTGAGAAGTGCGACCCGGTCAGCAAGGTAACGGTGATCAGCCGCGGTATGGCGCTCGGCTACACCATGAACCTGCCAACCGAGGATCGCTACCTGCAGAGCAAGAGCGAATTTGAAGACAAGATCGCCGCAATGCTCGGCGGCAACGTTGCTGAGCAGCTCGTCTTTGGTGATACAACGACCGGTGCATCAAACGACATTGAGAAGGCGACCGATCTTGCGCGCAAGATGGTCACGCGCTTCGGCATGTCCGAGAAGTTGGGCACCGTCACGCTCGGCCGACAGGACGAGATGATCTTCTTGGGTCGCGAGATGTCGGAGCAGAAGAACTATTCGGAAGCTGTCGCAAAGCAGATTGACGAAGAGGTCCGCGCGATCATTGATCGTGGCGCAGTGCGCGCACGCGAGGTGCTGACGAAGCATCGCGATCGTTTGGATGCGCTTGCAGCGAAGCTGATTGCCGAAGAGACGGTTGAGGGGGAGGCGTTTGAGACGCTCTTTGCCGATCTTCCTGCGAAGCCAGCTGCATACGCGGGTCTTCTCGATCGCCTTCGTGCCGCAGGAGTGTCGATTCCAGTGGCGAAGGCCGAGCCGGAGTCTGAACCGGTGGTTAAGCCCGGCCCTGGTGGCGCGGCTGCGGGGCAGCCAGCCTGATGGCCTACGCCCCAACGCTCGCTTGGAAGGGGCTAGAGGGGCCAGAGGAGGCGCATCTCGTCGCAACCGCCACCTCGCGGATGGCGAAGTACGCGGAGTTCCTGAAGATCCCGAGCGTCTCTGCTCTCCCTGAGAACGCCGCGGATTGCCGTGCCGCCGCAGAGTGGCTGGCGGCTGAGCTCCGTCGCATCGGCGCAGAGCGCGTTGAGGTGAGTGAGACGGGTGGCCACCCAATCGTGGTTGCCGAGAAGATCGTCAACAGCTCGCTCCCAACGATCGTGATCTACGGCCACTACGACGTGCAGCCGGGGGATCCGCTCGACCTCTGGAAGACCAGTCCATTCGAGCCAATCGTTCGCGACGGACGCATGCTTGGTCGTGGCTCTGCCGATGACAAGGGCCAGATCGTGATTCACCTCAGCGCGCTCGAGGCGCTCGTCACGACCCGCGGCACCCTGCCGGTCAACGTGAAGTACGTGTTTGAGGGCGAAGAGGAGTCGAGCTCCGTGAACCTCGAGTCGTGGATGGCGGCGAACCCAGAGCGCTGCAGCGGCGACGCCGTGATCATCAGCGACTCAGGCTTCTTCGATGGGAATCGCCCGGCACTCACGGTGGGACTCCGCGGCATCACCTACATTCAGGTAGACGTACGCGCCTCCGACGTCGATCTGCATTCGGGGAGCTACGGCGGCTCCGTGGTCAATCCCGCCAACGCACTCGCTGCGATGATCGCCTCGCTGCATGACGCCAACGGCCACATCACCGTGCCTGGCTTCTACGACGATGTCGTTGCGCTCACACCAGCCGATCGCGCCGCATTCGCCGCCCTGCCGTTTGACGAGCCTGGCTATCTCGCTGGGATCGGCGCCACCGCCACGGCGGGAGAGAGCGGCTACTCCACGGTCGAGCGACGCGGTGGGCGCCCAACACTCGACGTGAATGGCATCTGGGGCGGCTTCATGGGTGATGGCTCAAAGACGATCATCCCCGCGCATGCACACGCCAAGATCTCGTGCCGCCTGGTCACCGCACAAGACCCAGAGAAGATCAGTCGGCAGCTTGAGGCGGCGCTGCGTGCTGCCGCCCCTGCCGGACTGCAGGTCAAGGTGCAGAATCTCGGCAACGGCGACGCCTTCCTTACGCCGCTTGGTGATCCGTACCTCAACGCTGCCGCCGGAGCCCTTGAGGCTACCTTCGGCGTCCCGCCGCTCTATATCCGTGAAGGTGGCTCCATTCCGATCGCTGCGCTCTTCCAGAAGGAGCTCGGCCTGCCAGTCGTCTTGCTCGGCTTCACGCCACCCGACGACAACGCCCATGCACCAAACGAGTCGATGGATCTCGGCAATTTTGAGGGCGGCATCCGCGCCGTCATTCGCGCACTCGACGCCATCGCCACCGTTGGCTGACCGCCCGTGAAAGTAGCGCTGCTCGGCCTCGGCCTGATCGGCGGCTCCATTGCGCGGGCACTCCGCGAAGATCCCGCTTCTGTTGGCCCACTCGACGAGAGCGGCCTGGAGATCGTCGCATGGACACCAACGCAGTCAGGGCCACGAGAGGCGCTGGCGGCAGGCGTTATTGATGCTGTTGGTCGCTCAATCGCCGAAACGGTGGATGGCGCTGCACTCGTAATTCTCTGCGCGCCACCGATTGCCATGACCGAAATCCTTGATGAGCTGGTGATTTGTCGCCGTTCTGGCCGCCTCGCCGATGGTGTTGTGGTGACTGACGTTGCCTCAACGAAGGTGTGGATCGCGAAGGAGGCGGCGGCACGGAACATTCGCTTCTGTGGCGGCCATCCGATGGCGGGGAGCCACGAGACCGGTTTCGCCGCGTCTGATGCCAACCTCTTTCTTGGGCGACCATGGGTGATTGTTCCGGGTGCCAACGGTGGCGGTGCTGCCGCACTCGTTGAGCGACTCGCAACCAGCTGCGGTGCGCGCCCGGTGATCCTCGAGGCGGAGTTGCACGACGCTGCGACCGCCGCGGTCAGTCACCTGCCGCTCCTCCTTGCTGCAGCGCTGGTGGAGACGGTGGCGCTCGGCGATGCGGCTGATGCCCCTGATGGCTGGAAGATCTCGCACCTGCTCGCCAGCACCGGCTGGCTCTCCGCCACGCGACTCGCACGTGGCTCTGAGGCGATGGGCGCCGACATCCTGGCAACGAACGCGCGCGAGGTTCGCCGCCGCCTGAAGACACTACGACTCGTATTGGAGCAGTGGGATGCGCGCTTGGCCGCCGCAGAGAACGATCCAGTGATCGGTCGGGTAGATCTAGAGAAGCGTCTCGCCGCCGCGCGTGCAGTGCTAACGGAGAACGAGTGAGCGCTGATCCTCTGGCGAAAGGTGCCGACGAGGAGATTATCGGCATCCCTCGCGAACTTGCGCTCCCTGCAGGGGTCTGGACCGGGCTTCGCGCCTTTAGCAGCCCCGAGGAAGGCGAGCACGAGATCACACGTCTCGACCAGGTAGCCCAGCCTCGTCCCCGGCGCGAACTTGAGTTGGACCCCTCCTGGAAGCAGCCAATCCCGTACGCAGTGGCCCTCTATCGCCCTGACGGCGCACCTGCGAGCGACGTGCAGCTCTTCTGGATGGATCGTCTCGCTGGTGGCAGCGACAAGCGCCTGCACGGCCGCGCCTCGTTCGGCGTGGGCGGCCACATCTCACCAAACGATGGCGGCATTCGCGCCGCGCTTGCTCGAGAGTGGGTCGAGGAGGTTGCCACGCCAACACTGCCATCGTTCGCGCCGATCGGACTCCTCAACGATGACGGTGATGATGTCGGTCGTGTGCATCTCGGCATAGTCTTCATTGCCACGCTAACCTCGCCCGACATTCACATCCGTGAGACGCATAAGCTTGCAGGCTCCTTCGTTCCAGTGAGTGAAGCGCTCCGTCGCAAGGGTGAGCTTGAAGGCTGGTCGGCGCGCCTCATCGACACGATCGCAAAGGTTGCCACCAGCATCTAGCCCTCGCTACGTGCGCAGTATGTTCTCGCTGCGATCGTCTCTGCATGCCAACGTCAGTCGCTTCTACGGCACTGGTTGGAATTGATGGGGTGCCGGTTGAGGTTGAGGTCGACGTTGCCCCTGGCATTCCTGCAACGCGAATTGTTGGCCTTCCTGACACCGCCGTAGGCGAGGCGCGCGAGCGCATACGCTCCGCCATTCGTGCAGCTGGTTACACCTGGCCCGCTCGCCGTATCACCATTAATCTCGCCCCGGCTGATTTACGCAAGAGTGGCGGTTCGTTTGATCTGGCTATTGCGATTGGCATTCTGCTTGCGAGCGGCCAGATTCGCCATCGCGGCAAGGGAACCCTCGCGGCGATCGGTGAGCTCGCGCTAGACGGCAGAGTGCGCAATGTGCCCGGTGCGCTTCCGCTCGCTCTACCGCTCCTATTAGTAGGGCATCGTGTGTTGCTACCGGCGAGCGTGGTTACGTTGCCAGAGCTGTGCGGTGGCGAGGCGATTCCGGTCGCAACGCTTGCGGATGCCGCAGCCGCGGTCAACGGCGCGGAGACAGGTGCACCACACCTGCTGGCGAGTGCCGTCGCGCCAGCGACGAGCGACGCTATCTCATACGAACTCGCAAGCATTCGCGGCCAACCGATTGCTTCGCGTGCCGTCTTGATTGCAGCGTGTGGGCGCTTTCCGATTCTGCTCGAAGGACCCCCTGGAGTAGGGAAGTCGATGCTCGCGCGGGCGCTGCATGAGATCCTTCCCAACCTTGCTGTGAAAGAGCGCAGCGAGGTCGCCTCCATTGCATCTGCAGGTGGTCACGCCACCGGGCTCTCGCTGCGGCCGCCGTTACGAGCACCGCATCACGACATCACGGTGGCGGGGCTCATTGGCGGAGGGCCGCGTATGACTCCGGGCGAGCTGACATGGGCGCATCATGGGCTCCTGTTGCTCGATGAGATCGGTGAATTCCGACGCGACGCGCTTGAGGCGTTACGCGAACCGCTGGAGCGGGGCAGCGTGGATCTGGTTCGAGCCGGGCGTTCCGTACGCTTCCCTGCGGAAGCGATCGTTGCGGCCACCGGAAATCCCTGTGGCTGTGGGGAGTTGGAGCATCCGAGTGGGACTTGTCGCTGCCTCCCTGCCGCGAGACGTCGGGGGAGCCTCTCGCTCTCAGCACCGATTCGTGATCGATTCCCGTTGCGCGTGCGGCTTGCTCGACCGAGCACGCCATTCGCTGCGCTCCCACGCGGCGAGCTCACGACGCTTGCGGCTCGCGAGCGCGCGACGTCCGTGCGCGCAGCCCTCGCGCAGCAGCCTGCTCACCCTGATGGGATGACCGGTGCGACGCGCCGAACCGTTGAGGGTCTCGGGGTACGCGCATGGAGTCAGATTGAACGGGTTGCGACGGTGGTGGCGCTCCTTGATGGGCGCGATATCGTGGGCGACGCTGATGTGGCTGAGGCGATCCATCTGCACGGCGATCACTGGTGAGCGAGGTCACGCTGCTCCCGGGCGACCCGCGAATCCCTGGGCGCCGCAGTGAGGCCCTCGGGTTGGCTCCGGATGCTGATCGCCGTCGCCCACTCTGGGCGCAGGGGCGGGTCGAGGTTCTGGGGAGACCATCGATCGGAATCGTTGGCACGCGGCGCCCCTCTCCCCACGGCGCTGCGGCGGTACGGCGCATCGCCTTTGAGGTGGCGCGAGCGGGGTGGTGCGTTGTCTCAGGGCTCGCCCTGGGGATCGACGAGGCGGCCCATTTGGCCGCCGTAGAGGCGGGAGGGGAGACGATTGCGGTACTTCCTAGTCCTGCCCCACTTGGGCTGCGCTATGGGGCGCGGCGCCTGGCCGAGCAGATCCAGCAGACGGGCCTCCTGCTCTCGGATCGGCCGGTCGGAACCCCTCCTGCCGCCTGGAGCTTTGCCGCCCGGAACCACCTCCTGGCGGCGCTCTGCGACGGACTCATCGTCGTCGAGGCACCTGAAGGCTCTGGGGCGCTGATTACCGCTGAATCGGCGGCAGGGCTTGGGCTCCCCGTAGCTGTCGTGAGCGCCCCCTACGGCGCAGAGACCGCAGAGGGGGGACTCCGCTGGCTCCAGCGAACGCAGGAGTTGTCTTTGCGTCT
>Ga0209087_1001940_pt1 | contig 11964 bp, 16 predicted proteins | sample S_130805_EF_Meta_FD_187321 | JGI IMG/M metagenome (GOLD analysis project Ga0209087, IMG submission 187321) | Freshwater microbial communities from Lake Simoncouche, Canada to study carbon cycling - S_130805_EF_MetaG (SPAdes) (version 2) | ecosystem: Environmental > Aquatic > Freshwater > Lake ...
TATACTTGCCGCTGTTGGTGAAAAGAAACCCCGTAAACGCAAAGCGGAAGCCACAGAGGAAGTCTAATTATGTCCTATACCATGCTCGAATTAGTCCAGCAAGTTACCGCTGAACTTAACTTAGCCGTTCCTACCTATGTAGCAGGAAACACCAGTCAAGATGTGCAACAGATTCTTGCCCTGATGAACCGTGCTGGATATGATTTGGTTAAGGAGCATGATTGGCAAGCATTAGAACTTGAGTATCGTTTCTATACAACTGCAATAACCACGACCTGTAATACTACGAATGGTTCTTATCTATTGGATAACATTCCTAGTACTACAGGGCTGGACAACACTTATTCAATCGTGGGAACAAGTATTCCCCAAGACACTTATGTTGATGAAGTTTTAACTTCAACTAGTCTGAATACTAGTCAGTTAGCTTCAGCAACATCTACAGGCGGTTCTGTAACTTTCAGCAAGACTATTTATCCCTTACCACCTGACTACGAAACCATTACAGACAATACCCATTGGGACAAGACAAAGCATTGGCAGATGCTTGGCCCTGTAGATGCACAGCAATGGCAATGGCTAAAGTCGGGTTATATTTCAACAGGCCCACGGGTTCGTTGGAGAATCTTAGGCAATACATTTCAGATATGGCCACCCTACAATACCCAAGAATATCTAGGGTTTGAATACCGTTCTAAAGGCTGGGCTAGAAGTGCCGCTGATGTTGTCAAGAACAGCTTTACTGCCGATACCGATACAACTGTATTAGATGACACCGTTTTAGTTTTAGCTACAAAACTCAAATACTTCCAAATCAAGTCATTTGATACTACTGCGTTACAACAAGATTACAACCGCTATCTAAGCGTTGCTAAGGCTAATGACAAAGGATCAGCTACTTTATCTTTTGCTCCTGCTCCAAGTGCTGTATTAATTGGCTGGGCAAACATCCCTGATACTGGCTACGGTAGCTAATTATGGCGGTTGCTAAACGCTTTACCGCTAAGACTACTTCTTTAGCTTCCCCAATTGGGGGCTGGAACGCTAGGGATTCTTTGGCTGAAATGCAACCGTTAGATGCGGTGCAGTTAGTCAATTTCTTTCCTACGCCTACCGATGTAACCCTTAGAAAAGGCTATTCACAAGCATCTACAGGGATTACTGGCGAAGTTCAGACTTTAATGAATTACGCCAATGCAGACGGCACAAACACGCTTTTTGCAATTGCTGGCGGCACTATTTATAACGCTTCATCTGCAACCGCAAGCTCTGTATTAACAGGTTTAACTAACAGCAAATTCCAGCATTGCATGATTACGACTGCTGGTGGACACTTTCTATTAGCGGTTAACGGTGCAGACCCTGCCATTCTGTATGACGGAACACGTTGGTACAAGATGGCTACTACAGCCACAGCCGTGTCAATTAGCACTATTACTAGAGGTGGAGCAGGAAACCTAACGGCTACCGTTACAACAGCTACGGCTCACGGTCTTGCCACAGGTAATCGGGTCAGCGTTTCAGGTACTACGGAAGCTAATTACAGCGGTACTTTTTACATTACCGTAACTGGAGCAAATACTTTTACCTACACAATGCTTACCGCACCAGCGGCAAACGCTACTGTGGTGGGTATTTATACCGTTATTGGTATAGCAGGGGTAAATAGCAATACCCTAGTAAACATTAATATGTGCCAAAACAGACTGTTTTTTGTGCAAAAAGACAGCATGACATTTTGGTATTTACCTGTGCAATCTATCGGTGGTACGGCATTAGACTTTAATTTAGGTGCTATTGCCCGTTCAGGTGGCTACCTGCAAGCAATGGGAACATGGACTTTAGATGCTGGTTATGGCGTAGATGACCTATCCGCTTTTGTAACTAGCATGGGTGAAGTCATTGTTTATAAGGGTACAAACCCTAGCGATTCTAATGCTTGGAGTGAAGTCGGTGTATGGCAAATGGGTCAAACCTTTGCTAGACGCTGTTTCTTTAAATTTGCTGGTGATTTGCTATTGCTAACCCAAGACGGTTTAGTACCAATGTCTGCCGCCTTGCAATCATCCCGATTAGACCCCCGTATTAACCTGACAGACAAGATTTATTACGCTGTAAGCCAAGCGGCAACTACTTTTTATGCTGAATTTGGTTGGCAGATTAATTACTTTGCTAGTGAAAATATGCTCATTTTGAACATTCCTACTGGTTTAGGATTTGAACAATATGTCATGCACACGATTACAAAGTCATGGGCTAGATTTACTGGAATAAATGCCCTTTGCTGGGAAGTTTCAGGAAGTAACAAAATTTACTTTGGTGCTAATGGCTATGTTGGTCAGTTTTATAGTCAGCCTTCTGATAATGGTTCTAACATTACTGCAACTGCACAGCAAGCGTATAGCTATTTTGACAGCCGTGGACAGCTTAAAAGATTTACGCTAGTACGCCCTATCCTACAGACAGATAACGGCTTACCGACCGTTTTATGCGGTATTAGCACCGATTTTGACACCCAACCTTTAGTCAATCAAGTTGCCTTTAATCCATCCACATTAGATGTGGGTGTTTGGGACACATCCTTGTGGGATGACGCTAATTGGGGTGGCACTTTGACTACCACTAAGTTTTGGCAAGGGGTTACAGGAACAGGATTTGCTGGATCAATTAATATTAATGTGGCATCGCAAGGTATTGAACTGCATTGGGCATCAACCGATTATGTAATGGAAACTGGGGGCGTATTGTAATTGCTATGTTTGGATAAAATGGCTGTTGGTACATGGGTAGGAAACCAATGTGGCATGGTTTTTACCCCTGAAAATTCAACAGCTATTGGCTGGATTAAAGATGGTGAAATATGTGCAGGTGTTTGGTACGAAGATTACAACAAAGTATCTGTAATGTGCCATATTGCCCTAACACGGCAAATGACACCTGAATATTTAAATATCATTTTTGACTATCCTTTTGTACAATTAGGGGTAAATAAGATCATTGTCCCTGTTATAAGCGATAATGAGGCTTCAATTAAGTTTGTTAAAAATTTAGGTTTTGAGGAAAAAGCCCAACTACTTGATGTTTTTCCTTCAGGCGATTTGCTGTTTTTTGTTATGACAAAAGACAATTGTAGGTTTATAGGAGAAAGATATGGGAAAAGGCGGGGGAAGTGCTCCACCACCACCTGATTATGCAGGTGCGGCAAAAGAAACTGCGGCAGGTAATTTAGATGCGGCACGGGCTAGTATTGCCGCCAATCGTGTAAACCAATACACGCCTTATGGTTCTGTTGAATACAATATGTCGGGCGAGGACAAATACGGCAATCCTATGTGGAACGCTACTCAAAAACTTGCTCCCGATCAACAAAAACTATTAGATATTCAAAACAAATTAAGTATTGGTACTGGTGAATTAGGTCAAAAAGGTCTTAGTTATGTAGAAAACATGATTAATCAGCCTTTTGATACAAGTTCTTTACCTTCTACTGGCTTTAATCCTAGCCAAAACTATCAAGATGCTTATATGCAAAGACTTCAGCCACAGATTCAACAAGGGCGTGAAGCATTAAGCACTCAATTAGCTAATTCGGGTATACCCGTAGGTTCAGAAGCATATAGACGAGCAATGATGGCTCAAGGTCAAAAAGAAAATGATCTATTGGCGGCCGCAACTACACAAGGTTTTAACGTAGGTAATACAGCCCGTGCTCAAGGATTTAATGAACTTGCTTATAAACGCAATGAACCAATCAATACCCTTAATGCGGTGCGTTCAGGTGCTCAAGTGCAAAACCCTAATTTTGTAAACCCTGCTATGCAACCAAGTACCGCTGGTGCTGATATTTTGGGTGCAACTTCAATGGGTTACAACGCTAATTTAGCCGCTTCTAACGCTTCTAATGCGGCTAATAATGCAATGACAGGTGGATTATTTAGTCTAGGTGCGGCCGCAATACCTTTAATGTCTGATATTCGCACTAAAGAAAATATTGAACCAATTGGCATTGCTAATAATGGCTTAACTGTGTACAAGTACGAATACAAGCCTGAATTTAAAGATCACGAATTAGCTGGACATGGCGTTCATTACGGCTACATGGCTCAAGAAGTAGAACAAGTCTATCCTTATGCAGTTAAAACCTTAGATGACGGCTATAAAGTCGTAGATTACGGATTGCTATGAACCCCTATATTCTTCAAGGTCAATCAATTCAGGATGTTAGCGGTTTACAGCCTGTATTTCAAAATTTTGGTCAACAGCAAGCTAATCAACAGATGGCACTTGCACAGCAAAATCAATTGGCAAACCAAGCTGGGCAATCTCGAAGCGGTGGTATGAACCCATTAGCTTTAGCCCAAGCATTGCGTAAGGATAAGTCTACACAAGACCAAATAAACGCTAAAGATGCACAAATGGGTGGTTTAAACACATATAACCCATTTACCCAATATGACATTTTACAGAAATACGGTACTGATATGTATTCTCCACAAAGTAGAATGTTAGCGGCACAGGAGTTTTAATTATGGTTGATATTGGAACATTAACTCCCGAACAGATGTTGCAACAGCAACAGATTTTACGCCAACAAAAGATGTCTGAAATGCTATTGCAAAAAGGCATGGAACAGCCACAAGGTCAAATGATTAGTGGACATTATGTAAGACCTAGCATATTTCAAAATTTAGCTGGTTTAGCTAATACTTATGTTGGTCAAAAAGGAATTGAAAAAGCAGAACAAGCACAAATTGATTTAGCCAACAGATTGCGATCAGATGAAGCGTCTGCTATGGCTGATTTTATGAAAGAAAAACAAGGCACTCCAGCAGTTGTTCAAAATACAGAATTAGCTGGGCCTTACGCTGGCAATATTCCTATGCCAACGGCACAAAGAGAAATAACGCCAGCAATAGCACCTAATCCTCAAACGGCTTATGCCAACCTTTATGCAAATCCAAAAGCATCTGCCGCTCAAAGACAATTTGCTTTTGGCAAGATAAATGAAGGCCCAATGAAAGTTGGCGTTGAAGATGTATTGCTTGATCCTTATACATTAAAGCCAATATATCAAGGTGCTGGAAAACTACCTGCAACCCTTGATGTAGCCGTGTCTTTAATACCTAACTTGCCAAGAAATCGTGCCGAATGGACGCCTGACCAAATGGCTCAAGTTGAACAAAAAGTTCGTCAATTAGAAAAAGATAAAGCGGCTGTAACTCATATTAATATGCCATCTGAAACAGAACGCAAAGCTGGCACTATGGTTAATATTTTGGATAAAAATTTGCAACAAATGCAAACAGCTTTAGGTGTAGATCCAAATGCTGTTAAACCAAATGTACCAGCAAGTGTAGTAGAAGCTATTACTGGGCCTAATTTGTTAAGCAGAACAATGAAGCCAGCACAGCGTCAAGTTATTGAAGATTCTCAATTAGACATACTTGATGCGGCTTTAACTTTGCGTACTGGTGCGGCATATACCAAAGAACAATTATTGGGTATGCGTGATACTTATTTCCCTAAATTGGGAGATAAACCTGCCGCTATACAAGCCAAAAAGCAACGTTTAGAAACATTAATTGATTCAGCTTATATATCTTCAGGCAGAGCAACACCGCCAAGAACATCTTTGCCTTACACAGCACCTGTAACACAACCAAATATTAATCAACAATTAAATGTTCCTACCATAAATGCACCTAAATTTTTAGGATTTGAAAATGCCAATCGCTAGATTTCAAATGCCCGATGGTCGTATTGCTAGGTTTGAAGTAGCAGAAGGAACTACGCCACAACAAGCACAAGCCATGATTGCAGAACAAATGGCAACTACAGCATCCCCAATGTCTTTTGGTGAAACTGGTGGTGGTGCGGCTACAGGCAGAGCAATTAATCGTGGTCAAAGAAATGTATTGGCTGAACCTAGACCTTTAGAATCCGCTTTGGCAGGTGTTACAAAATCCGCTATTGATCCATTATTGGCTGGAGCACAATTGGTTACTGGCAATGCACCAAAAGTTAATGAATTAGTGCAAAGATTAGCTAAAGAAAGCGGTGAATATCAAGAAGCAAACCCTTATTCTTATGGTGCTGGTCGTGTAGCTGGAGTAATGTTACCTGCTGTTGGCATGGCTAAAATTGGATCTATTCCATCTTATACAAAGCTATCACCTTTAACACAAAATGTGGGAATGGGTGCTGTTTCGGGGGCATTAACCCCTGAAGAAACAGGAAAAACTGGAGCAAATCTTTATCAAGAACAACTTAAACAAGCTGGTATTGGCGGTACAGTTGGTGCAGTAGTTACTCCATTACAAAAATTAGCTGGTGTATTGCGTGGCCCTGAACAAACGCAACAAATGGCTGGTGCAGTAGAAAAAGCTAGAGAAGCTGGCTATGTAATTCCACCAACCCAAGCAAGAGAATCTTTTGTAAATCGTGTTTTGGAAGGTACTGCTGGAAAAGTTACTACAGCCCAAAATGCTTCAGCTAAAAATCAAGCTGTAACCCATAAATTAGTAGCTAAATCATTAGGTTTACCTGAAAATGAAGTAATTGTTCCTGAAGTATTAGACAATATTAGAAGTGTAGCTGGAAAAGCATACGAAAATATTGAAAACATTGGAACTATTAAACCCAGCAAACAATATACAGAAGGTTTAAATCAATTGGCTAGTAAGCCATTAAAGGCTTTAGCAGGATTTCCTAATGCCAAACCCAGTCCTATTATTGAATTAACAGATTCTTTAAGATCAGATGCTTTTGATGGTTCTGCGGCTGTAGCTAAAATTATTGATTTAAGAGATGCCGCTAATACTGCTTATGGGTCAAATCAAAAATTATTGGGTAATGCTAATAAAAAAGCCGCTGATTTACTTGAAAACGAAATTGAGCAACATTTACAAACAACTGGTCAAAAAGAAATGCTTGATGAGTTTAGAAATGCTCGTCAATTAATTGCTAAAACATATACAGTACAAAAAGCATTAAATCCAGTATCAGGAACAGTAGATGCTAGAACTTTAGCAAGAGAATTGAAAAAAGGAAAACCATTAAGCGATGAATTAAAAACAGCCGCTGAATTTGCCGCACAATTTCCAAAAGCCGCACAAACAACAGAAATGATGGGAAGTTTGCCACAATTAAACCCATTAGATGTTGCTACAGCTGGTATTGCATCTGCCGTTACAAACCCTGCGGCAATGGCTTCTGTTGCAGTTAGACCAACAGCTAGGTCAATAGCATTGTCAAATCCTATACAAAACAGATTAATACAAGGGGAAGTAACGCCTGAACAATCTGCATTAGCTAGAATGTTAATGATACAAGGCGGTGTCCCAGCAACAAATGCACTAATTCAAGGAGCATCAAATGAGTAGAAACGGATCGGGTACATATACTTTACCTGCTGGTAATCCAGTAGTAACTGGCACAACTATTAGTTCTACATGGGCTAATAACACTCTTACAGATATTGCTACAGCCTTAACTGGCTCATTAGCGGCAGACGGACAAACTACCGCTACTGGCAACCTTAAAATGGGTAACAATCGGGTTACAGGATTGTCTAATGGATTAGCATCAACCGATGCCGTTACTCTTGCCCAGTTAAATGACCCGTCTATTACTGGTAACGTAGATATTGCAGGAACTTTAACGGTTCATGGTGAAACTACTTTTGCAAATACTACTGATATTAAATTACCTAATGGAACTACAGCACAAAGACCTGTTGCCCCTGCAAGTGGAATGATTCGTTTCAATACCACTTTAAAGCAATATGAAGGGTATACATCTTACGCAGGTGCAACAATTAGCACCATTACTTATGTTACTACTACAGCTACCTTAACTACTGCTACAGCACACGGATTAGCTACTGGAAATACGGTATACATTACGGGTACTACCCCTGCCGCCTATAGCGGTACTTTTGTTATTACCGTTACAGGAACAACAACATTTACTTATACAATGTTATCTAATCCTGCTGGTAACGCTTCCGTAGTAGGTTCATATACATACGGTAATTGGGCTCAAATTGGCGGTGGTGCTACAGGTGCAGGTGGCGATCAAGTATTTGTAGAAAACGGTGTAACTGTAACGACTAGCTATACACTTAGCACCAGTAAAAATGCTATGTCTGTAGGGCCAATCACAATTAATTCAGGTGCTTCAGTAACAGTCCCAACAGGACAGAGATGGGTAATTCTATGAGTTCAGTAATCATTTCAGGCGATACATCAGGGGCTATTACATTAGCCGCACCTAGCGTAGCAGGTACTAATACTATTACGCTACCTGCAAACACAGGAACAGTTATTACTACTGCATCTACTTTTGCAAGTACAGGCCCAGCGTTTAGCGCTTATTCTAGTAGTTCTACAACTATTCCTGATTCATCATTTACAAAAATTACTTATGGCACAGAAGATTTTGATACAAACAACAATTTTGCATCTTCTACTTTTACTCCTACTGTTGCTGGTTATTATCAAATAAATGCTAATTTTAGATTTGGAACTGCGTTTGCGGCCACACAACAATCCATTTTAATTTATAAAAATGGTGCTGTATGGAGTAGAGGTGGTGGCGGTGGAACTACTGGATTATTTGGTTATTTAACTGTAAGCACTTTAGTTTATTGCAACGGAACAACTGATTATATTGAAGTATTTGGTTTTCAAAATAGTGGTTCTTCGGTAACTAACGATAATTCTAGTTGGTCTAAATTTAGTGGATTTTTAGCGAGGACTGCATAATGGCATACGAAACTGATACATTTGACGCTGGCTCAATTAACATCTTGTACGAATAGGATAAATAATGGCATCTACTATATCGGCTGGAACCACAAGTGGAACTGCAATAGCTATTGCTGGTGATACTAGCGGTCAGCTTCAACTACAAACTAATGGTACTACTACTGCGGTAACTATTACTACCGCACAAAACGTAGGTATTGGTACTACTACTCCAGCACAACCTTTAGAAATTTCTAGTGCTACTGGTGGAACTTTAGGATTAAGGTACATAAGCAATTCGGGTTATGCATCAATTGGTACAGATGCAAATAATAATATTTTATTTAGCATTGGAAACCCACCAACAGAAAAAGCCCGTATTGATTCTAGCGGCAATTTATTGGTTGGCTCTACAAGTGTTATTGCTAATAGTAAAACTGGAATATTGTTTGATGGTAGTGTTATAAATGGTCTAGCAATTAAAAGTAGCGTAGTAAATTCAAACACCAATGTTTTTGTTGTATTTAAAAATTCAGCAGACAGCACAGCAGGAGTAATTCAACAAAATGGTTTAACAAGTGTCGCATATACAACTTCTTCAGATTATCGTTTAAAAGATAATGTTGTACCAATGACAAGTGCTTTAAATACAATTTTACAATTAAATCCAGTTACATATAAATGGAAAGCAGATGGCTCTGATGGTCAAGGTTTTATAGCCCATGAACTTCAAACGGTTGTGCCTGATTGCGTTATTGGTAAAAAAGATGCCGTAGATGCAGAAGGCAACCCTATATATCAAAGTATTGATACTTCATTCTTAATAGCTACATTAACTGCCGCAATCCAAGAATTAAACGCTAAAGTAAATGCACAAGCCGCAGAAATACAAGCATTGAAAGGAAACTCATAATGTCTATAACTCTTTCAGGTGACAATGGAGTTACCTTTCCAAACGCTACTACACAAGCTAGTGCTGGTCAGGTATTGCAAGTGGTTAATGCTACATCTACCACAAACAATAGCACTACAGGAAGCACTTATGTAGCTGCTGGATTAACTGCTCCTATAACTCCTAAATTTTCTACAAGTAAAATTTTAATAATAGTAAATCAAAATGTATATATTAGTGCTGCTGGTGGCGAAGCAGTTTTTACAATATATAAAAATGGTGCAGATTTAACAAGTGGAAACGGATTTTCAGATACTTATGCAGGTGCTTCTGACTTAATTGGTCAAGTTCCAATGGTTTATTTAGATTCTCCAGCAACTACTTCTGCAACAACTTATGCTGTTTATATGAAAAGAACTTCAAGTGCCGCAACTATTCAATCTTCTTTGCGTGGTACTACTAATACAATTACTCTTATGGAGATTGCCGCATGATTAATATTACAGAAGCAATCTACAAACTTTACCCTACAGTAATCCGCACAGTAGGCAATATTGCTTACGATGCAAACGGCAATGAAGTAACTTATGATTTGCAAACCGTGACTGCACAGGCTGAAGCGGATGCACAAGCCCTAATAGATACAAAGGCTTCTGCACTAGCTAAATTAACTGCACTTGGTCTAACTGAAAATGAAGTCAAAGCATTGATTGGTTAATATGTCTACTATTGATAAAAACGAAGCGGCATTATCCGCACACGAACAAGTCTGTGCTTTTCGCTATGAAACAATTAATGCTCGTTTAAAAAGACTTGAGCAAATATTAATTGCTTCTGCTGGTTTTATCATTGCCGCACTTGTTTCTATATCCTTTAAATTAAATTAATGATGTGCCTGATCCATTTGGAATATCAGAAAGCATCAAAGGGCTTTCCAATAGCTTAGATTCAAGCCGTGAAGCGGCTAAAGGCTTGTCTAAAAGCATTGAGGGCATACAGCAAGACGCTACAGATGTAGCCCAGCAAAAAGCCCAAGAAAGACGCAGAGCAATACGGGAAGCAGAATTTAAGAAACAAACAGCATTAATTAAAGCATTGGAAGATTGGCAAAAAAAGAAGCAAATTAGCGACCAAGAGGCAAAATTAAAGATTGATTTTGTTAAGAAATACGGTGTTAAAGAGTGGGATGCAGTATTAAGGATTAAATTGGATATTGAAAACATGGAACGCAAGTCTAATGAAGAATTCCAGCACGACCTAAAAGAAGTGCGTAAAGTTCAGTTTTATTGTTTTGCCCTAGCCGCTTTAATAGCTTGGTATCTGACTTGGGGCATTAAATGATTGCTTATTTAGCGTTTTGCTATGTTTATGGGGGAAGTTTAATATGTTTGGTATAGATGACATCATTGGCGTAGGAATGAAGATTCTTGATAAAGTCATTCCTGACCCAGCCGCTAAAGCAGAAGCCCAAGCTAAATTACTAGAACTTCAGCAACAAGGCAAATTAGCAGAATTACAAGCCGATAATATAGAAGCCCAAGAAGTGACCAAGCGTCAAGAAGCGGATATGGCCTCTGACTCTACGCTGTCTAAAAACATTCGCCCATTAACCCTTGTGTTTATTCTTATTGTCTATTCCACCTTTGCCATGATGTCCGCATGGGATATTGAGGTAAACAACAACTATGTGGAATTGTTAGGCCAATGGGGTATGCTTATTATGTCGTTTTACTTTGGTGGTCGCACCCTTGAAAAAATTATGGACATGAAAAAAAATGATAAACAGCCGAAACCTTGATGACTTGATAGCCCCTGCAAAAGAGCGTGTAGAGCGTTTTATTGCTTTGTGCAAGGATGAGGGCATAGATTTGCTTGTGACCTCTACATACCGTGATAATGAATCACAACAGGCTTTATACGAACAAGGTAGGACTACAGCAGGAAAGGTGGTTACTAATGCTAAAGCAGGTGATTCTTGGCATAACTGGCGTTGTGCTGTTGATGTCGTACCTATGGTCAACGGCAAGCCTGACTGGGATGGTTCTCACCCTGTATGGGCTAAAGTCGGGGAACTAGGGAAACAAGCTGGTTTGGAATGGGCTGGAGAATGGCGTACATTCAAAGAATTAGCCCATTTTCAATACACGGGTGGTCTTACCCTTACCGACCTTAAAAACGGCCGTGAAATCGCTTAAAACAATTCCCGTAAATCTACATATTTCCACAGATTTTTGGGAACATCGTAAAAGTATTCTTCCCTAGCCACAGCGGTGTTAGGTACTTCAATTACTGGGCAATCTTTGATTTTGTCAGCCCTGATCCAGT
>Ga0209087_1001943_pt1 | contig 11938 bp, 9 predicted proteins | sample S_130805_EF_Meta_FD_187321 | JGI IMG/M metagenome (GOLD analysis project Ga0209087, IMG submission 187321) | Freshwater microbial communities from Lake Simoncouche, Canada to study carbon cycling - S_130805_EF_MetaG (SPAdes) (version 2) | ecosystem: Environmental > Aquatic > Freshwater > Lake ...
CTAAGAATAAAAAAAAAAAAACAAATAGATATTTTCACATAGGAATGGCCGGTAGAATTAATGAAACAAAATTACAAGAACTGATTATAAAATCTCTAATAAAGATAAAGAAAAAAAATATATACATAACCTTTGCAGGCGATGGTCCTAAAGTCCCTTTATTAAAAAAAATTATTCAGGATAATTATTTAAAAAATCAAATTAATTTTGAGGGAAGATTAGATAGTTTTCAATTAAAAAAATGGTTCCATAAACTAGATCTTTATATTCAAGCTAGCAAGGGCGAGGCCATGTCTATTTCTGTTTTGCAAGCATTTGCCGCGTCAGTACCGGTTCTGGCGTCAAGGGTTACTGGTCTTACGGAAATTATAAATGAAAAAAAAAATATAGGTTTCTTTTTTAATAATAATCTTACTTCTATTACAAATAAGATTATTTCTATAATGAATTTGAATCAGAGCAATATAGAAACAATTGTTAATAAACAAAAACAATATGTTAAAAAATATTTTTCTGAAGAAAAGATGTTTTTAGAGTATAAGAGAATAATCCAAAATTTATGATAATTTTTTTAGTTTTTTTTAATGAAAATCTTATTTGCAATTACTAGTATAGACAAAGGTGGGGCAGAAACTCATTTAGTTAATTTAGTTAGTGGCTTGTTAGAAAAAAGTATTAATGTCAGTATATTCTATACAAGTAATGATAAGCAATTTTTCAAAAAAAAATTAGAGACTTTAAATGTAAAATTATTTAAAAAAAAATATAATATTAATTTAAACCTAGTTAATTTTTTTTTTGATTTTTTGCATTTAAGAAAATTAATTTTGCAAATTAATCCAGATATAATTCATGTTCATTTACCTTACATGGAATTATTAACATTTTTAGTTCTGAAAACTTTAAAGAAAAAATATAAATTCATAATAACAAAACATGTAGATAGTTCGTTGCTTAATGGTTCCGATCGTCAACAAGAGTCTTTTTTTGGATCATTTCTAGGAGGGTTAATTTATAACAGGGCAAAAATAATTATAGTTATTTCTCAGGCTGTTAAAAAATATGTTATTGATAATTACAATAATATTAATGTAAAAAATATCGCAGTTATACGCTATGGAATAGAATATAAAATATTATCTAACTCTACGAAAACTGTAAATAAATTTAAAAAAAAATATAATTTACAGGGTTACTATGTACTGGGTGTTGCTGCTCGTTTAGTTAGGCAAAAATCAATTGATTTTTTAATAAAAAGTTTTAGTGAGTACAATAAAAACTATAATCTAAAATCAAAACTACTTATTGCAGGAAAAGGTCCTTTAAAAAAAGAATTAGAGGAACTGGTAGCATCACTTAATTTAAAAAAGTCTGTAAAATTTTTAGGTTTTCAAAGTGATATTAATACTTTTTATCGTTCAATTGATGTTTTTTGTTTAACGTCAAATTATGAGGGTTTAGGACTTGCAATTTTAGAAGCTTTAGCATTCAAAAAACCTATTATAACTTCAAATTGCAGCGCAATGCCAGAAATTATAAAACAAAATAAAAATGGGTTGTTAGTTGATCATTTAAATATTAGACAACTTGTAAAAGCTATTGAGGCATTAGAAGATCCTAAATTGAGAAATAAAATTTCTTTTAATTCTACCAAGTTGTTAAAGAAAAAATTCTCCTTACCTTTAATGATAAAAAAAACAATTAGGGTTTATAATTCTAATTTAAATTAAATAATGCAATGTGCGGAATAACAGGAATTATTTTAAATAAAAAATTTAAATATAATAATTTAGAAGATTTAATTTTCAGAATGACAAAAAAATTAAGTCACAGAGGACCAGATCATAATGCAATTTGGTCTAACCAAAAAAAAGACCTATACATAGGCCATGCAAGATTATCAATTTTAGATATCTCTAAAAGTGGAAATCAACCTATGCAGTCATCTAGTGGTAGATACGTTATAACTTATAATGGTGAAGTTTATAATCATAATAAAATTAGACTTGATATAGATAGCATTCAAAAAACTAATTGGAAAAGCACCTCTGATACAGAAACAATTTTAGAGGCTGTTGAATTATGGGGAGTAAAAAATACACTTGAAAGATTGTCAGGAATGTTTGCTATATCTTTGTATGATAAAAAACTTAACAAAGTTTTTCTTGCAAGAGATAAAAATGGTGAAAAACCATTATATTACGGGTTCTATCAATCCAGTATCATTTTTGCTTCAGAGTTAAAGAGTTTTTTTACACTTAATAATTTTAGTAAAGATATAAACAAAAACTCTTTATCATATTTTTTTAAATATTCTTATATACCCGAGCCTCATTCTATATTTAATAATATATTTAAATTAAAATCAGGATCTATTTTAGAAATTGATTTAAATAATTTTTATATTGTTGAAAATGTAACTGATCTTGAGAAATATTCTAAGTATTATAATTTTTTTTATGATCAAAATTATTTTAATTTTGAAGATATAAAAAAAAATCTTTACAATTCTGACAAAGAAAATTACTTAGATTCCATTCTGAACAAAGCGGTAACTTCCGCTATGATTTCTGATGTAAATATTGGTTCTTTTTTATCAGGCGGCACAGATTCATCACTAATAACAGCTATTATGCAAAAAAATTCTGAAAAGAAAATAAAAACTTTTTCAGTTTTGTTTAAAGAAAGAAAATACAATGAAGAATATTATTCTAAAAAAATATCACTTTTTTTAAAAACCGATCATCATGAATTAGCAATAAATTATAAAGATATCATAGATCAAATAGAATTATTGCCAGAAACCTTCGACGAACCTTTTGCAGATAGTTCACAAATACCCAGCATAATATTAAGTAAATTTGCAAGTAATCATATTAAAGTTGCTTTGACAGGAGACGGATGCGATGAATTTTTTGGAGGGTATAATAGATATATCTTATTTAGTAGGATAAATAAGATTATCAATGTAGTTCCAAATTTTTTAAGACAGAAGTTAGGTGCCTTATTATTTTCAATACCATTTAAGTATATTAATTTTTTAGAAAATATTTTTTTTAGCAGAATTAAGAATTTTTCTAATATTTCACAATTAGATAATAAGATTAAAAAATTAAGTTTAATAATGTTAAATTGTAAATCTGAAGTTGAAATTTATTTATCATTAATAAAAGTATTTCAGTATAACGATAATTTAGTTTCAAATAATAAAACTTTTGACGATGAGATTGATATTTATGCAAGAAAAACTTTTTTAAAAAAAGAACTTAGTATTGAGGAAAATATGATGACAGTAGATCAGAAATTTTATCTTTCAGGAGATATTCTTCATAAAGTTGATAGAAGTGCAATGTACAGTAGTTTAGAAACAAGAATGCCATTTTTAGACCCCTCAGTGATTTTTTTTTCTAGTCTGCTTCCATTAAAAGATAAAATTTATAAGAATGAAGGAAAAATTATAATCAAAAATATTATACAAAAATATTTACCTAAAGATTTAATTAATCCAACCAAAATGGGATTTTCAATCCCAATAGATGAATGGATAAGAGGCCCACTTAAGAATTGGTCAAAAGATATACTAGATAAAGCTAAAAATAATTATTACATAGACTCTAAACTTTTAAGGAAGTACGAAGAAGAACATTTTTCTGGAAAGCATAATTGGGGACATATAATCTGGAATATAATAGTATTTCAAAAATGGTTTCAAAAAAACTTCAGCTAAAAAAATATATAGATAGTTTTTTTTTAGAAAGGTACATAGTTTTTTTTTTACCGTTTGCAATAGTATTAAGTAAATTTTTTTTAGAATTAAGTTTAATAACTTTATTTTTACTATTTCTTTTGCATGCTCCGTTAAAAAAAAATATTTATATATTTCATAAGAAGATTTTCCTCTTTTTTACTTTATTTTATTTTTATTTATTAATTAGATATTTTTTTAGAAATGCAGATTACGATGCATTTTCAATTATTTTTTATTTTAGATATTATTTCTACATCTTATCCTTGTATTATTTTTTTAATCTAAGAAAAAATCTCTTTAGCGTATTTATAAAAAGTATAATTATTGTTTTTTCAATATTAGTAGTAGATGCTATTTTTCAGTATATTTTTGGTTTTAACATAATAAATTATTTAAAACCATCAATAGATAGGGTGAGTAGCTTTTTCGGTAAAGAATCTATTTTAGGAAGTTTTTTAGTAAGATTTTTGCCATTTTTATATTTACCTTTATTACTCTATGAGCAAAAAAAAAATTCTCTTAAATTTTATCTTCTTTTTTTTTTAATATTTTTAACAAATATTGTTATTTTTATTTCGGGAGAAAGAACATCCTTTGCTCTTATGATTTTATTAAATCTATACATGTTTTTAATGTTACCAAATTTAAGACGAAAAATTATTATATTTTTTTCGACGTTTTTAATTTTGATAGGTCTGATTTTATTTTTAGATCATAATTTAAAAAATAGAATAATTGATAAAACATATAATGAAATAACTAATTTAAATATTGTGAGCAACACAGGCTATTTAGATCCAAATTTAAAAACGTTAAAATTTTATATATATTCAGGAGCTCATAATGGCTATTACGTAACTGCATACAATATGTTTGTCGATAATTTTTTATTTGGTCAGGGTCCTGGAAGTTTTAGGTATTTATGCAAAGAAGAAAAATTTAAGGCTGCAAAAGAAACTACTAAAAATATTTATTTAAAAGACGGATATTATAATTTAAGTTGTTCAACCCATCCGCACAATTATTATTTTCAATTATTAGCTGAAACCGGGCTTATTGGCTTTTTGTTTATTATCTATATTTTTGGGGTATTGATTGTAAATATTTTAAGAGAATACTTCGCTTCAAAAAAAATGAATTTATTTAAAAGAGTAATATATTGTACATTTTTTGTTAATTTATGGCCATTATTCCCAACTGGAAATTTTTTTAGTAATTGGTTAATAATAATTTCAATTATCCCCTTAAGTTTTCTTTTTTTAAAAAAAAATGACTATATCTGAAATAACATTTCTAATTTTAAGCATATTTATAAATTTTATAATTTTTAAATATTTTGATATTCTTAAGAAATTTATTACAATTTATGATGTGCCTAATTTATCAAGAAAAACTCATAAACTACCAGTTTCAGTTTTAGGAGGGGCATGGATTTTATTAAATTTTTTATTAACAATATTATATTTATCTTTTTTTAATGATAATTTATTAATTAAGTCTTTTTTTTTAAATTTAAGAGATAAGTTTCATTTTTTAGCATTCTTAACTCTATTTTTATTAATAGGTATATACGACGATGTAAATGACATTAAATACAAACAAAAGTCATTTATATTTTTTATTCTTTGTCTTTTTCTTTTTTACACAAATGAAAAATTAATTATTTATACACTAAAAATTATTTTTATTGATGAACAATATAGTTTTTCTTTAGGAAAATATTCTTTATTTTTTATGACTTTTTGTTTTATGTTTTTATTAACATCCATAAACTTCTTAGATGGGATTAATTTAAATTTAGGATTATTTTATCTTATAAATATCTTATTTTTATTTTTTTTAACTAAAAATACTATATTTTTATATTTAATAATCCCAATAATTTTTATTTTATATTTAAATTACAAATCTAAAATATTTCTTGGAGATTCGGGCTCTTATATTGTTTCACTAATTTTGATGTATTTTTTTGTAAAAAATTATAATGAAGGTTTAATAACTTTCGATAAAATATTCATCTTATTATTGTATCCAACAGTAGATTTTATAAGAGTAATTACTACTCGAATTTTTACTTCTAAAAACCCAGGTGTTGGTGACAGAAATCATTTTCATCATATCTTGGAGAATAAGTATGGAAATTTGAGAGCTATTTTAATTATAGTTTTAAAAAATTTATTTTTAATAATTTCTTCTTTATTTATATCACCTTTATTTGTCGTGGTATTTTATATATTAGTTTATTCTGGAATCTTTTTTATTTGTAAATCAAAAAAACCTATTTTTTAAAATATTTAAGTATTTGTTTTTTTTCTAAAATTAATATTGTAATAATGAAAAAGCATATAAATATAGTAGCAAAATAAATTTTAAGGTTAGTAAATTTTGAAATATTGGTTTCGTCTCTAGCTTCCATTCTTATTTTAATTGGTTTTTTTTTAATTTGATTTTCTAAATCTAAAAAATTTTTATATAGTAAATTTAAATTTTCATCTTTCGCTTTCTCAGGCGGTATAAGCGCAAAAGCAGATTTCTGCTTATAAAATTTAAATTCATTTATTACTCTATTTGCTTGCTCATTTATTGAAATATTTAATAAATCTATAGTGGATGTAATACATAAATTAATAGCTTCTATATTTTGAGTTTTATCGGCAACTTCCATAGCAAAAGTTGTCCTATTTATTGGAATGTAATTAATACTCATGCTTTCTTTACATTCCTTATTTAAATTTCTTATATTTGTATTTTTATAGAAAATTAATTTTTTTATTTTATCGGTTTCTTGAAAATTGTTTATAAAATATTGCAGTCGCACACTTGCAAAGAGTTCACTTAAAAAGGCATCTTTAGTCATAATAAAATATAAATCAGGATTGTAATCTTCTGTTAGTACGACTGTAATTTTTGTTTTTCCGGCTGTTTGTTTTGTATATAAAAAAGTTGTAAATGATGACAATATTATTGATATAAAAAATGATACAAGAAAATTTTTAATTTTAAATAATTGCGTAAAATACATTAAGATTATTTTTATAATATTTAAGTATATAGATTACATTAATGTTTCACCTAGTAGAAGATATTTATGCTGTAAGATTTATTATCGATTTAACAACTTTTTTAGTAGGTTTAACAATATTACTTTACATTTTGATAGTAAAAAAAGTTAAAGGTAAACTTAGTTATATATTTATTATATCTTTTTTTTCCCCTTTATTTTTTAATAATGTTTTATTTAATTGGACATATTTTTTGGATCAATCAAAATATTTATTTGTTGCTCAAAGTATAAGAAATTTTCAGTTTGACCTCATAAAAGATATACATATTTCCGTCCTGGTATCTGGTATAATATATTCCTTATTCCCTACCCCCTTAATTTACAGTTTTACAACTGTTTCTATAATATCAAGATTTTTATTTCTAATTGCTTTAATTTTTGCATATAAAAAATATCTTAAAGATAAAGTAGTTTTATTTTTTTTACTTTTTTGCCCTTCAATTATTTTGTACACCTCAGTTGGATTAAGAGAAACTTTTTTATTAACTTTTTTAATTTTATTTTTTTTTTATCTTGAAAAACACAAAATTTATCATGTAATAATTTTTTCTATATTACTAATATTAATAAAGCCTGAAGTAGGTCTTGTGCTAATATTATCTCTAATAAGCTATTATTTATTATTTTCTAATATAAATAATAATTTTAAATTAATATTTTTATTATTTAGTTTAATTATATTTATTGTATTTAGCGATAATTTTTTAGAATATGTAAATAAACGTTATACAGGATATTACCACGAAGAATTCTTTATTTTTCCAAAAATTTATGAGAATTTTGGTGATATCATAATTAGTTTACCCAATGCTTTTTTACAGTTCATGGTCTCTCCGTTATTTCAAATAACAAGTATTTTTAGGTTTTTCCAAACTATTGAAAACTTAATTGTTTATATTTATTTATTTTTCTATTTTAAACTTTGCTATAACTTAAATAAATTAAAGACATTATATTGGTTTATAATTTTATTTCTTAATTTATCAATTTATTCTTTAGTCGTTGTCAATCCAGGTTCAGTAGCAAGATATAAAATTACTTTATTTATATTAATTATTTTGTCTCTAAAATATTCTACAAAAAAAAATGTATAAAAAAAAAATAGTTTTTTTATCAAATCATGCAGCTTTTTTTTGTTCTCACAGAATTAATCTATTTTTTGAAGCAAAAAAAAGAGGTTTTGATTTTCATTTAATATTTGGATCTGGTAGTTCAAAAATAATGGAAAAAAATGCAATAAATAAAATTAAAAAATTAAAAATACAACACTCTAAATATAATTTTAACGCAAATTATAGTTTTACTAAAAATATTATGTCTTTAATAAAAATTTTTTTTTTTATAATGAGATATAGACCTAATATTCTTCATAGTGCCTCTCCAATTGCTAATTTTTTTGCTACTATAATTGCTATTTTTAACTATAAAACTAAACTTATACTTTCAGTATCCGGTATGGGATATTTATATACTGCTAAACTAAGTATCATTGAGAAGTTAAAAAAAAAATTATTTGAATTTTTTTTTATTAATTTTTTAAGGAAAATTAATCGCAAAGCTATAATAGTTCAGAATAAAGACGACTATATTTATTTTAATAAGATCTTAAAAATAAATTTTAATAATATATTTTTAATTAAAGGCGGATCTGGCGTCGATTCAAGATATTTTAAAAAAGTTAAGATTATCAAAAATAATAGAAATGTATTAATGTTATCTAGAATTGTTAGAAGTAAAGGTGTTTGTGAATACCTTGAAGCAGCAAAAATATTAAAAAAAAAATATCCATTTTGGAATTTTAATTTAGTTGGTCCTATCGATTATTTAACCCCTGATAAAATTGATCTAAATTATTTTAACTATTTTTTAAAAAACAAAATAATAAATTATTCAGGATTTGCTAAAGATTCTTTAAAATTTTATAAAAATGCAGAAATATTTTGCCTACCATCACACAGAGAAGGTATGCCTAAAACAGTGTTAGAAGCCTCCGCGGTCGGATTGCCAATTATTACTACAAATGTTGTAGGATGCAAAGAGTCTATTGTAAAAAACCAAAATGGATTATTATGTAAAAAAAAAAATTACAAGGATCTCTCTAATAAAATTGAAATTTTAATTAAAGATAGAAAATTAAGAAATAGAATGAAAAATTTTTCGAAGACATATGCATATAAATATTACAGAGTTAATAAAGTGACAGAGACAATATTTCGACTATATGAAAAATAATAAATTAATATTACTTTCATTTAATGAGTTAAATTTCGACTTTATTAAGTATTATCTAAAAAATAAAAAATATAAAAATTTTTCTAAGATTATTGATAAAATTTCTTATACTAAAAGTGAAACACAATACAAATTATTAGAACCTTGGATACAGTGGGTTTCTATATATACAGGAAAAAAAGCTGAACAACATAAAATCTTTCGATTAGGAGATATTGTAAATTTTAAAGAAGAAACAATTTTTGATAAAATAGATAAAAGTTATTCTGTTGGAGCGATTTCCCCAATGAATATTAATAATAATTTAAAAAGTCCAGCCTATTTTATTCCAGATCCCTGGACCAACACAATCTCAGATAATAATTTTTGGAGCAAAAAGATACATCATACGATTTCTTTTTTTGTTAAAGATAATGCTAAAAAATCTTTTTCAATAAAAAATTATTTTAATTTATTGATAATTATAATTAAATTTATTAATTTTAAAAATCTTTACCTATATTTTTTTTTAATTTTAACAAGTGTAAAATATAAATGGAGAAAAGCCTTATTTTTAGATTTGCTATTAAACGATATTCATTTGAAGTTAATTTGTAAAAAAAAAGTTAATTTTTCTAATTTATTTTTAAACGCTTTTGCTCATATTCAACATCATTATTTCTTGTTTTCACCCGCAATAACAAATGTTAATTTTAAAATTCCTCAGTGGTATAAGAAAAATAATAAAAAAGATCCTTTAGAGGAAGCGCTATACATATATGATAAGATATTGGGCGATTATTTATCTATAAAAAATTATAAATTAGTGATGGCAACGGGGTTAACCCAAATTCCTTATGACATATTAAAATTTTATTATAGATTAAAAAATCACAAGTTATTTTTTGAAAAATTTAATATTAAATTCTTTAAAGTAATAGAATTAATGTCCAGAGACTTTATATTGCAATTTGATAATGATATAATAAGCAAAAATGCGGCTGATTTAATTAAGAATATATCGCTTAACAGTATAAAAATATTTAAAGTTGATAACAGAGGTAGTAATTTATTTATTACATTAACATACCCTCATGAGATATCATCTAAAGATAAAATTTTTGTAAATAACATTGATAAAATAAATTTAATAGATTTTATTTCTTTTGTAGCCATAAAAAACGGAATGCATTCCGGAGAAGGTTTTTATTACGATAATTTTTCAAAAAGAGAAATTAAAGAAAAAATTGATATTATAAAAATTAACAAAATTATTTTAGATTATTTTTATGAAAAAAGTTTCTAGCCCTAAAATTGCAATAATTGGCTTGGGCTACGTAGGACTCCCATTGGCTGTAGAATTTTCTAAATTTTTTGAAGTTGTAGGGTTTGATTTAAAACTTAAAAGAGTTAATGACTTAAAAAAAAAAATAGATGAAACCAAAGAAATTTCTAGCAAAATATTAGAGAATATTAAAAATAAAATTATTTTTACAAATAATATAAATCTTATTAAAAATTGTAATATTTTTATAATTACAGTTCCAACACCAATCAATTTCAATAAGAAGCCTGATTTATCAGCTTTAATTTTCGCTACAAAAATAGTATCTAAAGTATTAAAAAAACACGATGTAGTAGTTTATGAATCAACAGTATTTCCAGGTTGTACAGAAGAAATATGCGTTCCTATTTTAGAAGATTCTTCGAAATTAAGATTAAATAAGGATTTTTATTGCGGTTATTCCCCCGAAAGAATAAATCCAGGAGATAAATTTAGAAATATTAGACAAATAAATAAGTTAGTTTCTGGATCTAATTATCAAGCCTTAAATAAAATTTATTATTTATATAAAAAGATTATTAAAGCAGACGTTATCAAGGTAAAGACTATTAAAATTGCAGAAGGAGCAAAAATTATAGAAAATACACAGCGTGATCTAAATATAGCATTAATAAATGAATTTTTAAAAATTTTTCAAAAATTAAATATAAACTTTTCAGAGGTCTTAAAAGCTGCAAGCACAAAATGGAACTTTCTAAATTTTGAGCCTGGTTTGGTTGGCGGTCATTGTATTGGCGTAGACCCATATTATTTAGCCGAAAAATCAAGACAAATTGGATATAATACAAAGCTTATTTTAGCTGGTCGAAAGTTAAATGATGGTATGAGTAAATTTTATTTTAATATTTTTCTAAAAGAGTTTAAAAAAAAATTTACTACTATTAAAAATAAAAATATTTTAGTTATGGGCTTATCATTTAAAGAAAACGTACCTGATATTAGAAATTCAAAAAGTTTTGATATAATTAGATATCTAAAAAAGAAAAAATTTAATGTATTTTGTTATGACAATAATGTTGACAAAAAATCTTTAAAAGATGCATACAAAATAAACGCTATAAATAAAATTAGAAAAAACTATTACCACGGAATAATTATTATTGTTAAACATGGTTCTTTTAACTTTATTAAGAAAAAAATTGCGACTTTTCTTAAAAAAAATGGAGTAATATTAGATATTAAAAACTTTTTAGGTAAGAATAAGATAATTATTTAGATGAAAATGATTAAATGGATCAATATATTTATTTCTAATTTTTATTTTTTTTTAACAAATTTATATAATTTTTTTTTTTCAAAATATGAAGAATTTGTCTTAAAAAAAAATAATTTTTTAAAAGACCATAGCTTAAATATCGAAGGGTATTGCAAGATCTCAAATTTAAACATTCCAATAATAGATGTTAATAAATTAGAGACTAATTTTGTAAATAAATATTATAGGAGATTTATTCTAAATAATTTTCAGATTGAGGCATTGATTAAAAATATTTTTATCAAAAATAAACTAGCTGAGTATATTCGCAATGCTACTGGTTTTAATTTTAGTATAGATTATATAACTGCCTAC
>Ga0209087_1001945_pt1 | contig 11925 bp, 10 predicted proteins | sample S_130805_EF_Meta_FD_187321 | JGI IMG/M metagenome (GOLD analysis project Ga0209087, IMG submission 187321) | Freshwater microbial communities from Lake Simoncouche, Canada to study carbon cycling - S_130805_EF_MetaG (SPAdes) (version 2) | ecosystem: Environmental > Aquatic > Freshwater > Lake ...
GCAGAGACGGCCTTCGAGTTGGCCTGAAACAAGAGCAGGATCGAGGGTTTGCGGTTCCGCACCGTTGCAAAGAACCAGATCAGCGCGAGGGCGAGTTTGGCAGGAGGAGAGGGAAAGGCAGGCGAGAAGAAGGCCAGTCAGGCCGGGTATACCCCGGCGGAGCGTCATTACGGTTTGGCGGGCGCTGGTGCGGGTTCCGCTTTATTGGAAGCAGGCTGAGGGGTGGGAGAAGTTGGGGTAATCGCACCATTTGTCAGAGTGACTGTGTTGGTGATTGTGGTCGAGGCGGGTGCTGAAAGAGGGGCTACGGGTTTTGTCAGCTCTTCTTGAAGCTTTGTGTTGCCGGCTTGGCGATGACTGTAGAGAAGGCCGAGAATTAGGGTAAGAGTCATAAAAATGCCTCCCAACCAGATCGTTCCTTTTGTCAGGACATCGGATGTTTGGGCTCCAAAGATTGAGTCGGTAAAATTTCCGCCAAAGGCAGCGCCGAGACCTTCGGAACGGGGCTTTTGCATGAGAACAAGGAGGGTCAGGAGAATACAAACCAGAAGGTTAATTCCCAGGAGGACGTAGATGGCTATGTTAATCATGGTCAGTAGCCCGTTTTGGACGGGCAGCTTCAATAATATCGAAAAAAGCCCGCGCGTCGAGACTTGCTCCGCCGACCAGGGCGCCGTCGATATCGGGCTGGGACATTAAGTCGACAGCATTATCGGGTTTCACACTTCCACCATATAGGATTCGGATGTCGGCACCCTTGGGTCCAAATATTTTTACGAGGAGTTTTCGAATCTGGTGGTGAACGTCATTTGCTTGTTTCGGGGTAGCTACTTTACCTGTTCCGATTGCCCAAACGGGTTCGTATGCGATGACGAGCTCTTCGATCTGTTCTGTGGGAAAGCCTGCCAAGGATGCGTGGATTTGGGAATCGATCACTGCTTCCGTCTCACCGGACTCCCTTTGAGAAAGGGTTTCTCCCACACAAACAATCGGTCGAAGGTGGTAACCAACTGCGGCGATTGCTTTGGCGGCGACTTTCTCGTTTGTCTCATTGTCATACTGGCGCCGTTCGGAGTGGCCCAGAATGACGTATCGTACGCCAAATTCGCGAAGCATGGGGCCCGAAATCTCGCCTGTAAAAGCCCCTTCCTTTGCGTGATGCATTGTTTGTGCGCCCAAGGCGAGAATGCTGTGACGCCCAAGAGTCTCGTGGGCTGCATGAAGGGAGGTAAAAGGAGGGCAAACGACGAGGTCAATATTGGCGACGCGTTCCACTCTCTTCACGATATCTTCGATGAGAACACGGGTATCGGATGCTGTTCGGTGCATCTTCCAATTTCCTGCGACCAAGGGGCGGCGTGGGTTTGATTTGGTCTTCCGGGTCATTTTGCCTCCTGAAGGGCCGCTACGCCTGGGAGAACTTTTCCTTCGAGAAACTCCAGAGAGGCGCCTCCGCCTGTTGAAATAAAGGTAACTTTGTCACCCACTCCAGCCTGTTTGATTGCAGTGACAGAGTCACCGCCTCCAATGATCGAAACCGCCTTGGAGTTGCCCGCCACTGCCTGTGCGATGGCAAAAGTTCCCTTTGCACATGCTGGAATTTCAAAAACTCCCATCGGTCCATTCCAAAGAATGGTTGAAGCTGTGGCAATCTCTTGGGCATAGGTTTTCGATGCTTGGGGACCAATATCGACACCCTCCCAGCCCTCGGGGATGTCTTCACCTGGATTTGTGAATTTTCCTGGCGAGACTTGGCGACCAGCGAAATCGAGCTTTTCCACGATGAAAGTGTCCTCGGGGAGAAGGAGTTTCACGCCCCGTTTTTCCGCCTCGGCCAGAATCGATTTGGCCAGTTCGACCTTGTCGGGCTCGCAGAGGGATTTCCCTATCTTGCGACCTTGGGCGAGCCGGAAGGTGTAGCTCATGCCTCCACCAATGAGAATGGTGTTGGCCTTCTGGAGGAGGGCACGGAGGACACCGATCTTATCACCCACCTTGGCTCCACCGAGAATGACCAGAAAGGGGCGTTTCGGATTGGAAAGTTCCGTACCTAAGTACCGAAGTTCCTTTTCCATGAGAAGGCCAGCCACGGCATGGGTGGCGAGGCGGGCGCATCCTTCCGTCGATGCGTGAGCACGGTGGGCAGAGCCGAAGGCATCGTTGACATAAAACTTAGCTTTACCGAGAAGCTGTTTCGCAAAAGTGGGATCGTTTTTCTCTTCTTCGGCATGAAAGCGCACGTTTTCCAGAAGTAGAATTTCACCAGCCTTGAGTTTTTCTCTGGCTTTATCGGCGATGGGGCCGACACAATCCGAGGCAAAAAGAACGGGGCGACCTAAAAGTTTGCTGAGGTGTGTGGCTACGGGGCGAAGGGAGTACTTTTCGACGGGTTGTCCCTTTGGCCTGCCAAGGTGACTGCAGAGAACAAGTGAGGCGCCCTTTTCGAGAAGAAGTTTGAGAGTCGGGAGAGTTTCCTGAATCCGGGTATCATCGGAGACTTTGGGTCCTTCAGGAGAGGGTTCGAAAGGGACGTTGAAATCGACCCGTACGAAAACCTGTTCCCCTTTGGGGGAGAGATTTTGAACCGTTAGTTTTGCCACGGGAAATTAGCCCGCAATATGTCGCAGGAGATCGACGCAACGATTGCTGTAGCCCCACTCGTTGTCGTACCAGCTGACCAGCTTGAAAAATCTTTTATTGAGGCCGATTCCCGAGCTGGCATCAAAAATACTCGAGGATTGGCTGTGAATGAAATCCGAGGAGACCACTTCATCCGTGGTGTACTCCAAAATTCCTTTTAGATAGGTTTCCGAGGCTTTTTTCATTGCTTGGCAAATTTCCTCGTAGGAGGTGTCTTTGGTTGTTCGAACTGTCAAATCCACCACACTGACAGTTGGGGTGGGGACACGGAAGGACATGCCGGTCAATTTTCCCTGAACTTCCGGGCAGACGAGACCGACCGCTTTGGCGGCACCGGTGGTAGAGGGAATGATGTTAATGGCGGCTGAGCGGCCACCTTTCCAATCTTTCCGCGAAGGGCCATCGACGGTTTTTTGTGTGGCTGTATAGCTGTGCACCGTGGTCATCAGGCCTTCTTCAACCCCAAAACCTTCTTTCAGGAGAACATGAACGAGTGGGGCTAGGCAGTTGGTCGTGCAGGAGGCATTGGAAATAATGTGATGCTTCGCGTTGTCGTACTTGGTGTGGTTCACGCCCATTACGACGGTGATATCCTCGCCTTTGGCGGGTGCGGAAATGATGACTTTCTTGCAACCCGCGGTGATATGCCCCTTGGCTTTATCCGCCTCCGTGAAGAGACCTGTGGATTCAATTACGTAGTCGATCCCGAGGTCTTTCCAGGGAAGTGCAGTAGGACCTTCTTTGACTGCGAGACATTTGATTTTGTGGCCATCCACGATGAGAAGATCATCTTCGGCGACAGAAGGAGAAGATTTTGCGCTGGAGACGTCGAGGTGGAAGCGTCCTTGGGTGGAGTCATATTTGACGAGGTAGGCCAGATTGTCGGCAGGCACCAAGTCGTTAATCGCCACCACATCAAATTTCTTTCCTAGAAGCCCTTGTTGGCAGAGAGCCCTAAAAACGAGGCGGCCGATCCGACCGAACCCATTGATTGCAATTTTTTTGTTCGCCATGAGGCGTCAAAAGTAGCGAAGGGAGAGAGGAGCGTCAACGAGCGTCTGAAGCAGCTAGAAATGTGACCGTACTCCGACCGTAGGTTCGGCGCCAGACCTCGCGTAGAGGCTCTTGCGGGGACCAAACGGAGGAGGTGTGGTGTTCCCAAATGATGCGGCCTGATGGAGCGAGAAGGCGTTCGAGTCCCTGGACTACCTTCCAGCGAGAAAGCTCGGCTCCGGTCTGGTCGTAGGGTGGATCTAGAAAAATAAGGTCGTACTGATCTTTGGCTTGGGGCAACCAGTTTTCAACGGATGTAGTGAGCACGGGAAAAGAGTATTCGAGGGAGCCGAGATTTTGCTGCAAAGCCTCTGCGGTACGGGAATTCTGCTCAATGAATAGGGCTGATTTTGAGCCCCGACTCAAAGCCTCGATTCCGTAGGCACCTGTTCCCGCAAAGAGATCTAGGACTCGGGCATCCGGCACAAGGGCTCCTAGGGCGGAGAAAACGGCGGCACGAACTCGGTCTTGGGCAGGGCGTAAACCGGGTAAGGGGGGAACAGCAAGGCGCCTGCTCCTATGGATTCCCGCAGTAATTCTGAGAAAACCACCCCCTCGGCGAGAATGACACGGCGCCTTTTCTTCCCTATCACCTAAAGATGGCTTCCGGCTCACACCCTAAGTTATGCATCATCTTGAACCCTGCCGCCAAGGGGGATCAGGCGAGAAAAACATTAAGCCAAATGGTCAAACTGGTGCCCGAGGCCAAAGTGTATCTGACCGAAGGTCCTGGCCATGGTGAAAAACTGGCGCGCGAGGTGGTTGGAAAAGGATATCGAACCATCGTGGCTGCGGGAGGGGACGGAACGGTGAATGAGGTTTTGAACGGGATTGATCCAAAAATCTGCACGTTGGGGGTTTTACCGGTTGGAACGATGAATGTGTTGGCCCTCGAACTAGGGATTCCACCCAACTTAGAGAAGGCGATTGAGGTGATTCGGGCGGGAAAAAGGAAACGGTTGGATATGGGGTTGGCGAATCGAAGACGTTTTATTCAGTTGGCTGGAGTTGGGTTGGATGCGGAGACAGTCCGGAGGACTCATCCCAATGCGAAAAAAGCGTGGGGTCCATGGAGCTATCTTTTAACGGCCGCGCAACTGATGGTGGCGCCTGCACCCGTTTTAAGAGTGAAAGTTCCAGGTAAGAAGGAGATTCGTGGAGCGATGGTGCTGATTGGAAATGGCAGGCACTATGGCGGACCGTTTCAATTCTTTCCCAAGGCTGAAATGGCGGATGGGAAGTTAGATGTTTGTGTTTTCCCTAAATCCGGGCCGTTGGATCTTTTGTGGTATTTGCAGGCGGTTTTATTGGGAGGGCCAAACTCTTTGCCTGAGGTAACCTACTGGCAGGTTCCCGCCTTACGAGTCGAGGCGGAGAAGTCGGTAGCCTTGGAGGTGGATGGGGAGTATTGCGGGAAAACTCCTGTGGATTTCCAGATTGTTTCGAAGGGTCTTGAGGTAATTGTTCCGTGAAGAGTGCGGGGGAGGTATTTCGCCTAGAAAAAACGGATGGGGACGCGAGAGCGGGAGTCGTTTTTACCGAGCACGGAGAAGTGCAAACTCCTGTTTTTATGCCTGTGGGGACTCAGGCATCCGTGAAGGGGGTGAGTCCGGATGAACTTCTGGAGATGCGGGCACAAATCATTTTGGGAAACACCTACCATCTGGTTGTTCGGCCGGGTTTGGAGGTTATGGAGCAGATGGGGGGCCTTCATAAGTTCATGCGATGGCAGGGACCGATTTTGACGGATAGCGGAGGCTTTCAGGTTTTTAGTTTAGCGAAGATTCGGGAGGTGCGTGAGGAGGGAGTCTGGTTTTCGAGTCATGTGGATGGAAAGAAGTTGTTTCTGGGGCCCAAGGAGGCGATTCGTGCGCAGGTGACTCTTGGGTCGGACATCATGATGGCATTTGATGAGTGTCCGCCTTGGCCGTGTTCGCGGGATGTTCTCGAAAAGAGTCTGGAGCGGACTTTACGGTGGGCAAAGATTTGTCGAGAAGAGCAGTTGGCAACGAAGACAAAGAACCTGCTGTTTGGAATCGTGCAAGGAGGGGATCAGGCGGATTTAAGGAAAAAAAGTTGTCTGGCTTTGCAGGAGATCGGATTTGATGGATATGCAATCGGCGGGGTGAGCGTGGGAGAGCCCGAAAAGGAGATGATGGCTGCAATTGATTCAAGTGCCCCGCATCTGCCAATGGATCGTCCCCGTTATGTCATGGGGCTGGGGCACCCCGACCAGATGGTGCGAATGATCGGTAAGGGGGTGGATATGTTTGATTGTGTTCTTCCCACCCGGGTGGCTCGCAATGGGACGGCATGTACCACGACGGGGCCTGTGTCTGTGAGGAAGTCGACATGGACCCGCGATGAGGGGCCGATTGTGGAGGGTTGTGGCTGTTATACTTGTCTGCGCTTCAGTCGTGCCTATATCCAACATTTGATCAAGGCGGAAGAACTGCTGGGATTACGATTGATTTCCCTGCATAATCTATTCTTCAATCTTGAGACACTCCGGCAGGCTCGGAGGGCGATCCTAGAGGGTCGTTGGCAAAGCTGGTCCCGCGAGTTCTTGGAGCGGTATCAGCGGGGTGGCACATCCAAGGAAGAGGAGAGTACCGATGATGTTTGATTTGAATTGGGTGGGGCAGATCCCCCTTATGATGGCGCCACCCCCTGCGGATGGCAGTGGCCCGCCTGCTTGGGTGCAAATCCTGCCTTTGGGGATCCTTTTTGTTTTGATGTACTTTGTTTTGCTCCGTCCCCAGATGAAGAGACAGAAGGAGACCGAAAAGCTCATTCAGTCGGTGAAGACGGGGGATCGGGTACTGGCTGCAGGCGGAATCTATGGGACGGTGGCCAATTTGAAGGACAACATCGTGATTCTTAAAGTGGCTGACAACGTGAAGCTTGAAGTCCTGCGTTCGAGTATTACCTCAGTGGAAAAAGCATCGGAGGAGAAACCGGCCAGTTAGGCCTCTTTGGTTATGATTGGCATTCAGTTTGGCTTAAGTCTGGTTTTCTTTGTTCTCTTTATCGGGTACTTCCTGACCACGGAGACTCGGAAACGCATGCGGTTGAGCGTTTTTCTAACTCTCACTCTGACGGCGTTATGTCTGACCTCGCTCTTTGCAAAGGATGAAACAGGCGCGTGGAAAGTTAAGATTAAGCCCGGATTGGATCTCCGAGGTGGAACGCAGTTCCTCTTAGAACTGGCTGGAAGTACAGGCCAGGGAACACTGGATCAGGCCGTTGAAGTGATACGGAAACGGGTCGATTCGGTGGGGGTTGCGGAGCCTGTGATTCAACCTGTGGGGCAGAATCGAATCATCGTTCAGATTCCCGGGGTGAGCGAGGCGGATAAGGCATCGTATCGCCGACAACTGGAGCGAGTCGCAAAACTGGAATTCACTTTGGTTCACGAAAGAAGCGATGAACTTGTTGGGAACGGGAAAACCAAACCACAAATTCCGATTGATAGTCAGCTTCTCATGCTTCGGGATCGTCAACCCAATGGAACCGTCAAAGAGTTTCCTATTGTCGTAAAGCGGCGGACCGAAATTTCAGGCAAGAGCGTTGCTAATGCATTTCGCAGTGTCGATCAGTTGGGGCGCGCGGTTGTTATTATTGAATTCAATCCTGAGGGACGGAAGAAGTTCGGGAATCTGACCGAGCAGAATATTGGTCGGCGTCTTGCGGTAATTTTGGATGGTGAGGTGTACTCTGCCCCTGTGATTCGGAGTGCGATCTACGGCAGTTGTGAGATTTCTGGCGGCAATATGTCCTCTGTCGAGGCAGAAGAACTGGCCAGCGTTCTTAAAAATCCCCTTGAGAATCCTGTCTCGATTATTGATGAGCGCGGGGTAGATCCAAGCCTTGGGGCGAGTTCCGTCCAGAGCGGTTTTCTTGCGGGCTGGGTAAGTATTGTGGCGGTGGGGTTATTCGCGCTGGTTTATTATCGTTGGCTGGGTTTGGTCTCTGTATTTGGGTTGGCCTTAAACATTTTGATTCTCTTGGGTCTTTTGGCTCAATTTGGTTTTACCCTGACCTTGCCTGGGTTGGCCGGGTTGATTTTGACGATTGGTATTGGGGTGGACGCAAACGTTCTAGTCTTTGAGCGAATTCGGGAAGAGTTGGTGCATCATCGCACGGCGCTGGAGGCTGTGGGGTCTGGGTTCCAGCGTGCGTTCAGCTCTATTTTGGACGCGAATGTTACAACAGTTATTGCGGCCGCGATCCTCTTTTGGCAGGGGTCGGGCCCTGTTCAGGGGTTCGCAACGGTCCTTTGCCTAGGAATCTTCTCCAGCATGTTTGCCGCTTTGATCATTAGTCGCACAGGGGCGGAATGGTTAGCGGAAAAGGGGGGCAAGGGATCTTTGCATATGATGCGGCTTTTCGAAAACTGTAAGATCAATTTTCTGGGTCTCCGGGGACCTGCATTTGTTTTGTCGGGTCTACTTCTTGGTGCGGGGTTGGTGACGGTTGCTATCAAGGGTGAAAAAGTGTTGGGAGTTGATTTTACGGGCGGAGATCTTGTGACGTTTAGTTTTCAGGAAAAAGTGGATGATGGAAAAATCCGTGCCTCTTTAGGTTCGATGGCTGAGGTGGTTCAGTATCAGCGGAGTCCTGTGGGTGGTCAGGAAGTACTCTCCTTGCGGACCGCGTTCGGTATGGGGGAGAGAGCGGGTGAGACCCTCGCCAAGGATTTCCCTCAGGCTAAGTTCCAGCAGTTGCAGTTGGATAAGGTGGCGGGAGTAGTTGGAAAAGAGTTAAAACAGAAAGCTCTGATCGCTCTTATCCTAGGAATGATTGCGATCTTCTTTTACACGACTTGGAGGTTTGAGACCTCCTTTGCGATTGGAGCCATTGTGGCTCTCCTGCACGATGTCCTGATTAGCTTAGGAATCTTTGCCTTGCTGGGCAGAGAGCTTTCCTTGCCGATGGTGGGCGCCATTTTGGCGGTTGCGGGATACTCAATCAACGACACGATAGTTATCTTTGATCGTATCCGCGAGTTTTTCCGTGGAGGTGTCGGCGCGGATCGTGCAGGAGTGATGAATCTGGCAATCAATCAGACCCTAAGCCGGACGCTTCTTACTTCCGGTCTGACCTTTTTGGCAGTCCTGGTTCTGTTTGTTCTTGGCGGAAGGGTGATCAACGATTTTGCTCTCATCCTGCTGATCGGAATTGTGGTTGGAACATACAGCTCGATCTTCATCGCCAGTCCGATCGTTCTGCTTTTCGGTCGAAAACGCGGTTAGACGGACTTGCTAACGGTCTGTGAGACCGTATTGGAATAGGATGCGTTGGTCTGATTCCCATTTAGTCCTGCCATCCGATTGTGGAGGGGTGGAGCTGATCTCCCGCTTTCTCTCCCTCCGAGGTTTTGCAGTCGGTGTGGATCAGGAAAACTTTTTGCGTCCCCGCCTTGCGAGTTTGCGGGCTCCTGAGGAGTTGCCCGGGATTTCGGATGGGGTGGATTTTTTGTCGGAAGCGATTCAGGCGAAAAAAAGGATTCTTATTTTTTCCGACTACGATGTGGACGGAATCGTGAGCGCCACACTAATGAAACTATTCTTGCGGTCTCAAGGGGCAGGGGAGATTCAGACCTTTATGCCTGACCGTCAAAAAGAGGGCTATGGATTAACGATGGGTGCTTTGGATCGTGCCTTGGATCAAGGCTTTATCCCAGAGGTGTTCCTTGCCCTGGATTGCGGGACAAACAGTTTTCATGAAGTTGAGAAACTCAAGCAGGCCGGAGTACGCGTTTTAATCGTTGACCATCATCAACTCAGCGAGCCTCAACCGAAAGCAGATGTGATGGTGAATCCGCAGCGTGGGCCGGTGGGGCATCACTTTTGTACAGCAGGATTAGTTTTCAAACTTTGTCATGCCTACCAAAGGGCAAAAGGTGGTCGGGAGAAGTTTGATTTACGGGATATTCTGGATCTTGTGGCATTGGCTACGGTGGCTGATCTCGTGCCACTTCTGAATGACAATCGAATCTTTGTTCAGGAAGGGTTGAGGCGGTTGGCAAAAACCGTTCACCCGGGATTAAAGAGATTGATGGAGGTAAGTGGAGTGGGACAAAGGGTTCCCACCTCTTTTACGCTTGGATTTCAGCTGGGCCCGAGAATCAATGCGGGGGGGCGCGTGGGAGACGCAAGTTCTGGATTAGAGCTCCTGCTTAGTCATGATCCCACGGAAACAGCGCGTTTAGCGCGTGAGTTGGATCTGCAGAATCGTCGAAGACAGGAGCTTGAGGCGATTGCTTTAGGGGAGGCTGAGGAACAGGTCGAATCTCTGCCCAAAGGATTAGCGAATGTGGTGGCGAGTGATCGTTGGCATCCTGGAGTTGTCGGAATTGTGGCGGCTCGTCTTGTCCGCAAGTTTCATCGACCCAGCTTTACGATTGCACTTAATTCCGATGGGGAAGGGAGGGGAAGTGGTCGTGGTTTGCCTGGTTTGTCCTTAATGGATGCGTTGCGTTCCTGCTCGTCGTGTCTCAAGGGTTTTGGGGGGCATGATGCAGCGGCGGGAATTGTGATTGAAGCAGGACAAGTTGCTGAGTTTAGAAAACTGCTTCAGGCATGGCTTGAGACTCACGTAGCCCCCGACATCTTTGAGAAAACCCTTCCGATTGATATTCAATTGTGTCCTTCTCATTTAACGCCTGAGATGGCGCGGTCTTTAGCTGAGCTGGCTCCTTTTGGAAAAGGCAATCCCGAACCCACTTTGCGAGTCGACGGGGTTCAAGTCGTCGGAACTCCAAGAATCTTTGCCGAGCGACATCTTAAGTTTCGTGCTCAAGCAGGGGACAAGAAGTTTGAAGTAATCGGCTTTGATTTTGCAAAGAGAGTTCCAACCCAAAAAGTGTTCGATTTGGCGGGAATTTGGGAGTGGGATGAATATACGGATGGACCCCGGTGGCGAATGACGGACTGGCAGTAAGTTCCGAGGTCGCTCGCGCGACACGAGCTGCGAGCCTTCTGGCCACGAAACTTGGGTTTGAGCGACCTGAGGAGTTAGTGGGTTATCTGCCTAGGAGACACGAAGATCGGCGCCAAGGTTGGGCACCGTCGATGGGATTGCCTGAAGGCCCAGTTCACTTTCAAGGGGTTGTTATTCGTTCGAAACTCAATCGTTGGAGGGGACGACGCTGCAGTGTGGAGGTGGATCTGAATGTCTTGGCGCATGATCTCGAAACTGGGGATCGGGTGCGAATGATTTACTATCACCTACCTTTTTTGGCACGAGCATTCCCTGAGGGAAAAAGAGTGGCTGTCTACGGTAGGCTGGAGGAGAAAGCGGGAGTATTGAGAATTACCCATCCCGAGACTGAGACGATTGAAGAGGGCAAGGAGGAGAGTATTCATTTGGATCGGGTAGTTCCTGTCTATCCCCTGATTGCTGGCCTGAACCAGAGACGAGTTCGTTCTACGATTTACCACTATCTAAAAAACTGTTGGCCTAAGGTGGAGGAGGCATTTCCGCAATGCGAAGGGATGCCCAATCGAGAGGAGTCTTTTCGGACTTACCATTTTCCATCTTCCTTGCGTGAGGTGGAGATTTCACGACGACGGTTGGCTTGGGAGGAGCTTGTGGCGGCGCAGTTCGGGGTTCGGGTCAGGAGAGCGGCTCGGGAGGCGATTCAGGTGGAGAGGCCCGAGAAGGTGCGAGATCTAATCGGGCCTTGGCATGAGAAGTTGCCTTTTCAGATGACGCAGGGTCAGAAAGATGTCTGTAAAGAAATTGATAAGGATTTGAGTCTAGGTCGGCCGATGCATCGCCTTCTCCAAGGAGATGTCGGTTCTGGAAAGACCCTTGTGGCTGCCCATGCTTTATTGAGGGCACTGGAGCACGGCTCGCATGTTGCGCTCATGGCGCCGACCACCTTGCTAGTCGAGCAGCACGCGGTGGCACTACGAAAACTACTCCCGCCCCGTCTTGTAGAGATTGTGACATGGACCTCCGCTTCCAAGCCTGGCCCCGTCGGGCTTTTTCCAAGAATTACGGTTGGAACCCATGCGCTTTTTGCAGCGAAAACAAAATTAGCCCGCCTTTCCCTTTGTGTGATCGATGAGCAGCAGCGCTTTGGGGTAAAGCAGAGAGCTGCTTTCTTGGCTAAAGGGGAGCGGCCTGACCTGCTCGTGCTTACGGCAACTCCCATTCCAAGAACCTACGACTTGCTGATTCATGGCGATTTAGACATCTCTTACCTGCGCGAGATGCCGCCCG
>Ga0209087_1001946_pt1 | contig 11925 bp, 8 predicted proteins | sample S_130805_EF_Meta_FD_187321 | JGI IMG/M metagenome (GOLD analysis project Ga0209087, IMG submission 187321) | Freshwater microbial communities from Lake Simoncouche, Canada to study carbon cycling - S_130805_EF_MetaG (SPAdes) (version 2) | ecosystem: Environmental > Aquatic > Freshwater > Lake ...
ACTTGAGCCTTTTGGCTTAAGATGAATGGCATGGACGATACCAAAACTCCAATCGAATGCCAACAAGGTTTGCTTGTATTTTAAAGGAAATTTTGCTTCCTTGAGATACATTAGATTGGTCGGTGAACCTTGCCCAATATTGATAACAGGCGGCAGATTGTCTGGAAAATGAGAATACCATTTTCCATTTCCTGTTCTCCATCCAAATTCAGAACCACTTGTTGCATGACAAATGCGGGTTGGGCGATACCAGGGAAGACCAAAATCCCATTCCATGTCTGCATCATATACAAAAAGATCTCCCACGTCATTAAAAGCTAAATCAAATGGATTTCTATAACCTGCGGAGATTAATTCCCATTTTTTGCCTTCCGGATCTACATTGGCCACCCAACCCCCTGGTTCTTTTCTGTCATTGGCATGACCCCTTGGATCCTTGATTTCTGGAAATAAATTGTCATATTTCCATGTTTCCGGAAGTCTGTAACTGTCCATTTCAGGAAGATCTGTATAATTTCCACAAATGACAAATAATGATTTTTTGTCAGGTGAAAGCTTGATGCTATGTGGACCGTGTTCCCCTTCACCCACTAAGGTTTTAAGCAAAGTCAGCTTATCATATTGATCATCCCCATCAGTATCCTGCAATCTGTAAAAACCACTTGTTTTAGGTAAATTCTTACTCGGGCGGTTATTTACCATTACATATAAGCTATTGAAAGCATATAATAAACCATGGGCTGCACCAAAATTCAAAGTGTCATTTTCAAGTTTAATTTTTTCAATCTTATTCGTATCCAGTTTTTCACCAATCCGAGGAATAGTCAAGCGATACATACCTCCATATTGATCAGAAGCAATCATTCTGCCTTTATCATCGAAACACATGGACACCCAGGAACCTTTGTTATTTTCCGAGGAGCTATATAAATGCTCCGCTGCAAATCCCTCGGGTACTTTAATATTGACCACCTCAGGGTCTTCAGAGGTATTAACGTATTTAAATACGCTGTAGGAACTGGCGGCCAATAATATTAGCGGCAAGAATACATATAAACTAAATCTACCAAAACGATTCATATCCAGATTTTAAGGTTCTTAATAGGTTTGATGTACTAAACTACAAATTTTATTATTTAAAATGGAAAAGAATTTTTATACCTTTTCTTTATTTAACTAATTTCAACCCCTAATTTAAAAGAAAATGAAATTGATTGAAATTAAGGCACGTTGTTCGAATCCATCAAAAGTTCGACAACTGCTGATTCAACAACCCAACATTCAGTTTATCGGTGTCGATGCACAAGTGGATACTTACTTTAAGATTCCTTCCGGGCGATTGAAATTAAGGGAAGGAAACATAGAAAACAGTTTGATATACTACGATCGTGAAAACAAGAAGGATGCCAAAAAATCAGATGTAACCTTGTACAAACCAACCGAAGTGGTCTCCTTAAAAGCGGTTTTACTGGCTGCCCTCCCAACACTGATTGTTGTTGAAAAGAAAAGGGAAATTTATTTCATTGATCACATAAAGTTTCATATAGATACGCTGACAACGCTTGGCAGTTTTATTGAAATAGAGGTCATAGATGCTACTGATGCCATGGATATTACTAAAATGAAGGAACAATGTCAATGGTACATGGAATTATTTGACGTTCAAAAGGAAGATCTGATGGAGCATTCCTACAGTGACATGTTACAAATCTAATACCTGGAATATTATGAAAGATAATCCTGATTTTTCTGTCCATGAGGTAGCCAATGCCTTTTTATGTTTTCCTTCTGAGGAAACAATCCCCAACTTAGGAAATGGACATATAAATGATACTTTTTTGGCTTCCGACAAAAATACAGGCACCCAAATAGTCCTCCAAAGGATAAACACCCATGTTTTTTGTGAACCTGACAAGGTGGTTGAAAATCACCTGATCATTTATAATCATTTGATATCCCAACCATCTGGATTAAAATTACTTCAACCCATTGTAAGTCAATCAGGTGACTATTTGTTTATTGATAGTCCGGGAAATGCGTGGAGAGCCGTAAGGTATATTCCAGATACCTTTGCCATTGAGTCTGCCAGTTCTACAGATATCATTTATCCTGCCGCAAAAATACTGGCTTTATACCTCCGTGAATTATCCACCTTATCTGCTGAAAAATTATATGATACGATTCCAAACTTCCACAATAGCATATTAAGGACCCGTGCCTTTTCTTATGCGGTTAAATGGGGCATACCAGAAAGGATTAAGGAAGCAAAAAAGGAAATACAATGGGTTAGGGAGCATCAATCAATCTTTATAAAAATCACCAGATTATACCTGCCTTCCAGAGCGGTTCACAACGATGCTAAGATTGGGAATATCCTTTTTGATAAAAACAGTGGCCAGGCTTGCGCAGTCATTGACTGGGATACCACCATGAGCGGATCTGTTTTAAGTGATTTTGGCGATATGGTACGAACCATTTCCACCACTACGGCAGAAGACGATCCAAATCTATCGGCGGTATATGTCGATTACCACCGGTTTGAAGCACTAACCAGCGGATGGTTAGACGGAGTAGGCAGTATATTAACCTCTGTGGAAAGGGAAAATCTACTTTTAGGCGCCCATTGGTTGATATTGGAACAGGCCATCCGCTTTTTAGGAGATTATCTTATGGGAGACAAATATTATAAGATAAAATATCCCGACCATAATCTCATAAGAGCAAAAAACCAATTAAAACTGTTTCAATCTCTGCTTGAACAAGAAAATGAGCTTAAGAAACTTATTTTATAAATTTAGCCAATAGGTGAATTTAGCCACAAGTGCCCTGTTTTTCTTAGTTCCATAAAAGGTATCATAATTATCGGTGTAAACTAAGAATAAATCAGAAACAGGAGCAAACCGCCATTGTAAACGGGCATTTATATTTAAGTTTTCAACTTGGTTATTGTACTGAATAAAAGTGGTTAGGAATAATTTTTTTGTGAAAGTAAAATCAATTCTTGGTCCTACTAATAGTAATTTTGCAGAAGCATAAGGTTCTGGAAGTTTAATGTCACTATAATTGAAAGACATTTCTATCGATCCATAAGGTTGATAACGCCAAACTAAACTACCAGAAATTCCTTTAATATTCCCATTGAAATACTGACCTATAAACGGTTCTAATCTATAATTAACCGATTTTCTTTGGTCTGACCAGATAAAAGCAGTGAGAAAGGTGTTTCTAAATTGTGAACCTGCGGGAAGTGCCTTTGAATTAGTTCGGGATGGGTCGAATTCATCAAATAAATAAATAAAACTATTATTGAGCTCAACATTAACATACCCAGAATTTTTTAACTGACCATCCCAGACCAATGAAAATTCCTGATCCGTCCTACCATCTTCAGGTTGAAAGGTTTGACCACTTTTTACGCCGAAAGAATATTGATTGATAGGACCATTTTTAGGATAAAAGAAGCGGCTTACCTCTCCACTCAGAGAGAAAAAATTATTCCTTGGCACGAAACCCACAGCGGGCGCATACTCTGATTTTATCCATTGGTGTTGATAAGTAAAATTCCATTTGCGGTCCTGGTAAACCAACGTGGTTCCGTGAGCAAAACGATCAGACATTTTACCATTTTTATCGGAATTAAACATTTGGTGATAAAAAGTACGACCATTCCAGCGATTATCAGAAGACGCCAGATTGTAATCAACGCCAACAATTCTATTAAATCTTTCCTTGTCCACTGGCTCAAAAGCTAGGTTAGAGGAAAAATTTTCTTTATCCACAAATATGAAACCAATATTTGATCGGGAGAACAACTTGCGCTGAACGGCAGCCACTGTATAGTTCGCTCCCGCCAGTTTATTATCAGGATCGGCCTGCGTATGCATATTCAACAAACCAACCCTCCAGTTATTATCTAATTTTCCACTCAATCTGGCACCATAGAGAATAGGCACCTGAAAATTATTTCCATCGGCATCCTTAGCGATTCCTATTCTCCGCGAGAAAAATGGATTACTTCGCTGATCCCCAAACCCAGAAAAGAGGTCTGCATTTTCCAAAAAAAACTGCCTTCTTTCCGGGAAGAATATTTCAAAACGATCCAGATTTATAACCTGACGATCTACCTCCACCTGACTGAAGTCAGGATTAACGGTTAAGTCAAGATTTAACGACGGTGAAAGGCCTATTTTAGCATCACCTCCAAAACCAAAAGTATTTTTTGTAGGTGAATTGTCCGTAAAATTTTTGGAACTTCCACCGGATACATAAGGTATAACGGTAAAGGCGGAACCTGTTTTTTCAATTGGTTTCTCAAATTCAATTTTACTCATGAAAGCCAGGCTCATAGGTAGTTGATTTTGAGGAATATGGTTCCAGGTTGATTGGGTATTAGACTGGGTATCAAAACGATAAGCATTGAAATTCCAGGAAGTTGAATTTTCCTTAAATCTCAGCGCAGCAAAAGGAATGACTATTTCAGCAGACCAATAATTTTCACCTATGAAGGATTCACCCTGCCATTTATTGTCCCAATTTTCATTAAAATCAGATCTTTCCCTCCCTCCGTTGGCAATAACCGCCTCTCTCATGACGCCTAGAGGATTGATACCAAAAACGAAGGCATTGGTTCTGTCATTATACGAATCAAAAACAAAGGTAACATTATCGTTTCCCCCTGCCCGAAAATCGCGTTTGAGCGAAGGAACTATATATTTATTTCCCTTTGAATAACAAATGGCTGCAACGTACAAATTGTATTTATCATAAGCCATAAAAATTTCTGTTTGCACAGGATTTTTAATGCTATCGGTGGGAAAAAGTTGCCAAAAATCTTTGGCCCCTCTGCCTTTTTTCCAGCAATCTTCCTCTATTTTACCATCTATAACAGGTTTCTCATTGGTAAAGGAAACCCTCATATTAGGTTGTTCCTCGTAAGTGATGCCAGGGGTCTGTGCATTTAACTTAAAAAAGTAAATTATTGATAATAGCACAAGAGGCCAGCTTAGAATTCTAGGTGTCATATTCAAAATTTCAGAAAGTAGTACGTAAAAATACATTCAAAAAAGGTAATAGTTTAAAAAGTATGCTAATATTCCTAAATAGTATTAATTTTAAACAATTCCCGCAAAGGTAACATTTTCATAAAAATCAGATGAAATGAGAAAAGTACTTTACCTCTTTACCCTATGTATGTTTATTTTCAACGCCTCCTTTGGTCAAGGAAAACCTCCTTATTTTTCTGTTACCTATAAAGGTAATAATGAAAAACTGGACGGCAGATTATTGATTATGTTATCGAAGAATGATAAGGCTGAACCCCGTTTTCAAATTGTTGACGGACCTGAATCCCAACTCGTTTTTGGATTGGATGCAGAAGAGTGGGAAGCAGGTAAACCCATCGTTATAGATGGCTCCAATGCTTTTGGCTATCCCATTGAAAGTTTATCTGACGTACCTGCCGGTGATTATTTTGTGCAAGTTTTATTACACAAATATGAAACATTTAATAAAGCAGACGGCCATATTGTAAAATTACCTATGGACAGGGGGGAAGGCCAGCAGTGGAATCTGGCACCTGGCAACTTGTATTCCACCCCACAAAAAATTACATTTAACCCGGGTAGTGCCCGAATCATTTCGTTGTTGTTAGATAAGATTATTCCACCCATCAAAGAACCGGAAGATACCAAATATGTGAAGCATGTCAAGATAAAAAGTGAATTGCTTTCTAAGTTTTGGGGAAGGGACATGTATTTGGGTGCTCACGTCCTTTTACCTGAAGGTTGGGACACGCATCCGAAGGCAAAATATCCTCTGGCTATTTATCACGGTCATTTCCCCTCTGATTTTGGAGGCTTCCGTACTACGCCGCCTGATACGACCATTCCATGTGAATATTCCGCCCGATTTGGCGTTGATTGTTATAACAGAATAGTTCAAGAAGAAGCCTATCAATTTTACAAACAATGGACGGGGCCAAATTTTCCCCGCGTCATTGCTATTGAAATACAGCATGCGAATCCATTCTATGACGATTCTTATGCTGTTAATTCAGAAAATCTTGGTCCTTATGGCGATGCAATCACCTATGAATTAATTCCTTACATTGAAAAAATGTATCGTGGCATAGGAGAAGGATGGGCGCGTTTCACTTATGGCGGTTCCACTGGAGGGTGGGAAGCCCTTGCCGTTCAGGTAAAATATCCGACAGAATATAATGGTTGTTATGCGGCATGTCCAGACCCCATTGATTTCAGAGCAAATACTGTTTTTAATTTATACGAAGATAAAAATGCCTATTTTATAGCCTCTGACTATAAAAAAACAGCCCGTCCCGCACACAGAGATTCCCTTGGTCGCATTTCAGCCACTATTCAGGAAGCTAATCACAGGGAACTGGCCTTAGGTACCAAAACAAGGTCGGGACAACAGTGGGATATATGGGAAGCGGTGTATTCGCCCGTTGGAGAGGATGGATACCCAAAGAGAATCTGGGATAAATATAGCGGTGAGATTTTCCCTGAAGTAGCTCAATACTGGAAGGAAAATTATGACTTATCCTATATATTAAAAAGAGATTGGGCAAAAAACGGCCAAGACTGGAAGGATAAAATATATATCTATTGCGGCGACATGGATAATTTTTACTTAAATAATGCAGTTTATTTTACAGAACAAATGTTGGAAGAAACGAAAGAACCTTACTATAACGGAGAAGTAGATTATGGTGACCGGGCGGAACATTGCTGGAATGGAGATCACACGCAACCGAACTATATTTCTCGTTTGCGTTATCATCAGATGTTTATTCCAAAATGGACAGACCGGGTAATAAAATCAGCCCCTAAAGGAGCTGATGTAAAATCATGGTGCTATTAATATGACAGCATCTCTATTTGATAATCACGGAAGAATCATCAATTATGTACGTATTGCAGTTACTGATCGCTGTAATCTAAGGTGTTTTTATTGTATGCCGGAGGAAGGCATTCAATATATGCCTAAAAAGGATTTATTGCAATTTGAAGAATTGGAAAGACTTACAAAAATTCTTACCGAACTGGGCATTACAAAATTGAGAATAACGGGCGGGGAACCCTTTGTAAGAAAGGATATCATGAAATTTATAGAAAGTATTCATGATTTGCCTCATTTAGAGGAAATTCATATTACCACGAATGGCACCCATACGGCTGACATTATTCCGGAACTAAAAAGACTGGGAATTAAATCGGTCAACTTATCCTTAGATACTTTAGACCCTGCACGTTTTTTTGAAATTACCAGAAGAGATTTGTTTTCAACAGTATATAATACCCTGGAATCATTAATTATTCATGGTATTCCTGCGAAAATAAATGCGGTCGTCATGGCCAATAAGAATATTGACGACCTGATACCCCTTTGTGAATTGACTAAGAATACGCCTGTGAGTGTTCGTTTTATTGAGGAAATGCCCTTTAATGGAACAGGAAGTCATTATGAACAACTGTTGTGGAATCATCTTAACATTTTAGCTTATCTCCAAAACGAATATCCGACCTTGTACAAATTAGAAGACCCTAAACATGCTACTTCCAGCAACTATAAAATACCGGGTTATCTTGGCAATATTGGTATCATAGCTGCTTATAGCCGGACTTTTTGCGGTACTTGCAACCGGATAAGAATTACACCTCAAGGTACTTTAAAGACTTGTTTGTACGACCATGGGGTTTTTAATCTTAGAGACTTGATGCGCAATGATGCGACAGACGAGCAGATTAAAGGAGCACTGATCCAAAGTTTTTCCCATAGAGCAAAAGATGGCTGGGAAGCAGAAAATAATAGAGCTGCCTTTTTTCCCGCCACCGAATCTATGTCAACCATTGGAGGTTAAAATGATGTTATTTTTGCAAGCAAAATTTTTAGCTATTTCAAATGACAAAAATTAATAAAGAAAAAGGTCCTGGTTTAGGAAAAATAAAAAAATCAGCGGTTGGATTACCAGCTATTCTATCTACGCTAAATATGGGTCTTTTTGACATTGGTCCAAAGAAGTCGACCCGCATTATGCGAAAAATGAATCAATTCGACGGATTCGATTGCCCTGGTTGTGCCTGGCCAGATCCTGATGATGAGAGAACTCCCTTTGGTGAATATTGTGAAAATGGCATTAAAGCCATTGCGGCGGAGGCAGATTCCAAATTAATCCATGCCGATTTTTTTAAAAAGCATACTATTGAGGAATTAAAGATAAAAACGGAGATGGAGCTCGGGAAATTAGGCAGAATCGCAGAGCCTCTAATTAAAAACCCTGGCGATACCCATTATACTGCTATTTCCTGGGAGGATGCTTTCGCCCTCATTGGAAAAAATTTAAATGCCCTTTCTTCTCCTGACGAGGCTGTTTTTTATACCTCAGGTCGAACAAGCAATGAAGCTGCTTTTATGTACCAATGGTTCGCCAGAGAATTTGGTACGAATAATTTACCTGATTGTTCCCATTTATGTCACGAATCATCAGCTAAAGCGATGATGAATACCGTTGGCATTTCAAAAGGGAGTGTTACACTGGTAGATTTCGAAAAGACAGATCTGGTTATTATTTTAGGACAAAATCCTGGTAGTAATCACCCAAGAATGCTAACTTCTTTAGAAAAATGTAAAAAGAATGGAGGAAAAATAATTAGCATAAATCCCATTCCTGAAGCAGGTCTGACCGCTTTTAAGAATCCGAAGAAACTGTTCAAAGTATTTGGGAAAGGAACCGTTCTCAGCGATTTATATTTACCCGTAACTATCAATGGGGATATACCTCTCCTGAAAGCCATCCTACAGCTCCTGTTTTATGAAGAAAGAAAAAGGCCTGATTCCGCTTTTGATATCCCTTTTATTTCTGAAAAAACGATAGGTTATGAAGCATTCGCCAATCATTTACTAGAGCAGGATTTTAATACCCTCGCCGATGCTTCTGGCGTTGAACGAGCACTGATTAAACAAGCTGCAGAGATGATTCGCAAAGCAAATAAAATCATTGTTTGCTGGTCTATGGGATTAACCCAACATGAAAATGCCGTAGCTAATATTCAGGAAGTCATTAATCTGCTTCTCGTAAAAGGTGCATTTGGTAAGGAGGGTTCAGGGCCATGTCCCGTTCGAGGTCATAGTAATGTTCAGGGAGACAGAACAATGGGTATAACAGAGGCACCAAATGCTACATTTTTAAAAAATCTAAAAGAAGTAGCTGGTTTTCAGCCCCCTGAAAAAGCTGGCTATACGGTTGTCGAGGCTATAAAAGCAATGGAAATAGGAAAAGCAAAGGTATTTATCAGTTTGGGAGGAAATTTGGCAAGTGCTGCTCCCGATGCTGCTTTTACCGCCCGAGCGCTTCAGAAATGTAACTTGACCGTTCAAATTTCAACTAAATTAAATAGAAGTCACCTGGAAACGGGAGAAACAGCTCTCATATTACCTTGCCTGTCCCGGTCAGAAAAAGATATATCCGAAGGAATAATTCAGCTAGTAAGCACGGAAAATGCCATGGGTATCGTCCAGTCCTCAAAAGGGGTATTGCCTCCATGTTCTCCCCAACTTAAAAGCGAACCCGAAATAGTAGCAGGCATTGCCCGACACACCTTGCATAAATCAAAAACTTTGTGGAAATCATGGGCCTCCAATTATGATGAAATTAGGGAAGTCATTGAAAAAGTAATACCTGGTTTTCAAGACTTTAACACCAGAATAAGAAAAAAAGGAGGTTTCGTTTTACCTAATTCATTAAGGGAAAATACATTTCTTACTTCTACCGGAAAAGCCCTGTTTACTATAAACCAAGTGCCGGAACTATCTTTACCCAAAGACTCATTCCGCATGATGACCATACGAAGCCACGATCAATTTAATACTTCCGTTTATGGTCTTTTAGACCGATATAGGGGTATAAAAAATGATCGGAAAATAGTCATGATGAATAAAAAAGATATGGAGGCATTAGGATTAAAATCGAAACAAAAAGTTAATCTGGTAAATCCCATTTCACCTGAAATTCTCCGTTTATCTGGATTTAGCGTTGTTCCATATCCTATTCCAGTAGGTTGCATTGCCACCTATTTTCCAGAAGCTAATGCGCTCATTTCCATACAACATACCGCTAAAACAAGTCAAACACCCATTTATAAATCTTCTGTAATAAAGGTTTCACCTGCTTCATGATTAAGGTAACGGATGCTTTTAAGCTCATACTGTCAAATAAACTACATTTAAGAAGTACCGAGGTTTCTTTAACCGAAGCATTTGGCAGAGTTCTCGATGAAAATATTGAGGCAGACAGACCATTTCCACCTTTCAACAGGGTTACAATGGACGGAATAGCCATATCTTTCAATACCTTTTCCACAGGGACAAGAGATTTTCCCATTGAAAAAGTGCAAGCTGCAGGAGATGAACCTTATTGGTTATTGAACGAAGGGTATTGTGTTGAAGTTATGACTGGCGCTATTTTACCTGAACAGACAGATGTGGTAATACGTGTCGAAGATATTACCATTTCAGAGGGAATGGCCAAAGTCAATATCCATCAAGTGGAAAGATTTCAAAACATTCATCTCTGCGGTTCCGATAAACCTGCTGGTACTGTTTTATTGAAAAAAGGCGTGTTATTAGGTCCGGTTGAATTGAGTGTTGCCGCATCGGTTGGAAAATCTACCTTAAAAGTGCTGCAATATCCAAAAACAGTGATTGTTTCTACCGGAGATGAACTGGTTCCCGTTTCAGAAATTCCCGCTTCGCATCAAATAAGAATTTCAAACAGCTATGCCATTTTCAGTTTTTTGAAAAAATGGGGGATTCCCGCAGAAATGATTCATTTGCCTGATAATGAAGAGTATGTTCAACATAAAATAAAAGAACTTCTCGACCAATTCGAACTGATTATTCTAAGTGGTGGAGTGTCGGCCGGTAAATTCGACTATATCCCTAAAGCATTAAAAGAGGCAGGCATACAATCATTTTTTCATAAGGTTTCTCAACGACCCGGAAAACCATTCTTTTTTGGATCCAACGAGAAAACCCGGGTATTTGCCCTTCCCGGTAATCCTGTATCTACCCTCCTATGTGTTGTCCGATACCTCATTCCCTGGTTAAAAGAAAGCTTAGGTTTAGAGCATGCTATTCAACCCAAAGTCAAACTGCTGAAGTCCATTGTTTTTAATGCCCCTCTGACCTTTTTTGTACCTGTAAAATTAACAGCTAACCCAGAAATACCTATTTTAGAGGCTTACCCACTGCCGGGAAATGGCTCCGGTGATTTTGCCAATTTATTAGATGCTGACGGATTCATTGAACTACCCGAAAATGAAAATGAATTTCAAGCCGGGCACTTTTTCACCTTCTGGCCATTTAAATTACAAAATTAATCTTTCGTTTATGTCCTTTTCCCATCTTGACGATAATGATAATCCAAATATGGTTGATGTGAGTGACAAATCTGTCACCCAGCGAGAAGCTGTAGCCAGGGCAAAAATTTTTATGCCACCGAATATTATGCCGTTTTTAATAGAAAATAATTTTAAAACCAAAAAAGGAGCTGTATTTCAAACTGCTATGCTGGCGGGTATCATGGGAGTAAAAAAAACGGCAGACTTAATTCCATTATGCCATATTCTTCCCATTGAAAAATGTGATGTGAATATTTATGTCCATGGAGAAAATGAAATATGGGTTGACTGCACTGTCAAAGTAACGGGAAAAACGGGCGTTGAAATGGAGGCGCTTACCGGGGCAAGCATTGCCGCACTAACCATTTATGATATGTGTAAAGCCCTTTCTCAGGAAATGGTCATCAAAGAAGTATATCTGCTCTCTAAATCAGGAGGGAAATCAAATTATTTGTCAAAATAATCATTCCCCATGCATCCCCTTTACGGTTTGGTTCTTGCTGGAGGA
>Ga0209087_1001949_pt1 | contig 11916 bp, 10 predicted proteins | sample S_130805_EF_Meta_FD_187321 | JGI IMG/M metagenome (GOLD analysis project Ga0209087, IMG submission 187321) | Freshwater microbial communities from Lake Simoncouche, Canada to study carbon cycling - S_130805_EF_MetaG (SPAdes) (version 2) | ecosystem: Environmental > Aquatic > Freshwater > Lake ...
CGACCACTTTCAGGGCATGCTCGCGGGCGACCGCCGAGAGGCGAGTGACATCGGCATAGGCCTCTGCCACGAGCCGGCGATGGTCGTACCAGGCGGAGCCGAGCAGGAAGAGCAGCGGCACCAGTAGCGACGCCGCCAGCAACGCCCGCAGCGACGGCGGCAGCCGCTCCCGCTGCCCTTCTGGCGCGGCGCGTGGCGAGGCGGGCATTACTCTTCCCTCGGAGTCGCGAGCACAATGCGGCAGGGTCCTCCCAACCGCAACCTGAGCGTGGGTGGCTCGCGATGTCGCGACAGTACCGTACCCGCTCCATCCGCTGTCGCCCGGCGACGATCCGGCGCAGACTGCCACCGCCACGATGGAGGGGGCCGTCATGCCCGATCCCACCGCTGCCCTGGTGCGTGACCTCGTCGCCTGGGTCGCCGCAGCACCCAGGCCCTATCGCCAGGTGATCGAGACCTGGCGCACCAACTGCCCGCGCCTGACGGTCTGGGAGGATGCGATCGAGGGCGGCTATGTCGCGATCCGCCGCGCCGCCGACGGCGCGCTGGTGGTGGCGGCGACCGATCGCGGCGTCGGGCTGCTGCAGGCCCGCTGACGCGGCCGGGTCAGCGCCGCAGCGCAGCCCAGAGCCGCGCCGGCGTGCAGGGCAGCGGCGGCAGCTCGGGCTGGCCCAGCGCATCCGTCACCGCGGCGGCCACGGCGCAGAGCGCGCCCGTGGTGCCGGCCTCGCCGATGCCCTTCACGCCGAGCGGGTTGGCGGGCGAGGACGTGTTGCAATCCGCGACGACGTAGCCCGGCAGCTCGTCGGCATGCGGCACGGCATAGTCCATCAGGCTGCCGGCGAGCGGCTGGCCGGACTCGTCCAGCGCGGCGTCCTCGCCCAGCACCTCGCCGACGCCCTGGGCGATGCCGCCATGGATCTGCGCCTCGGCGGATTGATGGTCGATGGTGACGCCGGCATCGTCGACCGCGGTGTAGCGCGCGAGCCGCGTCGCACCGGTTTCGGGGTCGAGCTCGAGCTCGGCGACATGGCAGCCGGACGCGAAGGCATTGGTCGGCGCGAAGCTGCCCTTGGCGGCGATCGGCTCGGCCAGCAGCGTGGCGATGGCGCAGACCGTGGTGCCATCGGCACGCTGGACTTCGCCATCCGCGAGCCGGAGCTCCTCCGGCGCGCAGTTCGCACGCAGCGCGGCGCGGCGCAGCAGGGTGGCGGCGATCTCCGCGGCCGCCAGGGCGACGGCGCTGCCGGTCGTGATGGTGCTGCGCGAGGCATAGGTGCCGGCGCCCGCAAGCCGCGTCGCCGCGTCGCTCGGCACCAGCGTGACGTCGGTCTCGGCGAGGCCGAGCCGCGCATTGGCGATGGCGGCGAAGGTGGTCGGGTGCGACTGGCCGGTGGCGCCGGTGACGGTCTCGATGGTGAGGCGCGGCGCATCGCCCTCGGCCGAGAGCGTCAGCGCTGCCTCGTCGGTGCCGCCGCCGCCGCCCGAGACCTCGATGAACAGCGCCATGCCGCGGCCGAGGCGCTTGCCGCGCGCGGCGGCCTCGGCCTGGCGCGTGGCGAAGCCGTCCCAGTCCGAGGCCTCGCGTGCGCGTGCGAGCAGCGCCGGGAAATCCGCGCTGTCGTAGGGAATGCCGCTCGGCAGGGTGTAGGGAAAGGCGTCGGGCGCGATGACGTTGCGGGCGCGAATGGCAAACGGATCCTCGCCGCGCTGCGCCGCCGCGAGATCGACCAGCCGCTCGACCAGGATCGCCACCTCCGGCCTTCCGGCGCCGCGATAGGGCCCGGTCGGCACGGCGTTGGTCAGCACCAGCCGGATCGCCGCATGCGCCGCGGGAATCGCGTAGCTGCCGGTCAGCGAGGCCAGCGGGTTGTTGATGTTGGCGATCACCGCGACCGGCGAGACATAGGCGCCGAGATCGGCGTCGTACTGCACCTCGTAGCCGGTGAAGCGGCCGGCGGCGTCGAGCGCGAGGCGACCCTTCAGCAGCACGCCGCGGCCCTGCAGGTCGGTGAGGAAACTTTCGCTGCGGGTGCCCGGCCAGGCGATGGTGCGGCCGGTCAGCTTCGCCGCCAGCAGCAGCGCCGGCAGGTCCGGGTAGACGCTGTTGCGCGGGCCGAAGCCGCCGCCGACATCGCCCGGCAGCACGCGGAAACGCTCGGGCGGCAGGCCCATCATGGCGGCGAGGTCGCGCCGCATCTCGTTGATGCCCTGGTGCGGCGTGCGGAACTCGTAGGTGTCGTCGGTCGCGTCGTAGCGCGCGATGGCGGCGCGCGGCTCCATGATCATCGGCGCGAGGCGCGGCAGATAGAGCTCGGTCTCCACCACCAGCGCGGCGGCGGCGAAGGCGGCATCGGTCGCGGCGCGGTCGCCGGCCTGGTGCGCGAAGACCACGTTGTCGGCCATGCCGGGATGCACCACGGGCGCGCCCGGGGAGACGGCGGCCGCGACGCCGATGGCGGCGGGCGTGATGTCGTAGTCGACCGCGATCGCCTCGGCGGCGTCGAGCGCCTGGGCGTGGGTCTCGGCGACGACCAGCGCGACGGCCTCGCCGACGTGGCAGACTGCGTCGCCCGCCAGCGCCGGGCGGCGCGGCGCCGCCACCGCGCCCCAGCGGCTGAGCACGGGGAAACTCGCGAAGCCGGCCTCGGTGCAGTCGCGCGCGGTGACCACGCGCAGCACGCCGGGCATCGCCGCGGCGGCGCTCGTGTCGATGCCGCGGATGCGCGCGGCGGCGTGCGGGCTGCGCAGGAAGGCGCCGAAGGCGGCGCCGGCGAAGCGGCGGTCGGCCTGCCATTCATCGGCGGTATAGCGGCCCTCGCCGATCACCTTGCGGGTGCGCTCCCGCAGCATCTGGGTCATGCCTGTCATTCCGCGGCGGCCTTCTGCGCGAAGAAACGGTTCTCCGGCCGCGGCAGGCCGAGATGCTCGCGCAGCGTCGTGCCTTCGTACTCGCGGCGGAACAGGCCGCGACGCTGCAGTTCCGGCACCACGCGGTCGACGAATTCGTCGAGGCCCTGCGGCAGGAAGGGGAACATCACGTTGAAGCCGTCGCAGGCTTCGGTCGTCAGCCATGCCTCCATCTCGTCGGCGATCTGCGCCGGCGTGCCGACCATGGCGAGGCCGCCATAGCCGCCGAGCCGCTGGGCCAGTTGCCGCACCGTGAGATTCTCGCGCCGGGCCAGCGCGATGGCGCGCTCGCGGCCGGACTTGCTTTGCTCGGTCTCGGGGATCTCGGGCAGCGGCGCGTCCGGGTCGAACTGCGCGGCATCGAGGCCGAGCGCGATCGACAGCGAGCCGATCGCGCTTTCGTAGTGTACCAGGCTGTCGAGCTTCGCGCGCTTGGCCATCGCCTCCTCGCGCGTGTCGCCGACGACGACGAAGCAGCCCGGCAGGATCTTCAGGTGATCGGGGTTGCGGCCGATCGCCCGCATCCGCCCCTTCACGTCGGCGAAGTAGCGCTGGCCATCGGCGATGGTGGCGGCGGCGGCGAAGACCGCCTCGGCGGTCTCGGCGGCGATCTGCCGGCCGGCGTCGGAGGCGCCGGCCTGCACGATCACCGGCCAGCCCTGCACGGGGCGGGCGATGTTCACCGGCCCCTTCACCGAAAGCTCCGGGCCCTTGTGGTTCAGCACGTGGATCTTCGCGGGGTCCCAGAAGATCCCGCTGTCGACGTCGCGGATGAAGGCGTCGTCGGCGAAGCTGTCCCAGAGGCCGGTGACGACGTCGTAGAACTCGCGCGCCCGCTTGTAGCGCTCGCCATGCGCCATGTGCGGGTCCTCGCCAAAATTGGCGGCCGCATCCGGGTTCGCAGTGGTGACGAGGTTCCAGCCGGCACGGCCGTTCGAGATGTGGTCGAGCGAGGCGAATTTCCGCGCGATGTGCCACGGCTGGTTGTAGGTGGTGCTGGCCGTCGCGATCAGCCCGATCCGCTCCGTCACCATGGCGAGCGCCGAGAGCAGCGTCAGCGGCTCGAACGACGTCACGGTGTGGCTGCGCCGCAGCGCCTCGAAGGGCATGTTCAGCACGGCCATGTGGTCGGCCATGAAGAAGGCGTCGAACTTGCCTTCCTCGAGCTTGCGGATCAGCCGGACATAGGCCTTGAGGTTGAAGTTGGCGTCCGGCCAGGCGCCCGGATAACGCCAGGCGCCGGTATGGATGCTGATCGGGCGCATGAAGGCGCCGAGGTGAAGCTGCTTGGTCATGGGGCGCAGCCTAACCAAGTGCCGCGCCGCATGCCATCACGCCCGCCGGATGCCCGCCATCCGCCGGGCGAATGGGCTCAGCGGCCGAGGATCTCCTTCGTGTGCTCGCCCGGGCGCGGCGCCGGGCGGGCCGAGCGCGGCCGCTTGCGGTCGAAGCTGATCGGCAGCCCGACCACCCGGACGCCGCTCTCTGGCAGGCTCTGCACGATGTCGACGGCGGCGAACTGTTCGCTGGCGGCCAGCTCGCCGATGTCGTTCACGGGGCTGCAGGGCACGCCGGCGGCTTCCAGCGCCGCGATCCACTGCCCGCGCGACTTGCCGCGCAGCACCTCGGCGATCAGCGGCACCAGCACGGCGCGATGCGCGACGCGGTCGCGGCTTTTCGCGAAGCGCGGGTCGGTCGCCCATTCGGCATGCCCGAGCACCGCGGCGCAGCGCGCCCAGAGCCGGTCATTGCCGGCGGCAAGACACAGCGGCCGATCGGCCGTCTCGAAGACCTGGTAGGGCACGATCACGGCGGCGCCGGTGCCGTGGCGCTTCGGCACATCGCCACTGGCGAGGTGGTTGTTCACCTGGCCCTCGACCCAATGCACCGCGGTCTCGAACAGCGAGGTATCGACCAGGCACCCCTTGCCCGTCCGGTCACGCTGCCGCAGCGCCGCCAGCGCGCCGATGACGGTGAACATGCCCGTCGCCTTGTCATTGATCGAGGCGCCGCAGAAGGTCGGCGGGTCCTCGGCGCGGCCGGTCACGCTCATCATGCCGCCATAGGCCTGCAGCAGCGGATCGAAGCCGGGGTTGAGCCGCATCGGCCCCTGGTAGCCGAAGGCCCAGATCGAGCAATAGACCAGCCGCGGATGGCGCGCGAGCATCGCCTCCGGCCCGATGCCGATCTCATCGACCACGCCCGGGCGCAGGTTCTGGATCAGGATATCGGCGCCCTCGCACAGCTTGTGCAGCGCCGCGATGTCCTCGGGCAGCTTCAGGTCGAGCGTGACGCTGCGCTTGTTGCGATTCTGCCCGTGGAAATAGAGGCTGGTCTCGCCATCCGGCCCAAAGGGCGGGCCCCAGAGCCGGGCGTCGTCGCCGCCATCCGGCTTCTCCACCTTGATGACGTCGGCGCCCATATCGGCCAGCACCGCGCCGGCGAGCGGGCCGGCGAGCGCCTGGCCGACCTCGATCACGCGCACACCCTCGAGCGGCAGGCTCATCGCGTCCCTCCCTTTTACGGCCAGTCTAGGGAGGCGTAGGCTCGGCGGCAAAGAGGAGGAACGCCGATGAGCACCAGCGCCGCGAATGCCCACTACATCCCGGTCCGCGAGGAGTGGCTGGCCCGCCGCACGGAGCCGGCGCTCGACCCCGCGTTGCCGATCATCGACCCGCATCATCATCTGTGGGACCGGCCGACCTGGCGCTACCTGCTCGATGATCTGCTGGCCGACACCAACCAGGGCCACACCATCGTCTCGACCGTCTTCATCCAGTGCCGCGCCATGCACCGCGCCGCGGGCCCCGAGGCCTTCAAGCCGGTGGGCGAGACCGAGTTCGTCACCGGCATCGCGGCGATGAGCGCCTCCGGCGGCTATGGCCCGACCAAGGTCTGCGCCGGCATTGTCGGGCATGTGGATCTCACCATCGGCGCCGCGGCGCGCGAGGTGCTCGAGGCGCATATCCGCGCCGGCGGCGGCCGTTTCCGCGGCATCCGCCACATCACGGCGTGGGACCCCGACCCGGTCATCATGAACCCGGCCTACCAGTGGCCGCGCGAGATCTTCGAGCACGCGAATTTCCGCGCCGGCTTCGCCCAGCTTGCGCCGCTCGGCCTCAGCTTCGATGCCTGGCTCTACCACCCGCAGATCCGCGACCTGGCCGGCCTGGCGCGCGCCTTCCCGGAGACGTCGATCGTACTGGACCATGTCGGTGGCCCGCTCGGCATCCGCGGCTACGCGGGCAAGCGCGACCAGGTCTTCGCCGACTGGAAAGCGGCGATGGAGGAGCTCGCGCGCTGCCCGAATGTCTGCGTGAAGCTCGGGGGCCTCGGCATGCGCATCAACGGCATGGGCTTCGAGGAGAAGGCCGAGCCGCCGTCTTCCGACGATCGACACGACGATCGCGCTCTTCGGCGCCGACCGCTGCATGTTCGAGAGCAACTTCCCGGTCGACAAGGGCAGCTACGGCTACGGCGTGTTCTGGAACGCCTGCAAGAAGCTCGCTTCGGGCGCGAGTGCGGCGGAGAAGACCGCGCTGTTCAGCGGCACGGCGGCGCGCTTCTACCAGCTCGACTGATTTGGGGTCGACTGCCGCCATCGTCGCCGCGCAGGTGCTGGTGCAGATCGGCGCCTCCACCCTGCCGGCGCTGCTGCCGGAATTCCTTGCTGCCTGGTCGCTGAGCAAGACCGAGGCGGGCTGGCTCGTCGGCATCTTCTTCGCCGCCTATGTCGCCGCCGTGCCGGTGCTGGTCGCGCTGACCGATCGGCTGCCGGCGCGGCGGATCTACCTCGTGGGCGCGGCGCTGACCGCGCTCTCGCATCTCGGATTCGCCACGGTGGCGGAGGGCTTCTGGGCCGGCATGGCGTTGCGCGTCATGGCGGGCGTGGGCTGGGCCGGCTGCTACATGCCGGGGCTGAAGGCGATCGCCGATCCGCTGCACGGCGCGGCGCAATCGCGCGCGGTGTCCTGGCATGCGGCCGGCGTCGGCATCGCCGGCGCCTGTTCCTTCGCGGTGGCGGGGCTGTTCGATGCGATCGGCGGGCCGCGCGCAGCCTTCGCGTTCGGCACCATCGCGGCCGGCATCGCCTGCGTGATCGCCTGGCGCGTCATGCCGACGGCGCGGCCGGCACGCGACCCGACGCGGCGCGCGCTGCTCGACTTCCGCCCGGTCATCCGCAACCGCGCGGCGATGGCCTGGATCTGCGCCTATACCGTGCACACCTGGGAACTCGCGGCGTTGCGGGCTTGGTCGGTCACCTTCCTCGCCTTCGCAGCGACCCGCGCCGCGCTGCCGGGATGGATACCGGGGCCGACGGTCCTGGTCACCGCCATCGGTCTGGTCTGTATCGCGGTCTCGGTCAGCGGCAACGAGCTCGCGCAGAAGCATGGCCGGCAGCGGGTGGTGGTGCTGGCGATGGCGACGGCCGCGGCGCTGTCGCTGATCACGGGTTGGAGCGCGGGGCTGTCGTTCTGGCTGGCGCTCGCGCTGGTGCTCGCCTGGAATGCCGCGATCTACCTCGACAGCGCCGCCCTCACCGCCGGCACTGTGCAGGCGGCGGGCCCGGGGATGCGCGGCGCGACGATGGGGCTGCACAGCATGGCCGGCTATGCCGGCGGCTTCGTCGGGCCGCTCGGCGTCGGCCTCGCGCTCGACTGGGCGGGCGAGGATGCGGTGCTGGGCTGGGGCATCGCCTTCGCCCAGCTCGCCCCCGTGACCCTTATCGGCCTGTTCCTGCTGAAGCGCTTCAGCCGAGCGGCTTGAGCGGCACCGGCACGCCCGGCGGCAGCGGCACCTGCGCGACGTTCAGCGTCATCGCCACCGCGACGTAGTAGCCGCTGACCGCAATGAGATCGATGATGCCATTCTCGCCGAAGCGGTCGCGCGTGGCGGCATAGGTGGCATCCGAGACCTGCTTGTCGCGGTGCAGCTCGCTGCAGAACTGCCAGACGATCGCCTGGTCGGCATCCATGCCCGCGGGCTTGCGGCCTTCGGCGATGGCCTCCGCGATCGCGGGCGGCAGCCCGGCCTTCATCGCCAGCAGGTGGTGCGCATACCACTCGTACTGCGCCGACCAGGCGCGCGCGGTGATCAGGATCGCCAGCTCGTTCAGCGCCGGCGGGATGGAGGAGTTGAAGCGCAGGTACTCGCCCAGCAGCTGGAAGCGCTCGGCGACGACGGGGCTGCGCAGCATGGCCGGGAAGGGTCCGCGCAACCCGCCGCGCGGGCCGCCGGTGATGCCGTCGGCGATGCGCTTCTGTTCGGGCGTGTAGTGCTCGGGCGGGATCGGCGGGAGCCGCCCCTTGGCGCCGTCATCCGCCGGAATTGCCGTATCGCTTGGCATCGTTCTCTCCCCCTTGGTTTCGACCTGTGCAGCGGATCATCGCCGCGCCGGCGCGACCGGGCAATGTCCCCTTCCGGAGCCGCGGGCGAGGCCCTAGCGTGCGATGGTCAGGGATTCGCGCCGGGGGACTGGCTTGGCCTATGCGCTGCAGCAGCTGATCAACGGGATCAGCCTCGGGATGATCTACGGGCTGATCGCCGTGGGCTACACCATGGTCTACGGCATCATCGGCATGATCAACTTCGCCCATGGCGACATCTTCATGATCGGCGCCTTCATCTCGCTGATCGTGCTGGTGCTGCTCTCGGCCGGCGGCATGATGGACGGGCCGGCGGCGATCCTGCTGGTGCTGCTGATCTCGATCGCGATCACCGGCCTCTATGGCTGGGCGGTGGAGCGCGTCGCCTATCGCCCGCTGCGCGGCAGCTTCCGCCTGGCGCCGCTGATCTCGGCCATCGGCATCTCCATCGTGCTGCAGAACTATGTGCAGGTGGCGCAGGGCGCGCGGGTGAAGCCGACCGAGACGGTCATCTCCGGCGGCGTCGAGCTGATGCGCGAGGGCAGCTTCGTCGTGCAGTTCAGCTACGTGCAGATGCTGATCATCGCACTCACGCTGGCGGTGCTGGCGATCTTCACCGTACTGGTGACGAAGACGCCGCTCGGCCGAGCCATGCGGGCCTGCGAGCAGGATCGCAAGATGGCCGGGCTGCTCGGGATCGACACCGACCGCACCATCAGCCTGACCTTCGTGATCGGCGCGGCGCTCGCCGCCGTCGCCGGCACCATGTACCTGCTGCGCTATGGCGTGATCGACTTCTACATCGGCTTCCTCGCCGGGGTGAAAGCCTTCACCGCGGCGGTGCTCGGCGGCATCGGCTCGCTGCCCGGGGCGGTGCTGGGCGGCTTGCTCATCGGGCTGATCGAGACTTTCTGGAGCGCCTATTTCAGCGTGCAGTACAAGGACGTCGCTGCATTCTCGATCCTGGTGCTGACCCTGATCTTCCTGCCGACAGGCCTGCTCGGGCGGCAGGAGGTGGAGAAGGTATGAGCCTTCCGGCGGCGCTGAAGGACGCGGCGATCGCGACCGCGGTCGCCTTCGGCCTGTTCTTCATGCTCGTCGGCCTGCGCACCGAGGCCGGGCCGACCGGTGCGCTCGTGCTGCGCCAGCGCTGGGGCGATGTCGCGCTGCTCTGCGCCATGGTCTTCGTCGGCCGGCTGATCATCACGCTCTGGCACGCGCGGCGCACGGCGCGCGAGCCAGCGGCGACCAACCGCTGGGAAGGCACGCTGCGCCTGCTCAGCCGCTGGTTCGCGCCGGTGTTGCTGGGCGTTGCCGTCGCGCTGCCCTGGATCCCCGGTATCGGCCGCGCCGAGCTCGATCTCGGCATCCTCGTGCTGACCTATGTCATGCTCGGCTGGGGGCTGAATATCGTGGTCGGGCTCGCCGGGCTGCTCGATCTCGGCTACGTCGCTTTCTACGCGGTCGGGGCCTATTCCTACGCGCTGCTGGCGCAGTATTTCGGGCTGTCCTTCTGGGTCTGCCTGCCGCTCGCCGGCATCCTGGCGGCCTTCTGGGGCGTGCTGCTGGGCTTCCCCGTCCTGCGCTTGCGCGGCGACTACCTGGCGATCGTGACGCTCGCCTTCGGCGAGATCATCCGCGTCGTCATCGTGAACTGGGCGAGCTTCACCGGCGGGCCGAACGGCATCAGCGGCATCCCGCGGCCCAGCTTCTTCGGCTTGCCCTTCAGCATGGAGGGCGGCCCGGGCACCTTCGCCGGCACCTTCGGGCTCGAACCCTCGCCGAGCCACCGGGTGATCTTCCTCTACTACCTGATCTTCGCGCTCGCGATGCTGACCAACTGGGTGACGATCCGGCTGCGCCGCCAGCCGCTGGGACGCGCCTGGGAAGCGCTGCGTGAGGACGAGATCGCCTGCCGCGCGCTCGGCATCAACGTGACGACGACCAAGCTGTCGGCTTTCGCCATCGGCGCCATGTTCGGCGGCTTCGCCGGCGCCTTCTTCGCCACGCGCCAGGCCTTCATCAGCCCGGAGAGCTTCACCTTCATCGAGAGCGCGATCATCCTGGCGATCGTCGTGCTCGGCGGCCTCGGCAGCCAGATCGGCGTCGCGGTCGCGGCCATCGTGATGATCGGCGGCTTCGAGCTGTTCCGGCAGTTCGAGGAATGGCGGATGCTGGTCTTCGGCGCCGCCATGGTGGTGATCATGGTGGTCAAGCCGCGCGGCCTGGTCGGCACGCGGACACCCACTATCGCGCTCGGCGAGAAGCGCGCCATCAGCAAGGACCTGGTCGCCGAGGGCCACGGATGAGCGCGATCCTGGACGTGCGCGCGCTGACCATGCGCTTCGGCGGGCTGACCGCGGTGAAGCAGGTCTCCTTCAGCGCCGGAGCCGGCGAGATCACCGCCGTCATCGGGCCGAACGGCGCCGGCAAGACGACGCTGTTCAACTGCATCACCGGCTTCTACCGCCCCTCCGAGGGCGAGATCCTGCTGCATCGCGCGCCGGGCGAGAGCATCGCGTTGCAGACGCTGGCCGGCCATCGCATCGCCCAGGCCGGGGTCGCGCGCACCTTCCAGAACATCCGGCTGTTCGCCGGCATGACCGCGCTCGAGAACCTGCTGGTCGCGCAGCACAACCGGCTGATGGCTTCGACAGGCTTCGGCATCGGCGCGGTGCTCGGCCTCTCCGGCTATCTGAAGGCGGAGCGCCTGGCGGTCGAGCGCGCGCGGCACTGGCTGGAAGCGACCGATCTGCTCGCCCGAGCGGATGATCCCGCCGGCGCGCTGCCCTATGGCCAGCAGCGCCGGCTCGAGATCGCGCGCGCCATGTGCACCGAGCCGACGCTGCTCTGCCTGGACGAGCCCGCGGCAGGCCTGAACCCACGCGAATCCGAGGAACTCTCCGAGCTGCTGCGGGTGATCCTGGCGCAGGGCACCTCGATCCTGCTGATCGAGCACGACATGGGCGTGGTGATGAGCATCAGCGACCGCGTGGTCGTGCTCGACCACGGCGTGCTGATCGCCGACGGCTCGCCCGCCGCGGTGCGCGCCGATCCGAAGGTCATCGCCGCCTATCTCGGCGAGGGCGACGAGGACGAGGCGGCGTGACCACCCAGCCACTGCTCGCTGTCGAAGGCGTGTCGGCCGCCTATGGCGCGGTGCAGGCGCTCTGCGAGGTCTCGATCCATGTCGAGCCCGGCGAGATCGTCACGCTGATCGGCGCCAATGGCGCGGGCAAGTCGACGCTTCTGATGACCATCTGCGGCGACCCGAAGCCGCGTGCCGGGCGCATCATCCTCGCCGGCGAGGACATCACGGGCGCGCCGACCTACGCCATCATGCGCCGCGGCGTCGCGCAATCGCCGGAGGGCCGCCGCGTCTTCCCGCGCATGACGGTCGAGGAGAACCTGATCATGGGCGCCGAGGCGCTCGGCAAGGTCGAGCTCGGCCCGCGGCTCGAACAGGTCTTCACCCTCTTTCCGCGCCTCAAGGAACGTCTCGCGCAGCGCGGCGGCACGCTCTCGGGCGGCGAGCAGCAGATGCTCGCCATCGGCCGCGCGCTGATGTCGCGGCCGCGGCTGCTGCTGCTGGACGAGCCCTCGCTCGGCCTCGCGCCGCTCGTCGTGAAACAGATCTTCG